>Ga0255052_10002007_pt1 | contig 14862 bp, 15 predicted proteins | sample JV7_2_21_MG_FD_188632 | JGI IMG/M metagenome (GOLD analysis project Ga0255052, IMG submission 188632) | Seawater microbial communities from Jervis Inlet, British Columbia, Canada - JV7_2_21 | ecosystem: Environmental > Aquatic > Marine > Inlet | place: Canada: British Columbia | collected...
GGAATTGCATCGGCATGAAGTAGAGAGATGGCTGGAAGGGACTCGTAACGCTAACTTAGTCATCGATGCAGGTGAAGCAGAAAAGGCGCTCTTGCTTCGATGGGTGTCTGCAGGTGAGCCGGGCCGTAATGAGCAAGTGTCGGACTGATGGTTGTGGGCCGTCCACGGCCATTGACACAAAAACGCTCTACAGCCCCTTATTCTTGCGGTCTGATTTCGTCGATTTGGCGAAGTCCAGCTTTCTCTGGACGGCTGCTGATATTGGAGGGGCAAATGGAATTTAGAACATTGCTTAGGAAGCTGTCGTCGGATGAGACTGCCAGTTTCTTATCGCTTGCTGAGGAAAAGCAAGAGGAAAATATTATCTGGCTCGACGATCTCTACCGTTTCGCCATCCCGCCGCAGGCTACAGCGCTCCCGTCGGCACTGCTCTGACAATAGGTCACTCCTGCTGCATCATTTTGTGCCTCACCACAGCCGAAGACAGCCAATGAGAATGCAAATAATACTGCAGACGAGAATGATCGTGAGCATGTTGTAATATCCACTTCTCTTCCTCTTGAAACCCGATTTGAGAGACCAGCTGGAGCCCTGGCACGCGACGGTGCGTTCGTCTGTTTCGAACCTCCGCCGTATGTTGCGGTGCGGGATGTATCATACGCCTTCTCCTAATCGGGAGGGTCACAAGATGTGCCTCTGTGCTATCGAGCGACTGCTAACGGCAGGAGCAGACACTCGGTGCTAACGTTTCCGCGGTAACGCCACCGACCGGCAGCTATGGCGCCGACAGCAGCCGCTCAATTAGCTATTTTCAAGGTAGAATGGGGTATTGATTTGACCCGTTGCGGACATTCACTTTTCGCTCAATATTAGTACGTCATGCTGCAAATTTTCGAGATTATTAGTAGTTAGGCAGCGAGCGCGTGTTCACACCGGTTGGGCGCCGATTTGGGAGACAACACACAATGTACGTCAACACATATATTCTTGGTGTGCCCGAGGAAAAGAAGGACGACTATGTCCGTATAGCGAAACTCTTCGCCGAGGTTGCCCAGGATTTCGGTGCACTCGAAATTTTTGAGAACTGGGAACTCGAAGTGCCTGACGGCGAGTACACTGACTATCGTAAGGCGGTCAAAGCGGAGCCGGGCGAAAAGATTGTCTTGTCCTGGATTATCTGGCCCGATCGGGAAACAGGCGCCCGGGCGCATAAGGGCATGTTTGCCGACCCACGGATGGCTGATATGGGGGAAATGCCATTTGACAGCAAGCGCATGATCCTGGGTGGCTTCGAGCCGATTCTCACCTACCGGAAGGACTGAGGATCAATAACGCTCAAGCGTTACGAAGAATCACAAGTACCGCCCAATAAGCGACAGGCTGCTGATGACCCATTGCGGCCGGTCGTCAAGCTCAAGGCTATTCTCGTTCCGGTAACACTCGATTCGAATATCCAGTCGATATCAAATCGTTGCGGGGAGGACATCTGATTGTATTATGGTAGTTGATCGGGAAGGCACGCCGGGTGGAACGTTCGTGTTTGCCATCCGTACTTGCTCGTTACAGGATATTCCCCGGCAGCCTACAAATTTGAGGATCGGCCATGCAGCTGTTCGAGGAACTTAAACGTCGCAACGTGTTTCGGGTTGGCGCTGCTTATGTGCTGATAACGTGGCTTATTGTGCAGGTCGCCGAGACGCTATTCCCTCCATTCGGTGTACCCGATTCTATCTTCCGTGGCATGGTCATTCTGTTGATCCTCGGTTTTCCGGTTGCTTTGCTTCTCTCGTGGATCTATGACGTAACACCCTCGGGCATCGTGCGCGATTCAGACACCGAGGAACAAGCGTCGGCGGCAGCACGGCCAACACGCAAGCTCGACCTCGCCATCATTGGACTGCTTGTAGTCGCTATTGGGTTCTTTGCTGTCGACAGGTTCGTGGACAGGCCGTCCGCGACGAGAACGGAGCCTGGGGATCAGGCCGTTGCTGAGTCGGGGACGACCGGACAAGCCATCGCGGTACTTCCTTTTCAGAATCGCAGCGCGAGGGAAGAGGATGCTTACTTCGTCGACGGCATACACGACGATATCCTCACACACCTGTCGAAAGCACGGTCATTGACCGTCATTGCTCGGACCTCCGTCGAGCAGTTTCGCAATACCCAGTTGCCGGTTCGCGACATCGCCGAACGGCTCGGCGTCTCGGCGATCGTCGAAGGGGGCGTGCAGCGGGCGGGTGATCGTGTACGCATCAATGTCCAGCTGATCGATGCAGCCAACGAGAGTCATCTGTGGGCCGAAATCTATGATCGAGAGCTGAACGCGGCCAACATTTTCGCGACCCAGACCGAAGTGGCGACCGCCGTCGTGAACGCCTTGCAGGCCACGTTTTCGGTCGAGGCGGCCACTCGAGCCAGCACCTTGCCGACGAACAACCTCGAAGCCTGGGAAGCCTACCAGCTGGGCAAGCACAGCCTGCGCAGTTCGGAGTCGGGTAGTAATGAAGAAGCCCTAAAGCATTTCCGCAGGGCGCTCGAACTCGATCCCGATTTTGCGCTCGCCTATGTGGGCCTGGCACGTGCCTCTTTCTTGCGGCAGTTCGAGACAGACGTATCCGAGGATTCGGCAATAACTACCGCAACTGAGGCAACGCAGCGAGCCCTCACCCTGGCTCCCGACCTTCCGGAAGGTCTCGCGATGTTCGGCGACCTGCTGAAGTGGCGGTATGAGTATGCGGAGGCGGAGACTTATTTCCTGCGCGCCCTCGAAATCGATCCGAATTCTGCCGCAGCGCTTGAATCCTATGCGGGATTATTGCCCGCGCTGGGACGCAATGCGGAAGCCATCGCGCCATCAGAAAAGCTCGTCAGGCTCGACCCGCTGAACGTGGAACATCACCAGAGCCTTGCGGTATCCCTGTTCGCGGTCGGGCGCTTTGGCGATGCGTTAGCCCGCCTGGACAAGGCGCTCGACGTCGACCCGTCCAGTGCCTTCACTTATCATGAGATTGGGCACATTCTTCAAGCTCTTGGCCGTTTTGACCTCGCGCTGCCCTGGCTGGAAAAGACGATCGAGCTGGAGCAGGACCAATGGTACGCGCTGTTGTGGCTCGCCTACGCCCACACGGCACTCGGGGATGCCGCCGAGGCACAGCAGCTGATCGACGAGGCCTTGCAGCGTAGCGGGCGCAATCATGTTGGACCACTTTTTGCTGCAGGGCTGCGCGACCTGGACCGAGGTGAAGTGGATAGCGCATCGCGTTTTCTCGAGGAAGCCTATGTCATCGATCCGAAATTCATGGCTGCGGTCGCAACGCTTGCGGAAATCGATATCAGCAACGGAGATGTGGGTCGAGCGCTCAAACGATTCGAACTGGCGTTGCCGGAGTTACTCGGGGATGAGCCGGTTCTCGAGAATATCGACTGTAGCTGCAGCTCGTTGCCGCTCGCGGCTGTGCTGCTGCGCACCGGTGAGACGGACCGGGCCGAGCGTCTGCTGGATCTGAGCGAAGCCTGGAACGCTGGCAAGCCACGCCTGGGCAGCTACGGGTATGGCATTAACGATGTGGAGATTCACGCGTTGCGGGGAGATACGGCGAAGGCACTGCGAGCATTGCGTGAAGCGGAACAGGCCGGTTGGCGCAGCTCGGTTTGGCGTTATTTCAGGGATTTCAACCCCTACCTGGCGTCAATCCGAGACGAACCGGAATTCGAGGCAATCTTCGCTGACATTGAGCGCGACCTTGCAATCCAGCGCAAGGCGCTCGACGCGAACCCTGAAGACTTGCCGCCAGACCGCGACGCCTGGAAAATCGCTCTTTATCCAGAGGACTGAACGGCTGCTAATCGCAACCCAGAGCAGCCGTTGACGATCTACGAATAACGGGTCAATTCAATCACAAATTCGTGCGGATACCCATTCGTCTGACAGGGGGGAGTTCATGGCTAGATCGAATTTGCAGGAATGGTCAGCAATTGCGGAAATTCTTAGTAGTATCGCGGTCTTGGCAACGCTCGTTTTTCTTGTGGTTGAGATTCGACAATCAAACGACGCGGTAAGAGCAAACACTTATCAGGGAATGGCCGCCATGACAGTGGACTTCAACGCGCAATTTTTTGAAAACCCTGAGGTTTCAGAGTTCATAGCGAGGACAGCTTCCGAGGATTATGAACTTTCAGCAAGTGAAGCAGTTCGTCTGCGAGCAATGATTTCCGCTTCGTACAGGGTGATGAACAATACTTGGTTTCAGTACGAAGTTGGGACGATCACTGAGCAGCAAGTGGAATCTTTGCTCTATCCTTCGGTCTTGAATTTTCGGCGACGAGGCAGGATGCGGTTAGAGTGGGAAGACGGTGAGGATAGGTTGCTGCTAGACCCTGACCTTGTCGAGTATATGGATAAAGAGATCTATGAGACAGGGTCGGATTAACGTCTGCTTCTGGCCGTTTGCAGACCGTCAGAATGAAGTATTTTCGATGCTTTGAACGACTGCTATCGGGAAAAGCCGCCGTTCAATCTATTAGAAAATCCCTGGTGTGACGAACGGAAGTCGGCCTTGTATCCGATGAGTTGGCGTAGTGGCCTGTAACTACTTGAAAAAATGGTGGGGCGTGTAGGGATCGAACCTACGACCGGTCGGTTAAAAGCCGAATGCTCTACCTCTGAGCTAACGCCCCGCATGATCCGTGACAGGTTGCCACGTTGATGCCGGCGGCATGATACCGAACCGCCGCCAAATGACAAGCAAACCGGGCGCTAGACCCCTTCGGTATCCATGCGATTCAGATACTGTCCAGCCAGCCTTGCCGCCGTCGTTTCCGGGTAGTCAGCCTGCACACGCGTCAAGGTTACGCGTGCCGCGTCCCAGCGCTTCAGGTTGTAATTGCAAAAACCCATCTTCAGCAGCGCATCGGGCACTTTGCTGGAACGTGGATGCTCGTCAACGACGACCCGAAAATCGCGCAATGCCTGCTCGAAATCGTCCGATGCGTAGAAGGACTCCGCCAGCCAGTATTGCGCGTTGCCGACAAACTCACTGTCAGGAAACGCCAGCAGAAACTCCTTGAATGACGCGGCTGCCAAATCGTAGCGCTCCTCCCTTAGTAGCTCCAACGCGACCTGATAATTGTCTCGATCAGAGCCGTCAGGGACTGGCAATTGCCCAGGCGCCAGTGTGCCGCTCTCGAGTACATTTGTCCCGCGACGCGCTTGCAGGCTGCTCTCGAGTTCCTGTATGCGCGAATCAAGATCGGCGTACAGTTGCCGCTGCCGGCCCGCCGTTGTTCCTGAGTTGTGCTCCAGAGTCTCCGCCCGGCCCTGCAGTTCATCGGCACGGCGCTCCAGCGCGCTGACCTGTTGCGCCAACTCAACGAGACCCTGGTTATCGACAATTCTCTCAATCGACACCAGGCGCCGCTCAAGGTCTGACAACCTGACGAGTACGGGGTCTTCGGCAGGTGCTTGCTCGAACAAGGCGCAAGCGCTCAAAGCGACGCTAAGTGCCCCCAGCAGAGATAACCGGCTGATGATGCCACGCACCCGGGTCTACCTTAGTTCGTGTACTTGAATTCGACGCGACGGTTTTGTGACCAGGCATCCTCGTTGTTGCCGAATGCCGCAGGACGCTCTTCGCCGAAACTGACGGTGGATATCTGCGACGCCCGGGCACCCTGCAATAGCAGAACCCGGCGCACGGCTTGCGCTCGTCGCTCGCCAAGTCCGATGTTGTATTCACGTGACCCACGTTCGTCTGCATGCCCTTCGAGACGCACACTCGCGCCAGAATTATCCGCAAGCTGTCTGCCGTGCCGGGCAGCAATTTCCGCATCGTCAGGCCGCAACTCATACGAGTCAAAATCAAAGAAGACAACGTCAGCCAGTTCGCCGCCGTCGAAGTCGACAAATTCGCCATCGCCCAGCCCTGAACCGCCCATGCCATCGGTATCGGCGCCGCTATCGCTGCCCATAGTCGATTCTGTCCGATCGGGGTCCGGGATGTTCTGTGACGCGCAGCCAGTCAGCAACGCAAGAAAAAGTGAGACAACAAGTAGTTTGTAGGTAGACATGGCAAAAATCCTTGAAAGAGGTATTTCTTAAAAATATTTAAATTACAATTAGTTACAATGTATTATTAATCTAAGATATTACTATTAAAAACGCTGAAACGGCGACCAGACCGGCTCTCTGACATCGCCCTGCCCCGACGCAAGTCGTTGCCGGATCAAACCATCTGCCGTCACGCTTTCCAACACGCCATTACGGCCCGGGCGTGTTGCGTAAATCAGCGTATCGCTGTTCGGCGCGAAACTCGGCGATTCATCCTGACTCCCTGCCGACAGCACCAGCAAGTCCTTGCGAGTCATATCCATTACAGCGATACGGTAGTTGCCCCGATCGAGGTGCACCATCGCAAGTTTTGAACCATCCGGAGACAAACGCGGCCGCGCATTATAACTCCCCTCGAAGGTGACGCGCTCCGGCGTTCCACCATTAGCCGATACACGGTATATCTGCGGCCCGCCACTACGATCTGACGTGAAGTAGATGTAGCGCCCATCCGGCGACCAGCTGCCCTCCGTATCGATTGCCCGGTGCGCCGTAACGCGCTTGGTCTGTCGAGAATTGATATCGAGCGTGTAGATGTCGAGGTTGCCGTCAACGCCGCCCAACGTCACGACCAGCCGCCGCCCATCAGGTGAAAACGCCGGCGCACCATTAATACCGGGTTTGCTTGATACCCGAATGCGATTACCGGATCGAAGTGTCTGAATGAATATCGAGGAGTGATTACCTTCAAACGACACGTAGGCCAGACGCCGGCTGTCGGGAGACCACGCCGGTGACATGATCGGGTCGTTGCTCTCCATGATCTTGTGCTCGTTCTCGCCGTCCTGGTCTGAAACGATCAGCGAGTACAGGCGTCCATTGCGACGTTCCTCAGCCGTCACGTAGGCGACCTTGGTATCGAACACGCCCTTGATGCCGGTGAGCTTCTCGTAAATCATGTCGGCCGCCCGATGAGCGACGCGACGTATCGTGCCACGGCTTGCCGGCATCCGGTAACCCACGAGCTGGTCGCGGCCGAACACATCGAACAATTGAAACTGGACGGTGTAGGCGTTGTCGCCGGTTTGTGTGACACGACCCACGACGACCGCTTCAACACCGAGTATCGACCAGTCGCCAAAGTCCATATCAACGCCAGAGGTCGGCTTCTGCAGCATGTCATCTTCTGCTATCGGCGCGAAACGCCCGCTGCGCGTCAGATCGCTGCTGATGACCGAAGCAATATCGACGGGCATGTTCGCGGAATTGCCCTCCCAACCGAATGGCACGACGGCGATCGGCCGGCGCTTGATGCCCTCAGTTATCTCGATGGTGAGCTCTGCATAGGCAGTACTCGCCAGTAGCGTCGTCATCAAACAAATGGTTACCAGGAATTTACGCACATTAGCCTCGTTTCGCGTTTTTCGGTTGTATTACTCTGTCGGTCTGAATTCTAACCGCAAATTGCGATCAAAAACGCTCGAGTCTGCCGGTGCCGGAAGTGGCGACGCCTTGTAGACAGCCGCTTCAATCGAGCGGCGCACGGCTTCGTCGCCATTGCAACTGCCCAGTGACACGTCGACAACCTCACCGCCGGGTAGTTGGCGTACATTCACGATGCACTCGAGTCCGGCCGATGCCGTAGGCGGGCGCACCCAGTTGCGCCCGATCTTTTGCTGAATAGCGAAAATATAAGCGGATTCTGCGTTCGCCTGTATGGCGTCCAGGCGACGGCTCTCGGCGTCCATTTCTGCTTGCCGTACGGCCTGGGCCTCGGCCCGCAGGCGCTCGTTTTCGAGTCGCTGGCGCTCGATTTCCGCCTCGCGGTCACGTTCGGCCTGGACTCGCCGGCGCTCCATTTCGGCTTCCACGTCCTTGCGTCGTTTCTCGGCATCAGCAATGCGCTTTTGTTCGGCCCGCGCGTCGGCTTGCTTGCGTTCTTGTTCCTGCTGCTCGATACGGTCGAGTCGTTCCTCTTCAATACGGGCATCTTCCAGACGCTTCTGCTCTTCTGCCTGCAGACGATCCTGCTCGCTCGTATCCGGTTCTGGCGGAATTACGATTGCGTTGTCGGTAACGAGAGTCCCCTTAATTGCGAGCGGTATGGCAGGGCGTGCCCGGTCACCAAAATCGAGCACGACAATCAATGAACCGAACAACAGCACATGCAGAAGCAGCGCCAAACTCACTGGAATTACGTTGTGTATGTCGCGAACCACTCAGCGGCCTATTCCGGTACCGGATACGTATCCAGAGGATCTGTAACAAATCCGACAGATTCGGCGCCGCCTTGTTGCAGTAGCACCATGGCGCCGACGACATTGCCATACGGCACCGAACGATCGGCCTTGATCAATATCGGCGTATCGGGCCGATTGCGCATCACCGCGCCAACCCGGGCAACAACCTCTTTGGCCAATGCCGGTGCGTCTTCGTCGTCACCGACGTTGAGGTACAAGTTCCCTTCTGCGTCCACACTCAGTACGAGCGGCGGATGATCGGGTACATCTGCAATTGGCTCGGCGCCGGCTTCGGGCAGTTCGACTTCGACACCCTGGGTCAGTAGCGGCGCCGTCACCATGAAAATGACAAGCAACACGAGCATCACGTCGATGTAAGGAACGACATTGATCTCACCCATGAGCTTGCGCTTTTGCATCGGCGTGGCCATGTCAGACTCCCTTCTTGTTGCGCGCGTGCCGCTGCAGAATGCTCGAGAACTCCTCCGTAAATCCGTCGTATCGATACTCGAGGCGCACGACTGCGTCTGCATAGCGGTTGTAAGCGATGACAGCCGGTATCGCGGCAAATAATCCCATCGCCGTCGCGATCAGCGCCTCCGCGATCGGTGGCGCCACCACCGCCAGCGTTGCAGACTGGACATTCGCCAGCCCCATGAACGCGTTCATGATGCCCCAGACGGTACCGAACAAGCCGACATAGGGACTTGTTGAGCCAATGGTCGCCAGCGTGGCCAGGTTTTGCTCCAGGCGATCGACTTCACGCATCTGCGCGACGCGCATCGCACGGCGGCACTCCTCGACTACCTTGTCAGCGTTGACGTTACCTTGTTGCAGTGCGCGATTGAATTCGCGAAAACCCGACTCGAACATGCTCGCCATGCCGACATTGCCCGCCCGGTCGCGCGTCACACTGTTAAAAAGCGTGTTCAGGTCGCCACCTGACCAGAAGCTGGCTTCAAAATCGTCCGATGCATCTTTAGTGCGCCTGATCAGCCGCCGCTTCGTAAAGATGATGCTCCACGACATCAGCGAGGCAATTATCAACAGGAGCATTACAATTTGTACCGGCATGCTGGCTTCGAGTAGCAGGCCGATTACAGACATATCTGCGGTCATGGTGTTTTTTCCTCAAAGATCGATGCCGGAATGCGCTTGGGGCGCATCGTGTCGGCATCCAGATAGGCGGCACGTACGCCACCTCGTAACAGCAAAGTGCCGTCCAGGCTCTCGAGATAAATGTTCTGTTCGATATCGAAGGTCGCTCGTGTAAGCCCCGCGAGCCGAGCCGTCACGACTATCTCGTCGTTGAATCGTGCCGGCACAACAAACTCGGCTTTTGTCTCCGTCACAACGAAAATGCGCCTCTCCTGTTCAATCATCGCTACCTGATCAACGCCCAGCGCCCGCAACCATTCCGTGCGTGCGCGCTCCATAAAACGAAAATAGTTGGCGTAGTACACGACGCCCTGCGCGTCAGTATCCTCGTAGTAAACGCGTACGCGCCATTCGAAGGGTTTAGTCATCGCCAAATAACGGTAGTTCCGCCGCCGGGCTTTGTGGCGGCTTGAGACCCAGGTGCAAATAGGCGTTCCTGGTGGCAACGCGCCCCCTTGCCGTACGCATCATGAAACCCTGCTGAATCAGATAAGGCTCGATCACGTCCTCAATCGTGCCGCGTTCTTCGCCGACTGCTGCTGCAAGGCTTTCGACACCCACCGGCCCGCCATCGAACTTCTCGATGATGGTCTGCAACAGGCGCCGATCCATCGCATCGAAACCGTTCGGGTCGACTTGCAACATATCCATGGCGCTGATGGCAACCACCCCCGTTACGACACCGTCGCCCTCAACCTCCGCGAAGTCACGCACCCGTCTGAGCAGGCGATTCGCTATTCGCGGCGTGCCGCGCGCACGTTTGGCAATCTCATTCGCACCCTGTGGTTCGATGGGCAGATTCAGAATTCCTGCTGTTCTGTCTGCGATCGTCTCGAGATCATTCGATGAATAGAATTCCAGCCGTTGAACGATGCCAAATCGATCTCTGAGTGGCGACGTCAACAGACCTGCCCGCGTCGTTGCTCCGACGAGAGTGAATGGCGGCAAGTCAAGCTTGATCGAGCGAGCTGCCGGTCCCTCGCCAATCATGATGTCGAGTTGAAAGTCCTCCATCGCGGGATACAGCACTTCCTCAACAACAGGACTGAGCCGGTGAATCTCATCAACGAACAACACGTCATTGGGCTCAAGATTGGTCAGGATGGCCGCGAGATCGCCCGGCCGCTCGAGAACCGGGCCGGAGGTTTGCCGCAAACCGACGCCCATCTCGTTGGCAACGATGTGCGCCAACGTCGTCTTGCCCAGGCCCGGCGGACCAAAAATCAAAACGTGGTCGAGCGCCTCACTGCGCCTGCGCGCCGCTTCGATGAAAATGCTCATCTGCTTTTTGACGTCGGGCTGGCCGACGTATTCGATCAGTGTCCTGGGGCGGATCGCGCGGTCGAATGCCCGGTCTTCAGTACCGGATTCCGCGCTGGTAAGCCGATCATGTTCGATGCTGGCCATCTCTTATTGCGCCGCCTGCCGCAATGCCTGTCGAATAATGTCTTCGGCAGACTGGCCATCGACATTCATCGCACCGATTAACCGGTTTACTTCACCGGCTTTGTAGCCAAGGGCGATCAACGCATCCACGGCCTCGCTTCGAGGGCTTGTCTCAACCTTCACAGCCGCAACGCCTGGGGCGATAGCCGACTTGTCGATCTTGTCTCGCATCTCGATGATCAGGCGGTCCGCAGTCTTCTTGCCAACGCCGGGGATCTTAACCAGCGTCGCGGCATCCTCGTACTCGACGCAGCGCTGAAAGTCGCCAACCCGCATCGTCGACAGAATGGCCAGGCCCATCTTTGCACCAACGCCAGAAATGCGCAGAAGCATCCGAAACAGGCTTCGCTCTTCAAGAGTTCCAAATCCATAAAGAATCTGCGCGTCTTCACGCACCAGCAAATGTGTGTACAAGAAAAGTTCCTCACCGGCCGAGGGCAGATCGAGGAATGTCGACATTGGCGTCTCTACTTCGTAGCCGACGCCCTGACACTCAACAATGACGTGCGGTGCCTGTTTGGACGCCAGTTTGCCGCGCAGCGAACCGATCATCGCAAACTCGCTATGACGCTTTCGTTGCTGAGGCGCGACCGCATACGACGCTGATTGCCGTGACAGATTGCCGTTGCAAGCGCATCGGCAGCGTCGGCCGCGGGTGTCCCGTCCAAAGCCAGCAACGACACGACCATGTGCTGAACCTGTTCCTTGCTGGCCGATCCTGTTCCAACGACGGCCAGCTTGATTTCCCGTGGCGCATACTCGTGCACCTCGACGTCAAAGGCGAACGTCGCACACAACGCAGCAGCACGTGCATGGCCAAGCTTGAGCGCACTACTGGCGTTGCGTGCCATGAAAACGCTCTCAATGGCCACAACGTCCGGCTGATACTCTGTAACGATCTCATTGACGGCGGCAAAAATCTTCTTGAGGCGGTCGGGAAAAGTACCGTCGGGGCTCTTGATCGTCCCGCTAGCGACGTACATTGGCGTATCGCCCTCGAAATCGAGCACACCGAAGCCGGTGAACCGGGAACCGGGGTCGATGCCGAGTATGCGCTGCCTGGAACCCATCTCATCAATCTTCATGAAATGCCGGCCTCAGATCCCTGCGAGCACGTCATCGGATATGTCTGCGTTGCTATAAACTTCCTGGACATCATCGAGATCTTCCAGTGTGTCGAGCAATTTGATCATGGACCCAGCTTCTTTGGCCTCGAGCGCCGCACTCGTCGATGCACGCATCGTCAACTGCGCATTTTCCGGTTGGTGACCAGAATCAACCATCTTGTCACGGACCGTCTCAAACTCGGCGGGCTCCGTAAGCACCTCAATTGAATGATCGTCATCGACGATGACGTCCTCGGCACCGGCATCTATCGCGGCTTCCATCACCGCATCCTCGTCGCTACCGGCCGGATACAGTAGCTGCCCGACGTTGTTGAACAGGTAATTGACCGAGCCATCTGCACCGAGATTGCCGCCGTATTTCGAAAACGCATGCCGAACCGCGGCGACGGTCCTGTTGCGGTTGTCGGTCAGGCAGTCGACCATGACGGCAGTGCCGCCCGGACCATAACCCTCGTAACGAATTTCGACGTAATCAGCGCCGTCGAGTTCGCCAGCGCCACGCTTGATCGCGCGCTCGATATTGTCCTTCGGCATGCTCTGCGCCTTGCCTTTGTCGACGGCCAGCCGCAATCGCGGATTCGAGTTCATATCACTGCCGCCCATGCGGGACGCAACCGCGATTTCTCTAATCAACTTGGTGAAGAGCTTGCCGCGCTTCTTGTCCTGGGCGCCTTTGCGATGCTGAATATTCGCCCATTTACTGTGTCCTGCCATGATTCCCTGCTTAGCCCAAGCAATTCCCGGCAATACCCGGGTCAAAATCTGCGCGTATGATAACGGTTATTGCATAGACAGGCATCCATACAAACCTGCGCGAAATGTCCTCTACAAAACACGAAATCAACGCGAACAGCACCGATCAGGCTGACATCGTCCCGATTACGCGGCAGTTCCTCGACACGCTGGCCGACAATCCGGCAACAGCCGCGCATATTGCAGAAGGCCGTGAGGTCGCGGCGATCGTGGAATCACTCGGATTACCGGAAAGCCTGCTCGCGGCAGTGCAGATTCACCCGTTGATTCGTGAAAATATTGTGACCATTAATAGCTTAGAAAATAATGGCTTATCGAGTCTTTCTAAAATAATTATAGATTTAGATCAACTCGACCGCTTTTCCCTGCCCACCGGCTGGCGCCCCGGTGAGGTGCTTGCCGCCAGGCAGTCCGAGGCACTCAGAAAAATGCTGCTTGCGGTCGTCTCGGACGTTCGTCTCGTCCTCGTACGAATCGCTGAACAGCTGTATCGCCTGCGCTGCGCCAAAAGCAGCTCCAGAGACGAGCAACGCGCTGTCGCGACAGAAACGCGCGAAATCTATGCTGCGCTCGCAAATCGCCTTGGTGTCTGGCAGCTGAAATGGGAACTCGAGGACCTTTCGTTCCGTTACCTCGATCCCGAGACTTACATGAGCATCGCGAGAACGCTGAATGAAAAGCGTATCGAGCGCGAGAGCTTTATAGAGCAGGTTAAGACGAAGTTGCAGACTGAACTCGACAAACAGGGCATAAATGCCGTGATATCGGGCCGGCCCAAGCACATTTACAGCATTTGGCGAAAGATGCAGCGCAAGGACCGTGGTCTCGACTCTTTGTATGACATCCGCGCAGTTCGGGTATTGGTCGACGACGTCAAGGATTGCTACGCAGCGCTCGGTACGGTCCACAACCTCTGGTCGTACCTGCCCGGCGAGTTTGACGACTACATCGCAAACCCGAAGGACAATGACTATCAGTCCCTGCACACGGCGGTTGTCGGCCCGCAAGGTAAGACCGTCGAGGTACAAATTCGCTCGCACGACATGCATCGCCAGGCTGAGCTCGGTGTGGCCGCGCACTGGCGCTACAAGGAGGGCGGCGGCTCACCGGCCGCATTTGATCAGAAAATTCGTTTTTTGCGGCAATTGCTTGACCCTGCAGACGATGGCGAAGGCCTGCTCGCGCAGATTCGAGACGATGTATTCGAAGATCGCGTTTACGGCATTAGCCCGAAGGGGGATGTCGTCGAATTACCAGCCCAGGCAACCCCGCTCGACTTCGCCTATCACGTGCATACCCAGGTCGGGCATCGCTGTCGTGGCGCCAAGGTAAACGGGCGCATCGTGCCATTGACCTATCAGGTTCAAAATGGCGACAAGATCGAGATCATTACGGGAAGTCAGTCCAAACCCAGCAGGGACTGGTTGAGTCCGAAGCTCGGCTACCTGGCTGGCGCGCGTAGCCGGGCCAAGGTCCGTAACTGGTTTCGCCGTCAGGACCGCGACCAGCATCAGCGCCAGGGCCGGGAAATACTCGATCGGGAGTTGTCGCGCCTTAGTGTCCGCGACGTCGCCACCGATGATATTGCCCGACAGCTGAAGCACAAAAATACTGACTCTCTGTGTGTCGCACTCGGTGCCGGCGATCTCACGTCAGCGTCGATCGCAACAGCGCTGCAGAATTTACGCGGTACCGATTTACCCAGAAAAACACGTCTAAAACGGAGCCCGAAACCGAAGGGTAAAAAGTCTGAAAACGTCGCAGTTAGCGGCGTTGGAGACCTGTTGTGTAATTTCGCACGCTGCTGCAGGCCAGTGCCTCCGGAACCGATCGCCGGCTACATCACATTGGGACGCGGTGTCAGCATCCATCGCCAGGACTGTGGCAATTTCCTGGGGCTCAATCAGCGCAATCCCGAGCGCATCATCGAAGTCGATTGGGGCCAATCGGATTCTGCCACCTACCCAGTCGACCTGAGATTACGCGCGCACGATCGCACGGGATTGCTACGCGACATCAGCACGGTACTCGCGGACGAAGATGCAAGCGTGACCGACTTGTCGAGTCACACCGACAAGAAATCCATGCAGAC
>Ga0255052_10002008_pt1 | contig 14847 bp, 14 predicted proteins | sample JV7_2_21_MG_FD_188632 | JGI IMG/M metagenome (GOLD analysis project Ga0255052, IMG submission 188632) | Seawater microbial communities from Jervis Inlet, British Columbia, Canada - JV7_2_21 | ecosystem: Environmental > Aquatic > Marine > Inlet | place: Canada: British Columbia | collected...
GCTGCCTTTATTGGCTTGCAGAAAAGCCAGGATACAGTCTGTCAGTTCCTGCCGGGACTGCCCGGTTTGCCGTTGCAGACACAGGTCAATTTTCCTGTCATCCCTAATCGCCTTGATGTATCCACGGGTCCTGTCACCGGCTTGCAATGGCTTGAAAACATCGCTTTTGAACAACAGACCCAGGTGGGTGCCGTTGACCACGGCTTTGTAGCCAAGACCGGTCTCCTTTACGATCAATAAATCAACCTGCTCGCCAGGCGCCATGTTCTTGGCGCGCTCATCGAGGAAGTTGTGAAGTTTGCTGCTGCCGATGAGACGTTGTTGCGGGTCCAGCAGCAGGTACACCACGTAGGCTGTACCTGCTTTCATGGGGGTGACCTGTTGACTGACCGGCACCAGCAGGTCTCTCTCCGTGCCACGGTCCATAAAGGCACCCGCCGCGGTAACATTAACCGCCTTCAACAGCACACAATCCCCCGGCTGTGCTGTTGACGGGCCAGCGTGCTTTTGCGGTCCCATTTCTCTCCTTCCGGGCTTTTAAACCTCATTACCCCTGGAGGCAAAATACAGGCCAACCGCCAGCATCAGTACCTGGAACTCCATGCCACCGTTCATGACGTTCCAGCCGTTCTTGAAATGCACCATGCCGATTGCGCCGATCATGATGATGATCACGATCAGACCGCCGAGACGCGTCAGGAACTCTTTGCCAAAGGCGCCGACGATTAACGCGGCACCGGCGGCAATTTCTGCCAGCGCGACCGCCCACGCCATCGCGAGGGGCATGCCCATCGCCTCCGAAAAAGCCGGTATGGGAAATTTTCCAATGCCGTGGTACAAGAACGTGGCTGCCAGTGACAGACGTAACGCCCAGTGGGCATGGGGGGCAAGGTGTGAGAGAAAATTCATGGTGTTCTCCTTGTATTGTCATTAATAGCATAGATAAGAAAGGTAATGACCGCCACTTCTTGCATCCATTTTCCGTCTGGCATCTAATGACGCCAATGCAACGCCCTGGCCTTGTCTTCAAACGACCGCCTGGCAGTGTCACTCCAGGCGTCTCCACCTTCGAGTTCAAAAAACAGTGGTTGCCGGATCACTGCCTCTGGGGCGGCCTGGTTCATGCTGGCCGCCTCGTATAGTCTTCCATTGATGATGGTGTGGCTGACGTACTCGGAACGGTAAATATCTTGCAGTGGGTCGCCGTCAATAATCGTTATGTCGGCCAGTTTACCTGCTTCGAGCGAACCGATCTGGTGATCCATACCCAGGCTGAGGGCTCCGTCAATGGTCGCGCCGCGCAACGCTTCCCAGGGCGTGAAACCGCCTTGCACCATCGACCATATCTCCCAGTGGGCGGCCAGCCCTTCGCGTTGGCCATGGGCGCCGATATTTACCCTTACACCGCTGTCACGCAGCGCCTTGGCATTGCGGGCGACCGAGACATGGTTGTATTCGGAATCCGGGGCCCGGGGACGGCGGATCGCGCGCGGGTACAGTTTGCTCTTTGGGGTATAACGTAATAGACGGGGGTTTTCCCAGACCCTGGTGCGGTCATACCAGTACTCTTCGCCCATCAATCCGCCATAAGCAACGCTGAAGGTAGGTGTGTAAGCGGTATCGAGCTGTGACCATAGCTGTTTGACGTCGGCATAAACGTTCTGGATGGGGATCGAATGTTCCAGGGTCGTGTGGCCGTCGATAAGCATGGTCATATTGTGCTGAAACCGCATACCGCCTTCGGGCACCACCATCATATCCAGTTCGGAAGCCGCCTGGATAATCTGCTGACGTTGCTCGCGGCGTGGCTGGTTATAACTTTTCACCGACACGGCGCCGATGTCCTTCAGCCGTTGCAGATGGAATTGGGCGTCTTCAAGGCTGCTGATTTCAGCGCTGTAGCCGGGAACATAGGCACCGTACAGGATGGTGCCGGTGCCAAATACCCTGGGCGCTACCAGTTGGCCGGTTTTCTGCAGTTCGACCGCGGCGAAGAATTCACTGGAATCGTTGGACGGATCATGAATGGTGGTAACACCAAAGGCCAGGTTGGAGAGTTGCATCCAGTTTTGTTGCGGTATGATTTCACTTGTGCCCATGCCACCGTGTGCGTGCGCGTCCACAAAACCGGGCAAAACCGTTTTGCCCGTGACATCGAGTTCAAAGGCGTGCGTGGGAATGTCGATGTCCCCACGGGTGCCTACAGCCTTGATGCGATTGTTCTGAATAAGTACGACGCCGTCTTCGATCACTTCCTGTTGTCCATCGGCATCGCGCATGGTGACCACACGGCCACCGATGAGCGCGATTGATCCCTGTGGCGGATCACTGGTTTGTACAAACGCCAGGTCCAGACCGGATTCAAGCGGCTTGGGCAATGTCTCCGGTGCGCCCTGCAGGAAAGCGAACGCCTGGTTCAAATCCCGCCGGTAGAGATAGCGGCCATGCGACCAGTCGATTGCCTGGCTGGTGGCAGACCAGCTCAGAAATTCACTGCTGCGGGCGGACACCTGCGTTACGCTGAAATCACTGGTATCGCCATTGAGCATGATGGTCTTGCCATTGCTGAAGAATGGCGCCAGGTAGGTCTTGTAGTTTTCGGTAAACGCGACCCAGCGGCCGTTGGGCGATACCCGGAATTGGGTGGCCTTGTTACCGTGTAAATGGTCGCGCGAATCCCTGCCCTGCAGATCGACGCTGCGCAGCAGTAGTTCATTCTCCAATTTGCCGGTACTTGTTGTATAAAAAACACGGCTGGCATCATGATTGAAATGCGGGTTGGAACCTTCCTCTCTGACCAGGTCCGGTTCGTCTTTACCGTCCACGGCGACCGTGTAGATACCCGGGTTCATGGACCACAATGGAGACAGCAGGTATCCGCCTTTGATTTTGCGGAACAGTACCCGTTGTCCATCGGCAGAAAATGCCGGTTCAATATAGTGGCCGGGTTGAGAGTTCAACAGCGTGCTCCGTCGGCCGTTCAGGCTGGTGATGCGCACCGAGCCGAAATCCTGGTCGTCCCAGGTCGTATACAGGACGGAGCGGCCATCCGGTGCGATTACCGGGTAAAACTCATAGTGGCCCGTCTGCCGCGTCAGGCGGTGCTGCTCACCGCTATCCAGGTCCTTTATCCAGATATAACCGAGCGCCTGGAACACCACCTGTTGTTTGTCAGGTGTGTGGCTGGCCCAACGGATGCCTTTGACCTGAAACTCACCGGGCTCCACGTCGACCTTGCTACGCAAAGCGGGCCGGACATTTTTTTGCGTATTGATGTGAACCGGTATTTCGCTGACACTTCCGTCTGCCACGTTGACCCGGTGGAATGTTCCGCCGGTCCAGAACGCGATCGATTTCCCATCCGGCAGCCAGGCAAAGGCCGGTGCATTACCCTCCGAGCCACTGGATTCCTGCAGGTCACGCTCAAAACCGTCAAAGACCAGTTGCTCCAGACCCGTTTCCAGGTCTTTGACCATCATCTGGCTGACCAGCCCCAAACGCCGTTTCAGGTAGGCCAGTGACTTGCCATCCGGTGAAGGGGTGGGGCGGATCGCGCCACCCGGTCCGCTGACCACGGTGCTGGTTTTGCCGGTCGCCAGTTCCAGCCGTTTGATCGCAAACAGGGACCCGACCGAGTTCTTGTTGTATTGCCAGGTCTTGCCGGCGGTTATGTCCGAGCTGTAGTAGACATAGCTGCCATCAGGGGAAAAAGCGGGTTCTGAACGGTTTTTTTGATCCGCTTCATCATGTGGCCGCTTGACGAGGTTGACACCGTTGCCGCCGCCGTGATGGAACATCCAGATTTCACCCGCCGGTATGGAACGGGTGGAGTAGAAACCTTTGCGCCCGACCAGGTATTCACCATCCGGGCTCCAGGCCGGGTTGTGCACCAGGTGTTCCGTCTCGTTGGTGACGGCCCGCGGTTCACCGCCGTCGGCATCCATTATCCAGAGATTGTCCCCGCCCGCACGGTCGCTGACAAAGGCGATTTTTTTACCGTCCGGGCTGAATCTCGGCTGGTAGTTCCAGGCGATACCGCTGGTCAGGGCCGTGGCATCTCCACCAGCGATCGGAATCGAATAGATATCACCCAGCATATCGAACACCAGGATTTTGCCATCGTGGCTGACGGTGACGTTTGACCAGGTGGTCTCATTCGTATCGATGCTGACTTCCTGGGTGTGGTGTTGGTCCGAACTGACGTCCCAGCTGGATTTTTCTTCGGTTCTGTTTGTATTTCCGCTGGCTGGGTCGGCCGCTGGTTCAGCTGCGATCGTCTGCAGGCTGATCAACAAAAAAAGGCCGGGCAAGGTGCGTTGTTTCATGGGGTTCTTCCTGACGTTTACTTTGCTTATTAAATCAGCGCGTATGATAGCCCAGGAACTGTCTTGTGGTTAATGTCTGGGCGGTGATTTATTCAAACCAACATGCAAAAAAAGACCCGCTTCAAGCAGGCCTTTTTTTACTCTTTTGTTAAAGCTCTATTCGGTAAGGCGATCCTTGACGATCATCAGGATGACCGCAACCGCACCTGCATTAATGATGGTGCTGGTGTTGGTCAGTATCGCTGTCAGGTATTCCCCAGCCACGGGGATCACTCCCAGCGAACCGGCCACGGTGGTCAAAGTTACCGCGGTTACCATGTATATCAGTCTGCGGTCCTCGGGTACACCCATAAAGCCGATGGCAAGGCCAAGTATCACCATGGCCAAGGCGGCATAGGGTATTACTACAAATGCAGCGACGATTGCGACAATAAGCGCCACGATGCGGATGATTTTGATTGTACTCATTTTGCTTCCCTCAATTTGTGGTTTGGTTGGTATTTAGGTACTGCATCTATAATCCTAACATTTTGAAAATGAAAGTGCATTTTTGAGCATTTCTCAATGAGTGCGTTGGCCGGGGAAGTACGGGCAATGTTGAGTAGTAAAAAGTCATCAGTATCCGGATACACACGACATTCAAATATCTGTATACTGTATACAGTTATGACAACTCAATTTACACTGGATCCACGGCCAAATATCTCTGAAGAACTCGCGAATACGCTGCGCGACATGATTTTTGGCGGCCAGCTTGTCTCTGGCAAACGTATCAACGAGGTACAGCTGTCAATGCGTCTGGGGGTCAGTCGGACACCTTTACGTGAGGCACTGACGATGCTGGTTGCCGAGCAGGCGGTCGACAGTATTCCACGGCGTGGTTTTTTTGTGCGCGAATTGACCCGGCAGGAATTTGCGGACATTCACCCGATACGTTCGTATCTTGACCATGAGGCGCTGCGGCTTTCAGGAATTCCGAATGAAGCAAGCTTCGCCAGACTGAAGCGTATCAACAAAAAAATCTCGGCTGAGAAAAACATGGGAAAGCGGATGTCATTGGATGACCAGTGGCACCTGGAATTGATCTCAAATTGCCAGAACCGGGTCTTGATCGACCTGATCAGATTGTTCATGCGGCGGTTTCGCCGTTACGGCCTCGCCTTTTACCGGGAAAAGAAACTTGTTGATACCCTCAACCAGGAACACAGAGAAATTATCAATGCCCTGAAACTGAACGACCTGGAAAAGGCCTGCGAGTGGTTGCGGCAAAACCTGTCCAGCGACCGGAAACCCATTCTGGATTGGCTTGATGAACGGAGTCGGTTGCATGATTAACCTAATTGCACGGTCACGGATTCTGACCGGAATTTTTGCCTGTGTTTTTCTCATCGCACCATTGAAAGCGAATTCTCAGGACACCAAGCCTGCCAGTGATCTTGCCGGTTTGTGGATGGCAAAACGGAACTTTTCGCCCGATGTCGGCGGGGTAATGAGAATCAGCGAACGTGACGAACGACTGCGTGCACACCTGAACGGCTATACGATTGACGTCGTCGTTGACGGTAACGACCTCGAATTCAAAGGTCCCGGCAACAGCGGCTATTTCCGTGGTTCACGCGTAGGTGGGCAAATCAAAGGTCACTGGGTGCAGCCGAGAACCCGGTCCAATTTCGCACCTTATGCCTCACCTGTATTCCTGCAGTCTGTGGCCGGTGGGCGCTGGCAGGGTGAAGTAAGGCTACTGGATGACACATTGCACTTCTATCTTGTTTTGGAGGTAGACGCAGACGGATCAGTGGGCGGCTTTATCCGTAATCCGGAAGCGAATATCGGTCGTTTTTACACCATCAAGGGAGTTAGCCGCTCAGAGGATGCCGTTCAATTTATCGACGGTAACGGCCGCTTACGACTTGAGGGGCGTTACCACGAAGACACCCGCCAGCTTTCCATGTATTTCCCTTATAACGGTGGCAGTTACGACTTCACGAGGGTGGAAGATGATGCGGGGAGCGCATTTTTTCCGCGGCCAAAATCTGACAGTCCTTACAGATACGTGCAACCGGTGGCCGGGGAAGGTTGGCAGACGGCATCCCTTGAAGAGGCTGGTATCGCCAAAAAACCCATCGAGGACATGATCCGGATGATCATCGGCACGCCGCAGGATGCAATCGAGGCCCCCTATATTCACGCATTCGTGATGGCACGTCACGGAAAACTGGTGCTGGAGGAATATTTCCATGGTTTTACGCGAGACCGGCCCCATGGAACGCGTTCGGCCTCTAAGACCATCACGGCAACCCTGGCCGGTATCGCTGTGAACAAGGATTTGCTCAGCCTTGATACTCCCGTTTACAAGACCATGTATGACGGTGTCCTGCCCAAAGGGCTGGATGAGCGGGCCGGACGAATGGTGCTTGAGAACCTGATCAATATGACACCCGGACTTGCCTGCGACGATTTTGATCAAGCTTCTCCCGGTAACGAGGACACCATGCAGGAACAGGATGAACAGCCTGACTGGTTCCGGTTTACACTCGGTTTGGAAATGCTGAATGAACCTGGTGCGCATGCCGCCTATTGCAGCGGCAGCCAGAACCTGGCCGGCGGCGTGTTAGCCAGGGCGACCGGTACATGGTTGCCGGACTTTTACCGTGACCACTTTGCAACACCACTGGGCATGGGTCTGTACCACATGAACTTGAGTCCGACCGGCGATGGCTACGGTGGCGGCGGCTTGCTGATCAAGAGCCGGGATTTTCTTAAGCTGGGCCAGGTATTTCTTGACGGCGGCAAATGGCAGGGCCAACAGATCGTCAGCGAACAATGGGTCCGCGACGGCACGAGGGCAATCAATAGCATTGGCGAAGAAGGCTATGGTTACGGTTGGTGGGTATTTTCCTACCCCCACCAGGGGCGAGCCATAAAAGCCTTTTACGCCGGTGGCAATGGCGGGCAATACCTCATCGTCGTTCCCGAACTGGAATTGAATATCGTCATCTTTGCAGGCAATTACAATCAGCGCGTCATGCACAAACCAAAATACGAATATGTCCGTGACTATGTGCTTCCGGCGACGGGCTAACCCATAACCCAGCTTGCAAGATCAGCTGGTTTCCCAATAACCTCATCCGGCTGCACCCGCCAGCGGTCCGGTTCTGCGCCGGAGTAAGTCACTGCGACTGAAATAACGGTGCTGGATGGATCCAGCCTGGCGGCGATATTGCGGGCAAACAATACGTCAGCGACATGGTCACCTACGTAGACAATGGTTTTTCCGTGCGTGTCGTCCAGTACTTCTTCAAGACATTTCAAACCGGGATCAGCTGCAGGTTTTTGCGCTTCCGGGGGGAACGCTTCGTAACCGATTACTGACCGGAAAGAGGATAAAATTCCGTGGTGCTGCAATAAGCGGTTGATATTTTGGGAGGAGTTGGCGGAGCTGATGCCCATTGGAAGGTGTGCAAGCAGGCTGAGGGACTCCATGATGCCGTCAAACAACTTGACTTCGGTGTTATCCCGTTGCTGGTATTCCTCCCACATGGGAGCGGCAGTCCGGATGTCTTCATCGCGCATGCCAAAATAATTGCGATACAGGTCCCGCCAGTTTTCAGCCCCATGGTTGGCCTTGTGGTAATTCTCCTCGCTCCGTAACCAGCTGGGCAGGTTTTCACCGGTCAGTTCCGGCGCGACCCGGGCCAGGATCTGTTTTGTGATGGATATGTTTTTGGCTGCGGAATTGGCCAGTGTTCCATCAAAATCCCACAGTATGGCGTCGGCTTTGATTCGTTTTTTGAATTGAGGCATGGAGGTGGATTTAAGCAGATTTTTGAACAGGCCGCTAGCCCGGACATTTCACCAAGGATCCGGGATTTGCACTGTAGCTGGCGAAACAGTTGGGTCGATCGTTTGCAGAATCATAGCCGTAGCTATGGTTCAAGAAGGATCGGCCGAAATGTGAAGCCAGATGCTGTGCAAAACCGGATAGGACAAACTGTCAAGCCAGGAATACCCAAAAATACTCTCACACGCTTGATGATACGACAACAAATCATTTTTCGGTCCGCCTTGGTGAAATGTCCGGGTTAGTCGCCGTTGATGCTCGTTGCCCACGCCGGGAAGCTGGTCACATCGATCTCAAAAACCAGTGTTCCCCAAAAATAGGTCACCAGTGTTGTTACGACAATTCCCACCAGGTTCAACAGGAACCCAGTCCTGACCATATCCCTGATCTGCAAATGCCCGGTCCCGAAAACGATCGCGTTGGGCGGGGTGGCGACCGGCAGCATGAACGCGAGCGATGCGGCCAGTGTTGCCGGTATCATCAACAGCAACGGGTTGATCTGGATACTGACGGCAAGACCGGCGAGGATCGGTAGTATCATCTCGGTGCTGGCGGTATTGGAAGTCAGTTCGGTCAGGAATGACATCATGGTGACGATCACCGAGGTCAGAAGCATCGGGTGGGTACCTGCAAGGCCGGACAACTGCTCGCCGAACCAGACAGACAAACCCGAATCGACAAATCCCCTGGCCAGGGCGAAGCCACCGCCAAACAACAGCACAATGTGCCATGGAAGACGGTTGGCGGTTTCCCAGTTCATGATCCTTTCGCCCTTTCTGGAGCTCGATGGAATGATGAACAGGACGATGGCGATCGTGATGGCGACGGTGCCGTCGTTGATATATCCCGGATGGTTGAATAATTGCGACCAACCGGGAATGTTTAACGCTCCGATATGAAATCCCGACCGGAAAATCCACAACAACGCCATTAGCACAAACAATACAAATACGATTTTTTCCTCTTTTTTTGCCTTGCCCAGTAGTTGGTATTCCTGTTTGAAATCATTCCTGTTCAAACCACCCCACGAATGCGGCGGTTTGTACATCACCAACAGCAGCAACCAGGCGGCAAGAAATACCAGCGCACTGATCCAGATGGCGAAAATCAGCCAGTCGGCGAACGAAACCTCTGGCATCGCGGGAAAAATGATGTTTACGATACGCGCAAATGACAGGTTGGGTGGGGTGCCGACGAGGGTCGCGATCCCGCCGATGGATGCCGAGTAAGCGATCCCCAGCAACAAACCGACGGAATATCCCCCCAATTTTGCTGCGCCCAGAATGTCTTCAAGTTTGTATATGATCGAAAGGGCGATCGGGATCATCATCATGGTGGTCGCGGTATTTGACATCCACATCGACAGGAATGCGGTCGCAAACATGAAACCCATCAGTATCCTTCCCGGGCTGACACCGAAAAATATCAGGATTTTGATCGCGATACGTTTGTGCAGATCCCAGCGTTCCATCGCCAGGGCCATCAGGAATCCGCCTATGAACAGGAATATCAGGTGGTTGAAATACATCGCCGAGATCGTTTTGCCATCGACCACCCCGAACAAGGGGAACAGGACGACGGGCAGCAAGGCCGTCACCGCCAGCGGTATGGCCTCGGTGACCCACCATATGGCCATCAAAATGGCGATTGCCAGGGTGTATTCGATTTTCGGGTTTTCAGGTGCCAGGTCGGTAAAAAAGATGATCGAAAGACTGATCAAAGGCGCAATCACAAGCATGGCCAGCCTGGTTTTTGAGTTGACGCGATTGGTTTGCATGCGAATCTGGGTGTTCCGAGTCCCACAGGGCAGATTTATTGTTCAGTCCAGTTGTAATTTTAGCAGTAAGACAGGTGTTTCACGAGATAATCCGGGTTAGCCTTCCCTGAAAGCCAAAAGGTATATATTGGAGCGCCTATCCTTTATAAATCCAGCGTGACCTTTAAGAAGGATGTTGACGATTATGATGGCAGCATTACCTGAGTTGAGTGAAAGCGATGATTATTGAGACAGAGCGTTTGATTCTGCGCGAAATCGACCCGCAACGTGATTTTGAACCGTGGGCTAAAGCCATGGCCGATGAAAACACGGTACGCTACCTGGGTGGTAGAACCATGGATCGGGCCAATGCCTGGCGCAGCATGGCGATGGTGATGGGGCACTGGGCGATCAGGGGTTATGGTTTTTTCTCACTCGAGGACAAGCAGACCGGCGAATGGGTAGGGCGCGTGGGCCCGTGGAACCCCATGGGCTGGCCGGAGCCCGAAGTGGGCTGGGCCACCTCCCCGGACCACTTGCGCAAGGGATACGCGTATGAAGCTGCGCGCGCGTCAATCGATTACGCCTTCAATATCCTGGGCTGGTCCCGCGTCGTGCACGTCATACTGGAGGGCAATGTAGCGAGCATAGGCCTGGCAAAGAAACTGGGATCGACGTTTGACCGTGCCCAGCAAGGGTTGCCTGGAATCACCGATCAGAAAGTTGTGATCTATGCCCAAAACGCCACTGGATGACGAATTACCCCTAGCGCAGCGCGTCCGAATGTAGTTCAGGAACATCCTTTTTCGTCACTTTTATATCGCCATAGGTCTCTTTCGCAATGGTATTTCCAGCAGTATCCAGGTATTCGATTTCAAAGGGAAAACGAAATCCGTTAACTTCCCTGAAATCCTGAGCGTGAATAGAAAACAGCAGCCTTCCTTCTGTATCCAGGTACTTTGTCAGTACGATGTCGCCACTGTGGCTATCGATAAAAAGCACCCGACGCTGGCCATTTTTCTGAAATACGTATAACTTCCAGGATAACGATGTGCCGACCTTCAACATTCCATCGATACGGACCTGGTGACCCCGGTCTTTCCACTGGAACAAGGGGCCGTTTATTTCCCACGAGTCTGAAAGTGTTTTTTCTACGTGGCCTGGCAACGGAGTTTCATCGTCACCGTAGCGACGGTTCAGGCCGCCAAGTTGATCCTGGCTTACTTCAATGGTGGTTGAGCCCGTCTTCCAATTTATCGAACCGGATTGTGTAATTGATTTGATGCCGTTGAGATTCCGGTACCCGCCAACACCCCTGAGATGCGTGCCGATGGCGACACCTCTCGGTTGGGAAACTTTTGGGATTACGGCGCCATCGGCAACCCGCTTTCTATTGTCTTCACGAGGTGCTTCGAGAGATTCAGTTTCGATAGTGTCCATCAAAGCCAGAGTTCGGTCCGCGAACCGGTCGGCGTCGAGCTGCAAGACGCGAGGCAGGGGACCAAGCTGGTGCATCCAAAACTCCGGACCAGGTGGCACGTTTTCCATCCATTCGGCATCTGCCCAGTAGGCCATCCATACGTCCCAGGCATAAATTCCGTTGGTTTCCAGGGTTTGGCCCAAATGAACACCGGATTTACCGACACCATCCCAGTAATGATGGATACGGGGGCCATGGAGCAACTGCATGGCCGGGAGCACGTCTTCTTGTTTCGCACCCAGGGTAGGGACGTGTACAACAAAGGTTACCAGGCGGTCATCGTTTTGGGCGCTGGAAATAAAGACGTCATTCAAGTCAGCCATACCCCGCAGACATATTCCGCAGGTGTCGCCAACAATAAATAACAGCCGAATCCTGCCCCGGTTGACATTGAAGTCATCCTTCAATTGCTGCAGCGATTCTTCCAGTACGACGAAGGTGCCTGCATTTGTGTCTGATACCGGTGGCAAAGTGTCCGTGTGGCCAGGGCCCTGGTCACAAGCGCTGATCATGGCCAGCGTGAGGATTCCGCTAAACAGAACCGGTATCCGGCTCGAGATGAACGTACACGATGGCCAGATTTTCATCCTCTTAATCCCTCTGGTGTGGGATCGACGATCAGCCATTGCAGTTCATCCGCAAAAAAGGCCAATACCAGCAACATGGCGCCCAGCCACAGGAAAATCTTTGTCCACCTTGATGGTCCGGTCGGGCAAGTGCCGTCTTCACAGACCCGGGCGGGTCGATAAATCCTCCAGAACGCCCACACCATCATCAGCGCGGCGATGCCCAGAATGTAGGGGCGCAACGGTTGCCAGCGTGCAAGATAAACAGCACCGGGTACCCCGAGTAAAGTAACTGCCCAAGGGCCGATACAACATAGTCCCACAAAAGACGCGAATGCGCTCAAGCCAATTGCACCACCAGTCGTTGAGGCTATTTTCCTGTCCTCTGGGGCCTTCATTTTTTCAATGCCTCCGAAAGTGCTGACAGGATATCCTGTTGAGCCGGGACACCACCGGGGCCGCTGTATATTCTGCAATTAGTGGCGTCACACTGGTTTGCACCGGTTATGTCGCGACCATGCAAAAGAATGGTGGGTGAGCCCCAGTGTTTTAGATAATCGGGTGTATCCGAGTCCAGTAAATCGATCTGTTGAATCGTAATCTGCAACTCGCTGCGTAATTGCCCGACCGCTTTTTCAAGCACATCGAGAGCCCTGGGTGCCAGCGGACAGCCCTCGAACGAAAGAAACTCGACAATATGCGGGTTAGCCATCAGACGCTCTTTTTTCTACCCGGTTTTTCTCCCAACGATCGACGTTGTCAATAAAACCCGGGCAATAGTGCTCCTGGCTTCCCTTACCGGAGATTTTGCCGGCCAGATGGGGAATCGCCCGCATCTCACAGCCGGGTGTCGAGAGCACGGCGGACAGCAGGAACGAAATGCCGAGGTGACCCCAGATATAAATCTGGGTCAAACCAATAACAAACCAGAGGGCTTCACTGCGCAGCACACCCTCCAACAGGTAACCGGTAATGGCTGCCAGCATCCATATGCCAAACAGTGTGTAGCGTGGCCTGGCACCGCGCTTGATGCCGTAACCGATGTTGATGACATACGGAACCAATACAGCCGACAAAGCCACCCACAGGAGAATGAATGGTTGATTAAAGTCACTGCTGTCGATTATCGCTATCCAGTCATAGACCAGTTTCGTAATAAGTACCCCCATGACCAGCCTGACCAGGCGTCCAATCGGTCCGGGCGGCGGCAGGGTACCCTGCTCGTCAAAATGGAAAATTTCATCCAGTGGTTTTCTTGATGCCATGTTGTACCTGTGAACTGTTGCTGACGGAGGGAGTCTAGTACCTGTAGTAACTACAGGTTCAAGCACTTTGGGTTCAAGCACTTTGGGTTGAGGCACTTTGAAATTATTGTCAACAGAATCATTTCCCGTCGGGATCGGGCGTCTGTCCCGTGCAACGGGTTGCAGTCCTGAAACAATCAGGTATTACGAACAACAGGGCTTGTTATCGGTGGCCGGGCGTACCGCGGGCGGGCATCGGATCTACCGCCAGCAACACTACAAAATGTTGATGTTCATCCTGCGCGCAAAACACCTGGGCTTCGGTCAGACCGATGTCCGGCGACTCGTTGACATGGCGGATCCGTCCAGGACCGATTGCGGAAATGTACGACAGCTTGCAGACCACCAGTTGAAGGAAACCAGGTCAAAAATCCGGAAATTGCAGCAACTTGAAAAAACTCTGAATGATCTGATTGCTAACTGTGAATCCGGAAACATACCGGCGGAATGTCCAATGATCGATTCGCTTTTGGATGAAATATAAGTCATTACAATTCGACTGGTGCAATGTACGGGTTAGGGATCTACCCGCCAGCCCAATAATGCATGGTTGGTTTTTGTCAGCAGTTCCTGCGGGATATCTGCCAGGGTAATGGCGGCTTCGCACGCCAGTGTGCCGTCCGGCAGGATGATTTCGCCCTGGGCCTTGCCAAGTCGCCCGCGCAAACGAACGATCCGTCCGCTGATGTGCAGCGGGGTCGCAACCGGCACCGGGTGCCTGAAAAGCACCTGCAGTTTGACCGACATCATGAAGTGGTGATGGTCACCGATCATGGCGACCCGTCCGATAACTTCATCCAGCATCGAGGACAGCACACCGCCATGGACTATGCCGGGATATCCCTGGTAACGCTCTGGCACCGTGTAGTGGCTTGATACTTCATCTTGGCCATTGTCGTAAAAATCCAGGTAGAGGCCAACCGGGTTTTCTCTTCCGCAGACAAAACACATGTTCGAATTGGGTTGTTTGTTTGTGTGGTTTTCCATGATCTTTGGAGCACTAGTCAGGCAAGTAGCGAATAAGCAGGGAGAATTCGTCGATATGGTCCGCATCCACTCCATCGGGGACCGGGATTTTGACAATGTGGCCGGAACCTGGCGCCACCTCTGTCCTGTCACCGTTGCGGCCGATGATGGCAGGCAGTTCAAAGGACACATTGCCCCTGGTCGTCATCAATTGCAGCCGGTCACCGGTTCTGAAATGGTTTCTGACATCAATCGTCAGCCAGTCTTCATTGCGGTCGAGGACCGCACCGACAAACTGTTGTCTGTCGCTGCTGGAAACACCGCGTTCGTAGTTCTGGTATTCGCCGGGCGGATGGCGCCGGTAGAATCCTTCAGTAAAACCCCGGTTCGCCATACCTTCCAGTTCGTCCATCAAGCCCATGTCAAAGCTGCGACCGGCGAGCGCGTCGTTGATCGCCTGGTGATAGACCTGCGTGGTCCGCGCGACGTAATAAACCGACTTGGTGCGGCCTTCGATCTTGAATGAATTGATCCCCATATGGGTCAGTGTTTCCACGTGCTGGACCGCGCGCAGGTCTTTCGAATTCATAATATAGGTGCAGTGTTCAT
>Ga0255052_10002009_pt1 | contig 14844 bp, 14 predicted proteins | sample JV7_2_21_MG_FD_188632 | JGI IMG/M metagenome (GOLD analysis project Ga0255052, IMG submission 188632) | Seawater microbial communities from Jervis Inlet, British Columbia, Canada - JV7_2_21 | ecosystem: Environmental > Aquatic > Marine > Inlet | place: Canada: British Columbia | collected...
AATTTCAGGCCAAAGTCCGCATCGATACGCCAAAGGAACGCGACTACTATGAACACGGTGGCATCCTTCATTACGTCCTTCGCCAACTGGCCAAAGCGAACAAAGCAGCCTGATGGATAAAAATCCGGTGTTTCCCGAGGCGCTTGTAGATGCGCTTCGGGCGAGTCGCCATGTCTGTGTGCTTAGTGGGTCGGGCATATCGGCCGAGAGCGGTGTGCCCACGTTCCGTGAGGCACAAACCGGCCTTTGGGAGAAATTCGATCCGCATGAGTTGGCTACTCCGGAGGCTTTTCTCCGCGACCCGGAACTCATCTGGCGCTGGTACCGATGGCGCCGGGAACTCGTGGCCAAAGTCGAACCGAACGCCGGACACCGGGCTTTGGTGGACCTGGCCTCACAGGTAAGGGAGTTCACGCTGATTACCCAAAACGTCGACGGCCTGCATCAGCGCGCCGGTAGTGACAACGTCATCGAATTCCACGGCAACATTTTCGAAGACAGGTGTTTTGTAGAAGGCTGTGTCGTAACAGACGCGAGTGATGTTTCCTCGGCGATCCCCGCGTGCCCGGCTTGCGGTGGACAGCTTCGTCCGGGCGTAGTCTGGTTCGGCGAAGCAATCCCCGAGGACGCACTTAACAAAGCAATGGCGGCCGCCTCAACCTGCGACCTGTTCTTCTCGATCGGCACATCGTCACTCGTCTGGCCCGCGGCAGGCCTTGCGGATACGGCACGCACGGCCGGTGCTACGATTGTCGAAGTCAATCCCAATCCGACGCCACTGTCTGACATGAGCGATTTTTGTCTCAGCGGAAATGCCGGAAAGATACTGCCGGAACTGGTATCACGCTTGCTCGTCTCCAAGCGTCGCGCTTGAACTCCGCGCCGTATCGTTTTCTTCGGCTCATGCCGCACGTCCCAGCGTATGATCGTAGCTACACACCGCATCCATCGATGCGGAACTGATAGACTATCTGGCCCTCTAAGCCTTTCGCAAACTCAGAACAAGCAAAATGTTATTCAAGAAGAACAAATCCATTGAGAAGGAAGACAAGGTTCCCGGCAGGCCTTTATGGGTAAAAACAACTGGCTGGGTCGTAGCCGCCATATTCTTGTTTCTCACCATTCTCGGCTGGTACTGGTCAAGGACGCCCGACGTTTTCTGGGTCAATCAAGAGACGGATGGTGATAATACGGTAATCGGCTACGCAACCACGGATACGCTGGTTCGAGTGGCCGAGACCCTGCTCGAAAAGCCGGGTGGTTATCTGAGCAACGATGTGATGCTGCCCGGCGTTTTTCTCGACAACATTCCCAATTGGGAATTCGGTGTCCTGCAGCAAGTCCGCGATTTGGCGCGTGTCATTCGAAATGACTACAGCCGTAGCCAGTCGCAATCCAAGGAAGATGTCGATGTCGTTGTCGGGGAACCGAAGTTCTTTTTCGACAACGATTCCTGGATTCTTCCGCGTACGGAATCTGAATATCGGGATGGGATTGCCGGGTTCGTCAAATACCGTGACAGATTGGCCGGTGTCGGTGAGCCGCAAGCGCAATTTTATGCGAGAGCTGACAACCTTCGTGAGTGGCTCGCCCAGGTCGAGAAACGGCTGGGCAGCCTGTCGCGGCGACTGGGTGACAGCGTTGCCACTTCAGTTATCAATACCGATCTCGCCGGCGATGCTGCTGCCGAAGCGAATACTTCCCTGGGTGACAGCGTCGATGTCAGAACATCCTGGTTCGAGATCGACGATATCTTCTACGAGGCCCGTGGAACCGCCTGGGCGCTGGTTCACTTCTTCCGGGCCGCCGAATTCGATTTCGCACAGGTCCTGGCCGACAAAAACGCCGAGGCGAGCGTCAGGCAGATCATCCGCGAGCTCGAAGCGAGCCTGAAGCCGCTGAGTTCACCGATTGTGTTGAATGGCGGTGGTTTCGGCCTTTTTGCCAATCATTCGCTGGTGATGGCGAACTACCTGGCCAGGGCCAATGCCGCCGTGATCAACCTGAGGGAGTTATTGGATCAAGGGTAATAGAGAACTTTAAGTAACATCGCTAAATATATGATTAAAAATGATAATTTAACTATTTAGCCCCACGTATCCTCAATAAATACCGAGCCAGCCGGGAACCCGGTTCCAGCATTCCGTCAGTTCGCGATCCAGCTTTCTATAATTCGGCTCGAATCTCGCTACCAGGCGCCAGAAGCTCTTGGAGTGGTTCATGTGCCGCCCGTGACACAGCTCGTGAACCATCAGGTACCGAAGCAGTTGCGGATCCAGGAACAGCAGGCACAGGTTCAGGCTGATTGTGCCCCTTCCGCTGCGGCTGCCCCAGCAGGTGCGCTGCGCCCGAATCTGCAGCTTCTTGAATGGCATGCCGGTGAGTTCAGACAGCGCCTGGAGCATCGGTTCAAGCTCTTTCCTTGCGACAGAGCCCAGCCAGCGCCGCAAAGCGTTGACGCAGAGTTTGTCGTTGCTGATTTGGCCCGTGAGAATGACCCGCCCGCCGACAGACCTGAAGCGCACGGATTTCGCACCATTCCGAGGCTCATATCGAACTGGCACCACCCGCCCAAGCCCCCTGAGTTCGATCGACTCGGGCAACGCGAATGGTTCCGGTGGATGCTTTAGCGCGAAGGATTGCCGTGCTCTGCGGATCCATTCGCTATTCTCTTTGACGAAGGATTCGACCTCATGGGGCCTTGTACGCCGCGGTACGACGACTTCGACACGCCCGCGCGGATAGACCTTGATGGACAGCCGTCGGGCTCGTGCGCTCTCACGAACGTCAAAGCCCGGCTCGGTGCCGGGCTCATCGTGTTCCGGGAACAGTGACAATTGGGGGGCTGCGCCTCGCACAGCCCCTATTTTACGGGCGTTTGCCGCTAAAGCGAACCGCCTGATCCATGCTCATCACGCCGGAAACGCCGCCGACCTCCGCTGTGTCGCTGATATACAGCTCAATCTCACGTTCTGCGATGATTTTGCCGCCGACCCGTGATCCGGGGCCGATGATAATCTTCGGTTTACGCGACTTGTTCTTGTCCCAGCCCCAGCCGCCTGGTTTCTCGATCGTCAGATTGCCGTGCAGGAAAGCGCCTTCATCAAGCGATACATCACCGTTAACGGTGGACAGGTCACCCCCGATCTCCGCACCGGTGATCTTGATCTCGCCGTTTACGTTGCTGACGTCCTCACTGACAGTGCTGCCCGAAGCGATGCCGATTTTGCCGTTCACGACCGATACTTCACCCTCGATCGTGACCTTTTCGCCGATTCGAATGGTGCCGTTGACGCTGCCAATGTTTTCGGCCTTGACGCCAGAGGCGACTTTGACACTGCCATTTACCGTTTCCGCGTCCTCGATTACCGCATTTTCTTCAATGCGGATCGAGCCATTGACGGTCTCGAGATCGCCCGTGACAGTGGCGCCGCTGCCGACAGTGATACTGCCATTGACGGTCGATGCGCCGTCGGCCTGGCTGCCGGCGTCAATACTGATGCTCTTGTTGATGCCCAACGCATGTCCCGGCGCCACGATCAGGAGTGACAGCAGGCCGGCGGCGAGTGATGCGATTCTGAGGTTCTTGGTCATTTGAATATCCTGATATGTTGATAAGGTGTCACGGCTTCATCGCTCCCGGACATCCTGTCCTCCGCGATATTTGTGCGTCCCTGCGCGGCAAGCCGCTCCTGCAAACGGAGGGCCTTCCGTCCCGATTTTGTTATTTGATACCACCTGGCCCAAAAAGGTTGGAATCACAGGTCAATTTTCTATGCCCTAATCCGGCCACAGGGTAACCTTAGGCACTTCCCGATGGACAATAAACTCTTGGTTTGGGCAGCGGCATGGAAATCGCTCTGGAAGCTCGACATCTGGTGAAACAGTACCCTGGCGTGCTGGCGGTCGACGATGTTAGCTTCGAAGTACGTGCGAGCAGCTGTTTCGGCCTGCTGGGGCCGAATGGCGCCGGCAAAACAACCACGGTCGAAATCATGGAGGGCGTGACCCCTGCCACCTCGGGCGAGGTCTATTATTTCGGCAGGCCTGCCGGTAACAAGTTTCGCGAGGAAGCCGGGATTCAGTTTCAGAACACGGCGCTCCAGGATTATCTGACGGTTCGCGAGACTCTGCAGATGTTTCAGAGCCTGTACAACCGCCACGCAGACCTGGAACATATCATCCGCGAATGTTCACTCGATGAGCTTCAGGATCGGGACAATCGCAAGCTGTCAGGCGGACAGCGCCAGCGCCTGTTTCTAGCCGTTGCTCTGGTCAATAAGCCGCGGCTGGTCTTTCTGGACGAGCCCACCACCGGATTGGACCCGCAGGCACGGAGAAACTTCTGGGATCTCGTCAACCGGATTCGGTCAGACGGTACGACTATCATTCTGACCACGCACTACATGGATGAAGCACAAATACTTTGCGATGAAATCGCAATCATGGATATCGGAAAAATAATCATTCAGGGCAGCCCTGCCGAGCTGCTGCGGCAGCGGTATCAGAATGTGATTATCGAACTGCCGCTGGATGATGTCAGCGGTGACCTTCAAAGCATCGATCACCGCATACTGGAATCGCAGGGCGTCATCGAGATTAGCACCAACGACGTTAACTCGAGCCTGCAGGCGTTGGCGACCCATGTAACCGGCCTGAACCGCCTGAAAATTCGTCAACCGAATCTGGAGGACCTTTTCCTCGATCTCACGGGCCATTCATTGCGCGCCTGAAGCTGATCACGGAACCGACAAGACTACGAATGCTGAAAAGAATTTTTGCCATATTTCGCGCCAGAAACCTGGAATTCATGCGTGACCGCAGCTCGTTGAGCTGGAACATTATTCTGCCTGTCATGTTGATGTTCGGCCTGTCATTTATCTTCGGCGGTGGAGACAGGACGCAATACACAGTCGGCGTATTGCAATCAGGGGAGCAACTGGATACGGATCTGCACCCGTTTCTCGACACGAGATATATTCGTTTTATCGTTATCAATGACGAGGAAGGCGGCTTTAGAAAAATTTCCCGGCATCAGCTCGATCTCCTCGTGCAGTTCGATGCGCCTCGCCGGTACTGGATAAACCCCGACTCGCCCAAGGGCTATTTCGTCGAATTCGCACTGTTGCAGTCCGATAAGGCGGCCACCTATGGAATGCAAAAATCTCAGATTACGGGCGACGCAGTGCGTTACGTCGACTGGGTACTGCCGGGTATCCTCGGCATGAACATGATGTTTAGTTGCCTGTTTGGCGTTGGTTACGTCGTCGTTCGTTATCGCAAGAACGGGTTTCTCAAACGTCTGCGCGCGACCCCGCTGCGCGCGATCGAATTTGTTATTGCGCAAGTCGCGTCGCGACTCATGCTGATTATGCTCATCACCAGTTTCGTCTATGCGGGCACGAAATACTTTCTCGATACGCGTATGGACGGCTCGTATCTGGCTCTTTTTCTGATCGCGTTCGTTGGTGCCATCGCCTTGCTCTCGATGGGCCTTCTTGTCGCAGCGCGGATGACGAGCGAAGAGCTCGCAGGTGGGTTGCTGAATCTCATAACGTGGCCGATGATGCTTTTGTCGGGTGTCTGGTTTTCGCTTGAAGGCGCGGACGCCTGGGTGCGCCAGGTCGCGAAGATCTTTCCTCTGACCCACATCCTCGATTCAGCACGCGCCGTGATGCTCGACGGCGCTACGCTCCTCGACGTTGCACCTGCACTCATTTCATTGTCGATAATGAGTTTGGTTTTCCTGGGGTTAGGGGCGGCCATGTTTCGTTGGCGGCCGCACTGATATTTTGATATCCGATGACTGAGCACCTTGTTGATATCGGCGCAAATCTGACGCATGACAGTTTTGATGATGACCGCGATCAGGTGATTGAGCGGGCCGCAGATGCCGGTGTCACACGCATCATCGTCACGGGATCCAGCGGCCAGAGTAGTCAGGAAGCATTTGCGCTTTCGAAGACCAGACCCGGGCAACTGTTTTCGACCGCAGGTTTGCACCCACATCATGCGAGTGACTATTCACCGGCTCTCCAGGCAACGCTGGCGGGGCTGCTGCGGGAGGATGCCGTGGTCGCCGTTGGCGAGTGCGGCCTTGACTACTTCCGTAATTTCTCGCCGCGGGATGCGCAGCGGAACGCGTTTCAATGCCAACTCGACCTTGCGGTGGAGTGCGGTCTTCCCGTCTTCCTGCACCAGCGAGATGCGCACAAAGACTTCATTGACATACTGAAGCCGATGATCGACAAGATTTCGGCAGGCGTGGCACATTGTTTTACCGGTGATCGCGACGCGCTGCACGACTGTTTGTCTATGGGGCTTTATATAGGCGTAACCGGATGGATTTGCGACGAGCGTCGTGGGAAAACACTGCAGGAAATCGTTTCAGATATTCCTTTGGACCGACTGATGATCGAGACTGATGCGCCTTATCTGCTGCCGCGAACGTTGAAGCCGAAACCAAAGACGCGCCGTAACGAGCCCATGCACCTGACTGAAGTCCTAAGGGTTGTCGCCGAGGCAATGCAGGAATCGAAAATGACAGTCGCGCAGGCGACAACAGCCAATGCCGAGCATTTCTTCGGGCTCTAGCGCTAATGTTTCAGAATCGGAGTCGGACCGCATGGGATCCGTTCCCATATCTAGAGTCGTTTCCTTCTCAAACGCCGGCCGGATTGGGCAATCTCGGCCCTCTCACGAATAATGTCCCAATGAGGCTTGAAAGCCTTGATTTTGACTTTGGCTACCGGCCTGTCCTTTTCAGCAAACTCCTTGAGCAGGCTGTCGAGCGTAGAGACCAGACCGGGCACCCCCTTTGTAAATTCCGCATCATCGAGGAACAAAACTCGGCCGGTCACTGGCACCTGCCGCACAATCTGACGCACGGCCGCGATGCGATCGTATAGCGCATGCTGTGGATTGGCGAAGGTATATCGATGGTTATCGCTGATAACCGTCCAATCCTGCATCTTGTCGCTGCCAAACACAGAGCCTCTGACATCTTTGATATCTAGGATCAGCAGTCCTTCGGATGTCAGCACGAGATGATCAATCTGAATTTCACCGACGTCGGCACTCGGAATAATGAGCCCGTCAATGCGGTCAAACGCGATCGCGCCAAGCACTTTTTTCAGCCTGCGCGTTTTTCTGTGGCGCCGCTGATAACCGGCGAGCAACGCCAGGAGCATTACGACTGGCAGCAGGGAAAGCAGATAGGGTCCGAGCGAACCGGCGGAAAAGAGCTCACTCATCGTCCAGGGTTTCCGTGTCCGGACAGGCATCAATCAACACTATTTATCGACCCCTGCGCGTCGCCGTCAAGACAAAAACGATCATGAAGTGCCCTCTTGAACGAGCTCATGTCGGCATTGATCGATACGGACCGGCTCGGCTTCGACTGGATTTCCTGCAGGGAACCCGGTAGCGGCACTACATCGCCGATCAATGGTTCGACGATCAGCTCGAATTTCGCGGGGTGTGCAGTGGCGACGATGATCCAGTCGTTGGCATCTTTCACCGCCTGACTCAACTGTTGATAAGCATAAGTTGCCGTTGCTGTGTGCGGGCAGATCGCGAGGCCGAATGCGGCATAGTTCTGCCTGATTTGCTGTTCGATATTCTTATCGCTGGCCGTAAAGACTCGGATATGCTTCTTAATCGCATCTGCGTCACCGAGCAGGTCTCTCAGCCGTTCCATGTTGCTTGGATTACCGACATCCATTGCCGACGCGAGTGTTGGAATGCTGGCCCGTGGCGACCATTCCGAGCCCGCAAGATAGTCGGCGATGATCCGGTTCGCATTTGTTGCAAGAACGACCTCCCCGATCGGCAGGCCCATTTCCCGGGTCATGATGCAGGCGAACGCATTACCCAGATTGCCCGTCGGCACGATGAATCCGGGTCTTCGGCCTGTCTCACGCCAGTGCCGCAGGCTGGTTGCCGCGTAATAGGTGCATTGCGGCAACAGCCGCCCAATGTTGATGCTGTTCGCGGAGCTGAAGCGATACTGCTCGCAGAGTGATTCGTCCGCCATGGCCGACTTGACGAGCCTCTGGCAGTCGTCAAAGGAACCCTGCACCGCGAGTGACAGTACATTGTCGCCCCAGCAGGTCAGTTGATGGGTCTGGCGTTCCGATACCCGGCCGTCAGGAAAAAGTACGACGACATAAATGCCGGGACGCTCGTTAAACGCCGCTGCAACGGCTCCGCCCGTATCACCCGACGTTGCAACGAGGATGGTCAGCGGCGTTACCGCCGCCTGTTCGAGCCGGCAAAGGCACGCCGCCAGGAATCCTGCTCCAACGTCTTTAAACGCTGCAGTCGGGCCATGGAAGAGTTCGAGTAGGTCGGCTCCGCCAGTATCGACCGGCAAACGGGTCAGCGGCAGCGGAAAATCAAACGTCTCGAGTAAAATGCCATCCAGCTCATCGGCAAGCCGGGAGCCTTCGAAGAACGGCGTCAGCAGAATTTTCGCGATATCGAGCGTGGAATCGGCACCGTCAAAATCATCTGTGTGGAATTGCGGCAGCGCCTCGGGAACGAAGAGTCCGCCATCGGCAGCGATTCCGCTCAAAAGTGCGTCATCGAGAGTTTGCGCCATAGCACCGCGCGTGCTCCGGTATTTCATTGACTGCCTTCCACGTGCGCGCCGGGCGCTGTCATCGGGCTGATCCAGGACTGGCATTCGATGCCACTTGTGCGGCAGGCCTGTTCCATCGCGGTTGCGACATTGGAAGCGTTTGCATCCACGCACAATGCGAAAATGCTCGGTCCGCTGCCCGATAGAGACGCACCGAGTGCATCTGCCTTCATTGCGGCTTCTTTGACAGCCTCAAAGCACACGACCGCTGCGGAGCGCTGTGGTTCGATGATGACGTCGTGAAAACTCTGGCGAATCAATGCGTGATCGTCAGCTGCACACCCGGTGATGAATCCGGCCAGGTAACCCTGTTGTGCCAGCCATTGCTCCAGCGTGTAGCCCCTGGCAAGGCTGCATCGTGCGTGCGCCGTATCTACTTGCAATTCGGGATGGAGCAAAATGCTCGATACCCCGATGGGCGTCTTGATCTGCATCATCCTCGGTAGCAAAACGGCCGGGCAGAGCACGAGGCCGCCCATCAGGCTCGGCGCAACATTGTCGGCATGCAGGCCGCCACTCGCGTACTTTTCGCCCTCCAGCGCGAATGGCAAGAGTTGTTCATGAGGAAGCGGTTCCGGCAACAGGGCGTTTGCCGCGACGACAGCGGCGACGGCGGATGCTGCCGAACTGCCCATGCCCGACTGGAGCGGAATGCCCTTGCGAATGAGCAATTCAACGCCAGTCGAATCGCCGTGCGCTTCCCAGAGCGCGTGGGCCGCAATTGAGGCCGTGTTCTGATCGGGTTCGGGGGGAAGAGACGGGTGGATTTCGCCGTCGAGGTCGCGAATCTCAGCGATGCTAATACCTGCTTTGCAGGTCCGCTGTCCCGTTACGCGGTCCCCAACGCCGGCAAGCGCGAGACCCAACATGTCAAAGCCGACGCCGACATTGCCGATCGAGGCTGGTGCAAAAGCTGTAACCAGTGAAGCATCACTCATCCTGATGGTCCACTAATATAACCTTGTTGGACCACTAGTCACCGCCTCCCAGATAATTCGCAAGTCTTAACAGTTCCGCGAACACGCCTCCTGCAGTGACGGCCGGGCCCGCTCCGGGCCCCTGCACCACGAGTGGATTGGCCGCGTATCTATCGGTGACAAACCGGACGATGTTGTCGGTCAGGTTAATGTTGCCAAACGCGTGATCCGGCTCGACCATGTCCAGGCCGACCGATGCGTCGCCGTTGGCATTCAGTTTCGCAACGTAGCGGAGTTTACATCCCTGGCTTTCCGCTTCGCTGTAAAGCTGCTGCATCTGATCGTCGTAACGTGGCAGCTCGTCCAGAAAGTCGTCAATGCTCAGGCCACGCAATTCGTCGGGCACCAGATTTTGCACGGGAAAATCGCCGATATTTATTTTCTGGCCCAGCTCCCGAGCCAGGATGGTGAGCTTTCGCGCAACATCCATGCCTGACAGGTCGTCGCGCGGGTCCGGTTCAGTGTAGCCGCTTTTTCGCGCCTCCCGGACGATTTCCGAAAACGGCCGAGTGCCGTCATAGACATTAAAAAGATAGGCAAGTGTGCCTGACAATATTCCTTCGACGGAGTGAATCTGATCGCCTGTATCGACGAGATCATTTAGCGTACTGATCACCGGCAACGCGGCACCGACGGTTGTCTCGTAAAAACAATGAGACCTGCCCTGCTTTGCGCACTCTTGCATTGATTCGTAGTATGCATAATCGTCGCTCAATCCTTTCTTGTTCGGTGTAATGACGTGAATGCCCTCTTCAAGCCAGCCGGCGTAACGTCTGGCTACCGATTCACTTGTTGTACAGTCGATAATGACTGCATGAGGCAAATGGTCGGCATGCACGTGACGTTCCAATCGATCGAGATCGAGTTCCTCGCCTGACTCGAGCATGTTCTCATCCCAGGTTGCCAACGCGATTCGGCGTTCACCTAGCAACATCCTTTTGGAACGTGCAATCGCGCGCACCCGGAGATCGAGATTGAAGTCGTCAATCAGACGGTCGCTCTGTCTGTGAATCTGCTCCAGCAGCGTGGAGCCAACCGTCCCCGGACCGATGAGGCCGATGGAAATCGTCTTGGAAGACAGATAAAAGCCGGAATGTGCTGCCCGCAGCGCGCGTACCGCATCATCTGAATCGACAACTGCAGAAATGTTACGTTCTGACGATCCCTGCGCGATTGCCCTCACGTTGATACCGGCACGGCCAAGCGTACCGAAGAATTTCGCCGCCAGCCCGGGTGATCCGGCCATGCTGTCGCCCACGACCGCCACAATGCTCTGAGCGTCTGTTACATCGACATTTTGGATCTGCCCGCTTGCCAGCTCATCGGCGAACGCGTCACTGATAACGGCTCTGGCGCGTTCGGCCAGATCCTGTGGCACGGCGATACAGATTGACTGCTCGGAACTGGCCTGTGATATGAGGGCCACTGACACGCCGGCATGCTTGAGCGCCGCGAAAAGCCGGTCGGCGGTCCCAGGAACACCGATCATTCCCGAACCCTCGAGATTGACCAGCGCCATGCCGCCAACTGCCGTGATTCCCTTGATCTGCTCGTCGGGGTCGGCCTCCGCGACGATTCGGGTGCCCGGATGACCGGGATCGAAGCTGTTTCGAATAACAATTGGGATATCGTTTTCGACTGCCGGTCCCAATGTCTGCGGGTGTATGACCTTCGCCCCCCAGTATGCGAGTTCCATAGCCTCACTGTAGGAGAGCTGCTCGATGACGCGAGCCTCCGGCACTTTGTTGGGGTCTGCGCTCATTATGCCGTCGACATCACTCCAGATACTCAGCTCGCTGGCATGCGTTAGCGCAGCAAATATTGCTGCCGAGTGATCACTACCATTCCGGCCGAGCGTCGTCTGCAGGCCTTCCTCGTCCGAGACGATAAATCCAGTGATGACGGCGATGCCCTTGAAATCGCGATCGACGATTCTTGCAAAATTCTCTCTCGATTCATGCCAGAGAATACTCGGGCCAAGTCCGCTCTGACGTACCGTCACGATCTGGCGTGCATCGATCCAGGTGCCGCCTCGACCGCTGCCTGTTTGTTGTTCAAGCAAACCCGCGAGTAGTCTTGCGGACCAAATCTCTCCATAGCCTGCAACGACATCGCGGCTGCGCTGGGGAGCAGACTTTACCAGCGCGATTGACCGCAGGATTTCTTCGATGTCTGCGGCATCCTGTCCCCAAAGGTCCAGCAGGCCAACCAGGGCCTCGCTCTTGACGAGTTCCCGTACAGTATTGGCGTACCGGTCACCGATGCGGTGCAGTTCGGCAGTAAAGCCAGGGTCATTCTGCTCGGCCAGAGTGGCCAGATGCAGCAGCTTGTCCGTCATTCCGGCCATCGCGGATACGACCACGCCGATGCTGGTTTCGGTCTGATCAGTGCATATTGCAGCGACACGGCGAAAGCAGTCCGCGTCGGCAAGGCTGCTGCCACCGAACTTGTGAATTTTCCAGCGATTTTGTGCCACTACTGTCGAGCCAGACCCCGGAACAAAGGCGCTAATAATAGCTGCACATGATTCGGTCGTCGCGTGTTTTCTAATTAAGTGCGAGGAAAAGTGGTGGGGGCACCAGGAATCGAACCTGGGACCAGCGGCTTAAAAGGCCGATGCTCTACCAACTGAGCTATACCCCCGTTTTGATTGGCGGTGCTTCAAGCGATAAGCCGTACTTGTCCACGCCGTTCAAGTGGCAGGCTGGTGCGAATGCCGGCCGGCATCATACCGGACCGCAGGCAAATGACAAGCTGTGGTTGTCCAATGACAAGCTGTGGTTGTCCAATGACAAGCTGTGGTTGTCCAATGACAAGCTGTGGTTGTCGTATGACATTTGATTTACCTGGCGGCCGTACTCCGTTCGCTGCCTACTGCCCATCACTGTCCATCCGTTTCAGACGCTGTTCGGCCAGCCGGGCGGCAGTTGTGTCGGGATAGTCGGCCTGCACCCTGGCAAGTGCGCGCCGCGCGGCGTTCCAGCGCTCCAACTCATAGTTGCAATAGCCAACTTTGAGCAGGGCATCCGGCACCTTGCGTGACATCGAATAGATGTTGATGACCTTCTCGAATTCATCGAGTGCCAGGTCATACTGCTGCGTTACGTAATACGATTCCGCGAGCCAATATTGGGCATTGTCTGCGAGCTGACTGTCCGGATAACTGACGAGAAACTGCTGAAATGCCATCGCGGCCGGTTCATAGCGCTGCTCTTTGAGCAACTCGAACGCAGCTTGATAGTTATCGCGATCGGAACCACCGGGCACCGGCAGCTGTCCGGGCGCAAGCGAGCCGCCATCGAGAACGCTGAGCCGGCCTGTGGAACCAAGCGATAGGCGTTCCAGGTTTTGAATTCTCATATCCAGGTCGGTATAGAGTTCACGCTGTCGCTCGACGGTACCCGTCGCCTCATGCTCGAGCGTCTCAATCCGACCTTGCAATTCGCTGGTCCGCTGTTGCAGTTCGTCCGCTTGCATCGTCAGATCGATGAGGCTACCGCTTGCCAACATTCGCTCGACGGCGCTGAGCCGTCGCTCGAGTTCATTCAGCTTCACCAGTACCGGATCGTCGGCCTGTGGTGTCAGGGCGCAACCGACTGCCAGGAGAGGCAGTATCGCGACAATTGTCAGAATCTTTTGTTTAGTCACGCTCGGTCGCCGCTAGTTGAGGTACTTGATCTCGACACGCCGGTTTAGTGCGTACGATTCTTCATTACTGCCAAACGCTGCCGGCCGTTCCTCGCCAAAACTCACCGTCGAAATCTGACTTGTGGATGCGCCCTGAATAAGCAGCATGCGGCGCACAGCCTGAGAACGGCGCTCGCCAAGGCCAATATTGTACTCGCGCGATCCGCGTTCGTCCGCATGGCCTTCCAGGCGGATCCGCGTGGCCGAATTATTCGACAACCTGTTCGCATGCCGGGCAAGCAGGTCTGCATATTGCGGCTTGAGATCAGATTGATCGAAATCGAAATAGATGATCATGGTCAGGGCAGCGTCGTTGCCTTCAAATGGAACTTCTTCACCGCCGAAGCCGGAGCGGTCCTCAAAGCCGCTGGAGCTGGAGCCGTCACTGCTGCTGTCCATGCTCCCGTCGCCCGCCTCAGGATCGGGAATCGATGTCGATGCGCAGCCCGCAACTATGGCTGCCAGAAGGCTGATCAGGAATATTCTGTTTTGGCTCATTTCTGCTGTCCTTTTGATGGTTTTCAGGATGCTGGGCAAGACTTTTCCAGCACTATCCATTTAGAAATCAATGATATCTGTACCCTTTATAAACTAAATCCTAGGTTTGCTTACAGTCGTGGAAATGGTGACCAGACCGGCTCGCGCACATCAGCCCGGCCCGAGCCCATACGCTGTCTGATCAGGCCATCTGCAGAAACCGTTTCCAGGACGCCATTTTGTCCCTGCCGTGTCGCATAAATCAATGTGTCGCTGTTCGGTGCAAAACTCGGCGACTCATCCTGTTTCCCGGTCGACAACACCAGAAAATCGCCGCTGTCGAGGTCGAGAACGCCTATTCTGTAATTTCCCCGGTCGAGATGCACCATTGCCAGCTTTTCGCCGTCAGGCGACAAGCGAGGGCGCGCATTATAACTGCCTTCGAAGGTCATGCGCTCGGGCGTGCCGCCGGAAACATCGATTCGGTAGACCTGGGGTCCGCCGCTCCGGTCAGACGTAAAATAGATTTGCTTGCCGTCGGGCGACCAGCTGCCTTCGGTATCGATCGCCCTGCTGGTTGTCAGGCGCGTTACGTCCCTGGTCGAGAGATCCATTACATGGATATCGAGGTTTCCGTCAGCGCCGCCGAGCGTCAACACAAGTTTGCGGCCGTCGGGTGAAAACGCGGGCGCACCATTGATTCCCGTGCGGCTGGACACCTTGATGCGGTTACCGGTACGTAACGTTTGCACAAACACGGTGGACTTGTGGCCTTCAAAAGAAACATACGCAAGCCTGCGGCCGTCAGGCGACCATGCCGGCGACATGATCGGATCCGTCGATTCCATGATCGTGTGCTCGTTCTCGCCGTCCGCATCAGACACGACCAGCGTATATATCCTGTTGCGACTGTCCTGCTGCGCGGTGACGTATGCAATTTTTGTCGCAAAGACACCCTGAATTCCGGTCAGCTTCTCAAAAATCATATCCGCCGCCCGGTGTGCGACACGCCGCATCGTGCCCCTGCTCGCCGGCATTCGGTAGCCGACCAGCTGTTCTCGC
>Ga0255052_10002011_pt1 | contig 14842 bp, 15 predicted proteins | sample JV7_2_21_MG_FD_188632 | JGI IMG/M metagenome (GOLD analysis project Ga0255052, IMG submission 188632) | Seawater microbial communities from Jervis Inlet, British Columbia, Canada - JV7_2_21 | ecosystem: Environmental > Aquatic > Marine > Inlet | place: Canada: British Columbia | collected...
GGTCAGCATCAGCAGCAGGTGCTCGACCGTGATAAATTCATGGCGCTTTTCATTCGCGTCATGGAATGCCTTGTTCAGTGATTGTTCCAGCTCTTTATTTAACATGGTTCCTGCTTGTTGCTTGCTACCAATAGCTCTAAATATAGACGATTTGACCCTTAATGCGATCTAAATGTTCAATCTCTGTGACTTGAGTCAACAGCGGCGTCGAGAATCAGTTTTCTTCCATGTCGCACAGTAACGGATGCTTGTTTTCGCGCGCGTAACTGTTGACCGACGTGACCTTGGTTTCGGCAATATCACGGGTGTAAATACCGCAAACGCCCTTCCCGGTCTTGTGGACACTGAGCATGATGCGCGTCGCATTTTCGCGATTATGACCGAAAATGGCTTCCAGTACGTGCACCACGAACTCCATCGGCGTGTAATCATCATTCAGCAAAACAACCTTGAAGAGCGGCGGTTTTTTCAGCTTGGGACGCGTACGCTCGAGTAGCAGCGTGTCATCGTCGTCATTACCAGGCTGCTGATCAGACATGAAACTGCTGTTTCCTTTAGCAAAAACCATAAAGTAATGGCGGGATTGAAATTATTCAAGGTTTACTTACCATAATTTTGCGCCTGCAGGCCATATATATGGCGAAATAGCCGGCTTTTATAACCTTCCTTAATACCCGGCTTTAAAATTCCACCGGCGGGTCGACACGGGCACAGCAGTATTCATTCTGGTACATTTTCTGTTGTATAATTCCGGCTTCCAGGAAAAACATATGACGCAGGGGATACGATGAGTTATCAACACATAAAGGTGCCGGTCGAAGGCCAGGCAATCACCGCAAACGAAGACCTGAGCCTGAACGTTCCGGACAATCCGATCATTCCCTACATCGAGGGTGACGGAATCGGGATCGATATTTCGCCGGTGATGATCGACGTGGTCGATGCCGCGGTCGAAAAAGCCTACCAGGGCGCAAAGAAGATTTCATGGATGGAGATATTCGCCGGCGAAAAGGCGACCTCGATCTACGGCGATGATGAGTGGCTGCCGGATGAAACCCTGGCGGCAATGCAGGATTACATTGTCTCCATCAAGGGCCCCTTGACGACCCCTGTCGGCGGCGGTATCCGTTCACTCAATGTCTCCATACGCCAGCGCCTGGATTTATATGCCTGTGTCAGGCCGGTGCGCTATTTCCACGGTATCCAAACGCCGCTGAAGCGGCCCGAAAACACCAACATGACGATCTTCCGCGAAAATACCGAAGACATATACGCCGGTATCGAATGGGAGTCCGGTAGCGACCAGGCCAAAAAAGTAATCAAGTTTCTGACCGAGGAAATGAACGTTACCAGCATACGTTTCCCGGAAACCTCCGGTATCGGTGTCAAACCGGTGTCGTCGGAAGGAACTCGACGCCTGGTGCGCAAAGCCTTTCAATATGCCATCGATAACGACCGCAAGTCGGTCGCGCTGGTGCACAAGGGCAACATCATGAAGTACACCGAGGGCGCATTTCGCAACTGGGGCTACGAACTCGCCGCCGAATTGTATGGCGCCACGCCCATAGGCGCGGGCCCCTGGTGCGAATTCACCAATCCCAGGACCGGCACTACAATTATCGTGAAGGACGTGATTGCCGATAATTTCCTGCAACAGATCGTGACGCGCCCGACCGAGTACGAAGTCATCGCGACGCTCAACCTGAACGGCGATTACATCTCCGACGCGCTCGCGGCCCAGGTCGGCGGCATCGGTATCGCCCCGGGCGCCAACATCGCCGATACCGTCGGCGTGTTCGAGGCGACCCACGGCACCGCGCCGAAATATACCGGTCTGGACAAGGTCAATCCCGGCTCGATTATCCTCTCCGCGGAAATGATGTTGCGTTACATGGGATGGGGCGAAGCAGCCGACCGCGTCATCACCGGCATGGAAGGCGCCATCGGCGCCAAACAGGTGACCTATGACCTCGCGCGTAATGAACCCGATGCGACCGAACTCAGCAGTTCCGCCTTCGGCGCCGCGGTCATCGCGCACATGGGCTAACCGCTTTAAGCTCGTCATTGCGAGGAGCGCCAGCGACGCGGCAATCTCCTGAAGATCAACTCCAGGCCAGGGAGATTGCATCGCTACAGCCAGGACATTCGCTGCGCTCATGGGCTGGGCCCCGCTCGAGGGCAGGATGCCCGAGTGCCGGGCGCGCCGGGAGCGCGGACCGGCCTGCAATGACGGCAGATCAGGTTGTTTCGATTCTATGCAGCCCGTTGTTACGAATGATGCGGGCTGATATTTCCTCGACCGACATCCTCGACGTGTTGATGTAGGCAATGCCGTGCTTCAGGTACATTTCCTCGACCGCGCGCAGCTCGAAACGGCACTGATCCTGCGAGGAATAGCGACTGTTGGGGCGCCTTTCCTGGCGAATGTTAACCAGGCGCTGCAGATCCGTGGTCAAGCCGTACAGTCGCTTTTTGAAAGGCCGCAGCGGTTCGGGCAGTTTGTCGGTCTCCATGTCTTCCTCGGTAATCGGGTAGTTGGCGGCCTTGATGCCGAACTGCAGCGCGAGGTAAAGACAACTGGGGGTCTTGCCGGAACGCGAAACGCCGATCAGGATGATATCGGCTTTATCGTAATTCTGTATTCTACCGCCATCGTCGTGCTGCATGGCGTAGTCGATGGCATCGATGCGCGAATCGTAGAGCGACGGGTTGACGGTGCGATGCGACTGCCCCGGCTCATGGTGCTGCGCGGCGAGCGCCTTTTCCAGGCGCGGAAGGATATCACCGAAGGGATCGATCACCAGGGCGTTGCCCTGCTTGATAATTTTGATCAGGTCTTCATCGCCCATGGTGCAGATGACGATGGGCAGCTGCTTGGTCTCTTCGATGCAGCGATTGATTTCATCGGTAACGGCGTGCGCTTTTTCGAGCGTGTCGACAAACGGGATCGTATGGGTCTGAAACGGATGATTCGGAAACTGGGCGAGCAGGCTCAGTCCGAGTGTCTCCGCCGTGATCGCGGTGCCGTTGGAAAGAAAATAAACCTGCCGTGAAGTGGATTGCATCGCTTTCTGAATGGGTATCGGTTTCGAGTAGATATACTAGTATAATTGCGAGCCGACACGTACACACAATCTTACCGGGATAAAACCTTATGTCAGAAAACATAGTGCCGCTGGACCAGCTCGGCATGGACGACGTCCCTCGGGTCGGCGGCAAGAACGCATCGCTTGGGGAAATGATCAAGAACCTGGGCAGCCTCGGGGTTGAGGTGCCGGGAGGGTTTGCGACCACGGCCGGCGCCTTCGACAACTTTCTCGACGAAGCGGGTATCCGCGAACGTATTCACGCGAAGCTCGACCAGCTCGATGCCGATGATGTCAACCAACTGGCAGACACCGGCCGCGAAATCAGGGGCTGGATTATCGATTCCCTCCTGCCCGTGAAACTGCAACAGGAGATAAGCACGGCTTACCAGGCGATGGCGGTCGAAGGTCGCGACGCAACGGTGGCGGTGCGCTCCTCCGCAACCGCGGAAGATCTGCCCGATGCGTCGTTTGCCGGGCAACAGGAAACCTATCTCAATATCAGCGGCATCGAGCAGGTGCTGCATGCGATCAAGCTCGTGTACGCCTCGCTGTTCAATGATCGCGCCATCTCCTATCGCGTGCACCAGGGGTTTGCGCACGCCGATGTGTCGTTATCTGCCGGCATACAGCGCATGGTGCGCAGCGACCTCGCCGCCAGCGGCGTCATGTTCAGTATCGACACCGAGTCCGGATTCGAGGACGTGGTGTTTATTACCAGTAGCTACGGGCTCGGCGAAACCGTCGTGCAGGGCGCGGTCAACCCGGACGAGTTCTACGTTTATAAAAACAACCTCGGGGTGGCCAAGCGCAGCATCCTGCTGAAGAGTCGCGGCAGCAAGCAGATCAAGATGATTTACGCGCAGGGCGATTCGCCCGAACAGGCGATCCAGACGGTCGATGTGGATGCTGCCGACAGTAATCGCTTTTCCATCGACGACGACGACATTACCGCGCTCGCGAAGATGGCCGTCACTATCGAGAAGCACTATGGGCGTCCGATGGATATCGAATGGGCCAAGGATGGTGAAAACGGCAAGCTTCACATCGTCCAGGCGCGCCCCGAAACCGTGCAGTCGCGCGCCGGTCGCGTCATCGAACGCTACCAGCTGAAAGCCAGCTCTGAAATCCTGGTCAGCGGGCGTGCGGTCGGCAACCGCATCGGCCAGGGCCAGGCCAAGGTCATCAGCGACCTGTCGCAGATGGACCAGATCGAAGCCGGTGACGTACTGGTCACCGATATGACCGATCCCGACTGGGAGCCGATCATGAAGCGCGCTGCCGCGATCGTCACCAATCGCGGCGGTCGCACCTGTCATGCCGCGATAATCGCGCGTGAGCTGGGTATCCCGGCGCTGGTCGGAACCGGCAGTTGCACCGAAGATATCGAGCATGGCCGTGAGGTCACGGTGTCCTGCGCCGAAGGCGACACCGGCCACGTCTATGCCGGGCTGCTCGAGTTCGACTACCAGCAGCACGAATTGTCGAACATGCCCGAAATCCCGATCAAGGTGTCGATGAATGTCGGCAACCCCGAGCGCGCTTTTACCTTTTCACGTCTGCCGCATGCCGGAATCGGCCTTGCCCGGCTCGAATTCATCATCAGCAACATGATCGGCATCCACCCGCGCGCCCTGCTCGAATTCGACAACATGGAACCGGAGTTGCAGCAGTCGATCGAGGCGCGCATCGGCGGATACTCGGGCCCTGTCGAATACTATGTCGACAAACTCAGCGAGGGCATTGCCACGCTGGCCGCCGCGTTTGCGCCGGAGCGCGTCATCGTGCGCATGTCGGATTTCAAATCGAACGAGTACGCGCACCTGCTTGGCGGTGATATCTTCGAACCGCACGAAGAGAACCCGATGCTCGGATTCCGCGGCGCCTCGCGTTACATCAGCGAGGACTTCAAGCCCTGTTTCAGGCTCGAGTGCGAAGCCATCAAACGCGTGCGTAACGAGATGCAGCTGAAGAATCTCGAGATCATGATTCCCTTTGTGCGCACGCTCGACGAAGCCAGAGGCGTGCACGAACTATTGCGCGAAAACGGGCTGGTGCGCGGCGAAGACGGATTCAGGGTCATCATGATGTGCGAGATTCCATCCAACGTCATTCTGGCGGATGAGTTTCTCGAATATTTCGATGGTTTCTCCATCGGTTCGAACGACCTCACGCAGTTGACGCTGGGACTCGATCGTGACTCGGGCCTGGTTGCCGACGCCTTCGATGAACGCAACCCGGCGGTGATGAAGTTGTTACAACAGGCGATCGATGCCTGCAAGGCCGCGGACAAGTATGTCGGTATTTGCGGCCAGGGGCCTTCCGACCACCCGGATCTCGCTGAATGGTTGCTGGAACAGGGCATCAGCAGTATATCGCTGAACCCCGATTCGGTTATCGAGACCTGGTTGTTCATGGCCGAGCACTGCAAAAAACAGGCCTGACGCATGGCCGAGTTTGCCCCACTGGCGCACGATATTTATTGTATCGACGCGCTTTATATGAAGCCCCGGGTCGCGTCGATCTACCTGTTGCGCCAGGGTGACGAGGTCGCCCTGGTCGAAACCGGCACCTGCCATTCGCTCGCCAATGTGCTGGCGACGCTGGAGGCGCTGTCGATCGACCGATCGCAGGTGAAGTATGTCATTCCAACCCATGTTCACCTCGACCACGCCGGCGGCGCCGGCGTCATGATGCGGCATTTCGAGCAGGCGCAGTTGCTCATTCATGCGCGTGGCGCAAGCCACATGATTGATCCGCGCAAGCTGGTCGAGGGCACCATTGGCGTCTATGGCGCGGACAAGTTTGAACGCCTGTACGGCCATATCGAGCCAATTGCCTCGGAGCGGGTGATCGTCGTCGACGACCTGGCAAAATTTAGCCTGGAAGACCGCGAGTTGACATTTATCGATACGCCGGGCCACGCACGCCACCATTTCTGTATTTACGACGAACGCAGTAACGGCGTCTTTACCGGGGATACCTTCGGCATCTGCTACGCGCCGATGAAGGCGTTGCCGCGAGGCCTGATTCCGACGACACCGCCGGTACAGTTCGATCCAGGCGCGTTGCGGCAGTCGATAACGCGAATCATGAAATTCGAGCCACAGCGACTCTACCTGACTCACTACGGCGAACTCGCCGATCCGGGCGCACAATTCGACAGCTTCAATCAGTGGATCGATGAGTACGTGGACCTGAGCCGGCAGTTCGAGCCCGACTCGCCCGATTATGAAACAGATCTCGAGCAGGCTCTTCTGCACCGGGTGTTACAGACCCTGTGCGGTGGCCCCGATCCGGCATTGCAGCGAATCCTGCAAAACGATGTAAACTTGAATGCCAAAGGGCTGGCGCACTGGCGCAGAAGAAACGCCGATGGTTAGAGCCTCGATAGAGGAACGAGTGTGGAAGCCGTATACCACGGTCGCGGCGATCTGCGAACGCGACGGCAAGTACCTACTGGTCCGGGAAAACGCCGATGACCGCATCGTCTATAATCAGCCGGCGGGCCACCTCGAACCCGGCGAAACCCTGCTCGAGGCGGTGGTGCGCGAAACGCTCGAAGAAACCCGCTACCGCTTCGTCCCGCGAGCGCTGCAAGGCGTATATCGGTATAGTCCGGCAGCGGCAGACGCTTTGACCTTTGTTCGCTTCCTGTTTCGCGGCGAAGTCGGTGAACAGCTTGAAGGTGAACTCGATCAGGGTATCATTGCGGCAGAGTGGCTGAGTTACGAAGCCGTTCTGGCCTGTCGTGCCCAACATCGCAGTCCGATGGTGATGCAGTGTATCGACGATTTTCGTAACGGCCCCGGTTATCCACTGGACGTGATAAGTCAGGAATTTTCATAGCCATGTTCATCGTACGCGTTTTGTTGTTACTGTTGTTGAGTGCGCCCGCGGCCGTCGCCGCACCCTACTTCGTGCAGTGCTACGATTTCGGTTGCAAATCCACGCAGGAGTTGCATTTCAAGCCCGCGGACTGGGCCGAGATACGGGCAATTTTTGACAATGGCGTTGTCGATAGAGAATCCGAGCGACAGGCAATACGCCGCGCCGTCGCGGCGATGGAGCACATCAGCGGGGAAATGTCGGGCACCCACCTCGATAAGGCCGGCAATTACCCCGGTTACGACCTTCCCCGGCAAATGGACTGCATCGACGAGTCGACCAATACCTTCCAGTACCTGCTGGCGCTGCAGCAACTCGACCTGTTGAAGTGGCACCAGGTTCATTCAAAACAGCGGCGCATCGTCTGGTTTGCAACTCACTGGACGGCGAGCATCAGCGAGGTCGGCAGTGAGCAGGTGTATGCCGTCGATTCCTGGTATCGCGACAATGGCGAAATGCCCTACATCCAGCCGCTTGACGACTGGAGGCGCAAGCGTGATTTCCCGGTCGCCTACAATCCGGAACTTGCGGTCGACTGACGCCTTCATGGGCAATCCATCCTCAGAAAAAATCATCGTCGGCATGTCCGGCGGCGTCGATTCCTCGGTCACGGCCTACCTGTTACTGCAGCAGGGCTACCAGGTTGAAGGCCTGTTCATGAAGAACTGGGAGGAAGACGATACCGCGGAATACTGTTCCGCGAGCGAAGACCTGGCGGATGCACAGCAAGTCTGTGATTCGCTCGGCATTCGCTTGCACACGGTCAATTTCTCCGGCGAATACTGGGACAACGTGTTCGAATATTTTCTGCATGAGTACCGCACCGGGCGTACCCCCAACCCCGATATCATGTGTAACCGCGAAATCAAGTTCAAAGCATTCCTCGACCATGCGCAGGTGCTGGGCGCGCGCCGCATCGCCACCGGCCACTACGTGCGCACGCGCCGGAGCAATGGTCATATCGAGCTGCTGCGGGGCCTCGACGGCAACAAGGATCAGTCTTATTTCCTGTACGCGCTGAACCAGCATCAACTCGGGCACGCTTTGTTTCCAATCGGAGAACTCGACAAATCCGAGGTGCGCAAGATCGCGCGGCGTGAACAGTTTGTAGTGCATGCGAAAAAAGACAGCACCGGTATCTGTTTTATCGGTGAACGCAAGTTCAGGGATTTTCTGCAGCGCTTCCTGCCGGCGCAACCCGGAGAAATCGTGACCCCCGAGGGCGCGCGCCTGGGCGAGCACAGTGGCTTGATGTACTACACCATCGGGCAACGCCAGGGGCTTGGCATCGGCGGTACCGAAAGCGGCAGCGACGAGCCCTGGTACGTGGTCGCCAAGGCGCTGGATAGCAATCGGTTGGTGGTCGCGCAGGGCGTGGACAATCCCCTGCTGTTTCACTCGCATTGCCGCATTACCGATCTGCACTGGATCGCCGACGCCGTCGCAGCCACGCCCTACGAATGCAGCGCCAAGATCCGCTATCGTCAACAGGACAGCCGCTGTACCCTGCGATCGCTGGACGCCGGCATCGCCGAGGTCGAGTTTGCCGAACCGCAGCGCGCCATAACCCCGGGACAGGCGCTGGTTTTGTACCAGGGCGAGCAATGCCTCGGCGGCGGCACCATCGAGCGGGCCTATAGCCCGTGAACGGTCACGAGAACCAGACCCTGGCGCTGGCCGCGATGTTCCAGGCCGCGACCCTGGTGGATGAACTGGCGCTGCATGGAAATTGCGAAGCGGACGATTTCAACTGCAGTTTCGACAGCCTGTTCACGATCGATGCGCAGACGACCCGTGAGGCGCTGGGCGATATCACCTGTTTGACGCGAGGCTTTTCCGCGCTGGCGGATTATCTTGGCGGTGAAAACCGCTCCCCCGGCAGGAATATTGCCTACTACCTGTTGTCGATGCTGAAAATCTCGCACCAGGTGATGCACAATGAAGGCCTGTCCGAGCAACTGCTGACTGGATTGCAGCGCATCGATAGCAGCAGCAGCGAATTCAACATGAGCCGCCACAGCGTGATCAACAAGATCGACGGGCTCTACCAGGATTGCATCAGTTCGCTGAGCCCACGCATCATCGTGCGCGGCGAACAAAACTACCTGCGCAATGACGACAATGCCGCCAAAATCAGGTCCCTGCTGATGGCCGGCATCCGCGCCGCGGTTTTGTGGCAACAGCTAGGCGGCAGCCGCTGGAAACTCTTCTGGTCACGCAAAAAATACGTCGCCACGGCGAAAAAATTCTGCAGCTATAACTAATAATTAGTCATTGCGAGGAGCGCCAGCGACGCGGCAATCCCAAGAAGGATGACCCCAGGCCAGGGAGATTGCTTCGCTCCGCTCGCAATGACGACGAGTTTACGCTTTAGTTACATTGGACGCAGGGTTACTAAAAACTGTGTTGGGCGCGGATATGCCGCAACAGCCCGCTTGACGCGTCTTCGACCATATCGAACACCAGATCGAAACCCTCGTTACTGAAATATGGGTCCGGCACTTCGCGCTGCTGGAACCTGTCGGAATACTCCAGCATGAGTTGCAGGCGCGCACTGGCGTCATCGGGCCGGATCGCACGCATGTCGGCGATGTTGCCCTGGTCCATCCCCAGCAGGTAATCGAATTCAACAAAATCAGATGAGACGAAACGGCGCGCGTGCAAGCCCGAGAGATCGAGGCCGCGCTCCCTTGCGGTCGCTTGCGAGCGCGAGTCGGGCGGGCTTCCGATATGGTAGCTGTGCGTGCCGGCCGACTCGACCTGGATGGATTCGCCCAGACCCTGCTCGTCAACCATGGCCTGGAACACGCCATGGGCGGTCGGTGATCGGCAGATGTTGCCCATGCAGACGAATAGTACTTTTATCATATTTATATTTTAACTAATTGATTTATTGGAATTAGTAGCAATTGACCTGTGTCGTTTTACACTAGTTCGAAAGCCCAGTCGAGACGGTTACCAGAGGCATGCAAAGTGTCACATAAATGTATCCAGCAAATGCATCTGATCGTTTCCTGTCGGGCATCCTGGATGGCAGGTTCCGCGGCGGTCAGCATTCGGGCTACCTGGCCTGTGCTGGTTTCGTGCGACTCAAGCCGCCTGGTGCCGTCGTGCCTGCCACAGGTCGTAGTCGGCCTGCATCCGCACCCACATCTCGGCGCGGCCACCACCGTACCCTAGCTGATCAAACCAATCTTCCAGCTTCAGCGCCATCCTTGCGCTAATAGCAGCCTTTTCGTTAACCACGCGGGAAAGCGTCGGGCGAGAGACACCAAGCCGATCTGCCGCATCGGTCACGCTCATACCCAGTTCTGGTAATACATCTTCCCGAAGCAGACTTCCGGGGTGGGGGGGGTTATGCATACTCATGTCAGTCTCCGTGATAATCCTGATAATCGACCAGGATGGCGTTTCCGCCCTCGAATGTGAACGTCATCCGCCAATTCCCGTTGACCCAGACTGACCAGTGATCAACCAGGTCGCCTTTCAAGGGGTGCAGCCTCCAACCTGGGAAATCCATATCAGACCCCTGCTCCGCCTTATCCAGTGCACCTAACTGCCGGGACAACTTACCGGCGTGGGCCGGTTGGATTCGGCTTTTCGAACCCGTTTCAAAGAACTTTCTCAGCCCTTTGTGCCGGAATCCCTTAATCATGCATAAAATGTAGCGTGTAACGTTACATTTTACAAGGCGTCTTTGCTTTCAGTAATTTCTGGGTTAGATTTTCCAAACTACGTCAGGGGGACTGAAATTGAAGAGTGTGTGTCCTTGAAATCTCCTTGGAAATTGAAGAGTGTGTGTCCTTGAAATCTCTATGCGCTTTGAGGAGAGGAAGGGGGTGGCCCCGTTTATCTGAACACTAGATATCCATTTTAGATCTATTTAAGTCAGCCAATACTCCTTCGTGGGGAAATCTCTCAAAGGGCTTAAGGATGTCATTTGGATACCCAGGATTTAATGAATCCGATTCTTTATTGGTATTCGCAGTGCAACGGGCACAGTTTCATATAGTTCTAAAACTTTACTTACTGATATCTGATACTGCCCATTTTTCGGCCTCTTTTTGCCAGAAAATGTATCCCATAAAATATGACCGGGCCCGTTAAAGCATTCGCTAAACGTACCATCCTTCTCGATTTTTATAATAATTGTGTGCTCAGGGCAGCTGCGGAATGCAACCCTGCTCGACTGTGTCGCCTTAATTTCTATTTCCTTTCCACATTACTCGTTAGTGACGTGGCCGACAGATTGGCTCGCAGGCCGGCATTACGTTGTTCGTTACTGTATTCGTCCCTGTTCGATTGAACTATAATTAGCGCCCCGGGCCAAAAAATAATACTAGACGGAGCGGAGCATGCAAGGTTCAGAAGGCAATTTCGAAACGATCGAGTTCCTTGACCCGGCCGGGCAGTTGCAACGCCCATTGCCCGACGGGCTAGCGACCCGCGACCGATTAGTTCATCTCTATCAAATCATGGTGCAGACCCGCGTATTCGATCTGGCTGCAATTAACCTGCAACGTACGGGTGCGATGGGAACCTATCCTTCGGGAGAAGGTCAGGAAGCGATCAGCGCCGGGGCCGGTTTCGCAATGCAGGAAGACGATGTGCTGGTGCCTTATTACCGCGATATTGCTGCGCAAATCCAGCGCGGCGTATTACTGGAGGAAATTTTACGCTACTGGGGTGGCGACGAGTGGGGCATGCATTTCACGCAGCAGGCGCAGGATTTTCCAGTCAGCGTGCCGATTGCAACCCAGGCCTGTCATGCGGTTGGCATCGGATACGCGATCAAGTACCGCCAGCAAACGCGTGCGGTGGTGACCACTTGTGGTGACGGCGCGACCTCGAAGGGTGATTTTTACGAAGCAATCAATTTTGCCGGTGCGATGCGATTACCGGTGGTATTCTTGGTTAACAATAACCGTTGGGCGATATCGGTGCCACTGGAAAAACAGACCGCGGCGCCAACGATCGCACACAAGGCACTGGCCGCTGGCATCGAAGGTTACAGGGTCGATGGAAATGATCCCATAGCGGTATTTCATGTCATGTGTAAAGCGCTCGAAATGGCGCGCAACAGCCATAAGGCCAGCATCGTAGAAGCTCTGAGCTACCGGCTATGCGATCACACTACAGCCGACGATGCGAGTCGCTATCGTCCACAACAGGAGCTCGATGATGCCCGTGAACTCGAACCACTGATTCGATTTAAAGCTTATTTGCAAAACGAACATCAATGGAGCGATGCCGAAGACGAAACCCTCTATGCGCATTGCGACGCCCAGGTTAAAAAATCGATCGAGGCTTACCAGGCTTTCCCCGCACAACGCCTCGGCGAATTCTTCGACTACATGTTTGCCAAACCAACCGCCGACCTGGAAAAGCAAAAACAGGAGTTGCTTGCCGAGACCAAACGTCATGGCTGAGCAAACCCTGCTGGAAGCCGTTAACCAGGCCTTTTCTACCGAAATGAGCCGCGATGAGAATGTTGTTGTGCTGGGTGAGGATGTAGGCGTTAACGGCGGGGTATTTCGTGCTACTGATGGTTTGCAGGAAAAGTTCGGCCCAGAGCGGGTAATCGACACCCCGCTTGCCGAATCGGCAATCGTCGGTATGGCAATCGGCATGGCTGCGCAGGGTCTGAAGCCGATCGCCGAGTTACAGTTCATGGGATTTATTTACCCCGCGGTAGACCAGATCATCAACCACGCGGCGCGCTTGCGTAATCGAACCCGAGGGCGCATTACCTGCCCGATGGTGATTCGTGCACCGTTTGGTGGCGGCATCCACGCACCCGAGCATCATTCCGAGAGCACCGAGGCACTGTTCGTACATATGCCGGGCGTGCGCGTGGTAATTCCGTCTTCGCCAGCGCGCGCCTACGGCTTGCTTTTGGCCGCCATCCGCGATCCGGACCCGGTGGTTTTTCTCGAACCAAAACGGATATATCGGCTCGGCAAGCAGGATGTCGACGACAGTGGCGATGCTTTACCATTGGACACTTGTTTTGTGTTGCGCGATGGTATCGACATCACCCTGGTCAGCTGGGGTGCATCGATCAAGGAAACCCTGGAAGCTGCGGTCGAACTGGCGCGTGCCGGCATCGACGCCGAAGTTATCGATGTCGCGACCCTTTCACCGCTGGATATGGATACGATCCTCGACTCGGTCGCGCGCACCGGGCGCTGCGTGATTGTGCACGAGGCGGCGCGCAGTTGCGGGGTTGGCGCCGAGATTGCCGCACGCCTCGCCGACGATGGCATAACGTCGCTGATGGCGCCGGTGAAACGCGTGACCGGTTACGATACGGTGATGCCGCTCTACCGTTATGAAGCGCAATACATGCCCGGCGTAAATCGCATTATCGATGCGGTACAGGAGGCGATGGATTACCGATGAAAATATTTAAACTACCCGACCTGGGCGAAGGCCTGCCCGATGCTGAAATCGTCGAATGGCATATAAAGCCGGGCGATGAAGTCAGCGCAGGCCAGACCCTGGTTTCGGTTGAAACCGCGAAGGCGATCATCGATATTCCATCCCCGCAGGCCGGCCGTATCGCCAAGTTGTTTGGTCGCGAAAACGATGTCGTCGATGTCGGTAAACCGCTGCTTGCATTCGACGGAGGCATTACCGATTCGGAAGCAAAGACAACCGATAGTGGCACCGTCGTCGGGGAAATGGAATCCACCGAGGACCTTATTGCGGAAACGGCAATCGGGTTACACCACAGCACGTCAACGTTCAAGGCAACCCCGGCGGTGCGCGCGCTAGCCAATCGCATGGAAGTAGAACTGTCGATGGTGACCCCGAGTGGTCGCGACGGCCTGATTCTCGCCGATGACGTGCGTCGGGTGGCGCGTATCCTCGCCGAACACGGGCCGATGGAACCGTTGCGCGGGGTGCGCCGGGCAATGGCGCGTAATATGGCGCAGTCGCACGAAGAGGTTGCACCGGCAAGCCTGGTCGAGGATGCCGATATTACCGATATCGATTCAAGCGCTGATATTACGCCGCGCCTGATTCGTGCGTTGATCGCCGGCTGCAACGCCGAACCTTCGTTAAACGCCTGGTATGACAGTCATGCCAACGGTCGCCGGGTACTCGAAAGAATCCATCTGGGCCTGGCCGTAGATGCACCGCAGGGATTGTTTGTCGCGGTGTTGCTCGATATCCAGGACGATGACGATACCGCCATCGTCGAGCGCCTTGGCGAATTGAAAGAAAAAATCAAAAACCGCAGCCTGACTCCGGCGGAATTGCGTGGCTACAGTATAACCCTGTCAAATTACGGTGCTATTGCCGGGCGCTATGCGTCGCCGGTAGTGTTACCCCCGACGGTCGCTATTCTGGGTGCCGGTAAATCACGTGATGCAGTCGTTGCCAGAAATGGCGAAATCGCGATCCGGCACATATTGCCGCTGGCCTTGACTTTCGATCATCGTGCGGTGACCGGTGGCGAAGCGGCACGTTTTATGAAAGCCGTAGTGGATGATCTCGAGGCCTAGTCGATGAAATACGAGTCAGAGAGTTTCTCTGGAGGATGTCATTGACATCGATTTCGGTACCGCAATTCGGGCATGAAATGATTGTTTGGATAATACCTGTGATGCCGAAGAAAGCACGGTTTCCGCATTGACCGAAGCATGAGTATTCTATACTTTGGAATCCTCAAATAATCCGGGAATTAGCGATAGCGTTTCATGGATATTTGCCGGGATGAGATCGTAATTCGTTGCGTGACATGAAAATCAGAGGATATAAAACAAATAGCCTTACCATCCACAGGGCTGGTTTTGCGTATATCTGCCTGCCTGTTCTCCTCATCTCGTTGCTGTTTGTTCAGCCTCTAGCGGCAGCCGAAA
>Ga0255052_10002012_pt1 | contig 14840 bp, 10 predicted proteins | sample JV7_2_21_MG_FD_188632 | JGI IMG/M metagenome (GOLD analysis project Ga0255052, IMG submission 188632) | Seawater microbial communities from Jervis Inlet, British Columbia, Canada - JV7_2_21 | ecosystem: Environmental > Aquatic > Marine > Inlet | place: Canada: British Columbia | collected...
GCCCGATTCTCGCTGAGGAACATATCGAGGCGCATTATCGGGTTGATCCGGCATTTTTTTAGCCCAAGCCGCACTATCTTTTGCGCGTTCAGGGAATGAGCATGAAGAATGCGGGCATTCTCGATGGCGATCTCGTTGCGGTTCACCGAACGCCTGAAGTGCGCAGCCGGCAGATCGTTGTTGCCCGTGTTGATGATGAAGTGACCGTCAAGCGCTATCGGCAGGATGGGTCGGTGGTCTGGTTGCTGCCTGAGAACGAGGACTTCGAGCCAATACAGGTTGATCTGAAAGAACAGTCGATGGTCATCGAGGGCGTCGTTGTTGGTGTTATCCGTGACGGCATGCCCCCCGCTAGCAGCTGTTGAAAAACTCTCAGGTGGCACGATACGGCGTTAAAACGATGCTCAAAATGCTCATGTATTCGCATATACACTCCGCTTTGATGGACAGGAGTCCGAATGTCGCGGAGCCAGGGAAGGCGAGAGCGACGTCACGTCGTTTTGCCTTGTCTCATGCTCGTCTGAAACTTTTCAACAAGCTGCTGGGCTTTAGTGCCAAATCCTGATGTCTGACCCGCTTGAGAACCTGCTTAAAAACCCGCGCATCTGGCGGGGGCGGACTCAGGCGGAGGACTCAAGCTGGCAGGGACTCGCCAGTGGCTACCCGAAACTCGATCAGCACCTGCCCGGCGGTGGCTGGCCACCGCATGCCCTGACCGAAATCCTGCTGGATCACTATGGCACCGGTGAACTACAGCTCCTGATGCCGGCACTGGCCACCTTAAGTCAGCTACGAGAGGACAGTGAAGCCGGCTGGATCGCCTGGATAGCACCACCTTTCGAACCCTACCCCCCCGCGCTGATGCAGTGGGGCGTCAATCTTTCCCGGGTACTGATCGTGCGACCCAGGGGCGGAAAAGAAGCACTGTGGGCAGCTGAGCAGGCCCTGACTTCAGGAAATTGCGCTGCGGTTTTGTTGTGGTCGGATGAACTCGATGATGCGGCAAGTCGTCGTTTGCAACTTGCAGCGGGGGCAGGGCAGAGCTGGGCGATTGCTTTTCGTTCGCTGAAAGCAATGTCCCAGCCGTCTGCTGCGGTGTTGCGTTTACGGCTTCAGGCGGGCGAGAAGGGCACGGATCTCGGCATTTTGAAAAGTCGCGGTGGCAGGCCTCTCGTGGTGCGAGATTATGCAGGTTGTTCATTCGCGGCTGAAGCCGCTCCCACTGCTACTTCATAGCCATGACAGGTACCTAGTGTCCTGTCCCGGAAATATCTTCAAGAATCTGCAAGGCCTTTTTGTCCCTGAAGGCGTTGCTCCTCCTCCCGTGGGGCCCGCCACTGTTCGTCGTCGCGCCTTTCCAGGAACAAAAATTCCCGCGCACCTTCTTAAACCTATTTACGGGACAGGACACTAGGTTGCTCTCGTCATGCCTGTTTCAGAAAAACCACCAGCCCGTTCCCGGGAAGCCGCCCCGACCCCCTCAATAAGGAACGAGCAAAGCAGGGCACGGCGCCGTAAAGGTCCTGAACAACTGTCGCTGGCACCAGCGGAGCTCACCAGTCCGCCGCCGTTACCACTTTCCGTAGGGCCGCTGCACCAACTATGGCTTTGTATTTACCTGCCGGCACTGCCGCTGGAAGCGATGGTGAGCACCGAAGAAGCTGCCGCCGTCTTTGAGGAGCAGCTTGGCATTCGCAAGGTGCTGTTGGCGAATGCAAAGGCCTGTGCGGCAGGTATTGGACCAGGCCTGAGTGTGAATGCGGCGCTGGCACTGGTGCCGGCGTTAAGGCTTGAGGAACGCAATCCGGTTCGCGAAGTACAAGTTTTAAAGGATCTGGCTGAATGGTCTGAGAGGTTCACCGCATTTACTTCCATCGATGCGCCTTCGCTACTGCTTTTGGAAATTGCGGGCAGCCAGAAACTTTTTGGTGGTATCAAACCATTACGCGAGCGCATCGTCAGGGGACTTGTGAGTCAGGGCTTTCATGTCGAGGTGGCTATTGCGCCGACACCGCTTGCAGCCGCCTGGCTGGCACGAGCCGGGCAAAAAGTTTGCATTCGTGATGCGCGAAACCTGGTTGGAAAACTCAGTCCTTTATCCATTCATTGCCTCCGGTGGCCGGAGGCTGTTTGTAATTCTCTAAAAGGAATGGGTGTTACTTCAATTGGTGAAGCTTTGCGCCTGCCAAGGCAGGGCTTTGCTAAACGTTTTAGTGCCACTCGTTTACTGGAACTTGATCGTGCCCTGGGCCGCATGCCGGATCCGCGTGTCAGTTACCGGGCGCCTGAACGTTTTGTAGCGGACTTTGACCTGAACGAGGAAGAGGGCGATAGCGCTTCGCTCCTGAATATTTGTCAGGAGTTGCTAACGAAACTCGAACGTTTCCTCTTAAGCCGGCAAATGGCGATGCAGCAGATCGAGTTTGTTTTTTTTCACCTGCAGGCGCCGGCAACTCATCTGTCACTCGGTTGTGTGCAGGCGGACCGGGCTGTTCAGCACTGGTTTGACTTAGCCGAAATCAAGTTCGACCGTTTAGCACTTACCGCACCGGTTATCGCTATTCAGTTGCGTGGCGGAGAAGGACAGCAATTTGCCGCAGCGACGGATGTCCTGCCATTCAACAAACAGGAAAGACAACAACGCAACACATCGATCGTGCACCTTGCCGAACGTTTATCAGCCCGTATTGGTGATGAAGCAGTTCATGGTGTCATGACTGTCGCTGAGCATCGGCCGCAATATGCCTGGCAGCGGAGAAACGCGTTCGATGGGGTGCCGCATTGCGCCAGTGTTCCGGCTCATCAGAGCCACCCTCATGTGCCTGAATTGCTGACAGATATCCGGCGTACTAACAGCTTGGTGTTGCAGAGGCCATTATGGATGTTGCAGAAGCCTGAGCAGCTTGCAACAGAGCATGGCGTGCCTTGTTACCAGGGCACATTGGAATTACTTGATGGGCCTGAGCGTCTTGAGACGGGCTGGTGGGATGATGACGGTATCGCCAGGGATTATTTTGTCGCATGCAATCCCCGCGGTGTGCACCTTTGGGTTTATCGCGACCGCAACAAGGACAAACATTGCTGGTACCTGCACGGAATGTTCGGGTGACGGCTTATGCCGAGTTGCATGCTCTTAGCAATTTCACCTTCTTAAGAGGTGCTTCTCACCCGGAAGAACTCGTCGAAACAGCTTTGAAGCTCGGCTACGAAGCGCTGGCAATTACTGATGAGTGTTCCGTGTCGGGAGTTGTCCGTGCGCATATGGCTGCGAAAGAAGGCGGCCTGAAAAAGCTAATTGTCGGATCGGAATTCCGCCTTGAGAGTGCACTGAAACTGGTCGTGCTCGCACAAAGCCGGGCGGGGTATGCGGCGCTGTGCCGACTGATCACCCGCGGCAGGCGTGCCGCAAAGAAGGGCAGCTATAAACTCACCGCAGATGATTTCCGCGACGAGTTGAATGATTGCCTTGTGCTGTGGGTTCCCGACAATCAGTTGTTGTTGGGCGCAGAAGACGCATGGATTACGGAGGCTTTTCATGGTCGTTTGTGGATCGCAGTGGAGCTGCTGGCTGATGGTCTCGAGCGCCTGCGCCTCGAACGCCTGCAACATTTAAGCCAGGCGCTGAATCTCCCGCTCGTTGCCAGTGGTGACGCGCACATGCACAGTCGCGAGCGCCGGGCCTTGCAAGACACCCTGACAGCTATTCGCGAAGGCGTAACGCTCGATCGGGCTGGTTTTGCGCTATATCCCAACGGCGAGCGATACCTCAGGGCACAAGAGACTATCAGCAGGATCTATCCCCGTGAGCTATTGCAGGAAACGCTGCGCATTGCCGAGTTGATTCAGTTTTCGCTCGATGAATTACGTTATGAATATCCCGATGAACTGGTGCCATTTGGTGAAACGCCGACGAGCTGGTTGCGGCACCTGACCGAAGAGGGGATGAGAAAACGCTGGCCGGCCGGCACCCCTGACAAAGTGACGACGTTAGTTGAACATGAACTCGAGTTGATTCGTGAGCTTAAATACGAACCCTTCTTTCTGACGGTTTATGACATCGTTTCCTTTGCCAGAAGTCAGCACATCCTTTGTCAGGGCCGCGGTTCGGCGGCTAATTCTGCAGTTTGTTTTTGCCTTGGTATTACGGAAGTGGATCCGGAGCGCATGGCAATGCTGGTTGAGCGCTTTATTTCGAAAGAACGCAATGAACCACCGGATATCGATGTTGATTTCGAGCATGAGCGTCGCGAAGAGGTCATTCAATATATTTATCAGAAATACAGCAGGGAAAGAGCGGCGCTCGCTGCGACTGTCATTACCTACCGACCGCGAAGTGCGTTACGTGATATCGGTAAGGCGTTGGGCTTAAGTGGTCTGCAGGTCGACAGGCTGGCGAAATCGATGCAGTGGTGGGATGGCAGGGAGGTCGATGATAGTCGCGTCCTGGAAGCAGGGCTGGATCCGGCGAGCCCGCTGATAAAGCGCCTGCTGTATCTCGTTCGGCAAGTGATGGGTTTTCCGCGCCATCTTTCACAGCATGTCGGTGGCTTCGTAATCTCTAACGGACCGTTGTTTGAACTGGTGCCGGTCGAGAATGCCGCCATGGAAGATCGTACGGTGATTCAGTGGGAGAAAAATGACCTGGAGGATCTGGGGTTACTCAAGGTGGATGTGCTCGGCCTTGGCATGCTGACCGCCATTCGACGGAGCTTTGACCTGATACGGGATTACGACGGGCGGGAGTACACGCTGGCCACAGTGCCAGCCGAGGACCCGGTCGTTTACGACATGATCTGTGAAGGAGACACGATGGGTGTTTTCCAGATCGAGTCACGTGCACAGATGGCCATGCTGCCGCGACTGAAGCCGCGCTGTTATTACGACCTGGTTATCGAGGTCGCGATCATACGGCCGGGACCCATACAGGGTGACATGGTGCATCCTTATCTTCGGCGTCGGAATGGCGAGGAAGCTGTCGAGTACCCAAGTGATGAAGTTAGAGATGTTCTGCAGCGCACATTGGGTGTGCCGATTTTTCAGGAACAGGTAATGCAGCTGGCTGTTGTTGCAGCTGGATTCACACCGGGCGAAGCCGATCGTTTAAGGCGGGCGATGGCCGCATGGAAACGTCGCGGCGGGTTGGGCCCGTTCGAAGAAAAACTCATCAGGGGAATGCAGGAGCGTGGCTATGAGGAAGATTTTGCCCGGCAAATTTTTCAGCAGATCCTGGGATTCGGTGAGTATGGTTTTCCGGAGTCCCATTCCGCCAGTTTTGCGTTGCTCGTTTATGTGTCCTGCTGGCTGAAATGTCATGAGCCTGCGACGTTTACCTGTGCATTGCTCAATAGCCAGCCGATGGGTTTCTACTCGGCTTCGCAATTAACACAGGATGCCAGGCGTCACGGTGTGGAAGTGCATGCCGTCGACGTGAACGAAAGTGGCTGGGATTCGTCTCTGAAGCGTACGCAAAGTGGTGAGCCTGCGTTGAGACTCGGGCTACGGCAGGTTAAGGGGCTGTCTGAGGCAGCAGGGCAGGTCATTGTTGCTAAAAGGGAAAGCCCGTATCAAAGCATTCAGCAATTACTCGAGCGTACCGGTCTTAACCGACATGAACTGAGTGCACTGGCAGCAGCTGGCGCGCTGAAAACCCTTGCGGGACATCGGCATAAAGTTCGCTGGACAATGGCGGGTGTAGAGGAACCAACGCCATTGTTCTCGTCACTGGACCGGTTTGAGGCCGTGCCAATGTTGAGGCGGCCGACAGAGGGTCAGGATATTGTCGCCGATTATCAAAGCCTTGGTTTGACGCTCGGGCGTCATCCTGTGGCGCTTATCCGTGAGCATCTGAATGCCTTCCCATACGTAACAGCAGAACAACTACATGTTTTGCCAGCCGGTAGGAAAATCGCTATTGCAGGCCTGGTCATCACGAAACAACGTCCTGGTACGGCAAGCGGCGTTACCTTTGTCACGCTTGAGGACGAAACTGGCTGCAGCAACCTGATCATCTGGAGGAAGATTGCAGAGGAGCAGCGTGATGTTCTGTTGAATGCGCGGCTGATGGGCGTGCAGGGAGAACTACAAAAAGAAGGAAAAGTGATTCATGTGATCGCCGAAAAACTGATCGATCACAGTGAGCTCCTGGGAGAGCTGCTGGTTAAGTCGAGAAACTTCAGGTAGTCGACGACTCAGTCTTTGTCGAAGTCGATAGCATAAGTATCCTCGAAGGATTTCTCCTCCGCGAGCTCCTCCAGCTTGCATCGAATTTCTTTTTTCTTCGCGACTTCTTCGTCATCTTCGGCTTCGATATCCGCGATCAGCTGTTCGACATTGATCTCCACGGATACGTCGCCGACGTTGTCCGTTGACGTCGTCTCAGGTAGCACATCAGTCTCACCTAAATCCTCTTCGTCTACAACGTCGAGTAATTCATCGTCGTCGATAACGTCGAGCTCAAGCTCATCGTCGTCGGTTTCCACTACATCAATTTCAGTACTCATGATCAAAACCTCAGGGTATGGCGGTCACGAATCCTTCGTAAATGTGCTCTTCCGTAGGCTGATTGGCTCTGTATACCGCGAAAAAAAACTCCACGCAAGCAAGTGATCGACACATTTGCAGGTCAGCGAAAGCAAGTGATACCAAGGGATTGTGGCCAACGGGTCAGCGGATCAGATTATTGATCTCAAAAATCGGCAGGAGGATGGCGAGCACGATGAGAAGCACAATCACCGCCATGACGATCACCAGCAGTGGTTGCATGACACCAAGCAAAGTCGCGATCAGCCCGTCGACCTCTCTTTCCTGGTTGATTGCAGCACGGCCAAGCATTTCTTCGAGTTTGCCACTGGCCTCACCACTGGCGATGAGATGTGTTGTCATCGGTGGAAATAGTTTGCTGGCAGCAAGGGAGCGGCTGATCATGGCGCCTTCGCGAATTCGAAGAGAAGCTTCCTCGACGGCCTCGCGCATTGGCATATTGACCACCACCTGAGACGCGATTCGCAATGATTCGAGGATAGGTACGCCGCTGCCAGCGAGAATACTAAGCGTCTGCGTGAATCGCGCTGTATTTATTCCGCGAGTCAGCTTGGCCACAATAGGTACGCGAAGCAGCATGCGATGATATTTGCGGCGTGGTCCCTCATTGCGCAACAGTCTCCGGATGCCGTATATCAGCGCAACAATTGCGACGGTCGTCACGTGCCAATAACCACGAATGTAATCGCTGGATGCAATCATGATGCGGGTCAGCAATGGCAGTTCAGTATCAAAATTGCCGAAGACACCGACGACCATCGGGATTACGTATGCGAGCATGAAACTGATAATCGCAATTGCTGTCACGACGAGCGCGATGGGGTAGATCATCGCATTACGGACCTGTTGCTGCAGGATCTGCCGGGACTCGGTGAAATCAGCGAGGCGTTCCAATACGGCATCGAGATGCCCGGACTGCTCGCCGGCAGCCACAGTTGCACGATAGAGTTCGGGAAATGCTTGCGGAAAATCAGACAACCCGTCTGCGAGCGCATGGCCCTCCATAACCCGTGATCTGACGCCCAACAGAATGCTTTGTGCGCGTGGATTTTCATTTTGCTGGCTGACTGCGTGCAATGCCTCTTCGAGCGGGAGCCCGGCCTCTACAAGGGTGGCCAGTTGACGCGTAAGGAGCGCCAGATCTGTGGCGGAAAGCCCGCGACGAAAGGAGAAACTTGACTGGCGGCGTGATTCTTTACTGGTTATCTCGGTGACACTGACGGGCAGAAGGTGACGCTCTCTCAGGATCTGGCGTACGTGTTTGGCTGTATCTCCTTCCAGGAGGCCCTTCGACTCTTTTCCTTTCTTGTCGAGTGCTACGAATTCAAAGGCGCCCATGAGTATGTTTCAAAGTCAGTCCGCGCGGGTGACGCGGAGAACTTCTTCCAACGTTGTGTCGCCGGCAAGAACTCGGCGCCTGCCGTCGTCTCTGATGCTCGGTGTCATCGTCCGGGCATATTTTTCGAGTTTCTGTTCACTGGCACCATCGTGAATCATCGTGCGCATCGTGTCGTCGATCGTCAGTAGCTCATAGATGCCGGTACGACCTCTGTAACCGCTGGCGTCATCCTTGACCTGTCGATACAGGGTTGGAGGATTGGCCGGATCCAGGTTCAGTGTTCGGCACTCGTAGTCACGTGCCACAAAAGGAACTTTGTTGTCGTCGTTAAGGACGCGTACCAGGCGCTGTGCAACCACGCCGATCAGGCTGGACGAAAGCAGAAAGGGCTCAACGCCCATATCACGCAATCGTGTGACTGCGCCTGCGGCGGTATTCGTGTGCAAGGTCGAGAGTACAAGATGACCGGTAAGGCTGGCCTGGACGGCAATTTCCGCCGTTTCAAGGTCCCGAATCTCACCGACCATCACGACGTCCGGATCCTGGCGCAAAATTGCACGCAGTCCCCGGGCAAATGTCATTTCGACTTTGGTGTTGACCTGTGACTGGCCGATACCGTCAATGAAATACTCAATCGGGTCTTCCACCGTCATGATATTGCGGCTGTTATCGTTGATCCTTTCCAACGCGGCATACAGCGTCGTGGTCTTGCCGGAACCTGTCGGTCCGGTAACCAGGATAATGCCGTGCGGCTTGTGAATCAGGTCATCCATCAAAGCCTGTGATGCATCGTCCATGCCCAGCGACATAAGATTCAACCGGCCTGCTTGTTTATCCAGCAACCGCAGGACCACTCTTTCGCCGTGACCCGAGGGCATCGTGGAAACACGTACATCGACAGCCCGGCCGGCGATCTTTAATGAAATTCGTCCGTCCTGAGGCAGGCGTTTCTCGGCAATATCCAGCTTCGACATGACTTTGATGCGTGAAACGACCAGTGGGGCAAGTGCGCGACGTGTCTGAAGAATTTCCTGAAGTACACCGTCCACACGAAACCGGACAACAAGTCGGTTTTCGTAGGGCTCGATATGCACATCCGAAGCGTTTTCCTTGATCGCCTCTGTCAGAACGGCATTGATGAATCTGATGATTGGCGCGTCGTCATCGCTCTCAAGGAGATCTGATGGTTCTGGCAATTCCTGTGCAACCTGGAGCAGATCGGTGTGCTCGTCGAGATCACCAACCATTTGCATGGCCATCTGGCTGCCCTGCTCATAGGATTGCTGCAGCATGCCGTCGAACGCCTCCGCAGAAACGCGGGTAAGTTTAAGTGGCACACCCGCAAACCGCCGTGCTTCAGCAAGGCTTAGCGGCGATGCGCCGGTTCGATAAACTGCATGCGCGACGTCATCCTCAAAATCACGAATGAGAACGCCATGTCGTTTGGCGAATGAGAAGGGTAGGGCTTTGGCAGCAGGCTCGGAGCCCGCAGAGCTTTCTACAGTGGCGTCAGGCTCCAGTTCCAGCACAATTTCAGTATTGCTTTCCATTATCCGGCGTCAGTGGCGCAGTTACCGATCATTCTCGGCAGGTTCGTCCGTGTTTGGAATTGGCGTGTATTCATAGTCCTCAATTGGCGGCAATACAGGGCGCCCCGCACCTGGCATCAGATCAACACGCCCACCTCGCTGTGCATCGCGAATCAATTTGTACTTCGAATTGGTTTCGTACGCAGTCTGCGCGGAGTTGCGCAGAATCTTCGGGCGAATAAATACCATAAGATTCGTTTTGACGAGATCTGTAGAGCGGCTGCGAAAAAGATTCCCAAGGATCGGAATACTTCCAAGGAACGGAACACGCTGATCGCTTTCCCGCAACGTGTCTTCTATCAATCCGCCGAGAACAAGAATGCCGCCGTCCTCGACGATCACCGTGGTTTCAATCGTCCTTTCATTGGTAATCAGGTCTGCGGCACCTTCTGATGATGATGCAATACTCGAGACTTCCTGCGATATCTTCAGAAGCAGTGAGTCCCCCTCGTTAATCTGCGGTGTAATCGTCAGTTTCACACCAACCTTTTCGCGCTGGATCGTTTGAAATGGATTGACTGCGCCACCGACGCTGCCCGTATTCGAGAACGAGCCCGAGACAAACGGTACTTCCTGACCGACATTGAGACTGGCCTCTTCATTATCGGTCGTAACAATTGTCGGTGTCGAAATAATATTGGTATTGGCGTCGCCCTGGAGTGCAGTCAATATTGCGGCGAAGCTTACACCGGAGTCACTGATACGACCGACACCAAGTGTAATGCCGGCCCCGATAAGGCCTGCAGGATTTACAGCACCCTCGCTGCCGGCAGCTGTTGCGAGATCGAGGACGGTTGCGCCGCTCCCGGGGAATTCGGTTATGCCAATGGGGTTATTGGAGCCGGAACCATCGACCGCCCACGTGACGCCCAGGTCAGCTGAGTGATCTGAAATCACTTCGACAATAATGGCCTCAACCAGCACCTGTGCGCGACGAATATCGAGTTTGTCGACGATACTCATCAGCGAACGCATCATTTTTGGCGGGGCGCTGACCACGATGGCATTATTTTGTGGATCCGCCCAGACGCTGACCTGAGTGGTGGTGGTCGCCGTCGGGGCGCCGGCTTCAGCGGAAGCCTGTTGTGCGAAGTGCTGCTGTAATTTTGTTGATAATTCCTCGGCGTCTGCGTAGTACAGGTATCGAACCTGCGTGTCACCGCCGTCTTCCAGCGGAGTATCAAGGTGTGCGATCAGTGCGCGTATTCGCAGTCTTTCGCCTCTGTCTCCGCCAATCAAGACGCTGTTGGTTCGTGCATCAGACACGAGCGACGTGGTAACCGGCAGGCCGTCGGTACGAGGTGTTTGTGTGAGGGCTGTCATCACGCGAACAACCTCGGATGCTGAGGCATGCTCAAGTCGGATAACTTCAATTTCCTCATCATTTTCCTGGTCAATTCTGCGGATGATCCGGAGCATGCGATCAACGTTTGATGCGCGATCGGAAATGATCAGCATGTTTGACCCCGGGTGCGCCGCAAGGTGGCCGTACTGCGGTATCAATGGCCGCAAGATGGGCACCAACTGGGCTGCGCCGATGTTATTTACCCGCACGACCTGCGTGACGATATCGTCTGCAGCGGCGCTGTCTGTGCTTAAGAGGCCGGAGTACTGCCTGGCACTGGCATCGGGAACGATCTTGATTACGTCGCCAGTTGTCATAGCGATATAGCCGTTAACCTGAAGTATCGACAGAAATGCCTCGTAAAACGCGTCAGGTGACATCGGTGTCGATGACAACATGGTTACTTTGGCCTGCACACGTGGATCGAGAATAAAATTGCGACCGGTCACTTCACCGACAGCTTCGACGATCTGGCGGATATCCGCCTCCCGGTAATTGGGTGTGATCGTCGGCTCCTGGCTTTTCGCCATGGGGAGCACAAAGAGCACGAGAAGAGCTGCCAGACCGATCCGTCGGCCATTATTGAATTGCTGTTTCTGCACTGAATTCAGTTCCTTCATTGCGTGTTATCGAGCTCAAGCTGACTGGTGCTTAATACAAGAATTTCGGGCTGACCGTTACGCTCAACGGTGACAGATACCTGATCCTTATCACCTAGCCCCTGGAAAATCTGGGTGGCCTGCGCCGGGTTCGTCAGCGCAGCACCATCAATGTCCTTGACCAAATCGCCGGGTCTCAGTCCCAGTGCTGCAAACTGCTTGCGATCTCTGCCAGGATAAACGCGGAAGCCCTGCATTTGCCCGGCCACATAATACGGCGTCGGCCGGATAACGTCCGCCAGTTTTGACACGTTCTCAGTGATGACGTTTTGAATAGTCTGTCGACTATTTGCTGCACGAGTAACGGTGGATGCGTTTCGCCTGATCGATGTGCTTGTCTGTGGAAAATCTTTCGGCAGTTTCAATACCTCGAGCGTGCCGCCTCGATTGAGGACCACCCGGTCCGCATAGATTGCGTGCAACGTTGCGCCGGGGGCGACCATATCTCTGACGACGTAAACCTTTTCCTCATTTCGAGTGTCCGCAATAATTGCGATCGACTGGCCTTCTTCCGGGGAGGCAATCGTGCCTTTGAGTGTCAGGCTGAGCCGCGTCTCGGCGAGGTTTTCATAATTTTCCTGGGGCACCACCACGACCTGTTCAGCGTCTGCCTCACCGAAAAGGTGAGTATTGGCAACCAGTTGAACGTCGATAGAGCCGGAATCTGAGCCGGGTGAGCGGGAAATCTGCACTGGAGGGGCGATAATCTGGTCTCCGACGTCAGATCCCGGCATCAGCATCCAGATCATGCGGGCGGCCTGCCACGCGATTCCGGCGACAAGTGCAAGCGCCACCCAGCGCGGCAATGCCCGGTTTGCCGCGGATAGCGTTCGTTCCACATCTAAATCATTGAAATCAGACCATTTTGCGTCGATTGTCATGTCCGGTCAGACCCTCGCCTGCGATGATGCCCGCAAACATGAGTTACGGGACCCACACCATTAAACGCAGCAGGGAGATGATAAGGTCTGCATGCCATCATCAACAAGCCCGAAACCAAAAAAAACCTATATATGGCAACGATATACCCCTATTTTCTAAAGCATCATTTCAAATGTGGCCCGACTGGACATAATTAGTTCCGGAAATGACCAGCGGGGGCTTGGAGAATGCAGTCGCGAGCCCATATATAATGACCCTCCAGATCAGGCATCCGTGCCGCGAACAAAGCGAAACCGAAAAGAACGTAAGGACCATGACTGAACGGAAACAATCAGACAATTCAACAGATACCAGTATCGATGACCATGATGTGGCCGTCAAAGAAGCGGAGCCGAAACTCAAGCGCCCTTCATTATATCGCGTGGTTCTGATCAATGACGATTTCACGCCGATGGAGTTTGTCGTCGAAGTGCTCGAGTCCATATTCGGTATGGAACGCAGCCAGGCGACTCGGGTAATGCTCGAGGTCCATACAAAAGGCAAGGGCATTTGCGGAACTTATGGTTTCGAAATTGCCGAAACCAAGGTGGCTCAGGTAACGAGCATCGCGCAGCAGCAACAGCATCCGCTTCTGTGTACGATGGAAGAATATTGATCCAATTTCATATCCGAATCGACAGGAATCAAAGCGACCAAATAATATGTTAAGCAGTGAACTCGAATTTTGTCTGAATGAAGCATTTCAGGGTGCTCGTGATCGTCGCCATGAATTCATGACGGTTGAGCATTTGTTGCTTGCACTGCTCGACATTCCACGCGTGCACGAGATTTTGAAGGCCTGTGATTCTGACGTCAGCCAGTTGCGCCGCGAGCTGATCGAATTCATTGATGAGGCAACACCGTTGATGCCGTTGGGCGACGAGGGTGACGTGCAGCCGACGCTCGGTTTTCAACGTGTGCTTCAGCGCGCTGTCTACCACGTGCAATCCAGCGGCAAGAAAGAGGTGACCGGGGCAAATGTGCTGGTTGCGATCTTTAGCGAGAAGCAATCCCAGGCAGTGTACTTTCTCGGCATGCAGGATATTTCCCGCCTGGATGTTGTGAACTACATATCCCATGGCATGCCGCAGGTTCCGGGCGATGCCACTGACAATGAGCGGGAAGCTCCCGTCGATACCGAGGGCGAAGCCGATGCCGGAGCGCTGGATAAATACGCAACCAACCTTAATCAACGAGCGATTGATGGAAAGATTGATCCGCTAATCGGTCGTGAGATTGAAATCGAACGTACGGTGCAGATTCTTTGCAGGCGACGCAAGAACAACCCGCTGTATGTCGGGGATGCCGGCGTGGGTAAAACGGCGCTTGCCGAGGGTCTCGCGCGGATGATCACTGAAGAGCGGGTTCCTGAGGTGCTTAGGGATGCCACCATATATTCGCTGGATATGGGCACCCTGATTGCCGGCACCAAATATCGTGGCGACTTCGAAAAACGCCTGAAAGCGGTCATTCGCGAAGTCCAGGACGATCCGGGTGCGATCCTTTTTATTGATGAAATTCATACGGTTATCGGCGCTGGCGCCGCGTCGGGAGGAGTCATGGACGCCTCAAATCTCATCAAGCCGGTCCTGGCAAACGGTGAGATTCGCTGCATCGGATCGACGACGTATTCGGAATATCGCGGCGTATTCGAGAAAGATCATGCACTGGCGCGTCGTTTTCAAAAGATTGATGTACCAGAACCCAGCCTTGAGGAAACCGTTGAGATTTTGCGTGGCTTAAAGACGCGCTTTGAAGAACATCATGGTGTGAGCTATGACAACGAGGCGCTTGACGCGGCTGCCGAACTCGCGGCAAAGTACATCAACGACCGGCGATTGCCGGACAAGGCCATCGATGTAATAGATGAAGCGGGCGCGAACCTGCGACTACGGCCCGTCGAAGAACGCGAAGATCGCGTTACTGTTGAAATGGTCGAGAATGTAGTTGCCAAGATGGCCCGTATACCACCGAAGAGTGTGTCGTCCTCGGACAGAGATGTACTGCGAACCCTCGAACGTGATCTTAAGTTGACGATCTTCGGGCAGGACACAGCGATTGCAGCGCTAAGCTCCGCGATTAAGATGTCCCGTTCGGGCTTAAACGAAGACGAAAGACCTGTCGGATCGTTTCTCTTCTCAGGACCGACCGGCGTTGGCAAGACAGAGGTCACTCGCCAGCTTTCGATGGTCATGGGTGTCGAGCTGATCCGTTTTGATATGTCTGAGTACATGGAGCGTCATACGGTTTCCCGGCTGATTGGTGCGCCACCCGGTTATGTCGGATTTGATCAGGGTGGGCTGATGACTGAGGCCGTTACAAAGAATCCGCACGCAATTGTTTTGCTCGACGAAATTGAGAAGGCGCACCCGGAAGTGTTCAACCTGCTGTTGCAGGTAATGGATCACGGGACGCTGACCGACAATAATGGTCGCAAAGCCGATTTC
>Ga0255052_10002013_pt1 | contig 14839 bp, 12 predicted proteins | sample JV7_2_21_MG_FD_188632 | JGI IMG/M metagenome (GOLD analysis project Ga0255052, IMG submission 188632) | Seawater microbial communities from Jervis Inlet, British Columbia, Canada - JV7_2_21 | ecosystem: Environmental > Aquatic > Marine > Inlet | place: Canada: British Columbia | collected...
AGCACCATGAAGGTGCAGGCGTCGTTGATCGATTTACGAAATTCTTCAGACCGCACGCTTATGAGCCTGGCCTCCGAGATTCGCGACATCGCTGCGCGCGGGGAACTGCTGTTCCTGATGGAAATGCGCGACTCGGAATCCGGGGCCGTCCTCGCACGCGCGGCCGACAGCGCCCAGACGCCGACATTCGCTACGGCGGAAGGCGGCGTTACAGATTGGACCAGCGTTGAAGACGCAGCCCAACACTGGGCTGCGCTATTTCGTCAGTTCCTCGACCAGAATCTGGGCCGCTGACCGACCGGCCAGTAACTATTCCTGCGACTTGCCGTATTCGTCCAGACGGGTGCGGAGCAAGCGCGCCCACGATTTGGCCAGACGACGTACTTCGGCCCGGTTCGTTACCCTGTTTGACCGGTTGAATTCCCCGGAGCTTTCGGCAGCTCGCCTGTCAATCGCACGAACGAGAGCGGTCTGAGTGATCGAGTCACGAATTTCCAGCACGAGCGTCGCTTCTCCAACCTGGCTCAGGAAAATTTCACTCCGGCCGATAGGCTCGGGCGGCACGTAAGAAACTACGTCAAGTAACCCGCCTATGATCAGCAAAACGTCGGGCCCAGCTTGATCGACAAGCTCGAAATGCTCGCTCCTTGCGAGTTCCTCGCGGAATGCTTCTTTCATCTCTTTTTCGAACTCTTCCCTTTGCTCGGCTGTAACTTCAAAAGGACCGCCTTGTGCTCTGGCATGATATGTCCTTCCCTCCTCACCGCCCGGGCGGTATTCGACGCCCACACCTTGCAACATGATCTTCGAGTACTGCGAGATATCGGACCCTGGGCGTGCCCACACCAGATCGGCCGTTCCGCCCTTGACCTCGTGAAGACCATCAAACGTAACTTCGGCCTCCGCGCTTGTGTCGATTGTCGGTGTTGATCCCGCGCAACCTGCCAATACAAGAATCGACAAAAGCGACCCAGCAATACTTAGACGCGCGAAATACTTATTCATTCTTACTCTCCTTCCCCACTTCTTTGGATCGTTAGTATAGAATCCCTGCCAACACGCACTATCCCAATCGCGACAATTTTGGCCAGGAGATTGGTTTGCATATTTTATATCGAAACGCATTCGTTTTTCTTGCTTCAGGAATAATTCTGTGCGCCGGGTGTGCAGCATCGAACAGTCCGGCCACCCATGCCGGTCCTGGCCTCGAAGATGCATCGTTTTCCAATTTCCTGGTAGTCGCTGTAGCCGGCAACTATAACTCGCGCGCCCAGTTTGAGCGGGCGACAGTTTCGGAGCTTAGAGGGAAGAATGCATCAGCAAGCACTTACCACTCGCTTGTTAGTGGTAACAATCCGATCACACCGGACGACGTCCGCAACGCTGTGCGATCCGGCAATTTCGATGCCCTGCTCGTGACTCGCGTGCTGGATACACAGACAGACCTGAAAGTGTACAAAGACAGAGAAGAGAGTGATGCGACGCCGATTGGCGGCAAGCTCGTCAACCTGTTCCGCTACGAGTATACCGACTACGAGAACCCGGGATCGGTCGACCTGAAGACAAGTGTGACTCTCGCAACGGAGTTGTACAGCACTGCAACTGAGGAGATCGTCTGGTCAATGGAACAGACGAGCAAGGGCGAGACTAATCTGGGTTTGCTTATCGACGAAACGGCGGCCACAGTGGTCAAACGACTGGACCGCGACGATCTAATCAGCCGATAGCGAATCTACTTCGCGCCGTGTTTTAAGCTCAGAAGTCCCAGCCGACTGAGGTGATGATGCTGTAATCGTTTTTCTCGCCTTCTAATTCTGGCACCTTGCTATCGTAGCTGTCCGTAATCGCTAACGACCAGAAAAAATCCTCAATAATTTCCCACTTCAGCTCGATCTCGAATTCCCCACGATATTCTCCTGAATCCGTAAGATTCGGAAGAATCTGTAGTGTGGTCATCAGGTCCAGTTCCGGCGTGTCGTATCGAAACCAATCCCATGTTAGTTTTATCGATGCCTCAAGATAGTCCTCAATTACATGATCTTCACCTTGCAGGGCGATATCCGGGACCACCGTATCTTCCCGGCTCACGAACAGACCACCAGTAAGCGACACGGAACTATTGTCTGACTGGCGCAGTATCCGGCCACCGCCACCACCAACCGACGTTCGCAGATCAAGGCCGAGTTCATCATTGCGTTCAAATCGAACTTCGCCACCAGCCAACCATCGGTTTGCCAACAGGCGCTTGTATTCCAGAGACAGACTAAGGTCCTCGCTCGCCCCCTCATCATCATCCTCTTCATCATCTTCACTACTGTCGGTCACTAAAGTGTCATAGTCCAACATGAGGATTCTAGATTCAGTTCGATAGTTCAGATCAACCGAAAGATTGGTCGTTTTCACTTCCTTGGCTTTTGCGAACGTGTAACCAGCCGATATATCGCCATCGATTCGATCCAGGCCCCGTTCTTCGATCGGCGTCATCAATATGACATGCACGGTTTCCAGAACAACGGGGCCGGAGCTCATCTCTACCACCAATCGCTTTTCGTCAGCCGTGGCGGACAGGTGGCCAAGGTAGCGAGCACCGTTTTCCGTCTCCACCTGGATGTTCTGTTTGCTGCTCAAGCGAGCAACATTATCCCACTCGATCGATATCGTATCTGTTGCGGCAGTTTTGAATCGAAGCCTGCCGCGCTCAAGTGATTTGAACTCGCCCGTCAGGCGGTCGCCATTGACGAATGTCACGATGTCGGTTGGGTCTGCCGCAATGGCAGGCATCGAAATGGCAATTAGCGCCACGATCAGGGCGCCGGTTGTTCGTCTCATGTTTATACCTGTTGTGTATCAATCATGATATTTTGTACTCTTGGACTGGACATATCTTAACGCAGAGTAAGACTCACGATCCTGATGCGCCACATGCCACAATTTTTGTTGCTCTTTCTTCTGCTGAATCTCGGCTCCTGTGAGCCCGGTCAGGAGGAACTTCGGCTTGCAACGCCATTCGCACCGGTTGATCGGGCTATCGCCGAAGACTTGAGCGGGCTGCTTGATGCAGGGTATTCCACACACCTAAGCGTCACGGGCTCATCTCTGTCCGGGGAGGCGGCGGTTGAAGCGGTCGCGTCAGGGGCCGCAGACATCGCTTTGGTAACAAATAACCAACCGTTTCGTAATGACATCGCGACGGTGATGCCGCTGTATCCAACTGTACTGCATATTGCCTATAGAGAGGACCGTGACGCATCGACTGGCAGCGCATTGCTACGCGGTGCGAAGGTCTACGCAGGACCTGATGGATCCGCTTCACGAACGATCTTTGCGCGAATCGTTGACCGCATCGGGCTTGACGTCAACGCGTATGAATACGTTTCAGATCTAACCGATCATCCGGACGTCGTCATCGTTTTCGCACCGATATCCCCGGAAATTTTCGTGGACTACCCCGATTTCCGTCTGTTCAGCCTGGCCTCGCCGGAGACTGTCGGCATCGGATCAGCTGTCGATGCCGCCGTGTTGCTGAACCCGCATTTTCGACCATTTGTTATACCGGCCGGAACGTACGGAGTAACAACGGCTGAGGCAATCGTAACCATCGCTGTCGACAAGATCCTGGTCACGCGAAGCGACCTGGACAGCTCCGTTGTCTACGATCTGATCAACGATATTCTCAGGCTACGCCCGGCACTGGCTGCAAAGCGTCCCGGACTTTTCCAAAATCTGTCAGAAGACTTCGATGCCAGCCGGTCCCAGTTCATACTGCATCCCGGAACACAGGCCTACCTGCAACGATCTGCACCGACGATTTACGAACGCTATTCAGGCATCGCAGAGGTCGCAGTAACCGTGCTCGTCGCAATATTCAGCGCGTCCTTTGCCGGCGTTCGCATTTTCAGAATGCGGCGCAAGAATCGAATCGATCGTTATTACGCGGCCACGATTGAGATTCGCAGATCTATAAAAGACGCAATGAACTCAACCGAGCGTAAGCATGCGATTGTGAGACTTCAGGAATTGCAAAACGAAGCGTTCGACCTGCTGGTTGACGAAAAACTGGCCGCGGACGAGAGCTTCCGAATATTCATTACGTTGTCGAACGACGTGCTGCGACAACTTGGTGCAGCCGGCATGAAGGATCACTTGTCCGACACCTAGTCCTCTTGGTCGGCCTCCTCTTGCGTACAAATGTCGGCTTGCGCCGACATGCGGTCGAAGAGCCCTTTCGCGAGCAGTGACAGACCGCCGGTCGCAACGGCGACGCCGCCCGCAACAATCGTTCCTTCCGGATCGATCTGTAATTCCGGCTTCTGCAGCGTGCCACCGAGCTTGAGAAATGAGTTGACCACAGCTCCAATGCTGATTCCCAGTCCTTCGCGAGGTTTCGCCCGGATTGCCAGATCCAACTTTTCAGTGTTGAAATCGAGATTGCCAAGTACAATAACCGTCATCGTGTCCGATTGGAGGGCAAAATTCTCAATATTGACAACACCGTCGATGACGTCGATATCGTAGATTCCACAATCAAACGTTTGATACTCCTCTTCCTCCCGCAGCGGATTAAGTGCCCGAACGATCTCTAGCAACAGATCACCGAATAATCTCCCCGTTCCAAAGTCCTTTATTCGTCCGGAGCTTTGCCGTAAAGACACCGTCCCGTTCGCGGAGGCCATCAATTCATGAAATGAGTTTCCTGCGCCGTGTAATTTCAGCTCGCCGCTCGCCGGTGGCAGCGTCGATCGCTCCTGTTCCGGTGACGCGACGAAACCTAAATGCATTCCTTTCACAGCCAGCAACACGTCGAACACGTAGCCGCCATCGGCTGGCACAAGACTCGCTTGCCCTTCCAGGCTGCCCTGCAACTCGGCAAATGTAATCGGGTCAATGTGTAACTCGCCGTCTTCGAGCCTCACGCCGACATGAAAATCCGTGACCTCCAGAATGTCGGCCTGCAGATTGTCCACTGTAAGATCGACATCAATGTCCACAGCCTGCAGAAAGTCTGTATCAATGCGTTCGTCCGATAACAGCAGTTCATTATCTTCGCGTTTTGGCGCTTCCTTTCGTTGTTCCTCTACTTGCTGCAGGCGCTCCGTCAGGTCAACGTGGGTCGATGAAAGCGTTCCGGTCAGTCGGGGCTTGCCCTGCAAGTCGATCTCGAACACACCACTAAGATCGTCGTCGGCGATTCGCGCCACAAAGTTGCGCATCGCGAAGCCGCCGGGCGTGCCGGTGAACTGGCCGGTAATGTCATAGGTCTTCGCGAAAAAGGCGTCCGTGCCAAACGCCCGCCCAAGCTGCTGCATGTCCGGCCCCGACAATTCGAACTTCAGATCGCTGTCGTTCGATAACGGCTCCATGCTTAACGTGCCATCGGCGTTCAATGCGATTTCGCCAATACGAACTTGCGTGTCCTCAAAATCCAGTTCGTTGTCGTCGCCCTGTCGCTTGACATGCCCGCTCAGGGAAAATGGCTCACCGCTCATTCGCTGTAACGAATCAATCGAGGCGAGGTCTCCCACGTCCGGTCCGCTGGCTGTTACGACGAGGTCGAATTCGCCAACATCAGGGCCCATACCAACAATGGCAGTTGCTGAAGCCTGCATATCACCTACCGATGCCGATACATCGCTGACGACGAGTCGATTGCCATCGACCTCGACGTTTCCGGCAAACTCGAACTGCCCGTCGGGCAGATATGGAATACCGGCCAACAACGAAACATTGCGCAGTTCGGATCCACTGCCGCGAATAACGAGCTGCGTGCCGGCCAGACCGGGACCGGTCCCGACGACACCATCGACATCGATGCGGTTATCGCCGATCCGGCCAGTCGCATCTTCGACGCCGATACCTTCGCGGGCAGGCTTGATCCGGGCCGACACATCGAATGGTTTCTTGGGTAGTCCCACCCTGCCCGTCATTGCCTCCATGAAGGAGATATCCGGTCCTGCAGCACGGAACTCGATCTCTGTTTCTTCACCATCGCCTATTGAACCGTTTGCGGCGATTCGATTATCGCCAACAATTCCCACGACCTCGCTGAATCTCCAGCTCTTGCCCGATTTCTCGATTCGACCATCGATATCGAACGCCTCGGCGGGAATACCTTTGACATTCATAAACGGCGCGAAGACAGAGAAGTCCGGACCCGATGCTTCGATGGTTACATCCACGTCCGTCGATGCAGCCGATGCGTCGAACCAACCGTCGAGCGCGACAGAATTCTCGCCGAGCTCGGCACGTGTTCCAGTGAAAGCCAGCCGCTTGCCTTCTTGTTTGACATCACCGCTTACCTGAAACGGCACATCAGGCACGCCGTAAATACCGAATACCTCAGCGACGTATCTGGCACCCGGACCCGAGACATTGAAGTCGAACTGAGTTGAGTCCGGGTTTACAAACCTGTCAATCGAGCCGCTCGCCAGAACATCAATTTCGCCCAGGTTTCCCTCAAACCTGATCTGGTGGCCCCGATCGAGCTTGCGTAGTCGACCGTCGATCTGAAACGGACCCTCAGCAAACGGCGGAGACCCGAGTTGGCCAGCGACGCGATCTATCGATGGACCGCTTAATGCAAACGTTGCCTCTACACCCGCCAGAGCGCGCACGTCTTCGGCGGATCCCTCGACCGCGAGTCGAACCTGACCCAGCGTCACATCAAGATCGGCCGTAAGATCTTTGCCATCAAGAAGGTTCTGCCACGGGCCGAGTTTGCCATCGGCCCAAAGCGGCAATTCATTCACGGTCCCCTGCAGATCGAGATCAAGAACGTCATTTTCATCCGGGCGAACAATCAACTGCTCAATCGAGACGTCGAGCGGCCGACGCCGTACCGGATCGACATAGGATATCCGCACGCCCTCGACCTGTACGTCCCTGAACGCAATCAACTCCGTATTCAATTTGCGGGGCTCATCTTTGGGCGGCCTGCCCGTCATCCAGTTGGCTTGTCCCTCGCTATCACGTTCGAGGTATACCGATATCCCGCGGATATCGAGTTCCTCGATGATCAAGGGACCGCGAATCAGTGACCACAGATCGATGGTGATTGAAATGTAACCGGCGCTGACGATCGTCGACTCGGACGGCCAGTCGCCATTCGACAGCGTGACGTCCTCTGCCGTGAGTTCGGTGAGCTTACGGACCTGCAGTTCGAACAAACCGTCGACGTCCAATCGATGACCAATTTTTTCAGAAAGAAATGCTTCGATCTGTTCTTCGTAGACACTCAAGTCGGCGCTGCGAAGATAGATGAATAGCCCGACCGTCAGCACAACCATGACTGCCAGTACCCACAGTCCTATTCGAATTATTTTCCTCACGATACGGCTATGTTACTCCAGGCAATTTTGATTGGTACTACTTTGCTGAAACACACATAATGTTGGCCTTGTCTCACCCGTATTCGGAAGTTACCCATGATCGTCACACGAAAGTTGCTCGTTCTCTTGAGTCTTATCGTGTCTGGACTGGTCGTATCGTCCTGCGCAATGAGGGACCTTAAAGAAAACCTCGACGTGGCTAAACAAGAATATGGCTACTTCAAAGGGCAGGCCAACGGAGCTGATGATGGTTCCAATGTGCTAATTGGCTTATTCAGGCGCGACGCAACCGGCATGGCCATCACCAATTTGCGAACAGTCAGCTCGGGCGAAAACTTTTACATCCTCGTTTCCAAAGCGGACTATACCGTCATGGCCTTTGCCGATTTGAATGGAGATTTCGCCTATCAACCCGGCGAGCCGGCGGCACGCAATGATGACCCTGTTATCAATTGGTTTAGCGACATGCAGCTGCAGGATCGCGTCGACTATGGTGCCCTGCAGATCGAGCAAATCGAATTGACGAACACCGCGGTGCTCGATCAGAAAATCGACCTGTCTCTTGCGGCATTGCAAAAAGAGACCAGGGCCGCGGAGAACTTCCTGCGAATTGTTTCCTGGGATGAGGAACAGTTTTCCGCCGAAAACGCAACTCGTGGCCTGTGGGAGCCAATCTGGTTTGAAAAAGAAATTGGCTACGGACTCTACGTGCTCAAGGAGTTTGATCCAACACAAAAATCGATTCTCGTCGTGCACGGCATTGACGATACGCCGCGCGTGTTCGAAACCCTGGTAAACGCTATTCCTGCCGACTATCAAGTGCTGTTGTTTCATTATCCAAGTGGATTTTCTCTTGAATACACCTCGTATGCGCTTAACGAAGCGCTCGATGAACTGATTCGCCGCTATCAAATACCGCAGTTGGACATCATCGCCCACAGCATGGGCGGCCTGATTAGCAAAGGAATGTTGTATCAGGCGGACGACGCATTGCGCCAACGGATTCGTCTGTTTATTAGTATCGCATCGCCGTTCGGCGGTCACGCTGCCGCCGCAACCGGCACTAAATGGTCACCCGTAGTTGCGCCGGTGTGGTGGGCTATGGCTCCGGACAGCCAATATCTGCAGGCAATCTCCAGTCTGGACCTGTCACAGGGACCCAGCCACCACCTGATCTTTTCTTTCAGCCACGAGGCCGGCGGTAAGAACGAAGGTGACGACGGTGTCGTCACAGTAAAAAGTCAACTGACAACATCAGCGCAGCGCAATGCAACTGCGCTGTATGGCATCGCCGATAGCCACAAAGGTGTGACTAATAACCCATGCACGGTGGCGCTGGTGACAGCCATCCTGCAAGACGGTACGACTCGAGTGACGATTCCGGATTGCCAGATCCAACAGTCCGTAGACGTCGAGTAACTACCGACGGCGGCGTGACGCTGGACGGCTACCCGGCGAGCGATTGAAGCCGCCCGCGCCCGCACTACTCCGGTTGTTGTAGCGATCGTAGCCGCTTGATCTCGCGTTGTAACTTCGATCGAGTTCGCTGCGACGGCTGCCATCGTATGAACTGCGGTCCCGCGTACTGTCGTAGGTTCGATTCGACCAACTGTCCGCGGAACGAGCCGATCCGTAACTTTCGGCAAACCCACTCGAACTCAGCGTCGACTGTGCCTGTGCGCGTGTGGGTCGATCCTCGGGAAGCGACTGCGAGAAGCTATCTCTTTTGCTCGAGGCTGAACTGCGAGCCTGGTCCATCTGCGCCGCACGATCGTCCGGCACCTCAACCTTATTCCAGCCGTCACCGCTATTCTGGTGCCAGCCATCATCATCGCGCCGGTATACCTGGCCGTCTTTGCCCGCGTAAAGGTCACCTTCGGAAGTTCGCCCAATCCCGCCCCGCTCGCCCGAGCCTGTCTCACCGACGACAACCGCGCCCTGCTCGTTGCGGGCCGAACGCGTCGACAGCGACTCGTTGCCACGTTCAAATTCGCCCGAACCGTAAACCGTGTCGCCTTCGCGCTGCCGGTCGATTGTGCCGCTGCCGCCTTCGGATGTTTGGAATTCGGTCGTACTCCAGTTCTTGCCCCATTCGCTTTGGGTTGCGACCCACTTGTCGTTGTGCGTGATTAGCGATTCGCCCCAACCTTTGTTGTCTTTCGCGTAGCGATTAGTGGCAATACCGGTGCCGGTGCGCGGGTTGTAAGCAACGCCCCTGCCGGCAATTTCGTTGTTGTCCCAAACGGCCTCACCACGCGCATAGGTGCCGGTATGCGGGTTATACGACGCTCCACGACCGTAGCCACCGTAGGGTCCGTACACACTGGCCGAGCGACCGTACATACCCGTGTTCGGGTTATACCAGGCCGATGCGCCGTAGCTGTAAGGGTACGGATAGTAGTAGGGATAATGGGGGTAGCCGTAATACGGGTAGTGGCCGTAATACGGCGGGTAATACCAGCCACTGCCGTACATTGCGACTCCGAACGCGACGGATACACCGAAATAGCCGCTCGTGTAACCCGTCGATACGTAATCGTCGTCGCTTTCGTAGATGTGCACGTGCGTGACGTGATACGACGGCGAAGACGGTGGGATGCTGTAAATGGCGGCCGGAATGGAATCAGCGACCACCCAGGGTCCATCCGTGCTCATGGCCACATACCAGACCGCGTTGTCGCAGAGGTAATACGCCTGACCAACCTGGAGGATGTCATTGGAACTGTTGACCGCTCGTTGCACACTCGTGCCCGGAATCTCCTCGAACACCGGCTCGCCCTGGAAAAAGACGTTGACCTTGTCGCCGGCATCCCTGCTCACAGTCGCCTTGCGCGGTATGGATGCTTCCAGAACGGCAAGACGCGCTTCGTCCGAGCCCGCCACTGCGGCCAGCACATGTCCCTTCGCACCGTCCGGATCGATACTGGCGAAGACTTCGGGTAGCTCTTGCACGTGCTCCCAGGGTCCGCGTGGTTGATCAGCACGGAACCAGCGTCCCGATACGAGGTAATAGAACTTGGTCTGATAACGAAACACGTCGCTTTCGGTATCGGAGATGTACTGAAGACTGGCATCGCCAGCCGTTCGATAGTCGGGCTGGCCATCGACCAGGATCAATTCGGCGGGACGGTCACTAACAAACACGGTCGGCTCGTCACTGTCGCCTTTGGCCGGCGGGTTCGCGGCTTTCACTTCGGTCCAGTTGCCGTCGTCGGGCAGCTTCTTGAAATCGCCCGGCAGGCGGCTGTCGAAGCGCCACTCGCCAGCGAGCTCGTCGTTCTTGAGCCAGCGATCGCCATTGCGCAGATACCATTCCTTGTCCTTGTAGCGGAACAGGTCCCAGTTGGTATTCACTGCATACTGCAGCTTGGTGTCCGGAAGCGGCGCCAGCAGTGGCTCACCGTCCGTCATGACCAGAATCGCGGGCGTACTGGAATAGAAAATCGTCGGTGGCTCGAACGACAGGCCCTCTTCTTCGGGCACGGACGCATTCGGCGCGATGTACGTCAGGATGACGTCGAGCGGTACATAGTGCGTGCGATGCTGTGCCGTCGACCGGACGATGGCGTCGAGCTGTTCACGCTGCTTTGCGTCGGGGACCGGAAAGCTCGTAACTGTAATCTCCGTGTTCTCGATGGCGACTACGCGCAGCTCAAGGTTCGGATCCGTATCGGCCACAAATTCGGCAACGCCAAATACCGCTTCTTCCTCGCCGGCGGGTGTGACCGCGACCGCGAGGCGTCCTTCAAGCCTGGCGAAGTCTTTCCAGGAATCGATCTGCGGCGTGTGGATAACGACCGTGCCAGCATCGCTCGTAAGCGTGCGAGGAAACGTGATCGGATCCGGCGGCGCGACAGCCTCTGTGGTGTCCGCATCCTGCGCAGCGCTCGGCAATGCGGCGGCGGCAAACGCCAATGCGATGGTGGCCACGACAATTCGTGAAAGTAAGTACATTTGCTTGGTCTCCTGACCTTTCATCCTGGCTAAAATAGATAATCGGCCGGCCAGTTCGGACAAACGTTAGCACTATTGATTCAAAGGATCGATAATAGATTTTCAACACCTCGCAGGAACATCGCAGCATGGTCACCAGAGCGCTCTACATAGTTCTACTCATCGCGGGTCTAAGCTATCTTGCCGCGCCGGCAGCCGCCGACTTACTCGACGGCGATCGCTTCAGTTTGAGTCTGGGCGTGTTCATCACCGATCGTGATACGGATGCGCGCTTGGATTCGTCACTGGGTGACGGCACCGATACGGATTTGGAGACGGATCTCGGGCTGGATTCATCCGATTCGGTGTTCCGGGTTGACGGCTACTTTCGTTTCAACGAGCGAAACCGTGTGGACTTCAGTGTGTTTGACTTGTCGCGCAAGAACTCCAAGCAGATCGAGAAGGACATCCAATGGGGCGACATGCTCTACGTCATCGATACTGCGCTCAAAACTGATAATGGTCTGTCCATATACAAGGCGGCATACACATACTCGTTCCTCAATCGCGAGGACGGTTACCTGGGCGCGACATTCGGCGCTTATGTCGCCGATTGGAAGGTAAGCATAAAAGAAGAGAATACGGGATCGGCTGAGGTCGGTGAACTGACTGCACCGCTGCCTGTAATCGGGCTGCGGGGTGAGTACGCTCTATCGGATCGCTGGTTGTTCCGCGCCAGCGGCGAGTTCTTCTTCGTCGAATACGACAACGTCGACGGTTCGCTGACCGACCTCTACGCAGGCATCGATTACAGAGTGCTTGACAATCTGTCGATCGGTCTCGGCGTTAATAGTGTGACCATCAATATCGATGCATCCAAGAACCATTACGAAGGGTCACTGGACTGGAATTACACGGGCGGCCTGCTTTTCCTGAAGTTCAATTTCTGACGAACGATGACCGCTGATTACCAGACGTTTGCCTTCGTCATAACGTTGGCGGCCGTCGTAAACGGCCTCGGCATCGTGCGCTGGCTGAGCGGTTTAACGGAATACCTTCGACGTCGACACTCGGTTCAGGTGACGCACTACTGGGTATTCAGTCTGTTGGCAGGCTATCAGTTGCTGCTGCATATCCTGTTCTGGTGGACGCTTTACAGCCTCCGCGGCGCCGCGACGATCAATTTCCTGACGTTCTTGTATCTGCTGACAGGTCCTATCCTGTTGTTCATTGGAACCGCGATTCTGCTGCCGGATCTCGATGAAGATGCTATCGATCTAAAAGAGCACTTCCGGGCAACCCGGCCGATTTACTCGACTGTGCTCGTTCTCTTGTGGCTCTGGGCAATTTTCTCGTCGCCGATCATGCGCGGCTTCTTTGCACCGACGCTGCCGCTGCTGACAGCGTTTCTCGCAGGCGCTCTCGTATTGCGAATTTCAGCAAATCAAAAAATCCACGCCGTGGTGGCCGTCGTGAACTGGCTGTTGCTGGTAAGTCTTATTGCGCTGTACTTCATGCAACTCGGCGGTCCCAACGTCTAGAACGGCTATTGTCGCAAAATGGATAGCAAACACAGCGGGCCGGCGTATGTTGACAACGGCAATACCGACACGAAACTAATTATCAGGTCGGGAAATGAGCGCCGAAGCAAAAACAGCACAGAACTCAGCCGGAACGATCGTCACGGTCGCCCTGCTCTTCGGTCTTGGCTACGCGGTCGTGCGCTATCACGTCGCAGGTCCGGTGCCATGGAAGGACTTTCCGTTCTTCATTCTGAACAAAGGCTTCTCGTTGAGCGCCTTCATTTTGCTGGCCTGCAATTTCAGTTTCGGTCCGCTGCATAGCCTGGGTGTCCACGTGCCGCAAGGGTGGCTCAACGCGCGCAAGGCGCTGGGCATGACGGGTTTTCTGCTGGTGCTCATTCACGCACTGATGAGTTTCATGCTGTTCAGCCCCAGCGTGTACGGCAAGTTTTTCCAGCCGGACGGCACGTTAACGTTGCTGGCCGGGCTTAGCATGCTCGGGGGAATCCTCGCGTTCGTGGTTCTCTGGGCCTACAACCTGAGTTTTCAGACGCACCTGCGCGAAGATAAGGCCTTCATCCAATTTATTACCTCGCGCCGGTTCATGCTCGTGGCGATGATCCTGGGCGGCGCACATCTGTTTTTTATGGGCTACGAAGGCTGGCTCAATCCATCCGGCTGGCACGGCGGCATTCCGCCGGTAAGTCTGGTGGCGTTTGCATTCTTTGTCGCAGCTTACGTGGTCAATCTGCTGGGCAGGGAATAAGAAACTGGGGGAAGCGACAAGCAAGGCGGGACAATGACCGACAAATTGGGATTTGAAGTTCGACTTACAGTGTCGCGCGACGATGCCATCGACAAAGTTACGGACGCACTAAAAGCTGAAGGCTTCGGCGTGCTGACGAGAATCGAAATGGATCAGGCTTTCCAAGAAAAGATCGGTAAGAAATTTCGCCCCTACACGATCCTGGGCGCCTGCAATCCGCGATTAGCGCACGCCGCGCTAGCATCGGTACCTGAAATTGGCTTGATTTTGCCGTTCAATGTCACGGTGGAAGCCGATATTCACGGTAGCCTCGTCCGCATAATAAACCCTGAAATTATGTTGCAAACGAAAAAGCTGGCTGCCAATGACACACTGCGCAGTGTTGCGGCCGATGCCAAGCAGCGATTACAGCGCGTGGCTGAGGCATTGCGCGCATAGAGCATTCGGAATTCATCACGGCGTCGTGCTCTGGTCGGGATCGCCGATGCTAGTGTTGGCCCGCTTGCATTGCGAGCGCCTGCCGCGGCGATTGCCCGAAGCGCTCGCGAAACTCCACAGAAAACCGCCCGAGGTGTGTACATCCATTCTGCATAGCGATTCTCGTGACGGAAGTGTCCGAACGGTGTGCAGCGAGCAGCTCGCGGCGCGCCGAGTCCAGCCGCACGGCCTTGAGATAATTCGACACAGTGATGTCGAAGTACTCTCGAAAGCACCGCTGCAATGTTCGGACGCCCACCCCTGTCACGCGGCAGAGATCCTCAATGTGGACGGCCTCGGAATAATGTTCCTCGATATACTCCTGGGCCAGCCTGGCGACGCGATTTCGGACTTCATTCACCGTACGAACCTTGTTTTTCTTGGGCCATTGGCTCTAGCTTCGTGGCGCAATGTGGATAGACGCGCCCGCGTTTTGCGGCTGTTATCTTGCGAGCCAAAATGCAGTACGTATAAACCGTAACTCCGGGTGGTACCATATGCAAATTCAACCGTGATCATGTGCGCTGTAACTCATTAGAAACATGAAGAAAATTTAGCGCCTGATCAAGAAATAAAGAGGAAGACACGTCGCTCGTCTGGCACATGCCTTCAGGCAGTATTTTCGGGAAACCAATAAGAAGAATTCATGAAAAAAATACTCAGAGATCCCCTCGTGCACTTCCTGGCAATTGGCCTCGGCCTGTTTGTGCTGTTTGACCTGGTCGCAAGCGACGAAGCGACGTATGACAGCAAAGTCATCATTATCGATCGCGACGCATTGCTGACCTTCGTGCAATACCGGTCGCGCGCATTCG
>Ga0255052_10002014_pt1 | contig 14832 bp, 10 predicted proteins | sample JV7_2_21_MG_FD_188632 | JGI IMG/M metagenome (GOLD analysis project Ga0255052, IMG submission 188632) | Seawater microbial communities from Jervis Inlet, British Columbia, Canada - JV7_2_21 | ecosystem: Environmental > Aquatic > Marine > Inlet | place: Canada: British Columbia | collected...
GTCGGCAGTCTAATTATTGACGACTCTTGTTGCGCTTGATGTTCTTGGCCCAACCTACGCTTGGCAAACCGATGTGTTTGCGCTCGGCCCGGTTGACGATGGCAAACTGGATGGCGACTTGCTGATCCGGGGCAATGGCGATCCGTTTCTTGTCACAGAACGCGTTTGGCAACTGCTTCGCCGGATTCGCCAGGCCGGCATAGTCGAAATCGGCGGTGATCTGTTGATTGACGACAGTTACTTTCAGGTTGCCGGCCACGATCCGGCTGCGTTTGACCATCAGCCACTACGCGCTTACAACGTCGCACCCAATGCACTTCTGATGAATTTCAAGGTTGTTCGCTTCTGGTTCGAACCGAACCACGACGGGAACGGCGTCAGGGTCTGGCTGGATCCGCAGCTCGCCAATCTGCAAGTCGACAATCTGCTGACACTCGTGCCCGGCCGTTGCCGTGGTTATCAGCGCGGGATCACGATCTCAGTCGACGACGTAATCGACAAAACGACCTTCAGCGGGAATTTCCCTGACGGTTGCAAGCGCTATGCGATGGACAGGTCGGCTCTTGACCACAACGAGTTCGCGTACGGATTATTCACGTCATTGTGGCGCGAGTCCGGTGGCGTTTTCGATGGTGGCTGGAAGAACGCCACGGCTCCCGAGGATATCGCGCCGGCTATTGAATTCAGATCGTTACCACTTGCCGAGGTGATTGCGCGTGTAAACAAGCACAGCAACAACGTAATGGCGCGGCAGCTGTTGTACACGCTGTCGGCGCAGGTTCTCGGTGAACCAGGCACAGAAGCGGGTGGCCGCAAAGTTGTGGGCGACTGGTTGCAGCAGAAGGGACTGGAATTCTCGGAGTTGGCCTTCGACAATGGCGCTGGCCTGTCGCGCGAGGCACGAATGACTGCGGCTGATTTTGGCGCGATGTTGCGATTTGCCTGGCAGCAGCCGTACATGCCGGAGTACGTTTCATCACTGTCTCTGGCAGGTCTTGATGGCACGCTGACCAATCGACTGGACGACGGTCCGCTGGAGGGTATGGCGCACCTGAAGACAGGCTCGCTCGACCACGTTGCCGGCGTTGTGGGTTACCTGCAAGCGCGTTCGGGAAGGCGCTTTGCTGTCGTAGTGTTGCAAAACCACACTGACATTCATCGCGGTCCGGGTGAAGAGATTCAGGAAGCCCTGCTGCGATGGCTGTATGAGTTATAGGGCACAGTCAGATCAGCAAACGCATGGCTGTAGTAGACTCTTGTTGACCAAATCTGGAGATCAGGAATGCGACTAGTTTTTGCAGTTTTTGTGCTACTACCGTTGCTTGTGTCAGCTGAGACAGCGTATGTGACAGACACACTTCAGCTCGGCCTGCATCAGGCCGAAGACACGAGTGATCCGCCATTTCGTAGTCTCGATAGTGGCCAGGCAATGGAGGTCATTTCGCGCACTCGTTACTACGCGAATGTGCAGCTTCCGGATGGTACGCAGGGATACGTAAAAGCGGGTTTTCTTGTAAGTTCCAAGCCCGCAAAGCTCATCGTTGCAGAAACACAGGCCGAGGCAGACAGACTTGCACGGGAGCTTGAAGAGGCTCGTCAGGCGTTCGCGGCACCGGCGGCAACGATTGACGCATTGAAGCAGCAGGCAGCTGATTTGGAGGCCCGCCTCAATCAGAGTGAGGTCGCCGCGAGTGAACTCGGCGAAGAGAATGCGAGCCTGCGTAATCGCCAGTCGAAGTACAAGAACAGTATGCCTTTGCAGTGGGTGGTCGGCGCACTCGGCGCGAGTCTTGTCGGTGGTTTCCTGCTTGGTTTGTGGTGGGTCGACCGCCGCAGCCGCCAGCGCCACGGTGGCATTCGCATCTACTAGATGCAAACGTATTGCCTGCCAGGCGCTTCTGGATCAGGCGGCTTCGGTGATGTCGTCGGAGCAGCCGCCGCGAATCGGCAATTGCGCACCCTTGAATAACTTGTCGATATCGGCCTGCGATCGAACATGACGAGTCTGTTCGAGTTGGTCCGACGTGATGTGTGGGGCGAACAAGCGAACGAAATCGAGCATGTAGCGCCGTAACACGATGTCTTTGCGAAACCCGATCCAGGTCGTGCTGCGCGGGAAAAGACCTTCCGCGTCAACTGAGGCCAGATCCTTCAGGTCATCGCAGTCCTCCGCCATGCTTGCAACTATGCCAACTCCAAGTCCCATGCGGACATAGGTTTTGATGACATCTGCGTCTCGCGCCGTGAACACCACATCCGGTTCCAGCCCCTGGTCTGAGAACGCTCGTTTCAACGATGACTGACCGCCGAAACTGAATACGTAGGTTACCAGCGGATGCTGGGCGAGATCTTTCAGCGTTAGTTTGCGATCAAGCATCGCGAGATCGTGGCCCTTCGGCACGATAATCTTTCGGTCCCAGTGATAACTCGGAACAAGCAACAGGTCGCCGAACAGCTCATGCGAGCCCGTCGCGATCGCAAAGTCGATCGCGTTTGCATTGACCATATCAGCGATCTGCTCGGACGTTCCCTGGTGCAGGTTCAGGCTTACTCGCGGGTAGCGATCACGAAATTCTCGGATGACGTCAGGAAGTACATAGCGAGCCTGTGTATGTGTCGTCGCTATCGACAGGGTCCCTTCTTCCTCGTGATAATAGTCGGATGCGAGGCTACGGATATTTTCGACTTCCTGCATGATTATCCTGGCACGATCGATTACCTGCTGGCCAGCGGCTGTCACACCTCCCAGGCTCTTTCCTCTGCGCGTAAAAAGCTGCAGCCCGAGTTCTTCCTCGAGCAATTTCAGCTGTTTGCTGACCCCCGGCTGTGACGTAAACAGCTTTTCTGCCGCCGCTGTTATGTTCAGCCCGTTGTCGGCGATCGCAAGCAGGTATTTCAGTTGTTGGAGTTTCATTGCCAATAGGTGCTTCGCTGCGTCCTAGTCATGTGACCGCCCTTAGGCACGATCGTTTCACTAAGGTCGAAAATGGGGTCTACATATAACACATGGTTATGGCGGCGGAGGAACTCATGGCACGCTGCAATTGCCGAAAAACCCGCGATTCGTGCTAGCCTCGAACAAACAAGAAGGGGGGTAGAGCGATGATTTACGACAATATTCTGCAAACTATCGGCAATACGCCGATCGTGCGGCTCAACCGCACGGGGCCCGACCACGTTGAGCTGTACGTAAAGGTTGAGTCATTCAATCCACTCGCGTCAGTCAAGGACCGCCTCGCATTCGCCATTGTTGTCGACGCGGAGCAGAAAGGACTACTGAAGCCAGGGGACACGATTATTGAAGCGACATCAGGCAACACCGGCATTGCGCTGGCCATGGTCTGCGCGGTTAAAGGTTATACGTTTGTTGCGACGATGGCTGAATCATTCTCCATAGAACGCCGCAAGATCATGCGCGGACTGGGCGCAAAGGTCATTCTCACGCCGGCTGCCGAGCGCGGTTCAGGAATGGTCAGGAAGGCCGAAGAGCTTGCTGAAGAACACGGCTGGTTCCTCGCGCGCCAGTTCGAAAATCCAGCCAATCCCGAGTATCACGCACAGACGACGGGCCCTGAGATCCTTAGTGATTTCGCGGGTAGACGACTTGATTATTGGGTGACGGGTTACGGCACGGGCGGCACGATGACCGGCGCCGGACAAGTGCTCAAGGTGGCCAGACCGGACCTGACAATTGTTGCGACGGAGCCGGCCGGCGCATCGCTACTTGCAGGCAATGAGTGGAGTCCGCACAAGATTCAGGGTTGGACACCCGATTTCATCCCTGAAGTGCTGGACCGCGAAGTCTATGACGAGCTGCGGTCGGTAAGCGACGATCGGGCGATCGAAGTATCGCAGAAGTTGGCGCACAACGAGGGCATCTTCACAGGCATATCATCGGGTGCCACATTGGCAACTGCGCTTGAGGTTGCGGAGAACGCGCCGGAGGGGTCGGTTATCCTGGCCATGTTGCCCGATAACGGCGAGCGTTACCTTTCGACGCCGCTTTTCGAGGGCGTCAACGAAGGGTCAGACGACGATTGGCTCGAGTCACTCTAGCCCTCTCAGGCCGCAAACGTCTTGTCGAACGCCCACCGGTCACGATGGGCGTTTTTCGTTTATATACCGGGCTCACAAAAAAAGATCGTAAAACCACTTAAATCACTGAATTCAAGGGTGGAATCGGATTCACTTGAGACATAAGTCACAGTCGCAGCGGCCGTCAACTGGCATCGTGGGCAATACAGGCATACGCCGACCCGCATGGAGGCAGCGTTGTCAGCCGACCTGCACAACCTGCAAACAAGAAAGAACATTCGTAAGGCTAAGGGCCTGCTGCATTCGCTCGTGCCACGTGCCCAGTGTTTCTGTTTTTATGATGCCGATCGTCAGTGCCTTTGGAGCAGCGATGGTGTTGACGATTACGAAACCGACAATCTTGTTGCCGACCTCCCTGATGAAATCATCACCGGATCAGAAGCCGATTCGGAGAGCATCCGCCGCACATTGAAATCGGGGCGTACGCTGCTCGGTCTACCCGTAGAGGACAGTTCCGGGGCCAGGCTCGGCCTGCTCGTGGCTTTATTTTCGCGAAATGCTGGCAAAAGTGCTTCCTTCGATCCGAAGGTGCTCGTCAACATTCTCCGGCCCGCTGTAGATCTTATCGGCGAAAGCCTACTGCTTGGAAAAACGCTGCTGGATGCAAAGCGAAGTTACGAAGACGTCGGTAAGGAATTGGGGCTTGTCTACGAAATCGACGAGAAACTCCACCGGATTTCGCGCGGTCACGCGGGGTTTGCCCAGCTTGTTGGTCATAGCGGCCGCTTTCTTGGCATCGGATACAGCGTGCTTCTGATCCCATCGAAACGTATTCGCGTAAGCGCCACACACTCAAGCTGGAAGAACGTCGATCACAAGGTGCTTGACCAATATCTGACTGACCACATGCTGCCAAAACTGAAAGACAGGCGATGGCCGGCGATTTTCAGGACACCGGACATCGCTGGCGCCGATACCGGGCCGGAAAGGAGATTTCAGAATTTGTTGTGTCCCTTGCGGGACAGGAACGGAAATCTTGAAGGTGTGCTGGCACAGTTTGGCAGAACCAACAAAGCGAAATTCACAAAGTCGGAACGCCGTTTCATGGCGCATATCATGCGCAAGGTTGAGTACGTCGTCGAACAATCCTTCGATTCGATGACGGGTCTCATGAATCGAGAAGGTTTTGAGGCACAGTTGCAGGAATCGGCCAAATCAATGTCCGCTACCGATGGCGCACATCAACTGATTTATTTCGACCTCGACAATCTGCAACTCGTCAATGACACATTTGATCGGGAGGCAGGTGACGAGGTCATTATCGGCTTCGCTCGTCTGCTGAAAGACGGTCTGTCACGCAATGCAGTTGTATCGCGGCTGACAGGTGATGATTTCTGCATTTTGTTAACGCACGCAAATTCCGAGAAGGCCAAGGAACTCGCTCAGGAGATTCGTGACAAAGGGCGGGCGTTACGCTATCTAAAGGGCGACAAATCGCTGCAGGTGACGATGAGTATTGGCATCGCTGAGTTCAACTCGCAGATCGACAATGTGGGCCAGGCACTAACGGCAGCGAGAATGGCTTGTGAGGCAGCGAAAGAACATGGTCGCGACCGAATCGAAGTGTTCCACGATGAAAACCTGACCGTCATTCGCCGCCATGACGACATGCAACTTGTCACTCGGATTCAACAAGCACTCGATGGCGACGAGCTCGAACTGTTTGTGCAGGAGATCATGAGCCTCAGCGGAGGGGATTCACGCCCTCGATATGAAGTCTTGCTGCGCATGCAAGAAAATGATGGCAGTTACGTTCCGACAAGCGCATTTATCTCGGCTGCCGAGCGCTACAAATTGATGCCGCAAATAGATCGCTGGGTCTTATCGACGACGATCGCCAGACTGGCTGAAGAATTGGAACTGGTGGAGCGAGAGCGGGCAATTTTTGCAGTGAATTTGTCCGGGCAGTCGCTTGACGATGATGACATGCTCGAGTTCATCGAAGAAGAACTCAAGCAAAGTGGTCTGTCGGCTGGGACACTGTGTTTCGAGATAACCGAGTCAGCGGCCGTCTCCAATCTGAGCAAAGCACAGACATTCATAGATGCGCTGCGTGAACGAGGTTGCAAGATCTCACTTGACGATTTTGGCGCTGGCCTGAGCTCCTTTGCCTACCTCAAGAGTTTTAACGTTGATACCCTGAAGATCGACGGTGGTTTCATTCGCGACATCACCGAAAATCGGATCTCGGAGTCGATGGTAGCTGCTATCACGCAAGTTGCGAAAGTTTTGGAACTTGAGACTGTTGCCGAATACGTCGAAAATGGGGCAACGCGCAAGCTTATCACCGAGCTCGGCGTCAATTATGCGCAAGGTCATGGCATTGGCAAGCCGATTCCACTCGATGCCGTCTTGCGGGCCCTTTCTGCAGAGGCTAAATTCTCAACTGCCTGACTCAGCGCCTGCCTGACGTCTTTGATCGCGGGACAGTCTTCATTCCGCAAGCGGACTGATAAACTCAAGTTTATGAGTGCCAGGTTCGAAATGAAGATCGCCGCGACAGTCGACGCGTTGCCCGACGAGTTACGCGACGGTGCATCAGTGTGGTTCGACAGACTCCTTGAAACCCATCCTGGAGTTGAACCAGGCGACCAAACCATCGATACGTTGGTGCGGCTCGTGGCCTGTAGCGAATTCGCTGCAAATACACTGCTGCGGGAATGGTCGTGGTTTGTCGGTCAGCAAAACACAATAAACGACACAAGCGACCCGAGTGAGGTTCAGGGCCTGGTAAAACAGGTCAGGGACAGTGAAGATGAAATTGAGGTGGCCAAAGAGCAGCTGCGTCGTATTCGCTATCGCTGCATGCTGGGTATTCTTTGGCGGGAAGTAGCGGGTATCGCAACCCTCGACGAGACGCTGTCGTCGCTTTCGAACCTCGCTGAGCAAACTCTTGATGCAGCGGCTGGATTTGCCGCGCGCAAACTACATGAGCGTTTCGGGGTCGTGCGTGACGAGCAGGGCAAGCCGGTGTCCATTGTCATTCTCGGAATGGGTAAATTGGGCGGCGCCGAGCTCAATTTCTCATCGGACATTGATCTGATTTTCCTGTTTCCTTCCGGCGCCGATAGTGATGGACATAAACGCCTGGCGGCACAGGAGTATTTCACGCGCCTGTCGCGCTATATCGTTGCACTGGTCGACGAAGTCACGGCAGATGGTTTTGCTTTCCGAATCGATACACGACTACGACCGTTCGGGGAGAGTGGCCCACCCATCGTCAGCTTCGCAGCCCTCGAGTCCTATCTTTTGCAGCACGGTCGCAGCTGGGAACGATACGCCTATGTCAAGGCGCGTATCGTCGGCCCGCAGCCAGAGCTTGCCGTATCTGACGAGCTTTACGACCAACTGATTTCACCGTTCGTATACCGGCGCTATCTGGACTTTGGCATCTTCGAATCGTTGCGCGAAATGCAGGCACTGATTGCGACTGAGGTGAAGCGCCGCGAGCTGGCAAACAACGTCAAGCTTGGCCCGGGCGGAATCAGGGAAATCGAATTTATCGTGCAGTCCCTGCAACTCGTCCGCGGAGGCAGCCAACCCGAGTTGCAGGACCGGAAATTGCTGCGCGTCCTGCCGAAACTGGTTGGCAGGTACGGATTGCATGACGCCGAGGCCGAAACCCTGAGGGAGGCTTACCGCTTTCTTCGCAGACTTGAGAATTTCATTCAGGCAATTCGCGATCAACAGACTCACGAACTACCGACAGGCGCAGTCGATCGCGCCCGACTGTGTCTTGCGATGAGGTATGCAGATTGGAGTGCGCTGCTTGCAGATCTCAATCTTCACCGCGATCACGTAACACAGCAATTCGAGACGATTGCGTTTCGCGAGCGTGTCGCCACAGAAGACAATCGGCTACAACGCCGCCTGGCAGAAGCCTGGGAAGGCGGCGCAGATGTTGCGGCATGGACAGTCCTGCTGGTGGATGAGGGCTTTAGCAATGCCGAAGGTACTGCCGAACGGCTCGTGGCGTTCCTGAACGCGCCGGGAACGCAGCAGATCGACTCAGTCGCACGGCGACGCCTGCAGCAATTCATGCCTGATTTGTTGCTTCTGATACGCAAAAGTAGCCAGCCTGTATCAGCACTGGGTCGAATTCTCGCAGTTGTGGAAAAGATTTTGCGGCGCAGTGCCTATCTGGCGCTACTCAATGAGAACAGTCGGGTGATGGCGCATCTGGTGGACCTGTGTGAGCGCAGTTCTTACATCGCCGAGCAGATAAGCCGATACCCGATACTGCTGGATGAGCTACTTGACCCGAGCCTCCATTCGAAAGTCGTCTCGAAAGACGAGCTCGATGCCGAGCTCAATCACCGCCTTGAGCATTGTTCAGCAGAGGACACTGAAGAACAGGTATCCGTGCTCGGCCAATTCCAGCGCGCGAGCCTGTTCCGCGTTGCTGTCTCGGACTTCACTGGCAATCTACCCATTATGAAGGTCAGCGACAGCCTGACGGAGATCGCAGAGACTATTCTGAGTCATGCCCTGCGCATCGCCTGGCAGGAGCTGACGGACAGGTACGGAGTACCGGAATATGTCGTTGATGGCGACCGCCGTCCGGCTGGTTTCGGAATTATCGCCTATGGCAAGCTCGGCGGCCTGGAAATGTCCTACGGATCGGATCTGGACATTGTGTTCTTAAATGACTCACAAGGGATAGAGCAACAGACTGGTGGCAGTCAGTCGATCGACAACACGATGTTTTTTACTCGCCTGGTGCGTCGATTGGTACATTTCCTGACAACACAGACAGGATCCGGACTGCTTTATGAGGTTGATATGCGCCTGCGCCCGGACGGTCATTCAGGTTTGCTCGTCAGCAGTGTCGATGCCTTTGAGCGTTACCAGGAAGAAAATGCCTGGACCTGGGAGCATCAGGCGCTGCTCCGCGCACGACCTGTTGCCGGCAGCGACAAAATTGCGCAGGAGTTCGAGCGCATCAGGGCCAACACATTGTCGCTGCGTGTACGCTGCGACAAGCTTCGCGGTGACGTCATGTCCATGCGTCAGCGGATGCGGGAAAAACTCGACAGAAGCGATACCGGCCATTTTGATCTCAAACAGGGCGCAGGCGGTATCGGCGACATTGAATTTGCCGTGCAATACCTGGTACTTGCCAATGCTGACAAGCACCCGTCGGTCTTTTACTACTCCGACAATATCCGTCAACTTGAGGCGCTGGCGGCAGCTGGCTGTATCAGCGAGCAAGTATCGTCGCGCTTGCAGGAGATCTACCGGGTATTTCGCTTGCGTCTGCACCATCTGATACTGGATGAGCAAGAGCCGCTGCTAGGGAAGCACGACTTCGCCGACGAGCGACGTTTCGTTAGTGATATGTGGAGACGGACTCTGGGCGATGATGTGTCGTAGCTGTTGAGACAACCATGGGCTTATAATTCGCTTCAATACGCATGCCAGGACAGGAATTGAAGTGACGCAGATAACAGGTACCGTGGACGAAAATCTCATTCCGGCGAACGCTCAACATCGCTACCAGGTGCGCAAGCAGGAGCTGCCACTGTCGTGTCCGATGCCAGACATGTACTTGTGGAATTCGCACCCGAAGGTGTTTTTGCCGATCGAGGAAACGGGAGAGGCAAAATGCCCGTATTGTGGTGCGCAATATTACTTGGAGGCTAACTCCGACAATACGTGAACGATATCAGCAGTAATTGCTCCGATCATCGTGTAACTGGCAGGAATGCCCAAGGACAGAATTGCCATTCGGCCATGGGATGAGTGAGCTTGATCAAGATACGTCGCCGAGATGCGCTGTAGAGAGAGAAAGTGGCGCGATCATGCGCATAAATGACGCGAAAATAGTGAAAAATCTATAAAATATTAGATATCAAGTCACTTGACTTTTCGCTATTTGGTCAGCTCGATTGTCGGCCTCATGGTTGGTAATATTCTGGAAAAATCGGTAAATTTTTAAGTATATGTTGTTAAAATACACGATAAGTCGAAAACAGTACTTTTCTTGCCAAAGTCGAGAGTGGCTCTGTTGACCGAAACAGTCGAAAAGACGGCGACTGGTGCCATCCTGTATGACAGACAGGTTGTCAGCGAGATCAGTGAGGACCGGTTTGTGCCTGCCGGCTGGTTGCATGCGGAGCCGGTATCCGGGTCTTTGCGGTCATCCGGTCGCGGCAAAACGATGTACGTCGGCAATGTGCGGCGTCAGTTCGTACTTCGGCACTACATGCGTGGCGGATTGATCGGAAAAGTTGTGGAGGACGCCTATATTTGGAGCGGGGAAGAGAGTACCCGGCCGTTTGCTGAATGGCGCATGCTCGCGAAAATGGCCGATAGCGGACTGCGGGTCCCGCGTCCGGCTGCGGCACGTTATCGGCGATACGGAATTCTCTACAAGGCTGACATTATTACGCTACGCATCCCGAACGTTGTGCCATTGTCTGAGCATATCGCTGTGGAGATGAGAGACGCCGCTTTTTGGGAATCACTCGGTGCGGCAGTGCAGGGGTTTCATTCGAAGGGGGTGTTTCATGCCGACATGAATGCGTACAACTTGCAGATCGATCGTGACGGGGACCTCTGGATGCTCGACTTCGATCGCGGCAGGTTGTTATCGCCGGGCCCATGGCAACAAAAGACACTGGGCAGGCTGCACCGATCGCTGCGTAAAATCACCAATCTGGATCCGAAATTGCACTTCCGGCAGAAGAACTGGGAGCAGTTTCTGCAAGGCTATTTCGATGCATCGAGATCTGCGTAGTAATCCGGATACGGTTCGGGCAGGTCTTTGAACTTGCGATGTGCCCAAAGGTACTGCTCGGGATACCGGCGTACCTGCTCTTCCAGCACGTGAACGTACTTCTTTGTGTCCTTGACCGGGTCGTTGCTCGGAAAATCTTCCAGTGGTGGCAGTATCTTGAGGTGATAACTCCCGTTCGGCAGGCGCTCCGGGAAGTACGGAATGGTCACCGCCCTGCCGAGACGCGCGAGCGTCGACGTCGCTGTCGTGTGCATCGATGGCACGCCAAAGAACGGGATGACTTCCGCCCCTTTGCGATTGTAGCTTTGATCCGGTGCATACCAGACAATGCGGCGGCCCCTCAAGCTCCGTACCATCGCCTTGATATCGCGTTTCTCAATTGTATTGGCCGCTGATCGTTCTCTTCCCGACCGCAGAACCTCGGTCGTGAATGCGCTACGGCTTTTCCGATAAACAGCGTCGAAGGGCGGAATATTGAGGCCTAGTACCCGACCGCTGAGTTCAAGGGTCGTGAAGTGAGCGCACATCAGAATTACGCCGCGCCCACTATTGACCGCATCGAGTACGTGCTGGACGCCTTCTATCGTTGTGATAGAGGTTAAATGCTCGTCAGATGCCCAGCGCCCCAGTCCCATCTCAATGATCGACATGCCAAGTGCTGCGAAGTGCTGCCGCGTCAATGCGTCACGTTCGTCGGTCGTCAAATCGGGAAAGCACAATTCGATATTGCGGCGGACGATTACACGGCGTTGGCCACCAATCCGGTAAGCCAGGCGGCCGAGACCCGTGCCGATGAACAGGGCGAAGGAGTGCGGTAGCCAGCAAACCATGCGTAACAGGCCGAGCCCGACCCAGGTTGGCCAGGTCGCTGGTGCAAGGTAGCGGTGAAGTGGTTTACGGTCAGAGGCCATCACCGATTCAGCTTATGAACAGCGACGGGCCGAGTCCAGCAGTTTCGGAAATATCGCTGTGTAGCCCTACTCGGACATTCCGTCTACATAGTCGACACTGTTATTGCCCGTTTCGCCAACAGCGGTGTCGACGGTCTCATCGATGGGCGCGTCATTGATGGGCGCCTCATCGGTTTGTATGCCGACATGAAACGCGGCAAAGCCCGGCATGACGACCTGGTTGCGAGCCATGCCGATAATGCGCCCGGAGTACGGTGAGCGCAGCTCACTACGGGCGTTACTCATCGGATCGGTAATCGTGCCGAGCAGGTCACCTTTGCGAACCGTGCTGCCGAGGCTGACGTCGACCAGCAATATGCCACCATTGTCAACGCGCACCCACGACGATCGATAGTAGACAGGCTCTGGTTTACCCCACAGGCGTCTTTTCTTAACCATGCCCAGAGTATTAACGAGCGTTTCGATGCCTTTGACGCCGAGTTTTACTTCGTTGAGCTCCAGTTGCGATGGACCGCCGGCCTCAAGAGTGACGGCGGGAATACCAGCTCGTGTCGCAGCGTGACGCAGCGTCCCGACGGCTGGAGTACTATGAAGAATGACCATTGAACCGAAACCCTGCGTTAAGGTCATTACGTCAGGATTGCGCAAGTCCGCACGAATCTGCGGCAGGTTTGCACGCTCGAATGAACCCGTGTGCAAGTCGATGAGCGCATCGCATTGCGCGATCACATTATTGAAAAACGAGTAAGCGATGCGTGCGGCTGCGCTGCCGTTTGGATTGCCCGGGAAATACCGGTTAAGGTCACGGCGGTCGGGCAGATAGCGCGAGCCACGACGAAAGCCCTGCACATTGACAATAGGTACGCCGATCACAGCACCCGACACTTTCGATGGATCAAGCTCATGCATTACGCGCCGGACCATTTCGATACCGTTCAGTTCATCGCCATGCACTGCTGCCGTCATGCAAAGAGTTGGCCCGGGGAGTGCGCCGTTGACGACTAGCACGGGTGTGGATACCGGAACCCCTTCAAATAACTCAGTTGCTGACCAGGACAAGCGTGTCGACGTGGCCGGCGGTACCTCGGTGCCCAGAACCGTGATGGGAGCCGCCACACCGGTAGCGGCTATAACCGCATCAGCCAGCGGTACGGCAGGCTCGTCGGAAACGACTTCGGCTACCGGCGGTCCAACCAGGTGTTCGACTACCGCAGCAACTTCACTGGAACGCGAGTCGGAATCTTCGGTCGTATCTTCGAGGATGTCGCCGCCCTTGTCGCCGGGGTCGACGGCGACTTCATCGGCCAGCGCCAGGCTGGTCGAAATCGCCAGCAATAATGCGAATATTGCACGGGTTGGAATCATTGCTCAAAATAGCCTAAAAGCGTGTATTTTTCTGTGAACTAATCAAGAAACTACGATTGAAACTTGAATTAATCTAAATGACAAGAAAAAGCCAAATTTGTTCACTTCTCATGTTGCTTGCCAGCAGCATTGCATTGGCACAGGAACCCTTCCCTGTGCCAGCAGAGCTGCAGCGTGATGTCGACTTCTGGGTCGACATTTTTGCACGTTACACCACGGCTCAGGGTGTATTGCATGACAACCGCAATCTCGCAGTTGTTTATGAGCGCATTGATCTGCCGGCCAGCATGGATAGACGTGAGCGCCAGCGACGTGTTGCGAGGCATCGCGAACTGATCCAGGCCACGCTCAAGACTCTGGCCAGTGGCAAACGCGATAAGCTCAGTAATGAAGAAGCGCGTGTAATTTCCTTATGGCCGGCTGGTGTCAGCAATCAAACACTGCGCGCTGCGATTAAACGCATTCGCTACCAGCAGGGTTTGAAGGACCGCTTTCGGCAAGGCCTGATGCGAGCAGGTCGTTGGCGCGGCTTCATAGACGCAGAATTTCGCGATCTCGGCGTGCCGATAGAAATAGCCGCGTTACCGCACGTTGAATCGTCTTACAATCCGGACGCGCGATCACACGTTGGCGCTTCCGGTATCTGGCAATTCACGCGCAGCACGGGGCGGCGCTTCTTGCGCATTGATCATGTTCTCGATGAGCGCAATGACCCCTTCGCTGCCACTCGGGCTGCCGGCAAGCTGCTTGCCTATAATTACTCGATTACGGGCAATTGGCCGATGGCAATTACTGCCTACAACCACGGCCTGGCCGGCGTTCGTCGGGCGATGCGCAAGTTCGGCGACAATGCATACGCGGACATTCTCAGAAAATATGATGGCAGGACCTTTGGATTCGCCTCGAGGAACTTCTACGTTGCGTTTCTGGCTGCCAAACAGATAGACCAGAATCCCGTGAAGTATTTTCCAGGAATCCAGATCGAGGCACCGACCGACTATGCCACGATCAAATTACAAGCCTACATTCCGGTTAGCGAACTAACTGCCGCACTTGATGTAACGCGTGCACAACTTGCCGCGCACAATCTGGCACTGCAGCCAACCGTCTGGCAGGGCAGCAAGCATCTGCCGAAGGGATACAAAATCCGATTGCCGTCCAGCGTGCTTGATGCGCCACTCGCAAACCTGGTGGCCAATATCCCCGCAGATCAGTGGCAGGAATCTCAACTGCCCGATCTTTTTCATACCGTCGCTCGTGGTGACACTTTGTCCGAAATAGCTGAAGCCTACAAAACCAGGGTATCGACGTTGGTTGCGTTGAATGGTCTCGGTAGTTCAAACCGGATTCGGGCAGGGCAGCGAATTCGATTGCCGGCGGCGGGCCCTGCGCCGGCAGCAGTCGTATCGCAAACGACCCAGGCGTCAGCCGTGGAGGCCGCTGTTATTGCGAACGTTGACGCGCCTGCCCCGGCTGCGGGCAGTGTTGAAGAACTGACACCTGCAACGATGGCTGGCGATCTTGCAGCAAGTCTTCTCGGCAGCATACAGACAGCGCTGTTATCAGACCCAAGCGACTACGGTGTCGCAAACGACAAAACGATCGAGGTTCATCCGCTTGAAACCCTCGGTCACTACGCTGACTGGCTGGGGATTCGGACCCAGCGGCTTCGTGACATTAATGGATTGGCATTTCGCACACCCGTTGAAGTCGGCAAACGGA
>Ga0255052_10002015_pt1 | contig 14831 bp, 13 predicted proteins | sample JV7_2_21_MG_FD_188632 | JGI IMG/M metagenome (GOLD analysis project Ga0255052, IMG submission 188632) | Seawater microbial communities from Jervis Inlet, British Columbia, Canada - JV7_2_21 | ecosystem: Environmental > Aquatic > Marine > Inlet | place: Canada: British Columbia | collected...
GGGGCTCATTCGTTGTTACCACGTTGTTGAATGGGTACCCCTCAATGCCTGCGACAAAAGATGCCCCTGCCCATGGGTGATAACTCATCCAGCCTGAAACACCAAATCGATATTTGAAAAATCCTGTCGGGTCATTCAGGAATGTTTCAAAGGAAGGTCTAACGCCATATTTGAATTTTTTCTTATGCTTTCCTTCACCAACACGTTTTATAGATATATCAGTATTAATATCTGAAAGATAGAGCAGCTCATTCGCCTTCAATTTGCCATTATGAAAATCTTCTACATCCGCTCGCATTGTGCTAATCTCGATTTGGGGAATACCATTTTCTTGCAGAATTATATGAATACGTTTAATATTCTCTGGCAGCATCCCAATAGATACACGCAGGATCTCACCAATCGCGCCAGTACTGTAAAAATATTTATCATTCTGTACCCATATCCATAGCTCGTCAGCTGAATTAACAACCACTATGTCGCTAAAGCCTGCATATATTAATCCACTTGTTAGCCTTTCGGATAAAGGATTATTCATTACAGCCGGGTTTTCCCTGTAGAGAGGGTCGTAGATAGGAACGAGGGGATTTCCGATATCAAAAACAGTCGATAAATGAAAGCCGATTTCATTTCCCCGCTGATAACTCAATCCTATCTCTGACCACTTTGTTGGTTTGTATCTGATGCCGAAATTATATTTTGATGCTACGGGTTCTCTGAAATGTACACTTTGTGCAGAATCGCTTGTTTGTTTGTGATATTGAATCGGGCTGTATTCCATCATTAATGCAAATTTTTCAGACGGGGAAAACTGAATCCCCCCGAAAAACTGTGATTCATCCAGCCAATCACTGGTATCAGTAAACATTTCAACTCTTACGCCTTGGGGGCTTGAAATGAGAGGCTTTTCCCCGAACCGTCCATTTCCAAATCCAATGGTAAAATCAAGAGGATAAATCTGTTTACTGGCCACTATATATTGCGAGGGGAACTTTCTTGTACCGTGTGGGTCCATTATTCCCAGTGCTAGGGCAGGCATGTATTTGCCTTCTGGATAAAACTGGTACTTTACATCTATTGTCTTATCCTTCCCTGTCTTTTGATCAGCAAAGGGTATATGTATAAATTCTGTAATTCGTCCATCAATCTCAAGCCCTTTCAGCGGACTGATCGCACCGTAATAATACCGGTATGGCTCTACCTGACTGAAACCGATGCGATAGCTGTTCTCCCGCATTACCCGTGCAGTAGGTATTTCCATAAGGCCGGTCCCGCCCCAGTTGGCAGGGAAGGTGAAGGGGTCGTCACCAGCTAGGGAAATTGAGAAAGGCAAGAAAAGATGTAAGGCAAGAATAATAGCGATGAAGCGATGAAGTGATGAAGTAATCAGTCGCTTCCCCGCTTCCTCACTTCCCAACTTTTTTCACTATATCAAAACGCAACAATCAACACTCCCGCAGTCACTGCGATCTGATAGAGAATCTGGGTTATGTCTTTGACATTTCTCATCCAGGCGATACGCTCGAGCTTTTCAGGGACAACGATCGTGTCTCCGGGCTCGATCTCTCTGATATCCTCTTCGTAACCCGCGATCTCCCACCTAGACATCGAGTCACTCCAGTTCAAAGAACCCCTGTACAGCTTGTGGGCGCTACCATCAATCTTTAATACATATACATTCTTTTTATCTGAATAAGTCGAATATCCACCTGCCATTTCTATGTAATCCATGTAATCAAGTCTGTCCGAGTAAATAAAGCTCCCATCTGACATAACCGAGCCTGCTACATTCACTTCACCCGGTTTTGTAGGTATATAAAGAGAGTCATCATTTTCAAGCAATAAATCATACTCGCTTCCCTTTAATAATCTCAGGTGAACAAGTCTTATCGAGATTCTGCCAGTAGCTGATACTTTTTTCAGCGATTCAATAAACTGTTGTTTTTGCTCTATTTCAACTTTCTTTGCTTCCACCTCCTCCTTTGATAGAGATGTGGACACAGCTACTATACCGCCGGAAAGCAGCTCACGCTCCAGTCTCTCTATCATCTCCTGATTATTTTTTTGCTGCAGTTGTCTTACCCTATCCCTTGTAAAAAAAGCTCCCCTAAGATATGCCTTGTCAGTATAACCTCCAGCACGCTCAAGGACCGAGGAAAGCCTTTCACCTTTTTTTATGATGTATTTTCCAGGAAAGTTCACCTCTCCGGTAACATTTGTAAAGATCCTCTCCTGCCATTCAGGTATGCGTTTGACAAAAACCCTGTCATAGGGCTGCAGCGCAATGTTGTGGGCAGGGTCATCCTTTAGTGCCAGCCCTAGGTTTATTGTTCTGTAATCACTCTTCACAGTCCTGCCCTGTTCTATCGTCAAGGAAGAAACCTCGGCCTCATCCAGGTACGCAGATTCAAGTATGTTTCTTGAGGCAAATATCAGGTCTTTAATTGTCATGTTTTCAGTATATTGATATGTTCCCGGTTTCGCTATTTCACCTTCTATTGAGACAGTTTTCTTATAAATGTCTTCCCATACAGAATGGACAACCACTTTATCCAGATCCTTGAGTGTAATATTATGTTCCAGGTCTCCTTCCAGTGCCCTTTTCAGATTAAATCTTTGAAGTACCACTTTTTTGGTCTTCCAGTCGGTCCTGTATAATTCAGCATCCTCAAGATATGAATCACGGGTCAGCCCGCCAGCCTTAAAAACCAGATCAGAAATATGCATTGCTTCGGTTAAAACGAATTCATCAGGTTTCTTGACCTCACCCGTAATTGAGACCGTTTCTTCCCACTTCTCTTCCCAGACTGAGTGAATGATAATCTTATCCTCATTCTGTAAGATAATATTTTCTACAGGATCGTTAGTTATAGCACTTTCAGGATTAAAATAAATTGTCCTGTATTGTCTTTTTTCATCAACACGGATAATCTCGCCCTTTTTGAGATAAGCATCTTTGGTAAGATCTCCGGCCTCCAGAATGGCGTCTCTCACTCTATAGTTTTCGATAAGGTCAAAGGTGCCCGGTTTCCTTACCTCTCCTGCAATTGTTATTTTTGGCTTATCTTTAAAAAACCACCTGGAGAAGATGTAAACGGAGTCCTGCGGCTCAAGCCTGACATTGTGGTCATCAGCGTTCTCAAACAGGAGACTGCCCAGGTTAAAGGGTACGAGCTCTGCCTTCATGTCCGGGGGCCTCAGTCTCTTAATCAGGGCATATTCAAAATGAGTTTCCTGCAAAAGATCATCTGTATCCTTGATAATATCGTTAACTTTCATGTCTGGTTTGTACTCATATTTGCCGGGACGCTTAACATTACCATTAAGAAATACAACATTCACATCTTTATCAACTATCGAAAATACTTTTACAAGGTCACCATCCTGAAGCATAAAATCCTTTGATTTGTCGAGATGTTTGTCATCAATATCAATTACTATCTGCCTCTCATTTTTTTGTATCCTCTCGACCTGTATCTGCTGTGTATATGCAATCGGGATGACTCCTCCTGCCATATCAAATAAACTAAGAAGGTCCTTCCCCTCTTTCAACTCATATATGGCAGGCCTTTTTACATTTCCTGCAATACCAACTAATGGCCCTGATGTTGGGATAAACACAACATCTCCAGACTGCAGAATCTTGTCCTGAGACTTCTCACCTTTCAGGAGAAAATGATAAAAGTCCATTATCACATCAGGCTTACCATTTCTCTTTAACCGGATGTTTCGTAGGGAACCTATGTTCGTTGGGCCCCCTGCAGCCAGAAGTGCACCTGTTATAGTTGAGAACGAATCTAGCGCATAACTACCGGGATTTTTTACATCACCCAGCACAAACACCTGGATACTCTTAAGTGCCCCGAGCGTCACATTGATTTTGGCTCCAACAATCTGGTTCGCCTGATCATAAAGGAAATTCTTCATCTCATCAAAACGCATTCCATGAACCTGGAGGGGTCCTATCTGCGGCACAATAATATTTCCGTCCTTATCTACTACCAGATCATACTGGGCATTGACCCTTCCCCAAAACATTATCTTTACTTCATCACCCGGCCCCATAATGTAGTCCGGGGACACAGGCATGTCTTTACGCAGGATTAATGCCCTTCCATCAGCCTTTGAAAAAAAATCATACCCAAAAGGCCTTAACAAAGTAGAAATAGACTGATACGGTCCAACAGTACGGTATCTGTCGAACAGTGATTTTATCTCTCCAGCTGTTTCGACTTTTTCGGCTTTTATTGTCTCTTCTCCTGCTTCAGGTTCCTGTTTTTCTATCTCCTTTTTTTCAAGTAGTTCTTTGCCTTTTATAATATTTTCGGGTGAGAGGTCTTTAAACTCAGGTTTTTCTCTCAGAGCTTTGATAGTCTCGGGCGTTAACACCCCACCTGTTTTATTGATTTCGGTTTCAGCAGCACTATGCTGCTCAGGGGATAACTTCTGAAGCATTTCAGTTTGCTTTTGTGGAGTCATATCAAGCTGAGCATATGCGTTACTAAAATATGCTGTACTTAATAAGAGTGCCGTATAAAGTAGAAATCGGACATTTTGCAATATAATTTTCTCCTTTTTTCCCGTTTCACTTCTTTTCCTGCTGTTTACTGCTTTCCCCCAGCATACTGCTTACTATATTATCCTTCTCCTGCTTTTTCAACATTTTTCGCATGGATACGCATTTCTTGCCTCATCAACAATATAATAAGGCTGTTATTTTTTTCAAATCGTAGCGTTACCAGAGGGGTCATTCATTCTTTGAGGTAAAACCGTCAATGTTTAAAAAATCTAATGATTATCATCGCTTCTGTTATAATAAAAAATCCTATTCTGACCAATTTCTATATATAAATTTCACATCATTTTTTTGAAACTCTATTAGGGCAATAGAAAATGAAACATTTAAAGATTTTAATTTTAATTAGTTATTTGTTAGTTGTACTTAATTGTAAGACTACGCCTCCATTGCAATTTCAAGAAAATAAACAAGTCCAAGTTGCCCTGAGAGTTGTTGGAAGTAACAGTAGCACTATTAATACCGAAAAAGATGATATAAATGAAGATAAAATTGCATACATTAATATGGATGAAAAGACTTTCATAAACTTACTAAATGCAAACTTTAACTTCATAAATGCACTATTTTATAAATTATCTTTGATTGAAGGTATTTGGTTGAGCGAAAAAAATACTTATAAAATAGGGATTCAAAAAGCTAAGGAAAAAGGTAGATACATTGCATTTATTTTGAATTCTCAAGAACCAACTATGAAAAAGGGAGAAATTATAGCTGAATTTTTTGAAACGAGAGATGAATATATTTATTCTACCGAATATTATTTGAAAGATAAAACAAAGATAGTTACAAAAGGTTATATTGAGCATGGGATGTTACTAATTTTACTAAAAAAGTGGGGGGAAGAAAATGTGTTTTTTCTTAAAGAATTTCCGAAAAAAGAATCAACCGAAGAAAAAGAGAAAGTTAAAGAATCGTTCAGGGAAATTACAAAACCAAGAAATGAATTCGCTTTGTTAAAAGAAAAAGACGACACACAAAAGATTAAACAAAACAATGATACTATTGAGGCTTCATCAGATAAAGACGATAAAAATATTGTGCAAGCAATGCCTGATAAGAATATTGATAATACAATTAATTTAATTAAAAAATTAAAGCTTGATTCGCAGTATGTATCTAGAACAATTTATACGATCCAAATAGGTAGCTTTCTTGAAATCACACGTGCCCATAAACAGTTTGATTCGATGCTGCAAATATTAAACGAACAGGAATTCAGTGCTCTCAGGATCGAGAAAATCGGAAAATATTATACTGTAAGGCTTGGCAGGTTTACTGACTACAATGCAGCGGAGCAATTTATTATTTCGGCTAAACCTAATCTCTCGAATACCCTTATATTGGAGACCTCCATAAGGGAAGAAAGGATTATCAGGTTTAATGCTGGTTCCGTATCAGTGCTTAATGAGACCCGTTAAATACTACTGATAAACCTGATAATCCAAGCCTCATTTTATTGGATATTTCATTCCGTTGTCCTGAAAATATGAGAGTATAATAAATTCATTATTTATATGTGCAATCAACAATTTCATCACCACAATAGATTCTCAATAACATGATGAAAGCGTTATTTAGTAGAGATTTTAAAAACGACCGAATAAATAATACCTGTCCGTTTACCGAATCCATTCAGCCCGAAGAAGTTTGGTACCGTTAGACCATTTATACTTTACCTTGCCCTGATATGCCCGTTCAAGACGCCGGGTTATTCTCTGAGCAAGTTTTTCATTTGTTGTTTTTATTTCGATTCCTTCTCTGGTATGGAGAATTTCGATTATTCTCTCAAGGGGATTAAATCCCATTGCCCTGATTTCTTCATTCCTTATCAGATTCATTATTTCTGTCTCATGTTCCTGCAGAAAGTCACCTTTCAATTTTACAATGCCTCCAGGGAAATTATCTTTTATCTTGCGACAGGCAGGACATAAAACAATTTTTGTATTTTTTAATCCAGCCTTTTTGTCATAATGTTCTGTGCTAATGTACCATCTTTTATTTTGATAAGTTGCATGACACCTTCGACAGAGTGCAGCTTTAGAATTGCCAACTTTCGAGATATACGGGTCCTGTGTTGTGTCCATGCTCTTTCTTTTATTCATAGTCTGGATAATTTTGACTTTCATGAAGCCTCCTGTTAAATGAGAAGATAAAATGTTTTGATGGAAAGATGGAGATAGGTCTCTTTAAAGAAAGAAAGCAGGCCATATAGAATTTATTGCTGATGATAATTATTGTTTTATCAAAAGAAAACAACTCTTAACCTTTATAATTATCAAGTATATCACAATTTCTGAACATGGCAAGTTTAAATCCATTTAATGACATAAACTGACTATATATGTGTAGTTGAGAAATAAATCATAGTATTGGAATAATCATAGTTTGTGGATTATAATATTCATTAAAATAAACCTGATAAGGAGGGGCAAATGCTTAATAACGTCTTAATAACATTCGCATTATTATTTGTTTTTCCATTTTCACTGGTATATGCTCAGAACATATCAATGGCACTGAAAGCCGGCACGTTAGGGGTTGGCCTGGAAGCCGAAAAAACTTTCTCAGACTCATTTGGTGGAAGAGTCGGGATTAATTATTTTACCTATGACTATGACGGAACAAAAGACGATATTGATTACAATCTTGATCTTAACCTATTGAGCGTATCTGCTCTATTAGACTGGCATCCGTTTCAGGGAAGTTTCAGGATTAGCGGTGGAGCGCTTTACAATGGCAATGACATAGATATGGATGCTAAAACAGCTGCAACCTATCAAATTGGTGATACAACCTATACTTCTGCAAATATAGGAAACCTTACAGGAAATGTTGATTTTAACGATATAGCCCCGTATTTAGGAATTGGATGGGACACAACTTTCGGGAAGAGCAAGAAGTTCGGATTTCTTTTTGAACTTGGAGCCATCTATCAGGGCACCCCTAAAGTAGACCTTTCAATCAGCGGCCCTCTTTCGGGTAATCAGGCATTGCAGAATGATTTACAAGCTGAGGAAGATAGTCTGCAAGAAGATCTTGATAATTTTGAGTATTATCCAGTGTTAGCAGTTGGATTTAATTATAGATATTAGGATAAGTCACATCATCCGATACGGTCATTCCCGATGTCTGTTGATCGGGAATCCATGGTTCGACAAGTCTGGATTCCGGCTCAAAAGACTACCGGAATGACAAAAGTGGCAAGCCAAGGGAATAATGCCCCAAGGGATTCAAAGTGGATCAGGTAAACCGGCTTCTTTAAATCCCTTAGCCCGCAAAATGCAGCTGTCGCATTTCCCGCAGGCATTATACTTCTGTTTGTGTTCTGCAGATTGCGTTCTGTCATCTGAAACAGGATCGTAACAGCTCCATGCAAGTGAATAATCAACTTCAAGCTCAGTTCCTTTTCTGATGATTTCAGCTTTGGTAAGTTCAATCAATGGAGCCCTTATTTTAAATCTTATATTGTTTTCAACAGAAACTTTTGTAGCAAGATTAGCCATCTCCTCATAGGACTTGATAAATTCCGGTCTGCAGTCAGGATAGCCGCTGTAATCAACAGCATTTGCACCTATAAAGATGTCAGTAGCATGGAGAGATTCTGCCCACGCAAGAGCGAACGAGAGAAATATGGTGTTTCTTGCAGGCACATACGTAACCGGAATATTCAGTTCTTTTTCTTTCCCGCTTTCCAGCTTTTCCGCTTTCTGACTATTTTTTGGTACTTCAATATCAGAAGTCAGAGACGAGCCTCCGATTTCACGAAGATCAAAGTTAATAACCAGATGTTTTTTCAGATCGAAGTTCTCTGCGTTCTTTCTGGCATACTCAAGTTCGATCTTATGCCTCTGTCCATAATCAAAGCTCAGCGCATATATATCGAGGCATTCGGCTTTAGCAATAGCCAATGTGGTAGTAGAGTCAATCCCTCCACTAAAAAGAACTACCGCCCTGTTTCCCATCACTGATTAATTCTTCTGATCATCTTTCTCTCCAAACCTTGCTTCTGTTCCAGCGATCAAATGTTTAATGTTAGAGCTATGTTTAAAGATGATCAGAGCAGCAAGTGAAATGGCAAATACTATCGAGACAGTTGATGCTTTTTGCACAATAAAAAAAAACGGTAAAACAGCCATAGCTATAATGGCTCCGAGTGACACATGCTTAGTTACAGCAACTACAGCAATCCAGATCAAAAGAGTAACAAAAGCATTCAGAGGATTATATATAGCCAAAACACCGAAACCGGTAGCAACTCCCTTACCTCCTTTGAATGAAAGAAACACCGAAAACATATGACCGAGTACAGCTGTCAGGCCTATAACGGCTTTAAAGATTTCACCTGTTGCCTGATCTGTATCAGCAAAGATATATCCGCATAACAAAACCGGAATAGCGCCCTTTGCAATATCTGCCATTAATGTTAGTATTGCCGGTAATTTGCCGGCATTTCTCAGGACATTTGTAGCGCCAATATTCCCGCTGCCTGTCTGTCTGATATCTATCCCGCTCTTTCTTGTGAAAATAATTCCAAATGGGATCGAACCAATGAGAAATGTTACAGGAATGAAAAGGATTAAAATAAGACTGCCAGAAAAACCAGAATCCATTATATTCGCCTCCTAAACATAATAAAATATTGAATGCCCGATACAATTCCCAGTATCATCGAGAGCAATAAACAGATGATGCCTATGCCGGATAAATCAAGTGCAAAAGATGACCGGCCGAGAAGCACAGCAACTATCGAAGAAAGGACATCCGTCACAAGAAAAGTCTCATTGAAAAGCAAAACAAGGATCGCAGTAATCTGAAATGTTACTTTCAGTTTCCCACCCATTTCAGCAGGAATCACTATATCCCTTGTAAGGGCGACTATACGCATACCTGTCACCACAAATTCTCTTATTATAATTAATATTGCAATCCACGCAGGTATGATCTCTATATCAACCAGTAAAATAAGAGCTGCTATAACAAGAAGTTTGTCAGCAATAGGGTCAAGAAGGATACCGAATTTTGTCACCTGCTTATTCTTCCTTGCAAAATATCCGTCAAGCAAATCAGTGATAGCTGCAATGGCAAAAATGATTGCGCCAAGAAAGGGATTGCCGGGTGTAACAAGAATAAAAGGGAGTATTATAATAATACGGCTGAATGTAAGTATCGTTGGTAAATTAAGCAAGTGATTCGCCTGAAACTTTTTCCCAGAGACCTGATTGCTTCAATATAATATCTATGAATTCCCTGACAGCCCCTCTTCCTCCGTTTTTGGTCATCACTAAATCAGCATGTTTTCTGGCAACTTCTTCAGCATCTGCTGGCGATGCAGAAAGTCCAGCTTTTTTCAGGAGTTCCTGATCAACAATATCGTCTCCCATGAAGGCTATGTTCTCATCTTTATAATCATATTTTGCCAGCAGCTGTTCGTATACCTCTGACTTTTTGTAAATCTTCTGAAAAACTTCTGTAATACCAAGTTCCTTTGCCCTGATCTCTACAACCCTGGATTTTCTTCCGGAAATAATCGCTGTCATTATCCCTGCCCTTCCCAGCATCTTTATACCATGCCCGTCTCTTACATGAAAGCGTTTCAGCTCATTTCCTTCATGATCCATAATAATGCTTCCATCTGTCATTACACCATCAACATCGAGGATAAGCAGTTTTATTTTTTTTGCCTTTTCTGATAATTCCATTACACTATTCCAGCCTTTAACAGGTCATGCAGATGTATTATTCCTTCTATATTATTTTCACTATCTGCAACCATTAAAACAGTAATAGAATATTTTTCCATTATCGACACTGCCTTGGCAGCAAGTATATCCTTCTGAATTGTTTTAGGACTGTGTGTCATTGAATCAGCAGCCTTTAAAGAAAAAAAGTCCGCGCCCCACTTTTCGAGACCTCTTCGAAGGTCACCATCGGTTATCACACCCTGCAGCCTGGAATCATCATTTGTTACCGCTGTTATTCCAAACCTCTTAGAAGATATTTCCATAATAGCATCTTTCATCAGTGTATCCATCTGCACCACAGGGATTGTGTCTCCTGCATGCATGAGATCTTCAACCGTAAGAAGTAATTTACGTCCAAGGTTTCCTCCGGGATGAAAGACTGCAAAGTCTTCTTCAGAAAAACCTCTCTTGTTCAGTAATGTTATCGCTAAAGTATCTCCCATAGCAAGAGCTGCGGTTGTAGATGCTGTAGGCGCAAGGCCCATTGGACAGGCCTCCTCCTTTACTGATACGTCAATAGAAACGTCTGATCTCTTTGCCAGTACTGAATTCAGATTTCCGGTCATGCTGATAATCTTTATGTCGAGCCTTTTAAGGGTTGGAAGCATATTGAGAATTTCCGCTGTCTCACCGCTGTTTGAAATTGCGAGAACTACATCACCTTTTGATACCATTCCTAAATCACCATGACTGCCTTCAGCAGAGTTTAGAAATAAAGCCGGGGTTCCGGTTGATGCAAGAGTAGCGGCTATTTTTTTTCCGATGGTTCCTGACTTGCCCATACCGGTAACAACAACTTTACCGGTACATGAATACATAATTTCGATCGCCTCTACAAATCTCTCATCAATGCGATCGACCAGTGCACCTACAGCGTCTGCCTCAATCTTTATAATATTCTTAGCTTGTTTAATAATTTCCGACATTTTTAATTACCAGCTCTTTACCAGATCATTTAATTCCGAAAGTCTTTTTGCGATAGTGGGGAAGGATTCCATTTTCAACATACTGGGACCATCACAGGGAGCTGAATCCGGATCTTCATGTACTTCCATAAATATCACGTCACATCCGGCAGCCACGGCAGACCGCGCCAAAGGCTCAATAAATTCCCTCTGTCCGCCAGAAGAGATTCCCATTCCACCAGGGAGCTGTATACTGTGAGTCGCATCATAAACAACCGGAAATCCAAATCCCCTTATAATCGGCATGGAACGCATATCTGCGACAAGATTGTTATAACCAAAAGACGTTCCTCTTTCTGTTATCATTAGTTTGTTATTGCCGGTTGAGACCACCTTTTCTATAATATTTTTCACATCCCATGGAGCAAGAAACTGTCCCTTTTTGATATTTACCGGTTTTCCGGTCTTTGCAGCAGATAGAACTATGTTAGTCTGTCTGCATAAAAAAGCCGGAATCTGCAGTATATCAAGAATAGTTGCCGCCTTTTCAGCTTCATCCGCAGAGTGAATATCGGAAATTACAGGCAGACCTGTGATTTCCTTAACTTTATTCAGAATTTTTAATCCTGCATCAATCCCGGGTCCACTAAATGAATTAACTGATGTTCTGTTGGACTTATAGTAGGAACTTTTAAAAATTAAAGGGATTTTGAGTTGTTCAGCATACCCCTTCAGTTTCTCAGCTGCCTTAACAGTAGATATTTCATCTTCAATGACACATGGACCTGCTATAAAGGCAAGGGGATTATCAGCGCCGATGCGGATGTTACCTATCTCTATTTCTCTTGTAGACATGTAAATTAGTTGTCGTTTATATTTGTTTCATCTCAATTCTGATCATTATTCACAGCTCTTTTTATTGCAATTAATCAATATATTAAAGCTGACAACTTAAAGCAATATATAAGGGCTTACGTTTTTGGAGAATGTATGGCAGAGTCATGGACATCTTCTGCTGCTTCCATGAGACCTTCTGCAAGAGTTGGATGAGCATGAATAGTACTGGCAATGTCAGCGGCAGTCAATCCATTCTCCATGGCCAGAGCTGCCTCGTGTATTAAGTCTGAAGCATGAGGACCTATTATGTGGGCCCCGAGTATTTTGTCGGTTTCTTCATCGGCAATAATCTTAAATAAACCTGATATCTCACCGATCGCATGAGATTTACCAAGTGATCTGAACTGGAACCTGCCCACTTTATATTTGATCCCCTTTTCAACCACCTGCTTCTCCCTTAACCCTACAGAACCGATTTCAGGACTGGTAAATATGGCCGCAGGAACTACATCATAGTTTACCTCTGAATTACCTTCCATGGCATTTTCTGCAGCTACAATTCCTTCTTTTGATGCAAGATGCGCAAGCATAATACCACCTGTAACATCGCCGATTGCATAAATACCATCAACGTTTGTCTGCATCTTCTTATCAACCTTAATTTCGCCCCTTTGCCCGGTCTCGATTCCATTCTCCTCCAGGCCGATGTTTTGGCTATTTACTGCCCGTCCAATTGATACAAGGACTTTTTCGACTTCAATGGTTTTACCATCCGAAATCTGAACCGATACACAATCATCTTTCAGATCAACTTTTTCAACGCTCTTGTCAGTCAGCAACTTAATTTTATTTTTTCTCAGCTCTCTCTCAAGAATCTGTGATATCTCTTCATCCTCAGTTGATACCGCATTAGGCATCATCTCTACCATGGTTACATCTGAACCGAATGTTTTGTATATGAAAGCAAACTCACAACCAATTACCCCTGCTCCGACAATCAGCAGACTCTTTGGAATTGAATCTGGATTTATAGCATGGTCACTCGATAAGATCTTTTGCCCATCGAAAGGAAATACCGGGATCTGCGCTGGGCTGGATCCTGTAGAAATAATTATTTTATCTGTCTCTATATCAATAGAAGAACCATCACTCTGGCTGACCTGTATCTTTCCCGGGCCAACTATAACTCCTCTGCCTTCAACCAGATTTACGCCCCATGATTTAAAAAGGCCACGTATTCCTTTTACCTGAGTGCTTACTACCTTGTTTTTTCTCTCTACGATCTTATCTATATTAGGTGAAATTGTGCCGTTCAATTCGAGTCCAAAGGCTTTTGCATTCTTAGTCTTGTGTAACACTTCTGCTGATGCGATCAGAGTTTTGGTAGGAATACATCCCCAGTTAAGGCAGGTACCTCCAACTTCACTTGCTTCTATAACCGTTACATCAGCGCCAAGTTGAGCTGCCCGAATGGCTGCTACATAACCGCCGGGACCAGCCCCCAGAACCGCAACCCTCATTATTTAAGCTTTACCTCTTCTTCAAGGTATGTCTCATAATCAGGTGCATCCATCAGACTGTTCAGTTCTGAATCATCTTTAATTTCGAGAACCGCTATCCATCCCTTGACGTAAGGGTCTTCATTGATTATTTCCGGTTCATCCGAAAGTTCTTCATTAAATTCAACAACAGTGCCGCTTACAGGGCTTATCACAGAGGATGTCGCTTTTGTTGATTCTATTTGTGTCAATTCTGTTCCTGTTTCAACCTCTGATTCCAATTCCGGTATATCAATATATACAATATCCCCAAGTGATTCCTGTGCATAGAAAGTTATCCCGACTGTTGCCCTGTTTCCGGAAACTTTTACCCAGGTATGTTCTTTGTGATATTTAACATCATCAGGATTCATATTGCCCTCCCAGACTTATTATTAATACATTATATTGCTATATAAGGTGTGTGAAATTCTATACAGAGAAAAATGCTTTTGTCAAGAAAAGATATTAATTTTTAATCAGTCTATCTATGAGTTTTTTAGTGCCTGCACCTGTCCATTTCATTGAACCTGTAAATTTTTGTTGAACAATGCCTTTGCGATCAATGAGAAATGATGTTGGCAGACCCACTACACTATATTTTGATGCTACCCTGCTATCCGAATCAAAAAGTATTATAAAGTCAGACGGAACTTTTTTGATATATTTTTTAACCGCTGATATCGATTTGTCGATAGATACAGATATTATGATCAGTCCTTTTTCTTTATATTCAGTATAAAGAGAGTTAAGGTGCGCCCTTTCTTTTCTGCAATATGGACACCATGTAGCCCAGAAGTTCAGTAGTATAGGCTTCCCCTCAAAAGATGAAAGATTTATTGCAGTTCCAGAAAGATCTCTCAGTGTAAAATCAGGGGCTTTGTTGCCTATCAATTCAGAAATCGGCCATGGTTCAAAAGCATGACTACTGTTAGGTGCCGGGAAAAAAGACACGGTCAGACAAAACACCAATGATGTTATCAGTATTTTCAACATGATATGCAATCCATATTGTATATTTTTTCATATAGATAGACAAGCTTGATACATCTGGATTTAAAGCGATATTAAAAAGGCAGGCAAATATTTACTGAAGAACCACCTGTATTTCCGGCATTCTCTCTTTAAAGGCAACTCCTATGCAGTCATCTTCGCATTCAGCACAGTATCCAATACAGCGAAGCACAACTTTTTTACCCTCTATCCCGACTAATTCAACTGAGCTGTCATG
>Ga0255052_10002016_pt1 | contig 14829 bp, 14 predicted proteins | sample JV7_2_21_MG_FD_188632 | JGI IMG/M metagenome (GOLD analysis project Ga0255052, IMG submission 188632) | Seawater microbial communities from Jervis Inlet, British Columbia, Canada - JV7_2_21 | ecosystem: Environmental > Aquatic > Marine > Inlet | place: Canada: British Columbia | collected...
GCCGTGGGCGCGTATCCTGTAGAGGCGATCAAGGCGATGGGCAGCGTCTGCGTTGGCGCCGAGAAGTTTCCCCACCCTTCAGGGCGCATGGGCCATCGAACGGACGATAAGTTTGAACTCGTGGACAAGGCGATCGCGATGGCGGTCATGTACACGGCAAATCACATGAACGTCAGAGCAATAATTGCACTGACCGAATCGGGCTCAACGGCGCGATGGATGTCGCGCGTGCGCTCGGATATACCGATCTACGCACTGACGCCCTATGCTGCAACGAGTCGGCGTGTGGCCATGTATCGCGGCGTTTACCCGGTGCAATTCGAAATCAAGGATACGGAGCGCGATCATCTGTACGCCAATATCTTCGGGACACTGCTGTCGAAAGGACTTGTCGAAGTTGATGATCTCCTGATTTTCACAAAGGGCGATCTTAAAGGCGTTACGGGAAGCACTAACGCGATGAAGATTCTGGAAGTCAAAGCCTCGGGGTAGAGCTGTATGAAGCGATGGATTCGGCGCCTTCTCGGAGGCATTGTTGCTGCGGTTGCGATCGTGTTCATACTTGCCTGGTTTACGCTTCAGGCCAGCCTGCCAGAGCTCGACGGTGAGTTCGTTGTGCAAGGACTTGCAGCGGATGCGACGATCGAAAGGGATGTCAATGGCATTCCGACGATAACGGCAAGTACACGCGCCGATCTTGCGTTCGCGACCGGTTTTGCACACGGTCAGGATCGGTTTTTTCAAATGGATTTGATTCGCCGCCGGTCGGCTGGTGAGTTGTCTGAGCTGTTCGGCAATGTCGCCGTCGATATCGACAAGCGAAATCGCTTTCATCGATTCCGAAGTCGCGCCATCGCCAGTCTGGCGAATTCGCCACCATCTGAGGTGCTGCAGCTCGAGCGTTACGCTGCGGGCGTCAATGCAGGACTGTCCAGCCTGGCCGCCAAGCCGTTCGAGTATTTCCTTCTGCAAACCGATCCGAAACCCTGGTTTCCGGAAGACTCGGTATTGGTCGTATACACAATGTTCACGATGTTGAATGACTCGCGTGCAACCAGGGACATACGGCGGGGGCTGGTACATCGTGTGCTGGCGCCTGATGCATATGCCTGGATGTACCCGCAAGGCACACCGTGGGATGCACCGATCACGGGTGAAGCGCGTGCGCGTGCGCCGATACCGTCCGCCGAAGTCCTTTCGATTCGCGAGGTCGCGGACGATGCGCCGCCGTCGAGGGAGCGCGGAAAACCGGTGCTTAACGGGAGCAATAACTGGGCCGTAAGTGGTGACCTGACCAGTACGGGGCGAGCCATCGTGTCAAATGACATGCACCTTGGACTGTCAACGCCAAACATTTACTACCAGGCCAGATTGGTGGTCGACGGTGACGCGCCCCGTGAGGTCACCGGGGTGACTCTGCCGGGTGCACCGTTCGTTGTGGCCGGAAGCAATACGAAAATTGCCTGGGGTTACACCAATAGCTACGGTGACTGGTCAGATGCGGTGATTCTGCGCCCCGGGACCGAGCCGGGTACGTACCGAACCCCAACCGGTGATCTGCCGTTTACCGAATATCCAGAGCGGATTAACGTTAAGGGATCCGATCCGGTCGACCTGCTTGTGCGCGAGACGATTTGGGGACCGGTCGATGAAGGTGCCAACTATCCCGAGGGCGAGATCGCTGTTAGCTGGATCGCGCACAAGACCGACGCCATAAATCTACGCATCATTGATTTGGAGAATGCCGCCTCGGTTTTCGAGGCGCTCGATATCGCGAATTCACTCGGTATGCCGCCACAGAACTTCGTGACCGGCGATGCAGCAGGAAACATCGCCTGGACGATAGCGGGGAAGATGCCGGAGCGCGCAGAGTTTGATCCGATGCTACCAGTCGATTGGAGCGAAACACCGGGTTGGACCGGGTGGGTTGCGAGCGACAACTACCCGCGAGTCGTCAACCCTGAGAGCGGCAGAATCTGGTCGGCAAACGCACGCGTGACAGACGGTAGTGCGCTTGGCATCGTGGGTGATGGTGGTTATGACCTCGGCGCGAGAGCCGGGCAGATTCGTGACCGCCTGTTCGCGAAGGATAGTTTTGAGCCGGTTGACATGCTCTCTATCCAGATCGACGATCGAGCGACCTTCCTCACCCGGTGGCACGATCTCCTGCTCCAGGTGCTGGACGAGGAAAAGACCTCCCCGGACGACGAGTTCGCGGAATACCGGCAGCTGGTGGAAGACTGGGTGCCACGTGCGGTGCCGGAATCGGTTGGCTATCGGCTGGTGCGAGCATTTCGACTCGAGCTTCAGGCGCGGGTGTTTCATGCCCTGACGGCACCTGTACGTGATGCGTATGGGGACGACGTCAGGCTACGAATCAGCAACCAGTTCGAAGCGCCACTGTGGTCACTGGTTACTGAACGGCCCATGCACATGTTGCCTGCGGATTACGCTAGCTGGCAGGAGTTCATGGTCGAGGCGATGCGGGAAAATCTTCGTTACTTCGAAGAAAACTATGGCGGCGCTCTTGTCGATCGAAGCTGGGGAGAGCGCAATACGGCCCGGATCCAGCACCCGCTTAGCAGGGCGGTGCCGATGCTGTCAGCGTTTCTGGACATGCCCCGTGAGCCGCTCGGGGGCGATGTCGACATGCCTCGGGCTCAGGGTCCGACATTTGGTGCGTCAGAGCGTTTCTCGGTTGCGCCTGGCGATGAGGCCAACAGCCTGATGCACATGCCGACAGGTCAGAGCGGCCATCCGCTTTCTGATTATTATCGTGATGGGCACGAGGACTGGGTTCGTGGACGCCCGAGTCCGTTTCTCCCCGGCGACACACGACATAAGCTGACATTGCTGTCCGCCACCCGATAGCCGCAGCGCGCGTACTCGCTGGTTTTTTCGGTAAGATGGTGCTTGCGCAGGAATCAGCGGACAAGAGCATGGCCGATAGTAAATTCAGTGGAACCAGTACCTACGTCGCAACAGACGATCTAATGTTGGCCGTCAATGCGGCAGTCACCCTCGAGCGTCCCATTTTGATCAAGGGCGAGCCCGGAACCGGCAAAACCCAACTTGCGATCGAGGTTGCCAATTCGCTTGCCAAGCCTCTGTACGAGTGGCACATAAAATCGACGACCAAGGCACAGCAGGGCCTGTACGAATACGACGCAGTTGCACGGCTGCGCGATTCACAACTTGGCGACGATCGTGTACACGACATTTCCAACTACATTGTGCACGGCAAGGTCTGGGAGGCGTTTCAGGCTGAAGAGCAGCCCGTACTGCTTATCGATGAGGTGGACAAAGCCGACATCGAATTTCCGAACGATTTGTTGCTGGAACTCGACCGCATGGAATTCTATGTGTATGAAACCAAGCAACTGATCAAGGCCACTCACAGACCGATCATCATCATTACAAGTAACAACGAGAAGGAACTACCGGACGCATTTTTGCGACGTTGTTTTTTCCATTACATCAAGTTTCCCAACAAGGAAACGATGGAGCGAATCGTTGACGTTCATTTTCCGAAGCTCAAGAGGGAACTCTTGAGAGAGGCGCTCAACGCATTTTACAAGGTTCGCGACGTTCCGGGTTTGAAGAAAAAGCCGTCGACATCTGAGCTTCTTGACTGGATCAAGTTATTGCTGGCGGAGGACATTCCCCCGGAGGCGTTGCGCGCGGAAGGTTCACGGAAAGCAATTCCGCCACTTTATGGTGCGCTATTGAAGAATGAGCAGGACGTCCATTTGTTCGAACAGCTCGTATTTCTCGACCGCAGAACGGGATCCGGCCAGCAGTAAACGCCATGTTGATTCCGTTTTTCTATCTCCTGCGTGACGGTGGCATGAAAACGTCGATCACGGAGTTACTGACACTGCTCGAAGCGATGAGAAAGGGAGTCGCGGGGCACAGTGTTGACGATTTCTACTATCTGTCACGCGCCTGCCTCGTCAAAGACGAGTCGCAACTGGATCGATTCGACCGTATTTTCGCGGCATATTTCAATGGCATCGAGGACAATCTTGTTGACCTCATGCAGGACATACCAGACGAGTGGCTGAGGCGGCAGGCGGAACTTTTTCTGTCTGAGGAAGAACGTGCGCAGATCGAGGCACTTGGTGGCTTCGAAGAACTCATGAGGGCCCTTCAGGAGCGCCTCGACGAGCAGGGCGAACGTCACGAGGGTGGCAGTAAGTGGATTGGTACCGCCGGTACATCACCTTTCGGTGCATACGGCTATAACCCGGAGGGCGTGCGCATTGGCCAGCAAGGATCGCGCAATCGCCGCGCCGTCAAAGTGTGGGATCGACGCGAATATCGAAATCTCGATGACTCTATCGAACTCGGCACCCGCAATATCAAGGTAGCGCTGCGACGACTGCGAAAATTCGCTCGAGAGGGTGCCGCGGATCAACTGGATCTCGAAGATACGATTGACAAGACGGCGCGAAATGCCGGGCTACTGGACATCCGTATGGTTCCGGAGCGGCATAATGCGGTGAAAGTCTTACTGTGTCTCGATATCGGTGGCTCAATGGACGATCACGTTCGCGTTTGCGAGGAATTATTTTCGGCATCGCGCAGCGAATTCAAACACCTCGAGTATTTTTATTTTCATAACTTCATTTACGAAAGCCTGTGGCGCGACAATCGCCGACGACATGCAGAGCGCATTCCGACGGGTGATATCACACATAAGTACGGTGCCGACTACAAGTTGATTTTCGTCGGTGACGCGACGATGAGTCCTTACGAGATCGTGTACGCGGGTGGGAGCGTGGAACACTGGAACGATGAACCGGGGGCGGTTTGGATCAAACGGTTATTGAACACTTATCCCAAGTCGATATGGCTGAACCCGGAGCCGCAAAACCGTTGGGACTTCACGCCGTCTGTGAAGCTGACGCGTGACATCATGGACAACCGGATGTTTCCATTAACGATTGCAGGTCTCGACTCGGGGATCAAGGCGCTGCATTAGATTGGCATGCCTACGTGCCGGCGCCCAGTTCCATTAAATCAGCAAGAACCTGTGTTGAGTGGCTAGCTGGTTTGACCTTTTCATAATGTTTGGCGAGATTGCCGTCAGGATCGATCAAAAACGTCTGTCGCTTGGCGACAGTCATGCCGAACATTCTTGTTTTCACGCCGTATGCTTCTGCAGCTTTACCTTCGCTGTCGGCAAGAAGCGGGAACGGAAGATCGTGGTGTTCCGCGAATTTCTGATGCGATTCGACATCGTCCAGGCTAACGCCGAGAACCTGGGCATTTATTTTCTTGAACGCGAATATGTTGTCGCGAAACTCGCAAGCTTCGGTTGTACAGCCCGGGGTTTCATCTTTTGGATAGAAGTAAAGTACGACCCATTGATCTCGATAATCCTCTAGCGAGTGCAGCTCACCGTTTTGATCAGAAAGTTCAAATTCGGGAGCGGGTTGTCCTACGGAAACCAGGTCGGACGCTGTGGCTGATAAGGCCAAAGCGAGCAGGGGAACCAGTGTGGTCAATGAGCGTTTCATCAGGCTGTATCCGTGCAAACGATTTGATCGATTCAGGCAGTCGCGTGCCACCCAAGAGGAACACTATAATACCATTCAGCGAAATTCGGGCGGAATATGACAGATCATTACGCTATGAGAAGCACTGAGATTCGTAAAAACAAAACAGCGCTCGTCCTGCCAGGCGGAGGTGCGCGCGGGGCGTTTCAAGTCGGCGTTCTCAAGGCGCTTGCGGAACTGATGCCAAAAGGCGCATCCAACCCGTTTGCGGTAATCAGCGGTACATCGGCTGGTGCCATCAACTCGGTCGTTCTGGCCAGCAAAGCGCGGAGATTTCGGGTCGCGGTGGCCGAGCTCGACAAGGTTTGGAGCAATTTTCGTTGCGAGCAGGTATTCCGCACGGATGCCCTGACGATGTTCAAGACCAGCCTGCACTGGCTCGCGGCGATCGTGCTCGGTGGATTTCTCGTGGGTACACCAAAATCACTACTCGACAATTCTCCGTTGCGAGCGCTCCTGAGCCGCAACGTACGATTTCCCCGGATACAGGATGCGATCGACCGCGAATTTCTCGATGCCGTTGCCGTCACTGCGGCAAGTTATGCATCGGCCAGGTCGACGTCATTTTTTCAGGCCGTGCGCGGACGCGGTGGATGGTCGAGGACACGTCGCGTCGGTGTTTGTGGTGACCTCCATCTCGATCACTTGATGGCGAGTATTGCTGTGCCAATGATTTTTCCGCCCGTCAGGCTGGGCGGTGAGTATTTTGGTGATGGCGCGATGCGACAGGCAACTCCGCTAAGCCCCGTCATACATCTGGGTGCTGATCGCATTCTGGTCATTGGAATACGCGATGAGACCGCGGACAAGTCTCCGGCCGCGGACAAACCACAGACACACCCGAATTTCGCGCAAATTGCCGGTTACATACTGGATACCTTGTTCATGGACGGTTTGTATTCGGACATCGAGCGCATGACACGCATTAATCAGCTCATCGATTCGGTGAACCCCGAACATCGTACCGGGCCGCTCAAACGTATGCGGGCGATCGACACCATGCTGATTGTTCCCAGTAGGGATCTTCGTGTTGTTGCACATGAACATCGGCGCGAGTTGCCAGTCGCTGTACGCGCGTTGCTGCACGGCATTGGTGGCAGCGGGCCGGGGGAAAATCGCTTGTTGAGCTTTCTGATGTTTGAGCAGGCGTATACGCGTGAATTGATTGATCTCGGTTATAAGGACGCCATGAAGGTCAAAGACGAGTTACTCGACTTCGTCTCCGGAGCCGACGTTCCGCGTCTGTTTGCACCGAGCTGGATAAAGAAGGACTTGAGCGCGTTTCATACTGACTGACTGTTGGAGCGCCTCTTTTGGTCAGGATGACCTTATGGTACGGAGCACATGGATGTGCGAGAGCGGCCGAGGCGCGACTGAGGAAACGGGGTCAGAGCCCTTTTCTTGAAAAGGGCTCTGACCCTTTTTAGTCGCGCTTCCAGGAGCGCTCCTACAATAGCAGCGCTGCTCCGAGACCAAGAAACGCCATGTAGCCGATTACGTCGGTGACCGTCGTTAATACTACGCCGCCGGCCAGTGCTGGATCGATCTGCATGCGTTTGAGCATAAGCGGTATGACGAACCCGGCGAGTGCCGCGACAAAAAGATTGATAATCATTGCTGCGCCAATAACACCGCCAATGCGCCAATCGCCGAACCACAGGTAAGTGAACGCCGCCACGACTATCGCCCAGCCAACGCCGTTAAGCAGGCCTACCAGCAACTCCTTGCGCATTATGCGCTTCGCATTCGTGCGGTCGATCTGACCCAATGCGATGGCACGGGTGATAATAGTCAGTGACTGGCTGCCGGCGACGCCGCCCATACTTGGCACGACAGGCATCAGAACTGCCAGCAAGACGATCTTGTCCACAGTTGTCTGAAAGATATCGACTACGGCGGCGGCCAAAAAAGCCGTACATAAATTGACGCCGAGCCACAGCGCTCGCCGCGCTGCGCTTTTGAATACCGGCGCAAACATATCATCTTCTTCGTCGAGGCCGGCTGCACTCATCAGGGAGTGCTCGGCCTCATCTCGAATAACATCGACTACGTCATCTACCGTGATACGGCCAACGACACGATAGTCATCATCGACAACAGGCGCAGACAATAGATCCCGATGCTCGAACTCCCAAACGACTTCAGCCGATGGCGTATGTGCCGGGATCGGGAGAACGTCGGTGGACATGACCGCTGAAACGGTCGTTTCGTCGTCGTGTGTCAGCAGTCGTGACAAATACAGCGAGCCAATATATTCGTCGTCCCGAGTGACGACAAATATAGAGTCTGTGCCGTCGGGCATTTCGCCACGCGCCCGCAAATAACGGCATACGACCTCCAACGTGACATCGGGACGAACTGTCACGACATCTACGTTCATCAAACCGCCAGCGCTGTCCTCGTCGTAGGCGAGTACCTGACGCAGCCGTTCTTCATCCTGATCATCGAGCGACTGCAGTACTTTTTGAGTGACTGTTTCCGGCAGGTCGATCAGCAGGTCGGCGAGATCATCTAATTCCATGCCCTCCGTCGCAGCAATGAGCTGCTCGGTTTGCATGCCCTTGATCAGGCCGTCGCGTACATCGTCGGAAACCTCGACAAGAACATCACCCTCGTCGTCGGAATCGACCATTTCCCACAGCAGGGCACGCTCGCGAAGTGGCAAGGATTCAAGCAGGCGAGCGACCTCGGCGGGATGGAGGCTGTGAATCATTAGACGAGCGGAACGCAGCCCACCGCTGTCGAGCTGTTCGCGCAACAGTTTCAGGTTGACCTGGGTGTGCTCTCTCGCTTCCATGATTCCGCCTCGGAAAGGTAGCAGGAGTTTAACCGGCTTAGCGCCTGCGCGCACGGGGGCCTTGCAGGCAGGCCCCTACTCCTTGTTCAATGGATGATCGGCTAATTCGTTGTGACGAGTGAGCACGGGGTCGTGACCTTCGCGCAAGGCGTTGGCCAGTTTCTCGGTCATATACACCGAGCGGTGCTGGCCGCCAGTGCAGCCGAGCGCCACAGTCAGGTAGCCTCTGTGCGCGTCGGTGTATTGAGGAATCCAGCGCAGCAGAAATGCGAGGATGTCGTCATACATCGAGACAAATGTCGCCTGGGCATCCAGGAAATCGGTGACCTCCTGGTCGCGGCCTGTCAGACCTCGCAGTTCAAGAGTCCAGTAGGGGTTCGGCAAACAACGTAGATCGAATACGAAGTCGGCGTCCGCCGGTATCCCGTTCTTGAATCCAAATGACTCGATCAGTACCGACAGGCTACCTGTCTTGCGTCGATCAATTCGTTCGCGAATCACATCAGCCAGTTCGTAGATGCTGGTGCGAGACGTATCGATAACCAGGTCTGCCGAATTGAGGATGACCGAGAGTACCTTACGTTCATTCTTTATCGCACCGAGCAAATCGGTTCCATGCTCCGCCAGCGGGTGCCGCCGGTGAGTCTCGCTGTAGCGCAGGAGGAGCACATCGTCGCTGGATTGAAGAAAAAGCAGCTCTGTCTGCACGTCTTGCTGACGAAGTTCATCGATAAATTGCGGGAGCGCCTGCAGGTTCTCGGCTCGATTGCGGGCGTCAACGCCGACAGCAATAAGGTGCGTTGACTCGTCTTTTCCCAATGTGACTTCATCGACAACCGACTTCAATAAAGCAGCCGGCATGTTGTCAACGCAGTAGTAGCCCAGGTCTTCAAGTACATGAAGAGCAACAGACTTACCGGAGCCGGACAATCCGCTGACTATTATCAGGCGCATAATTCTTCGTACAGTACGATGCTCGTCGTCGCTTCGCGAAGCCGGGTGCGCAACTCTCTGTCACCCAGTAATTCCGCAATACTGCAGATCGTGGCTTGGTCTTGGTCATTCAACTCAGCAGGCACGATGAGGCCAAAGATCAGGTCGATAGCCTCGCCGTCAGACGAATCAAATTCGACTGCCTCACTTAGCTTGATCAATGCTCCGACACTGGTGTCGAGACCTTCAACGCGACAATGTGGAAACGCGACGCCCTGATCGAGGCTCGTGCATCCCAGGCGTTCACGCTCAATTAAAGCTGCAAATATGTCTTCGCTGGCGGTGCCGGTCTGCGAGCGGACAAGCAATTCGCTCAATATTTCCAGACAATGCTTCTTGCTGCGAGCGTGAGCATTGCACAAGACATTATCGGGCTTAATAATTTCTTCGAGCAACATTTGAATAGTGCAATATTCAGGGGTGAAGGGCCCATGCAACTATTCAGCCGCATGGGCCTTAGGCGGGTCAATATTTGATTTTGTGAGCTTCTCTGGCGTGGTGATCGACCTGTTTTTCTTTGTATTTTCTTACTCGTCGATCCAATTTGTCTATAAGGCCATCGATGGCGGCATACATGTCTTCTTCGGTGTTGTCTGCGTAGATTGTACCTCCATTCACATTGACCGTGGCTTCAGCCTTGTGCCTGAGTTTTTCGACAGTGAGGATACAGCTTACGTCAGATACCAGATCAAAATGACGCTCAATTTTTTCGATTTTGGATGCGACATAACCTCTCAGGGAGTCGGTTACCTCGACGTGATGGCCTGAAACATTCAATTGCATAGATTTCTCCCATACTTATCGTTTCGTATGCACCCGGCACTGCCGTCCCCCGCGACGATCAAGAACAGGGCCCATACTATAATGACGGGTTCAGATTACAGGCGGTGCCGACCTCCTTTTGTGGAGTGTGATACGTATATTGAATTCTCGCATCTCGTCATCATGCGTCTATGCCGGGCGTTTCCTGCGTTCGCTCGACGATGCGATGTTCATGGCTTCACGGTACTTCGCAACGGTCCGTCTCGCAACTGAAATACCCTCATCGGCGAGTACATTCGCGATTTTGCTGTCGCTCAAAGGCTTCGCTGGGTTCTCGGTACCAATCAGCTTGCGAATCTTGGCGCGTACCGATGTGGATGACTGGTCTTCTCCACCAACTGACGACAGGTGGGAAGAGAAAAAGTACTTGAATTCGAACACGCCGCGAGGTGTGTGCATGTACTTACTTGTTGTGACGCGAGAAATTGTGGACTCATGCATGCCGATCTCTTCGGCCACGTCTCTCAGCACCATCGGCTTCATTGCCTCATCCCCGTGCTCCAGGAATTCTGTTTGCCGGGAAACAATACAGGTTGCCACCTTCATCAGCGTTTCATTGCGAATTTCGAGGCTGCGAATCAGCCAGCGCGCTTCCTGCAATTGCGAGCGCAGAACAGAGTGATCGCCGCTGCCGTGCAGCAAGCGCGCGTATTGCTGATTGACAGATAACCGGGGGATACCGGTGGGACTGATTTCGACTTGCCAATGGTTGTCGATCTTGCGCACAAATACATCTGGAATAACGTATTCGGCGGCAGCAGGGCTGACGGCGAGCCCGGGCTTTGGATTGCAGCTCTTTACGAGTGCCAGCGCGTCATGCAACTCCTCCTCGGAGGTGCGCAAGCTGCGCCGTATTTCGCCGTAGTCACGACTTGCGATAAGGTCAAGATGGTCGTTGGCGAGATCGATGGCCAGGGACAGCCCGGGTGTCGAACTGTCGAGCTGCTTTAGCTGCAATATGATGCACTCGGATACGGAACGAGCGCCCACTCCGATGGGATCGAGCTGTTGCACCAGTTCCAGCGTCTCGACAACTTCGTCATAGGTGAATTCAGATTCACTATCGAGGCCCGCAGATATTTCCTCGAGATCATCGCCAAGGTATCCGTCGTCTTTGACCGCGTCGATAATGGCTTCACCAATCACGGCTTGACGAGGTGAAAAATGCTCCATTTCGAGCTGCCACAACAGATGTTCTCGTAGCGTTTGCCCCGACACGTCAGCGAACTCCGTGATGGGTCGACCTTCGCCGTTCCAGCCGCCATCCTGAATGCGTTCAGCTGAGCGCTCCTGCCAGGAATCTTCAGCCTGAATGGTCTGTACTTCTGCAGTTGTCTCGGCGTTGGTTTGTGGGACGTCAGGCAAATCCTCCATCTCGAGCATGATGTTTTCTTCGAGCGCTTCCTGAATCTCTGCGTTCAGATCAAGCACTGGCAGCTGCAATAGGCGGATGGCCTGCTGCAACTGCGGCGTCATCGTCAGTGTTTGTCCGAGTTTTAGCTGCAGTGATGGTTTTAGCATTGTCTGAACTGTGCGACGGAGATATGCGTCTGCCCGTTAATAGTTATATGCCCAGTTTGCCTCAGAGTTTGAACTCCTGTCCGAGATACACTTCTCGAACGTGGTGATTCTCCAGAATCTCCTTTGGCGAGCCTGATGCGATCAAACTGCCATCACTTAGTATATAGGCTCTACTGCAAATTCCGAGGGTTTCTCGAACATTGTGATCGGTGATCAGGACGCCAATATCGCGCTCGCATAAGTGCTTGATTATGCGCTGAATATCCAGTACTGAAATCGGGTCAACGCCGGCAAATGGTTCGTCCAGCAAGACGAAAAACGGATTTGCCGCCAAGGCCCGGGCGATCTCGACACGTCGCCGTTCTCCGCCTGAGAGGCTGATACCAAGACTGGTTCGGACGTGCCCGACATGCAACTCGTCAAGCAGGGTTTCCAGCTCCTCTTCACGTCCAGCCTGATCGAGGTCGTCACGGATTTCCAGGATCGCGAGAATGTTTTGCTCGACAGTCAACTTGCGAAAAATTGAAGCTTCCTGTGGCAAGTATCCGAGACCGAGTTTTGCCCGCCGATGCATGGGTTGTGCCGTCAGGTCCTGACCGTCAAGAAGTATCGTGCCGCTGTCTGCCGAGATCAGGCCGACAATCATGTAGAAAGCCGTCGTTTTCCCTGCACCGTTCGGACCCAACAAACCCACGACTTCACCGCTCTTGATTTCCAGAGACAGGTTCTTGACGACCTTGCGAAGTTTGAAGCTCTTGGATATCTCCTGGGCACTGAGAATGCTCATGGAGCCTCGTCCTCCACCCCTGCGGATTCATCGGCTGCGGTATCCTCGTCGACGGATGTATCAGTAACCTCAGGAATAACCGTAATTTTTACTTTTTCCTCGCCGTCAGCGGAAGACTGCGCATTGATTCGCTGTTCCTTGATGTTGTAAACGAGGAAGCTCGATGAAATCTGATTGCCTTGTTCGGTGATGATCGCTTCGTCGGAGAACTCGACAATGCCGGCAACCAGGTCGTACTTCAAATTACCCGCCTGTGCGTAGGTAATATCATCGCTGTCGGGCCGTTGCAATTCGAACGTGGCGGGAGACCCTTTTATGGTCGCAACTCGCAACTGGGTGTCGGTGAAGTTTAGCTCGGCGGATTCGCACTCAATGTGCCCGGCGTCAACGTCAATAATGACGTTGCCACTGAAATACCAAACGGCGTCTTTAAAATCGAGCTTGCTAGCGCGGCCAATATCAGCCTCGATGTTTATGGATCCTTGCGACAGTCGCAGGCCGCGGAACATCAACATCGAACTCTTGCCGTCGTAGTCGGTCGAGTCGGCATCCAGAGAAATTGGCAGCCTGAGATCATTGCCCTGGCCGAGCACAAGGGCAGGCAACAACAACAGGAGCGCGAGACGACGAGAATTCATCGATCTAATTGCCACCGTTACGGGGCGAACTTTCCGCTGACATTCGATTTCAGCTCCACCTGATTTTCCTTAAGCGATGCTAGCATGCCCGTCGCAGTCAGGCTGCGGGCGCCAATCCGGATTTGTACGCGTTCATCGGTTTCAGCGACATATTTTTCCGGGTCGATTTCGAGGTATTCAGTGCGTATCTCCGTGTCGTTACCGGAAAACCCCTCACTACTGACTGCCCGGACATGGCCACGCAGCTGAAGACGCTGATCATCCTGGCGGATCGTTGCGGAGTCGGCAATGACGGTCCATGGCACCGCGCTTTGTGGCGAGTAATTCAAGCGCACGTCCGTGAACGAAACGACATTATCTTGTTGCTCGGCGTGCGCCGCCTGAATTTCATACAACGGTGTGCCATCAGAGCCAGTACCGAGAATTCGAGCGGACTTCAGGTAGTAACCACGCGGAGCAGTGTCGAACTGAGGTACGTCGGAATCGCTGCTTCGGTTCTGTCTGGCGAGATACCAACTGCCCATGGCTCCGGCAGTAAGCACGGCCAGAGCGACAATATTGCGCGGGCTGATCATCAGTCTGACCCGTCTTGAGCGGCCAGAATCAGTTCACTGATCTCCCGCACAGCTCCAGAGCCCCCTTTGGCCACGGTCGTATGCTCGCATTGATTGCGTACGGCCGTAACCGCATTGGCGACGGCGATCGAGAAGCCGACCTTGCCAAGTAGCGGCAAGTCCGGCACATCGTCGCCAACGTATGCACAATCTGCAGCAGTAATGTCGAGTTTGCCGATCAACTCCTCAAATGCGGCGACCTTGTCCTTGCATCCCTGAATCACATTCGAGACACCGAGTTCGGTCATGCGCTGTTCGACCGCGTTGGATTGTCGACCGCTTATCACAGCGACTTCAATCCCTGCTTTGAGCAACTGGCGAATGCCGAAACCGTCCTGTGTATTGAACGCCTTCGACTCAACTCCGTTGTCTGACAGATAGATACGCCCATCAGTGAATACGCCATCAACGTCGAATGCGATCAGACGTATCCCGGACAGTGCCGTTTTCCTGGTTGTAGCGTTCACATAATGCCCGCGCGAAAGAGGTCATGAACATTCAACGCGCCTATCAGGTGTTTTTCGTCGTCGGCCACGAGCAGCGATGTGATCTTGTTTTCTTCCATTAGATGCACCACCTCGGCGGCCAGAACTTCGCTTGATGTTGTTTTGCAATTTGTGTGCATGACTGCACGCATCATCGTTTTTTGAACGTCGACTTCGGCGTCGAGTGCACGGCGCAAGTCACCGTCAGTGAAAATACCAAGAATTCGGTCTTGTTCGTCGACGATTGCCGTCATGCCGAGACCTTTTTGCGTCATCTCGATGAGGCCATCCTTCAAGAGTACATCAGCGGCGACACTCGGAATGTCGTCACCTGTGCGCATGACGTCAGCAACGCGCAACACCAGTCGCTTGCCCAATCTGCCACTTGGGTGAGACATCGCGAAATCTTCAGCCGTGAAACCACGAAGCTTCAAAAGGGCGACGGCCAGCGCGTCGCCCATCGCAAGCGTTGCCGTCGTGCTGGCTGTGGGCGCGAGATTCAACGGACAGGCTTCCTCAATCACGTTCACATCAAGATGCACATCTGCTGCTTTTGCCAGTGTCGACTTTGCATTGCCGGTCAGCGACAGGAGCTTCGCACCCATGCGCTT
>Ga0255052_10002017_pt1 | contig 14828 bp, 15 predicted proteins | sample JV7_2_21_MG_FD_188632 | JGI IMG/M metagenome (GOLD analysis project Ga0255052, IMG submission 188632) | Seawater microbial communities from Jervis Inlet, British Columbia, Canada - JV7_2_21 | ecosystem: Environmental > Aquatic > Marine > Inlet | place: Canada: British Columbia | collected...
ATAGTACTGAATCAATCCATGTAGATGCCAGCAGTTTTACTGAGGGCATTCTTGCTCATGAAATGGCCCACGCGATTATTAATATGTATTATGATGAACCTCTACCTGCCAAAACTCAGGAAATCCTTGCACAATACGTAGATAAGCATTTATGGGATTAACTGTGCTGTCACTTTTAATTTTCCTTTCAGGTAACTGAAATTCCTGTTTGTAAATAGGTAATATTCCTGTGCCACTGCACATTCTACTTGTGCCTTCTCATTGGCAATGTCACACTTTCTTAATCATAAGTGTATTGTTCTGTCCTGTAAGGTACTGTTTTTACAATAAATAATTCATCTGTATTTTTATTCAGGCTTTGGCATAACTCTTGCGATATTCATTTTCAACAATATTCGCACACCTTGAAAATAATTTTTCACTTTTAGGGGTAATTGTTTTTTCGACTCTATCAAATGAATATTATGATTTTATAGAAATAATAAATCTTGTAATTATAAGGAGAATAAAATGAAAAAGATTTTTATAACATTTCTTATGATGGGGCTCATATGTTCCATGTCTCACATGGCTGATGCACAGCTGGGTCCTGTTACACTTTCATGTGTTTGGAATGTAGACTGTTCAACAGAGACAAGATCATTTACTGAAGGACAGTATACAATTTCTGTCGATGATGGTGCCGTGCAGACATTTATGCTTCAGGGAAATAACCTGGGTGGTCCTCTCTGGTTTTGGGGAATGAATATCAGTGGAGCCGACTCATCAGATCTTATACTTGGGGATTATTCTACGGTCTACTCCAGTTCTACTGATGCATTAAATGGAAGTTTGGGGGATATTGTGGGTTTTACAGTTCTTGCAGGTCAAACAGCAAATCTCACTTTCTTTATTGATGATCCTGGTCGAGACAATAATGGATCACTCATAGCTAATGTTGCTGTAGTCCCGGAACCGATAAGTTCTATTCTGTTTCTTGTGGGAGGCTCAACACTTGCAGCAAGACGGTTTATGAGAAGGAAAAAAATAGACAGGCAATAATCTATTATCTATTACGATAGTTCAGGCGGATAATTTCATTAACTGAAATTACCCGCCTTCTTCATTTATAACCTTTTCAACTGCTTTTCTATCCAGCACCTCTTCTTTTAATAGCTCTTCAGCCAGCTTATCCAATGTTTTTCTTTTGGCCTTTAATATCTCTTCAGCCCTTGATTCAGCATCAATAATTAATTTATGAATTTCCTGATCCATGAGCCAGGCCATATCTTCACTGTAGCGTTTTGGTTGAGCAAGGTCTCTCCCTAAAAAAGGATGTTCTTCACCCCTGCCGAGACTGACAGGTCCGATTTTGTCACTCATGCCCCATTGTGCTACCATTTTCTCGGCCAGGGAGGAAGCATCTTTCAGATCATTCTGTGCGCCTGTGCTCACATCGTTGAATATTATTTTTTCAGCTACCCTGCCGCCAAGTGCAACGGCCAGTCTGTTCATAAGATATGTTTTTGGATAATAGTGGCGGTCTTCCTCCGGAAGTTGCTGTGTCACCCCCATTGCCATTCCCCGGGGGATAATGCTGACTTTATGGATCGGATCAGTTCCCGGCAGTTCATGGGCAACAAGGGCGTGGCCAGATTCGTGATATGCAGTTATGCGTTTTTCCAATTCGCTGATCGACTCTTCCCTGACTGTTCCCATCAGAATCCTGTCTCTTGCTTCTTCAAAACAATCCATATCAATCTTATTTTTATTATTCCTTATAGCTATAAGAGCTGATTCGTTTGCAAGGTTTTCCAGGTCAGCTCCGGACATGCCGGGTGTCCCCTGAGCTATTCTTTCAAGGTCAATATCATCCGCGAGCACTTTGTCCTTGACATGCACTTTAAGAATTGCGGCACGATCCTTTACTCCGGGACGGTCAATAACCACATGTCTATCAAAACGACCGGGACGGAGCAGGGCAGGGTCAAGTACATCAGGGCGGTTAGTGGCAGCTATAACTATTATTTCCTCATGAGTTTCAAACCCGTCCAGTTCACTTAAAAGCTGATTCAGAGTTTGTTCTCTTTCGTCATGTCCACCGCCAAGACCAGTCCCTCTTGTGCGCCCCACTGCATCAATCTCGTCTATGAAAATTATGCTTGGCTGTGATGCTCTTGCTTTCTGAAACATATCTCTTACACGGGAAGCGCCAACACCAACGAACATCTCAATAAACTCCGATGCACTTATGCTGTAAAACGATACCTCTGCTTCACCGGCTACCGCACGAGCCAGCAGAGTTTTTCCTGTACCCGGAGGGCCTATTAAAAGAACACCTTTTGGAACGTTAGCACCTAGAGCCCGGAACTTTGCCGGGTTTTTAAGAAACTCTATTGTTTCTCTCAGTTCCTGTTTAGCGTTCGCCATTCCCGCAACATCATTAAAAGTAACACCGGCTTTTTTGACGTCATGCAGTTTTGCCTTGCTCTGCCCAAAAGAAAAGAGGCCGCCGGGCCCGCCCTGCACACGCTGGGCGCCTCTCATTATCAGGACCCATATTCCTATAATCAGAACCCATGGGAGAAGACCGACTATGAACTGCCAGAACGGGGACAATTCCTCCGGGGGAGCAACATTAATTATGACATCTCTTTCTTTTAACAGAATGAGTATTTCCTCTCCCTGGAAGGATGGCAGGTAAGTAGAGAAGTTTTTTACGCTTGTGACTGTAGTATGTCCCTGAAGAAGCATTTCCGTTATTTCTCTCAGTTCTCCCCTGATATGCAATTTTTTTATAGTAACTGAATCCACATTATCAGAGTTTAACTGATCAATAAACATACTGTAGTTTATTTTGAACTCTTTAGGAGCATCTACATCTATGAATAAGCTCCAGGAATACAAGATTACTAAAGTAATCCCAAAGACGAATATCAATCTCCATTTTGGATCTTTCAACTTGTCCGGTAAGTTTTTTATTTTTTCGTTAAAATCGATCATAAATTAAATTATTTTATTATTGCAACGTCAGGGCTATTTTTCATATTATCTAGCATTAATATATCAAAATATCCTGAAAACATCCTCGCATCTATTTCTCTTCTTCAGTATCGGGTATACATATATCAATACCACATCGCGTGATCTCTAAAAAGAAAATACCAAGTTCATTGTCATTGTCCGATGCTGTATATAATTCACTCAACAGAATCAGCTTATCTACCGGATAAACTGTCTGGGCTCCTGAAAAAAGCTCGATGTTATTGTAACTAGCTCTGATTCTTGATGAAATATTATGTCTCTTTTTGGTTTTAACATGAAAACTAACATCAAGCCAGCCCTCTGGCAACATGACGCCCTGATATAACGAATCATTTTCCTCAATTATAAAATCCTGTGAAAATATCCTGTTGCTTGTTGTGAGCATATCACGATACTGTCTGTTTTGCTGCCATTTCAATATATCAAGGAGCATATTAAGAGTACGCTGTGAACTTTCATCAGCATTTTCCATATTGGTATATATATTTTGCCTTTGATCTTCATTCGTCTCTTCCATAATACGGAGCTTGTCTATTATTTCATTGTTGCTGGTATGATAATACTCGATAGTAAAGATGAGTTCTCCTGCTGATGCCGAGATAGAAGAGAGCGCAACTAAAAGCACTGCAGATAGTCTTAATAATAAATCTTTTATAGTGTAACCTCCGTTGGATATCATGTATCAATACTGTATAAATAATATATTTAGTTGGTGAATTTGACAAGTTAATGCTGAGAGGCAGGAAAGCAGGGACTGCGGGAAAGGAGATTAATTGTTAAACAATTTCTTGTAGCTATTATATCCTTCTTTTTCCAGAGCTTCCTTTGAAATGAAGCGAAGAGACGCGGAATTTATACAATAGCGCAGACCGGTGGGGGAGGGACCGTCATCAAAAACATGTCCGAGATGGGAGTCTGCAATATTGCTCCTGACTTCTGTTCTCTTCATAAACAAACCTCTGTCATCTTTCTCAACAATATTTTCAGCAGCAATCGTTTTTGTAAAACTTGGCCATCCTGTGCCGGAAACGAATTTGTCATGGGAACTGAAAAGAGGTTCACCGGAAACAATATCAACATAAATCCCTTCTTTTTTATTGTTCCAATACTCATTATCAAACGCCTTCTCTGTGGCGTCTTCCTGGGTTACACGATATTGCAGCGGAGTCAGAACTTTCATTAATTCTTCTTTCAAGGGCTTTCGGTATTTGGTGCTGGCATTATCTGAATTTCCCTTTTTCTCATCATTATCCCAGATTTTATCAAGGTATTTGTCACGACCGGAATTGAAACGGTAAAGTTTGTATCGAATTGAATGATTAATGTAATAATCCTGATGATATTGTTCTGCCCTGTAAAAATGAACAGCAGGAAGTATCTCGGTCACGATCGGTTTATTATATCGTCCTGACTGCATAAGATTACCTTTAGATTTTTCTGCAAGGCTTCTCTGCTCCTCATTATGATAATAAATTACTGTTCTGTACTGTGAGCCACGGTCAACAAACTGCCCATCTGAATCTGTGGGATCAATCTGCTTCCAGAAAACGTCCAGTAGTTCTCCATAGGTTATTTCAGAAGGGTCATAGACAATTTGAATGGCCTCGGCATGTCCGGTTGTACCTGATGAAACTTCTTCATATGTAGGATTTTTCTTCTGTCCTCCGGTGTAGCCGGTGATAACTTCCTTAACGCCATTAAGTTTTTCATACGGTGGCTCCATGCACCAGAAGCAACCCCCTGTAAATGTGGCTTTATTTAATTCTGTTTCTGCTGATGAAGCTGATTGCATAAGAAATACTAAAACAGCAAATATTATTCCTTTTATTATTCTGCCGGGCCTTCTTGTCATTGTGTCCAATTTAAATTCGATACACTGTTATTGTTGCCATCTCGACTGAGTCATTTTCATTTATTAAGTCCGGTAGCACATAAGGTTGAATTATAACGGTATCTATAATCATAATTGACAATGCCTTTCTATTTGATACAATAAGCTTATATTTCAGGATACGGTATGATTTATATCATAGGAAGTACTGAAGTATTGGGTCTATATTATGATAAAATCAAAAGTTACTGAATTTTATCATAATTAATGATCGGAGGAATATAAATAATGAACGCAATTGAGATTGCCAGAAAGATGGAGACAGATGCGATACAGTTTTATACAGAGGCAGCACAAAAAGTAAAATATCCGGCTGGCGGGGAAATGTTTGAGACGATAATAGTGGATGAAAAAAAACATCTGGAAATTGTTAACAAGTTATTAAAATCACTTGATGTCTCTGTCGAAGATCTGCAGCCAATGAAAGATATCAAAACTGTTTTTGAGAATATGAAAGAACAGATGATGGAAAAAGTTGTGGTTTCATCAGATGAACTCGAGGCTTTCAAAATCGCGATGCAGATGGAAAAGGAGGGGCTTGAGTTTTACAAGAAATTATCGTCAGGATCTGCAACAAGCAAAGAAAAAGCTGTTTTTGACAGACTCGTCAGTGATGAGCAGAAACATTATGATATCTTCTCAAATACATATAATTTTTTAGAGGATACCGGGAACTGGTTCATGTGGGATGAACACAGTATTGTCGAGGGATAAACTGCATGAATATAAATATTTGCAAGCAATCATGCTATATCAATCATAAAGGAATTAGCAGGGGGTAGGATATGAAAAGAACAAAAAAGAAACAGGATAAAGGAGTAAGTGTTGTACGCAAAAGATCATCTGCAAGTATCACAAAAAGTAATAAGTTGGAATCAGGCAAGGCAGGAACAGGCAGACGGTTATTAGTCGCCTCTAAAGATATCATAGCTGACAAGCTCAAACCTGAGGCGGCTAAAAAGAATACGGCATTGCCAAGAAGTCTTACAAAAAAATATGTCAAGAACAGTCGGTCATGCAAGGTTACTTTTAGGCTGCCTAAAGAAGCCGCGCCTAATGCCAGGATGGTCACGATTGTTGGTGATTTCAATAACTGGAAGATCACTGAAACAAAGATGATTAAATTGAAAAGCGGGGATTTTAAGGCAACGGTAGAGATGCCCTGCAACAGGGAATACAGTTTCAGATATCTGATTGATTCCGATAGCTGGGAAAATGACTGGTTTGCCGACAAGTATATCCCTAATCAATTTGGCGGTGAAGATTCTGTAGTAATTCTTGATTAAAAGGCTCTCAAAGTAATAAGTCGATTGAGTATCAGCACAATATTCTATGAACAGACTGTTGAAGGAAAAGTCTGCCTGCTTACAACATTCCGCTAACCAAAAAATCAATTGGTATCCATTTTACAGAGGAACGTATTGCCCTCTGTAAGAGATTGAGGATTTTTTGGAAAAGCGGGGGTATAATTAGACGATTGGAAATTATCGGGTTATACATTTTAACACTTAACTAGGGAGGGCTGGATGGAATCGTTTTCAATAAGGGAAGTAATTGAACAGGCAGTTCAGACTGAGAAACTGGGACAGGAATTCTATACAAAAATGTCAGAGAGGTTTGAAAATGATAGCAAACTGAAAAATCTTTTTAATGAACTGGCTTTAATGGAAGTTGCACATGAGAAAATATTTTCTGATTTGAAAGATAAAATTAGCGATGAAAATCTTGAAAACTGGGATGAAGCCGCCAAGTACCTGCGAGCAATCGTTGAATCGGAGTTTTTTCTAGGCAAGAATAAATCACTTCCGTCACTGGGATACTTGAATTCTGTTAAGGATGCTGTAGGATATGCACTTGAGTTCGAGAAGGAAACATTACTCTATTATGTTGGATTGCAGCAATCAATTAGCGAACATGAAGTTATTAATAAAATAATTGGTGAGGAAAAGAGCCATATTATATGGTTGAGTGAATTCAAAAAGAACCTGTAGTTGTTGATACTGAAAGGGCAACTTATCACATAGCTGTATCTTTATAAATGGACTATTCAATCAAGATAGGCGGAGAAGCGGGGCAGGGCATTCAGACCATTGGCGGAACGCTTGCTAAACTCTTTGCCAAATCCGGATATAATGTTTTTACCAATCAGGATTATGAGTCCCGCATCAGGGGAGGGCATAATTTCTACCAGGTCAGATTATCGGATAAGCCTATAAGTGCACCAAGTGACACAATTGATATTCTTGTTGCATTCGACAAAGAAAGCATTGAATATCATGCTAAAGAACTCACCAAAAACGGCCAGATCATTTACGATTCATCAGCTTTAAAAGAAAAGCATGAGGCCCCTTACTTTCTTGATATTCCATTTGTGAATTTGGCGACTGAACATGGTGGTAACAAAATCATGGTCAACTCGGTGGCGATAGGTTCTGTTCTTGGTATGCTTGGAGAAAACCTCGATATGCTTTTCGATATCTTCGACAAGATATTCGGGAAAAAGGGAGATGAGATAATAAAGGGCAACATAAATGCTGCAAATGCAGGACATGATTATACTGTTAAGCATTGCGAGAGTTGTGCCTTTTCAACCGGGGATAATGATATAGCAAAACAGCCCAAAATGCTCATAGCGGGTAATGATGCCATAGGTCTCGGAGCAGTTGCATCAGGCCTGAAATTTTATTCTGCGTATCCTATGACGCCTTCTACCGGGATAATGAACTACATTGCAGGAAAAGAGGCGGAATACGGGATAATTGTTGAACAGGCTGAGGATGAGATATCAGCCATCAATATGGCTATTGGTGCCTCTTTTGCCGGTGTCAGGGCTATGACCGGATCTTCCGGGGGAGGATTCGCACTGATGGTTGAAGGTTTATCGCTTGCCGGCATGACCGAAACTCCGATAGTGGTTGCACTTGCGCAAAGACCAGGACCTGCAACCGGGTTTCCGACACGAACAGAGCAGGGTGATCTGTTATTTGCGATCTATTCCGGGCATGGCGAGTTTCCAAGGGTTATATTTGCTCCGGGTACCCCTGAGCAGGCATTTATCCTGACAAACAAGGCATTTGAAATTTCAGAAAAATATCAGGTTCCCGTTATTATCATAACTGACCAGTATCTCGCAGATTCTGAATGGACTTTTGATCGATTCGACTTAGATAAGGTCAGCTACTCTGATCAAAGATTAAGAGGGAATGCTTTGCAGGATTTAAAGGAATATAATCGCCATACTTTTACGGAGAGTGGAGTTACTGCTATGGGCGTTCCAGGGGATTCAACACATCTGGTAGTGACTGATAGCGATGAGCATGATGAAGCAGGCCACATGGTAGAAGATGCCGAGACGCGGGATAAGATGGTCGATAAAAGACTGTTTAAAAAACTGCCAGGGATAAGAGAAGAAATATCTCCGCCTGTAATTTATGGAGATGAGAAGCCCGATATAGTTCTTGTCTGCTGGGGCTCTACTTATGGGATTTTAAAAGAAGTGGTCAACCTTCTATCCCATGACAATAAAGTTGCGATGATGCACTTTGGTGAAATTTATCCTTTTCCGGATACGGCAAAATTTAATTACCTTGAAATCCTGAAAAATGCATCATTGGCTTTTTGTATCGAAAATAATGCAACAGGTCAATTTGCCCGGTTAATCAGGGCAGAAACAGGCTTTGAGTTTAAAGTAAAAATCAATCAATACGACGGCAGGCCATTTAAGGTTAATAGCTTACGGGAGGAACTGAATGCCCACATTGCAGGATTATAGAGGAGAGCAACCAACATGGTGTCCGGGCTGTGGCAATTACAGTATTCTCAAGTCATTTAAGGACACGATGGTAGATATGGGCATAGAGCCTCACCAGTTTACTATTGTGTCAGGTATCGGTCAGGCGGCAAAATTCCCTCATTACGTTAAGTGCAATACCTTTAACGGCCTTCATGGCAGGGCATTACCTGTAGCCACCGGTATAAAGCTGGCTAATCATGAACATCCGGTTATGGTTTTTACTGGTGATGGTGATTGTTACGGCGAGGGCGGTAACCATTTCATTCATGCAATAAGGAGAAATGTAAATGTGAAGCTCTTTGTTCATGACAATCAGATTTACGGTCTTACAAAAGGTCAGGCCTCACCAACGAGCATGGAGGGAACAAAGACCAAGAACCAGCCTTTTGGGGTATTGTCAGAGCAGCTAAATCCAATGGTGCTTGCCGTGGCCCTTGACTGCAGTTTTGTTGCGAGGGGTTTTTCGGGAGATATCGATCACTTAGGTGGACTTATCAAAGCAGCGGTTAATCATAAGGGATTTTCGCTTGTAGACATTCTTCAGCCATGCGTTACATTCAACAAGGTTAACACATTTCAGTGGTATAAAGAGAGAGTCTACCATTTAGGTCCTGAATATAATCCTGAAGACAGGATGGAGGCATTCAGAACAGCACAGGAATGGGAAGACCGGATACCGCTTGGTATCATTTATAGAAATAATCGGCCTACTATGGAAGAGAGATTGCCTATGATTATGGAGCATCCTCTTGTTAAACAGTCTTTTGAGCCGACAAAATTAAAATCTACATTAGAGGAGTTTTATTAACCATTTCTTAAGTTGATACAAAGTATTACTTGGAGGCCATTATGAAACGAAGAGAATTTATAAAGTTGGCAGGATTAACAGGTATAGGTCTTTCTGTTCCGAATGGGTTCGATGCATTCTTCAATAACGCAGAGAGTTCTTCCGCTACAAGTCTTGTGATAGCAACCGGTAAATCTCCTTCAGATATTACCAGGGCAGCAATAAAGGCATATGGCGGAATAAATAAATTTATATCACGAGGCGACATTGTTGTAATTAAACCTAACATGGCCTGGGACAGAACTATTGAGCAGGCTGCAAACACTAACCCGGAGGTTGTTGCCACTGTCGTTGAGTTATGTTATGAAGCCGGAGCCAAAAAGGTTAAGGTATTTGACAGGCCTGTCAATGATCCGAGGCGCTGTTATGTGCAGAGTGGTATTGCAGGAGCTGCCCGTGATGCCGGAGCAATTGTCAGTCATGTTGATGATAGAAAATTCAGAAACATGAAAATTAACGGCGAGGTCCTTAAAGAGTGGTCACTTTATACTGAAGTATTTGAGGCTGATAAAGTGATAAACATCCCTATTGCAAAGCACCACGGCCTGGCAAAACTTACGATGTCTATGAAGAACTGGATGGGGGTCATGGGTGGATCAAGGGACAGAATACACCAGAAACTGGATCAAAGTCTTGTGGATTTATCGAGGGCAATAAAACCAGCACTTACAATACTTGATGCAGTCAGGATATTAACTGCAAACGGACCACAGGGAGGGAGCCTGTCTGATGTCAAGAAACTCGATACAGTAATCGTTGGTAGTGATCAGGTGGCAGTAGATTCGTTTGGTGCAACGCTCTTTGGGATGAAAGGCAGTGATTTGGGTTATGTACGCCTTGCTGCTGAATCCGGCCTTGGAACTATGGATCTTTCGAAGGTCGACATTAAAAGAATAAATGTTTAAAACATGCAAAACCTGAGAAGGTTGTCACAGGGCGTATTTCTGCTTCTCTTCCTCTTTCTATTTATTCAGACAGAATCCAGGGGTGCCGATGAGTTAGGGTATCCAGTAAAATTATTTCTTGATTTTAATCCCTTAATTTTAATTACCACTTTTTTTTCATCCCACACTATACAAAAGTCTTTTTATTTGTCGCTGGTTATAGTGGCTGCAACGGTAATTCTTGGACGTGTTTTTTGTGGATGGATATGCCCTCTGGGGACATTGAATAATGTTGTAGTTGCTCATAAAAAAAATATCTCCGTTGACCTGAAGCGAAACTGGTTCAGGGTCAAATACTATATTCTCATCATTCTCCTGATATCATCACTATTCACTCTGCAGCTGGTGGGAATAGTAGACCCGATCTCTTTGCTGATCAGATCGTTATCGCTCAGCATTTATCCTCTGTTTAATTATGCTACAAGGTCCGCGTTTGATATGATTTATGAATTGAATCCTGCTGGCCTGGTAAATGTTTCAGAGTCTGTGTATGGGGTTTTAAAAAGCAATGTTCTTTCTTTCAATCAGCCATACTTTTATCAAAGTGCATTTATAGGTCTGATCTTAATTGTAATTCTTGGTCTTAATTTTGTGGAAAAACGGTTTTGGTGCAGGCATCTCTGTCCACTCGGTGCATTGCTTGGCATTCTTTCGAGATTTTCAATTCTCAAAAGATCTATAAGTGAAGGTTGTAATGAATGCGGCGCATGTAATGCTGTGTGTCAGGGAAAGGCCAACCCTGACAATAATGAGAAGTGGTTGATAACTGAATGCATATACTGCTGGAATTGTGATGATATATGTCCGCAAAACGCGGTCAGTTTTGGATTTGGTATCAAATCTCATGGAAAGGGAGTGGATCTTGGAAGAAGACAGGTCATGACATCAATAGTTACAGGAATGATTTCAGTCCCATTATTAAGAGGCACCCCTCTTGCGAGTAAGAATATTTTGTCGCCCAGGCTTATTCGCCCACCCGGCGCACTTGAAGAAAATGAATTCTTAAAACGCTGCGTTAAATGCGGTGAATGCATGAAAGTATGTTTAACCAATGGATTGCAGCCAACATTTCTTGAAGCGGGTTTTGAAGGCATCTGGTCTCCGATGCTCATACCGAAGATATGTTACTGTGAATATAGATGTACTCTATGTGGACAGGTTTGCCCGACAGGTGCTATTAAGGAACTGCCATTAGAGGATAAAATCAATATCAAGATAGGTCTTGCAATGATAGACAAGAGCAGGTGCCTTCCTTATGCTCATGCAATACCATGCATAGTATGTGAGGAAGTCTGTCCTACTTCAAAAAAGGCTGTCTGGTTTGAAAATAACAGGGTTATCGACAGAGAGGGCAGAGGAAAAATTATTCAGCAGCCGAGAGTTGATCTTGAATTATGTATAGGGTGTGGGATTTGTGAAACCAAGTGCCCTGTAAAAAGTCAGCCTGCAATATATATTACAAGTGCTGGAGAGTCACGATCAGAAGAGAATCGATTATTGCTATAGATAAAAGCTTATTCAATTCAGCTTTCCCCCTTTGGAAAAGGGGGATTAACTGTCAGGCTGGGAGCTTCACTGAAATGTTTTACAATTTACAAATTAGCAAGTATGATATTCTGAATTATGCAGACTACTGACAACTGCAGGAACTGTTATGGATATTAATGGTATTTTTAACTCAATAGTAAGATACGTGCAGGCCAACCCTGTTGTAACTGCTGCGACTTCCATCAGTCTGCTGATACTGCTTTTCTGGAGGCCTAAAATATTTTTAATACTTATTTCTATTGTAGCTGCTGCTTATGGATTAGCTATCCTTTTTGGAAAGCTGGCTGAGACAGGTTTGGGCTAACTGCTGTAATCAATTCTTCTTTTTTTTTTCTGATCGTCGGATAACCTTACATAGTGTAAACCAATGTTACATATTTGTGCCATTTTTGATATGTCTCATTGAGCAATATACTGTAAATTCAATTAGTTGCGTGAGATAGTCTCTTGGCATATCAATTGCATAAATCATAGTACACATTTTCGATTCACCTCTAAATTAATATACAGTCGTTTATTGGAGCATTATTATGTTTGGAGCTAAAACAATATTCTTCGTCTGTTTTTTATTTCTCACCGCATGTGCATCGACGAATGATTACCAGACTGCGGCTGAATTTATTTATACAGGTACTTCATATGCAAATGAAGGAGAATTTGATCTGGCCCTGGATGAATATAAAAAGGCGATAGATATTGCTCCGGACTATGCAACTATATATAACAGCCGTGGAAATATCTTTTTCATTAGAGGAGAGTTTGACAGGGCAATTTATGAATATAAAAAGGCGATAAGTCTGAATCATCGATTTGCAAAGGCATATAACAATCTGGGATTCACATATCTGGAAATGAGCAAATATGATCAAGCAATTAATAGATTCAGCGAAGCGATAAAAAATGACCCGCAGTACGCCAAAGCATATCATAACCGGGGGCTGGCATTATTTGCACAGGGTGAATATGACCGGGCGCTTCTTGATTATAATACAGCGCTAAAGATTGACCCTGGCCTGGCCAAGACATACGACAACCGCGGTGCTATCTATTTGATGATAGGTGATCTGGACAGAGCCTGTTCGGATTTTACCCGGGCTTGTGAACTTGGTGAGTGTTTTACTTTTGAGATAATAATGGACGAAGGTTATTGCGCGATTCCATATTTAGCATAGATAATGGTTTATCCCTCCTTCTTCACGTATTGATTTTTGCAATTGCCTCTTCAGCAATCTCACCAACAGTCTTCTTGACCAGTTCCCCATTTTCATAGATATCAATAATATTATTATCTGTTTTCAGTTTCTCCAGGTTTTTCAGATCATCAACAGTGCCAAGTTCGCCAAGGGCTTTTGCCGCATAACAACGATTCTTAATCGCATTGTCAGAGATATAAGAACGTATTATTGGAATAGCATAATCGACTGTATCCGGATTAAGTTTTCCCATTCGGCTCAAGGCCCACAGTACTCCGGGTGTTAACATTTTTTCTTCATGGAAAGATGCGATGATAGGAGCTATATCCACGCACAGTTCAGGATTGTTTCTGACTATTTCACCAAGGATCTCAGGGACGCTCCAGCCGATACCTCCGGACTCGTCCCTGATCATCCATAAAAGACGGCCGACCATATTCCTGACAATTTCAGAATCGACCTTTGCTATATTCCCTGATAATATTCCAATAGCCTCAATTGATCTCCAGGCTATATTATTGCTCTTGTCATAACTGAGAGAAATCAGGGTTGTTATGACTTTCTTATCAACTGAATATAGTTTTTGCAGACTAGCGAAATCTTTTTTTGCCAGGAGCGTCTTAATTTCTTTTTTTAGAGCAAACACTATTTAATACGGCTGCTACTGAAACACCAGTTCTACCTGAGGCAGCCTCTCTCTGAAAGCCACTTCAATGCAGTTTGTCTCACACTCAGAACAATGCCCCTCACAATGTATGATAACTTTGTTGCCCTGAATTGATATAAGTTCTGCAAAACTATTATGGGATTCAAGCAGCCAGTTGATGTTATGCAGTACCTCAGACACCTGTTTGTTGAGATTATCCATAATAGTGAAAGACTAATTAATCTAAGTACATTAGATGCTTTTATGTGACAAGATGATATTGCTGGCACCAATCAATGGCGCGCATTAGGAAATATTATATCAGAATTTATAAATATAATACCCTAATCACATTTAAGCCCAGCCTCCGGAGCCCTTTAGAGTATGTTATAATCCATGAGTAATTAAGGGGACTATGGCTGTAGATTTCTAGATCATCAAAAATAAAAGAGGACAATTTCAAGGGATGACCCGTGTGTACATATTCTCCAGAGATACATCAATATTGATGTTGACATGAGTATGAAATTTACAGTAGAATTATATGAGAACAGGGCCGGAGGGTGTCCTGTCCGTGATTTTCTGAACAATTTAAAGTCCGGTGATCCGGATGATTTCGCTGTGGTTGTTGCGGGCCTGGCAAAACTACGCAACCGGGAGTATCACAGGGAACCCTTATGCAAGGCGCTTGGTAACGGGTTGTTCGAACTGCGGCACGTTGGCAAACTCAATACACGCGTGCTCTGGTTTTTTTCAAAGAATCGCCGGATCGTTGCTGTGCACGGTATCCGTAATAAAGGCCGGGCCATTCCTGCCCGCGATATCGAAACAGCGGCTGAAAGAATGAGAGACTGGCGTAAGAGGTTGAAGAGATGAAAAAAACAAATTTTGACAGATACCTTGAAGACCAGTTAAAAGACCCCGAATTCGCGGCGCGTTTTA
>Ga0255052_10002018_pt1 | contig 14821 bp, 15 predicted proteins | sample JV7_2_21_MG_FD_188632 | JGI IMG/M metagenome (GOLD analysis project Ga0255052, IMG submission 188632) | Seawater microbial communities from Jervis Inlet, British Columbia, Canada - JV7_2_21 | ecosystem: Environmental > Aquatic > Marine > Inlet | place: Canada: British Columbia | collected...
GCCTGCAGCGAAGCTCAAATGCATCGAGTTTGCACCTGTTGGTTCGACACCAATTATCTCGACCGCGGGTCGAAGTTGTTTGACTGCGCTGGAGATGCCCGCCATGAGCCCACCACCGCCAATCGGCACGATAAGCGCGTCAATTACATCGAGCTGATCGCAAATCTCCAGACCGACCGTGCCCGTGCCCGTCGCAACCGCCGGTCCCTCGAAGGGATGAACGAAGAACCTGCCCTCATCACGTTCGATCTTTTCGGCAACTTCGAATGCCTCGTGAACGTCATCGACGATGATGACCTCGGCGCCGTATTCGCGACAGACTGCGACGCGAAATGGATTTGCCGAGCCAAGCATGATGACTTTTGCCGTTGTACCAACCGCCTGCGCCGCGAATGCTGTGGCAATTGCATGGTTTCCTGCGCTGACGGCAGTCACTCCGGACGTGAGCTGCTCCTTGCTTAGCTGCATCAGGTTCGACAAAGCGCCTCGTGCCTTGAACGTACCTGTGCGCTGCAGAAACTCCAGTTTCCCCCAAACTGTGCTGCCGTTGCCGAGGGTCTGCTCGATGGCGGCGCAGCGCAGCATGGGCGTCACGCGCATGGCTTCGGCGAGACTGTCTCGCAAAGAGCGTATGGCGTCGATTGTGGGTGCTTCTGCTGTCATCGTGATTTGTCGAACGCGTTGCTGATATCTTATGTAAAATGCCGTCTACCGCCATGGCCCGTCGCAACTTGAATTTGCTAGGGATTCGATGCTGCTCCGATAGCACTTGCGCTGCATCGGCGACTGGATTACTTTCGAGCGACGGTACCAGAGCAATAGCGGTACCCACACTGAAACGCGAACTGTAGAGAATAATGGGGTCGCGCGGAAGTCGCTTCGGGCATTTGCATGGATCTTGACGACCTGTCCCAATCCGGTATTCGGCGTATTGCCGACTATTCGCCGTACCTGGATCAACTCGCCGGGCTCGCCCAGGAAATGCCGCTGCGGCAACGCAGTAACCTGGTCCATCTCGAGCGTTGCCTGCACGAACACTGGTCGCTGGGCCAAAACAACATTCTCAGTTGGGCTACTCTGGATGAAGGCGTACTGATCCTCGTCGTGCCCCATTACGCCATTGCCGAGTACACCGCGGCGCCTGCAAGCGGCAAGGCGGCCCGCGTCTCGCCCACTTTTATCACCGAGTTGATCTCCGGCGATCGCCAGCTGAATTTCTCGCAGATGCAGAAAGTCGCGCGGTTACTCGAGGTGCAACCCGTATATCTGCCGCTGCGTGAAGCCCTGTCCGGGCATCCTGTGGAGACGCAAATAATCGAGAAGATGATCCGGCGTTACGGCATCAATTACGTCGCCAGTCGGGCGGTGACACTGTTCGACATCGTTGGATTCAGTTTACTCACGCCGTTCGAGCAGATGACCCAGCTCAACAGCCTCTCCTATTCGCTCAATTCTGCGCACGCGAAGATACTGGAGCAGGACGTCGGCATCAACTTTGCGCGCTCATCCAGCGGTGACGGATTTTATGTGTGGAACCGGGATGATGGACTCGAGGCCAACGTCAATCTCTACCACTTCATGCACATCGTTCTTGCAGACAATGCCATTGCTCGCAGCAAGTCGACATCGAAAGCCGTACCTCGATTGCGCGCCTGCTTTCATGTTGGCAGTTGCTATGAGTTCCACCAAGCCGAGGGCCTGAACCCGACAATGCACGACTTCATCGTCGGCGACGTGACCATCGAGCTCGCCCGCATGATCGAGGCCGCCCTGCCCGGCCAGATACTGGTTGGCGAATTTATCGCGGACCATACGGGCGACAGTCTGGACCATACGCAAACACAGGCGCATATGGATGCGGTGACGTTTCTGCAACGTGCTCAGGGCAACCTTTCGAAACTGAGTGGTCTGGAGTTTTCCGGGGAGCGGGTAACGGCGATTAAGTGTTACCTGACCGGCGAAAACATGGGCGGCGGGCAATTCAATATTCGCCGCCTTACGATCAGGGACAAGCATGGCCTGTCACGCGTCGCTTACAACGCAAAGGTCAATATCTATCGCGAAAATACGCAGCCCATTTTGCTCGGTATCGAAGACCGCAAGTTGCCCGAGGCCAGGCAGCCGGCTTAAGAAAAACGGGGCGGGGAGATGGGCGTCTTTCTCATAAATGATTGGGGCGGGGAGATGGGCGTCTCTGTATATAGACAATTGGGGCGGGGAGATGGGCGCTACGCGCCTGTCGGGCGACTGCGTCGCCCTCGGTGCGAACTCCATGGGTAGTCCGTCATCCCCCCACTAATGAAAAAAGGCCGCTCACTTGAAAGTGAAAGCGGCCTCTTTTTAATTAGTGGTCGGGGCGGGGAGATTCGAACTCCCGACCCCCACAACCCCATTGTGGTGCGCTACCAGGCTGCGCTACGCCCCGACCGATGTGAGAGTGTTGAGCGGCCTCGTCGGCCGCTGCTATCGCTCGCGCGCTGGGGCGCGCTCCCACAGTCGCGCTCCCACGGGCGGCAATGATACTTGCCACCCCGTGATTAGGAAAGGTGATTTTTTAGCGGCGCAGAATCTTAAGAACTTGTTCAAGTTCCAGACGTAACTGCTTGATAATTTGTTGGCTTTGAGTGACGTCCGACTTGGCTTGATCGCCCATCAGGCGCTGCCGTGCACCGCCGATCGTGAAGCCTTCGTCATACAAAAGGCTACGAATCTGACGGATGATAAGCACATCCTGCCGCTGGTAATAACGCCGGTTGCCCCGACGCTTTACGGGCTTTAGTTGTGGGAACTCCTGTTCCCAATACCTGAGCACGTGCGGCTTCACCGCACAAAGATCGCTGACCTCACCTATGGTGAAGTAACGCTTGCCAGGAATTGGAGGTAGTTCGTCGTTATTCCCCGGTTCCAGCATAGGCTTCCACGCGGGCTTTTAGTTTTTGTCCTGGACGAAAAGTCACGACCCGACGTGCGGAAATTGGAATCTCCTCGCCGGTTTTCGGGTTTCTGCCAGGACGTTCTTTTTTATCGCGTAAATCAAAGTTTCCGAAACCGGAAAGCTTGACCTGCTCCCCAACTGCTAATGATGCACGCAGCTCTTCAAAGTACATATCGACAAGTTCGCGGGCTTCGCGCTTGTTCAATCCGAGTTCGTTGAACAGCGACTCCGCCATATCTGCTTTTGTCAGTGCCATTGTTCTAGTCTCTCAATTCTGCGCCGAACTCGTCGCGCAATTTTTGCACTGCCGCGGCTTGTGCGGCGTCCGCATCATCGTCAGTAAGGGTGCGGGATGTTTCCTGCAAAATCAAGCCTATTGCGACGCTTTTTAGCCCAGCTTCTATTCCTGGTCCCTGATAGATGTCAAAAATCCTGACACCCTGGATCAGATCCGGAACCGAAGACTTGACAGCTTCCAGCAGTTCTTCGCCACTGATTTTCTCATCGACAATGACCGCAACGTCGCGGCGAATTGCCGGGAATTTCGATACCGGTTTCGCAATTGGTACAGCAGACGCGAGTGCTGTCGCCACATCAAGTTCAAATACGAACGCATCGCGTTTGAGTTCGAGCGCTTTTGCAACACCCGGATGCAGCTTCCCAACGTAGCCGATTACGGTGTCGCCACGAAGGATGTCGGCCGTCTGCCCGGGCTGCAATGCGGGGTGGCTTGCGACAACATACCGGAAGTCGCCTTCATTTCCGGCAAGTTCGAGAATGGCCTCAACGTCAGATTTTATGTCAAAGAAATCAATACCCTGCGCGCCACTTCCCCACTGTTCAGGGAGCGCGGAACCGCACGCGACAGCAGCCAGTCTTACCACTTCACCGGGGTCATCGAGCGCGCCGTGAAATGATTTTCCGATTTCGAAAAGTCGTACACGGTCGCGCTGCCGTGACACATTCGAGGCCGCGGCGGTAACGAGACCTGGCAACAGCGAAGAACGCATTACCGACATCTCCGAAGAAATCGGATTACTCAGTACCAGTTTCGAATCGGTGCCGGAAAATGCACTGTCTGATTTTGCATCGATAAAACTGTAAGTGATCGCCTCGTCGTAATCGCGTGCAATCAGCGTATCCGAAACCCGCTCGAGGTCGACGGAAGTCTCGGTTACGACCTGCAATGGCGATTGGGCGATTTCGGTCTGTTCGGGCACCTCATCGTAGCCGTGCATCCTGACAATCTCTTCAATCAGGTCGACTTCGCTGGCGATATCGAAGCGAAAACCCGGCGGATTGACGTTCCAACCATCATCAACTTCGCTTACTTCCAGTCCGAGACGCTCGAGAATACTGACGATGACTTCGTCGTCGAGTTCGACGCCGAGTAGCAGTGCAACACGACCACGTCGCAGGTGAATTGTCTCCGAAACCGGCAGGTGTTCCTCCGACACGTGGTGGACGAGTGGGCCAGCATCCCCGCCCGAAATCTGCAACAGCAATTCGGTAGCACGCTCAACGGCGCGGGCCTGCCCATACGGATCGACGCCACGCTCGAAACGCAGTGAGGCGTCGGTATGCATGCCATAGGAACGCGCTTTGCCCGCCATGAATTCCTGCGGCCAGAATGCTGCCTCGAAAAACACGTCAGTGGTTTTGTCACTAACAGCCGTGCTCAGGCCGCCCATGATCCCGGCGAGGCCGATTGCTCCGCTGTCATCGGTAATGACGAGGGTATCCGGGTTGACCTCGACGACGCTTTCGTCGAGCAGCGCGACTTTTTCGCCCTTTTTGGCCAGCCGCGGCCGGATCGAGCCCTGCACCAGGCTGGCATCGTAGGCGTGCTGTGGCTGGCCCAGCTCGAGCATGACGTAATTGGTGATATCGACGACGGGTGAAATCCCACGCAGACCGGCTCTGCGTAGTCGTTCGACCAGCCAGAATGGTGACCGGGCATTCGGATCTATGTTGCGGATCAGCCGTCCCGCAAAACTCGGGCAACCCTCCGGCAACGGAATCTCGACGGGCAAGATGTCCTCGAGCGATACGTCGACCCGAGTCACCTCAGAATTCTTCAGTTCGCAGCCGGTCTGCGCCGACACTTCTCGCGCAACTCCGAGTACGCTGAAACAATCGCCGCGATTCGGCGTCAGGTCGAGATTGATCACGGTATCAGGCAGCGCCAGGAATTCCGTTAGCGGCATGCCCGCGGGTGCATCAGCGGGTAGCGAAATAATGCCGTCGGACTCGTCGCCAAGCCCCAGTTCAATGGCAGAGCACAACATGCCGTTGGATATGACGCCGCGAATTTCCGCTTTGCGCAATTCGACACCGTTCGGCAACGTCAGACCCGCCGCCGCGAACGGGCTTTTCATACCTTGCTCCACGTTCGGAGCCCCACAGACGACCTCGATGGTCTTCTTGCTGCCCGTCGATACCTTGCAGACGCTCAGGCGATCCGCATCCGGGTGCCTGCTGACCTCGATCACTTCGCCGACAACGACACCGTCGAGGCCGGTGCCCTCAACCGTGATTTCGTCGACTTCGAGGCCGAGCATCGTCAGCTGATGAGCAAGCTCTTTGGTCTCCAGGTTCGGATTGACCCACTCGCGCAGCCAGGACTCTACAATCTTCATCGTGATTACCTGAACTGCCGGAGGAAACGCATGTCGTTCTCGAAGAACGTGCGCAGATCATCGACCCGATACCGCAGCATGGCGAGACGTTCAATGCCCATGCCGAAGGCATAACCTGTGAATTCTTCCGGATCCACGCCCGCGGCCTCGAGTACGTTCGGATGCACCATGCCGCAGCCGAGAATCTCGAGCCACTTGTCTTCAGACCACAGCACGTCGACTTCCGCCGACGGCTCGGTGAACGGAAAATACGACGGCCGGAAACGCAACTCGGCCTTGCGCTCGAAAAAGGCTTCGACGAACTCGTGCAGCACGGCTTTGAGGTGCGCAAAACCGATACCCCGGTCGACCACCAGTCCTTCGACCTGGTGAAACATCGGGGTATGCGTCTGATCCGAGTCGCAGCGATACACTCGCCCGGGCGCAATGATACGAATAGGCGCGCCCTCCTCGACCATCGAACGAATTTGCACGGGAGACGTATGCGTTCGCAGCAACTTGCCGTCCGGGAAGAAGAACGTGTCGTGCATGGCACGAGCCGGGTGGTCCGGTGGGAAATTCAGCGCCGTGAAATTGTGGAAATCGTCCTCGATTTCCGGCCCGGAACGAACGCCGAATCCGGCATTCCGGAAGATCCTCTCGATACGCGCCATCGATCGCGATACGGGATGACGGCCACCCACGAAGTAGCCGCGACCGGGCAAGGTCACATCGACGGCATCCTTCGAGAGTTTTTCCTCGAGAGCAGCGGTCTCCAGAGCCTCGCGGCGCAGGTTAATACGACCCTGCACTTCCTGCTTGGCCTTATTAATTTCCTGCCCGGCGGTCGGGCGCTCGTCTGCCGGCAATTGACTCAATGATTTGAGCCGCGCCGTCAGTTCGCCCTTTTTGCCCAGATAGGAGACCCTGACCGCGTCGAGCGCAGCCAGGTCACTCGCAGCATCAATTGCTGAAGCGGCCGCCTCGACCAACTCGCTCAGTGCCTGCATCGCCAATGTCCTGGACCCGGGTGCGGTTGGAACCGCCCGCCTTGACTCAGGCGGTCTGCGCGAGGGCCGCTTTGGCCTGTTCGGCGATAGCTCCGAATCCCTCGGCGTCATGTACTGCGATATCCGCCAGTACCTTGCGGTCGATGTCGATATTCGCCAGATTGAGCCCGTTGATCAGGCGGCTGTATGACAGCCCGTGCAAGCGCGCCGCCGCATTGATGCGCGTGATCCACAGTGCGCGGAACTGGCGCTTACGCTGCCGGCGGTCGCGATACTCGTACTGGCCGGCCTTGATGACAGCCTGCTTGGCTGTCTTGTAAAGCTTGCTGCGCGCGCCGTAATAACCCTTGGCTTCTCCGAGGACTTTCTTATGGCGGGCTTTGGCGGTTACGCCACGTTTTACTCGTGCCATCTCTCAATCTCCTCTTAGCTGTACGGGAGCATGCGGCGCACGCTCTTAACATCGGCATCGGCAATCTGCTCGGTACTACCGAGATGACGCTTACGCTTCGACGGTTTCTTGGTAAGGATGTGATTGAGATGGGATTGGGCGCGCTTGAAGCCACCTTTTCCCGTCCGGCGGAAGCGCTTCGCCGCGCCCCGGTTGGTCTTCATCTTCGACATTTTGTCGTCTCCACTTAGTTAGCCGTGCCACGTACCGCAGTCAATATGAGACTGGCGGCCGCTGCAGGCGGGGACAGCCCGGAGCTTACGCTCCCCGGGCAATTCTTACTGCTTCTTCCTCGGTGATATCACCATGATCATTTGCCGACCTTCCATTTGCGGCATCTGTTCAACAACACCAAACTCTTCAAGGTCATTCCGGACCCTGGCCAGGAGCTTCGCACCCAAATCCTGATGCGCCATCTCTCGACCCCTGAATCTCAATGTGATTTTCGTCTTATCCCCGTATTCGAGGAATGCCACGAGTTTTCGTAGCTTGATCTGATAATCACCCTCGTCCGTCCCCGGACGAAACTTAATTTCCTTTACATGGACCTGTTTCTGCTTGCGCTTGGCCGATTGCGCCTTCTTGTTCTGTTCGAACAAGTACTTGCCGAAATCCATGATCCGGCAAACCGGCGGTTCCGCCATCGGTGAGACCTCGACCAGGTCCAGCGCCTCGCCTTTGGCCAACTCGATTGCCTCGGCAACCGCCATGATCCCTTTTTGCTCGCCAGCGGAGTCAATGACCCGAACTTCCGCGGCTTCGATTTCTTCATTGCGCCTGATGCGCTTTGTGACTGCGATCCCAGTGTCCTCCGCAACCTGACAGGTACCCCGCAGCGCCTACGTTACGGAGGCCGCTACGGGAACGCGATTCTATATAGCCAGAGTACAAGAAACAACCGGGAGAACCCCAATATATTCAGAAGAATCAGGCATCTTGTTGCCACTTGCCACGCCAGGGTCGATGGTGCGTATCCCAACAGGGGCATACTGTGGCCAGCGTATAGCAGCCGGAAAACTGGTGGGCGATGCGGGTTTTGAACCTGCGACCTCCACGATGTCAACGTGGCGCTCTACCCCTGAGCTAATCGCCCTTCACTTTTCGCCACCGCATTCGGCGGGCGGCATACGATACTCAAGCGCTTGCTGCGGCGCAAGACCCTCAGCCAGCCTTGAGATCGGGTAAGCCCAGGCCCTCCTGGCGAATGCGCCGAATTTCGTCCCGGAGCCGTGCCGCTTCCTCGAATTCGAGGTCCCTGGCGTGCCGGAGCATCTGCTTCTCCAGCTTGGCGGCCTTTTTCAAGAGTTGCTGCGGGGACATCGTCGCATAAGACGCCTGTTCCTCGGCGACCCGGCGGCGACCGCCCTTTGGCGACGGGTATGCCGCCTCCATAATATCCGCGACCTGCTTGATGATCGTTGTCGGTTCAATGCCGTGCTTTACGTTGTGCTCCAGCTGCTTTTCGCGTCTTCGGGTCGTCTCTTCGATGGCCCGCTGCATGGAGCCTGTCATGTTGTCCGCATACAGAATCGCCGTGCCGTGAAGGTTGCGCGCGGCACGGCCTATGGTTTGAATCAGCGAGCGATCGGAGCGCAGAAATCCTTCCTTGTCAGCATCGAGAATTGCCACGAGTGATACCTCGGGCATGTCGAGCCCTTCGCGCAGCAGGTTGATGCCGACGAGGACGTCGAACGCACCCAGGCGCAGGTCGCGGATGATCTCGGTCCTTTCCACGGTGCCGATGTCCGAGTGCAGGTAGCGCACCCGTACCTGGTGTTCCGCAAGATAGTCGGTCAGGTCCTCGGCCATGCGCTTGGTGAGTGTCGTAATCAGTACGCGTTCGTCAACCGCGACGCGATGACCAATCTCGGACAGGACGTCATCGACCTGGGTCTTTGCCGGCCTTATCTCGACAGCGGGATCGACCAGGCCAGTCGGCCGCACGAGTAGTTCGACGACGTTGTCCGCATGCTCGGTCTCATAGTTTCCAGGGGTCGCAGATGTGTAAATGGTCTGTGGCGACTGCCCTTCGAACTCGTCGAATCGCAGGGGGCGGTTATCCAGCGCCGATGGCAGTCTGAAGCCGTACTCCACGAGAGTCTCTTTCCTTGATCGATCGCCTTTGTACATGCCGCCCAGCTGCGGCACCGTGACGTGGCTTTCGTCAATAATCAGCAGTGCATTGTCGGGGACGTAGTCGAAGAGGCACGGTGGTGGCTCGCCTTCATCGCGGCCCGAAAGGTAGCGTGAATAGTTTTCGATCCCGGCACAGTAGCCGAGCTCCTTTATCATCTCTAAATCAAATAAGGTTCGTTGCTCAAGTCTTTGAGCTTCCAGTAGTTTTTCGTGTTTTCTCAGGTACTCAAGTCGGTCCTTTAGTTCGACTTTGATTGCCTCGCAGGCCTTTAGCAGCGTCTCCCTGGGCGTCACGTAATGGGTCTTCGGGAAGATGGTCATCCTCGGCACGCGCCGCACGACCTCGCCTGTGAGCGGGTCGAAGTACGAAAGTGACTCGACTTCCTCGTCAAAGAGCTCGATTCTGACGGCGTCGCGTTCCGAGTCCGCCGGAAACACATCGATGATGTCGCCGCGGACCCGATACGTACCCTGTGACAGGTCGAGTTCATTGCGTGTGTACTGCAACTCGGCCAGGCGCCTGAGGATTTTGCGCTGATCGATGCGATCGCCACGCACAAGGTGCAACACCATGCTGAAGTACGCCTCGGGGTCACCCAAACCGTAAATCGCGGAGACCGTTGCCACGATGATCGCGTCCTGGCGTTCTATCAGTGCCTTGGTCGCGGACAGGCGCATCTGCTCGATGTGCTGGTTGATCGAGGCGTCCTTCTCTATATAGGTATCCGAGCTCGGGACGTAGGCTTCCGGCTGGTAGTAATCGTAGTAGGAGACGAAGTACTCAACCGCATTGCGCGGGAAATAGTCGCGCATTTCCCCGTACAGCTGCGCGGCCAGGGTCTTGTTGGGCGCCAGAATAATCGCCGGTCGCTGCAACCGTTCGATCACGTTTGCCATCGTGTACGTTTTGCCGGAACCCGTGACGCCGAGCAGGATCTGGCGCGCAAGGCCATCGCTCAGACCTTCGACGAGTTCGGCGATGGCAGGCCCCTGGTCACCGGCTGGCTGATAGTTCGAGACAAGTCTCAGCTCGTCGCGATCATCGGCCGTCGACTTCTTGGGCAGGCTCGTCGTTTCACGTACCATTTGCTGTTCACTTTGCGGAGGCAACCAGTGAGTTTATCAGTTTCGCCACGTATGGCTCGGGTGAAGCCGTCCCCGACCGCTGCTGTGCTGGCACTGGCAACGGAATTGCGAGCGCAAGGCCGCGACATCATCAGTCTCGGTACGGGCGAGCCCGATTTCGATACCCCACAGCACATCAAGGATGCGGCGATCGAGGCGATTGCGGCCGGCCAGACGAAGTACACGCCCATAGACGGCACGCTGGAGCTGAAGCAGGCTATTCAGCGCAAGTTCGCCCGGGATAACGAACTGGACTACGACATTTCACAGATCGTCGTAACCGCGGGGGGCAAGCAGGCCCTTTATAACGTGTGTGTCGGGCTACTTGGGCCCGGTGACGAGGCGATCATTCCGGCTCCCTACTGGGTGTCCTACCCGGACATGGTTCTGCTTGCGGAGGCAGAGCCTGTGGTCGTCGAGACCGGCATCGAGCAGGATTTCAAGATAACCGCCGCTCAGCTCGAGGCTGCATTGAACGACCGGACTCGCCTCCTGCTACTGAACAGTCCGAGCAATCCGACGGGCGCCAGCTACACCCGCGCCGAGCTGCAAGCGCTTGGGGCAGTCCTGGAACACTATCCCGACGTTGTCGTCCTTACAGATGACATGTACGAGCATATTTACTGGGCACCGGAACCCTTCGTGAGTTTCGGTGCCGCCTGCCCGGCCCTGCTCGACCGAACTGTTACCACCAACGGTGTTTCGAAGGCCTATGCAATGACGGGCTGGCGAATCGGCTTTGCGGCCGGACCACCCGAAATCATCGCCGCGATGAAGACGATCCAGAGCCAGAGCACGTCGAATCCCTGCAGTGTCTCGCAGGCCGCTGCCGTCACTGCACTGGATGGTGACCAGACGCCTGTTGCCGAGATGTGTGCATCGTACAAACAGCGCCACGATTACGTCGTGGCCGCCCTGAACAATATTCCGGGCTTCGAGTGCCGGCCAGGCGAAGGTACTTTTTATGCGTTCCCACGCATCACAGGTGCCATCGAGGCGCTTGGGCTGGATAGTGACGCGGAACTCACCGAATTCCTGATCAATGAGGCAGATGTGGCCTGTGTTCCCGGTATCGCGTTCGGGGCTCCGGGCTATCTGAGGATCTCTTTCGCCAGTTCGATGGAGTCGCTCGAGGAGGCCCTGAAACGCATAAAACAGGCGGCGTCCGCTTGACTTCGGATGGGGGCTGGACCAAAATCGCGGCCCGCACCTGATGGTGACCGACACTTCCCCGATAGCTCAGTTGGTAGAGCGTCTGACTGTTAATCAGAATGTCCGTGGTTCGAGTCCGCGTCGGGGAGCCAAATTCAAAAAAGGCCTCAAATTAGAGGCCTTTTTTTGTGTCTGACAAATCCATCCGGAAGCGCTTTCTCAGGCCGTCAGGTTCTCTGCGTCCGCGAAATCTTCCTCGAGTTCTTCCGGTTCTGGCGCAACCTTCAATGGCGCCGGTAAGATCATCTCGATCCTGCCGTTGAAACGAGCACCATCTTCCATGACCAGGCGAGTGCAATAGACGTTGCCGTTTACCGTCGCGCCGTTGGCCAGCGAAACCAGGCCTTCGCCGTGGATATCACCGTTTAGTTCGCCTTCGACGATGACGGAACTCGCGTGAATGTCGGCCGTGACCCGGCCCTGTTTACCAATCATCAGGTTTTTCTTGTGATGGGCGATCGTGCCCTCAATGGTGCCCTCTATCACCAGGTCCTCGTCCGCCGACAGCTCGCCTTTAAACACCAGTGTCGGTCCAATGACGGATACATTTTTCGAACGTACGGGTTGGCTCTCGCCAATCCGCGGCGGCGAGGCTGCGCCCCATCCTTCGCGATCCTGCCCCTTCTTGAACATCGCTCTTCCTCCAAGTCAGTGCAAATGTGGCACCAGTCGGATCTCCCACTGGTCGCCGTTCGTTGAAGATTACTCCAGAAGTGCTCTGAGTGCCTTTTTTGACTGCTCACGATTTGGGCCTGGCGCTTCCCCAGAAGTTGTAGGACAGCATCTTGGCGCCCGGGATATACATTCGCTCGTCGGACGTTAGCTCGAAGCCACTACTGGTGATCAGGTCCGGAATATCCCGATTCATGTTGCAGCCGCCGGAGAATCGACTCCAGGCGGAATTCAGCCGATTCTGCCAGCGACGCACGTTGGCATCCGGTGCGGTGCCATGCTCGCAGTAAATCAGGCTCCCACCTGGCTTCAATACTCGGCGCATTCCCTCCAGTGCGGAAACTGCATCCGGAATCGTGCAGAGTGTATAGGTGATGAGCACGGTATCGACGCTGCTTGCCTCGAGGGGAATTTCCTCGCCCGGCAGGTCGATGAACTCGACGTCGAGGTCCGATTCGTCAACCAAGGGTTGCGCCTTGCGTCGCATGCCCTCGGATGGCTCGAGCCCCCAGATCTTTCGGACCTTCTTGGTGTCGTAGAAAGGCAGGTTCCGCCCGCTTCCGAAACCGATCTCTAAGACATCTCCCTCTGCAAGGTGCACGACTTTCTCGCGTTGCTTGCGGGTCGGTTTCGTCGAGCACGCGAGATCGATCAGGTGCGGCAGGACTTTGTTTTCATAAAATGACATTGCGGTGATGGCTCTACAAACTAACGCATGGCCGAGAACCACGGGTGCTTACCGAATTGATCGCGTGGCACCGGTTCCCCACGAGTAACATACCACTCGAAGCCACGTATCACTGAACCCAGGTACGACTTCAGGTACGGACGAATCCGAAGCCAGTGCGGTATCCACTGCAAGACGGATGGCAAGCCTTGAATGAGTTGGGGGTACACCGTGATCTTGAGGAAACAGGTCTGTTCATCCTCGGCAGTGATTCGCCACGATACATAGGACCTGGCGCCTCCTTTACGGCCAATTTCAAGATCGTAGCCGGTCCCGTCGATCCAGCTCTGAAATTGTCGTTCGAGGACCCAGCCGCTGAGATAGTGGATCTCGTCTCTGGAGTCGGGGCCCGGCCACGATGTCACGGGATTGCTCTTGCAGAACGGGTGGCACGGTTCGAGGTTTCCCGGCATCGAAATCGCTTCCCAGACCTTATCCGCCGGAGCCGCAATCTTCCTTTGCACAGCGATCGGCCGGCCAAATCGAGATCTGTCGTAAGGAATCACCAGCGATACTCCGGTAACTCGGCGACGCTTTGTAGAATGATGGCGCCATCGACGCCTGACAACCTTGATCTGTCGTGGGCGCCCGTCAGTACGGCGCAGTTCCAATGTACGCCGGCATTCACGCCGGCTTGAAGATCCGAAACAGTGTCTCCGATGCTGGCGACCTTGGACACGGAGTCCATTCCGGTGCTTCTCATCGCTTCCTGTATCAAATAGGGAGCTGGTCGTCCGGCCGCAACGTCGTCATTGCAAATCAGCGCATCGACCTTTCCTGCCCAGCCCGAGCTTTCTATCAGAAGGTCTGCAACGTTGCTGTCAAAGCCGGTAGTGAGCGCAATCTTCGCGCCAACCGATCGACACCATTCGAACGCTTCTGCAGCGCCCTCTATTGGCCGTACTGCGCCGCTGCGATAATGCTCTTCCAAACTGCTCTGAAACGCCGCGTAGACCGGTTCCTGCAGCCGAGCGGCCTCATCCTCTTCCAGGTGTGAGGCGAGCAGATCGGCTATCGCTTCGCGCTTTGATTTACCGCGAACCGCAGAGATCTCGTCACCGGATAGGTGCAGACCCGTGCGGGACAAAGCCGATCGAAATGCCCCCGGAATCGCGTCCGACGGCTCGATCGTCGTTCCAATCATGTCGAAGACAAATAATTCCGGCCGCATGAAGGGTCACCTGCTATCTGCCTGACCTTCGCATTTCCACACGGCTACCAGTGTGCCTAGTGACTGGCCGACATTTCGAGAATTACACGCCAGAGATACTCGACCATACTGACAAAAGCGTCCTCGGCAACTCGCTCGTTGTCTCCGTGCGCGCCATAGCCACTGTTGATCTCGTCAATAGACCGTGCGGGTCCGATGCCGTATGCCTGCATGCCTTTCGCCCGTACCTGAGCCATGTCCGTGGCCCCCGTCGACATGATGGGCAATACCGTGGACTCCGGGTACATCTCGACTGCGACCTGCTCCAGCGTTTGGAACATTTCATTGTCGATTTCAGATGGTGGTGCCGCTGGCCTGTAAATGTGTTCCGGTACGATTTCCACGCGCGGGTCGTCGATGACTGCGGCCAGGCTCTTGTAGAAACCCTCGACATCTTCGTCAGGAAGCATACGAATGTCGAGAACGGCAGACGCCTCAGAGGGAATAACGTTGCGGCGAAAGCCTGCGTCCATGACGGTAGGTACGACTGACGTCCGCAAGATGGAATAGTGATACGGAAATGTCTCCAGAAAATGCTGCTGGATGTCATCCGTCATCTCGGGATTGGCGACGTTCGCATAGAGCGTCGCCTCGTCCGGAGGGGAGATGTCGGCGAGCCGATCGAAGTAGGTCTCGGTTGTCTCGTTGAGGCGCATTTCCGTTTGCCAGGCCGACGCTTTCGCCACCGCATTGGCCAAAATTACGACAGCATTGTCGGTTCTTGG
>Ga0255052_10002019_pt1 | contig 14817 bp, 13 predicted proteins | sample JV7_2_21_MG_FD_188632 | JGI IMG/M metagenome (GOLD analysis project Ga0255052, IMG submission 188632) | Seawater microbial communities from Jervis Inlet, British Columbia, Canada - JV7_2_21 | ecosystem: Environmental > Aquatic > Marine > Inlet | place: Canada: British Columbia | collected...
GTGACAATGACTCTGACGCGGCGTTGAGCCTTCACATGCCAGGAACTTCGGTGTCAATCGGCGGCAAGAGCGTTATCAAGAACGGCGAACTTAGTCTTTAGATTGCGGAGTGACAGAGCGAGAACTTATGACCAGCTTTGCGCTGTCAGATATTTAGTCGACTATCGAGCTAGTAGTTTCCAACGATGGGTGGCTCGACAGTGCGAGTGGCCAGTATTGTCCTATTCTTGCCACGGGTGACCGTCCGCTTCTGGCCGAGAGCAGCCTCTCGCTCAGATGTATACTGAGAGGCTGGTATTGACCCAAAGCAGACGGTCACCAATGATGTGACTGTTACAAGCCAGGAATCAGGATTTCGGACCGGAGGTTGCGAGAATGGTAGGGAGTCGGATCGACATTGTCCTCGTAAAGCTTGGCGCGGTTTTTATAGTCGTGCTCTCGCTCCAAGGTCTGACCAGCTACGCCTCGTATTTTGTTGCAGGTGAAGATGCACTGGAGATAACGCTTATCGCGTTCCTTTTCGTCTTCGCGATCCCGTTCGGCATCTCGGCCCTACTTTGGTTCTTTCCCGCTACGATAGTTGGAATTACGCCTCTCGATGTTCAGGAACGGCAGGACGAGCCTGCTCGGGCGACCTATGGGATTCTAGTTGGAGTAACCCTTGTCGGTCTCTATACGTTGGTTTTCGGCATTATTGATCTATTTTATTACGAAGCGGTGAGGGTCGCGGAAGCTTCGTATCTCGGTATCGAAGGCGCTGGAACGTACGAACCTACTCCAGATACAGCTGCTGGCCGCTACACGAATATTCTGCAGGTTCTGCTCGGTATTTCTCTTCTTCTCGGACGCAATGGAATCGCGAGAGCGCTGGCTAAAGTCAGGGGACGTTCCACGACACACTCCTCCTGAAGGGCGGACTGACCGTCCGCTTCTGGCCGAAACCAGACACTCACCTAGTTGTATACTCAGCGTCTGGTAATGACCCAAAGCAGACGTTCAATATAACGCCCCTAAAAGGGATGTTATTCCTCAGTTATGCACACGAACTATGGTTAGGCTGCTCGGAGGGCGATGCGCATGTCCAAACTGCATTACGCGATTTACATCGTAATTATTGGCGCTTGCGTGGTTCAGGCAGAAAACACCTCTCAGGTAGAACTTCCTGATGACTACCTTCCATTCAAATTGCATCAACTCGATGACAAACTAGTAGGAGAAAGCGAATTTCTTGATGGTTTTAGAATATCCATGAATGTCCCCTCCGAACTATTGGGCAGCGGATTGAGTATAGAAGCTCTGTTCTCGTTGGTTCGTAGTCAAAATGTAACCGGCACCGTGACCTATCCGAGCGGTAGAACTACCGAAATAGAATATGAACTCGTCCGCCACAGGCAAACCGAAGAGATTTATATGAAATCCTCTCTAGGTTATTTCTTGTGGGAGTATATGTTCATTGATGACGAGATACTAAATTTGGCCATTTACTGGTGGTATCGTCCTCCGGCAACGGAGAAAGATATGGAAATAATTGAATCAGCCGAAATGCTCCTTGCGGATTCAAGTCATTGGCATAAAGGCGATGACAGAGAATGTGATGATGACATTGAGAACAATCAATGGAGCCTCTTCTGCTCACTGAAGTACTCCTCAATGGAGATAACCGGTGAATACAATCACCACAACACAGCGATACAAACGGTGAGATTCCTAATAGATGAAATCGTTCCAAATCATGGGTTCGCCCACACGCTAATGGATTTCAACAATGAATCATCTACGAGGCATAGTGATATTTTGCGTGTTCTGGAGATGTCAAAACAGCGCATTGAGGGAGAGTTGAATTCTCAACATTGAGTCGGTACATCGATAAGCCATAACAGGCTTATGGATGCCAATTTATACTGATGAACGCCCAAAACGAAACATAAAATGCGCTGCACTTGCCACCTTTACATCAACAACCAGCGTCTGCTTTTGGCCGAAACCAGCCGCCCAGGTGGTAAGCTGCCGAGAGGCTGGTAATGACCCATTGCGGACGGTCGCATTTTTCATGAGTAAGAGGGAAAAATGAACGCCAAGTTAAGTGTTGCGCTGCCGATTCTGTGTTTGATACTTGCGATGCCGGCGTTTTCATGGGCCTGCACGGTACCGCCTCCTTATCTTTATGTATCCCACCATGATCTGGTGCTGACCTCAGAAGCGATTGTGCTCGCAAAAGCGGTCGAAGTACGCACCAATACTCAGTCGGAATACGCCACTTTTGCCTTTGAAACGGTTGAAGTATTGAAAGGCAGCCCCCCAGATACTTTTGAACTCTACGGCTTGAAGGCGGGACGGTATGCGGAGAGCAATTATGGTGTCGATGGAGGTGACTTTGAAGGCCACAGGTCGCCGTCTTTCTGGGCTTGGAACCTCGGCAACAGCGCGATGAACACAGCATGCTCTACACACGGAGTATTTGCTACTGGTCAGAGATATTTAATTTTCATGAGAGACAAGCCGCACTTTCGGGCCTATGAGAACATTCGCGAAGAAAACGACCTTTGGCTGGATGTGATCAGGCTGGTCGCAAAGAGTTCAGGAAACGGAACGCTGGCAGATTTTCCCCTCCCGAAGGCTGACAGTGCTGTCCAGTGCATCGAAAAGGTTGTCGGCGATAGAAAGTATTCGCGTGTGAGGCACACCGCAATTGACGCCTGCATAAGTCGTCATGACCTTGAGTAGGTTGCTCACCGAAAGATCGTGATACATCAAACTCTGAACGGCCGCTCCTGGCCGTAACCAGACCCTCAGGTAACGGTCGGCGAGCGTCCGCTTTTGATGAAAGCAGACATTCCCCTATTCTTTTGCTGTGTGATGACATCCACCAACAGTTACTAACTGGACTCATTCCAGTTTTAGGTACATCCCAGAATTGACGGGATTTTCCTATCAGCGCATAAAGTCTAGTTACATCCGATAAAGGCAAACCTGACCAAAGTCAGGGACGCAAAGCCGCGGGTCCTCGCTTCCTCCGAGAAGCCATCAATGACTCCCCGAAGGACCCAAGATCGCCGGGCTGCCGTCAGAATTACCGACGGAGGGCTGACAATGAAGGAGAACACACTCGGTCTCCGTCACCAGAAGTGAAGATATATGTTACGGCAAGTTGCTCGGCTCGATCCCGACAGCCGGAAGGTCATATTTCGCCAGTTAATCGGTGCGATCAATCAGGGTGATCTCAAAGGTCAACTTTGACCAGTCGAGAAAAACCAAAGTAAAAGGGTAATCCAATGAAATCAATGCTAACAACCATTGCAATCGTATTGGCACTTGTGCCAGCGACTTTGTATGCGGGCACTGTCGCCCTAGGGACACTTTCAATTGAATTTGAATCGGAGGATTCGGGCGAGGCTTCAGGCAACATGTGGCTCACCCGTTCGTCAAAAAACGACCTTGAGATCATCGGCTGTAGTTTCAAAGGAGAGCTTGATGGACAAGGTGGTAGTGATAAATGGGGGTGGTGCCGGGCACGAGACGCGAGTGGATTAGAAGTCTTTTGCATTACAGAAGACGAGAATCTGCTGGACGCCCTGCAGGCAATTTCACCTTTTTCATGGGTGAGATTTGTGTTCGAAAACGCTACCCAAAGAAACGACGGTGTGTGGATAGCGGACTGTACCCGGTTTGACATCTCAACCCAGTCTCTCCACCTGCCCAATTTCGCCACTAAGGGAAATAAATGACGACGACTGATATACGTGTCGAATCTTTCCAAAATAATGTTCCCTTCGGATAGCATTATCTAATGGCTTGAACGATAGAGACTAATCTCCGCTTATGGCCGTTAGCTGTCCTTCACATCGGCTCGCATCGAACTGATCGAACGACCGCTAATGGCCGTAAGCAGCCGCCCAAGTGGTAAAGTAACGAACGACTGCTTGTGACCTAAAGCGGCCGGTCGCATTCACGCCCGTATTGACCATCTGACAACTAAGTTCTATGTCGAATAAGCCGAAGGACCGCCGTAGTTTATTGGAGATTCTCGGCTCCACTTCCGACGTACTATTCCCTGCCGACTTGGGCAAAAAATCAGTCGAACTGAACTCACGTAGCGCCGACGATGACACTCCACTCCATATTGTCCTATGGAGAGACGACTCCTACGCGGCAGAAGCACTCATTGATGCGGGCGCAGATGTGGATGCCGTCGGAGACATGGGCGAAACTCCCTTGCACGTTGCGATTCGGCGAGAGAATGCGAGAGTGACGCGAGCTTTGCTTCAGGCCGGGGCCGGCGTTGAAATCCGATCCGAATTTGGTCAAACCGCCGATGAGTTCTTGAAGAAAACTAGCTGTGAATTTAGACGGCAGCTAGACTCCTGATAGCACGCCTTGACCGGCCGCTTCTGGCCGAAAGCAGCCCCTCACGAGCCCCAATATTCAGACATTTGAACGACTGCTTCTGGTGAAAGCAGACGTTCGGCGTTAACCCCCTATTTGGCCAGGTCGAGCAGTTTTCTTACTGTGCGCCAGTTCCGAGCGGTCGTGCTTACTCCCAGGTGCCGGTCAATTTTCGCTGCGAGGCGACTTCTTCCGATCCCATCCGGCGCGTGCAGGTACAGGGCCTCTTCCGCCAGCGTGAATCGTTCACTGTCTGCCTTGAGCGCGTTCATTCCATCGATGTCCGCGTTGCCCGCTTTTTCGATCAGAAACCAAACGTGAAGGAGCTTCGGCGTTGCCTCGGCTTCCGGGTAAGGGTTGGCCGACGCGATTGCCCTGAACTGTTCAACTGATTGCAGCAAGACCTGAGGTGCAAAACCGAACTGTGATTCGATAGCGTACCTGACCTTGCCGGAAAGCTTGTTCGCACTTTCTTCAGACGAGAAAACGGCGTTGCCACTTTGAATATAGGTCTGCACATCTTCGCAGCCAAGCGAAGCGAGAATATTGCGGAGCTCCTGCATCGGCAGTATGTTCTTGCCGCCGACATTGATGCCGCGAAACAACGCGACATAGCTCGTCATGTGTGCAGTTGGTCTGCGTACGCGAACAAGGCTGCCGAGCCGCCCGTGTGCAGAAAAACGATGTTGCCTCCGCCAAGCGTACCGTTTCGAATCAGGTCGATCATGCCGGCCAGGCCCTTGCCGCTGTACACGGGGTCGAACAACAGCCCTTCGGTTCGGGCAAGCATTAAGACGGCTTCGTTCATCGACTCCGTGGGTACGCCATAGCCCTCGCCAACGTAGTTGCAGTTTGCGACCACGTCTTCACGCGAAACGCAGCCTGGCTTGCCAATGTACTCCGCCGTCTCGCATGCAAGATTGAAGACTTTTTCTTCCTGATCCTGCTGCGGAATATTCACACCGATGCCGAGCAGCGGGATTGTACTTTTCATTGCTTTCAAACCGACGATCAACCCGCCTTGTGTACCGGCGCTACCGGTCGCGGTCACGATGTGGCCGATATCCAGCCCCTGCTCTTCGATCTGCCCAAGCAACTCGATCGCACAATTGACATAGCCGAGTGCGCCGATCTTGTTCGATGCGCCGCCCGGGATGATGTAAGGCTTTCCGCCCTGTGCTCTCACCTCGTCCTCAACCTCGGCCATCGCCTTCTCGAAGTCGGTACCGCCGGGGTATTCGCGCAGGTTCGCGCCGAAGATCTTGTCGAGAAGAACATTACCGGAGCCCGCGTAGTTCTCACTGGGATCGGCAATACGGTGCTCCAGCAGCACCTCGCACTTGAGGCCTAGCTTGCAGGCTGCCGCCGCGGTTTGGCGGACATGGTTCGACTGCACCGCACCGACCGTGATGATCGTGTCCGCGCCTTCTTCAAGCGCCGCCGCCATTGAATATTCAAGTTTTCGTGTCTTGTTCCCGCCGCTCGCCAGGCCCGTGCAGTCGTCGCGTTTAACGTAGATATTCGGGCCGCCGAGGTGCTCACTGAGTCGCGGCAAATGTTCGAGAGGAGTCGGCAAATGCGCCAGTGAAACCCTTGGGAATTTTGATAACAAGACTGTTTACTCCGAGTGCGCGAACTGCACGGTCTTCTGTGCAAGAACATCGGTGGATGAAATGAGCGGTACCTCGAGCATGGAGCCGTCGAGTACCAGTGGAATCTCTGTGCAACCTGCGATGATCGCGGCGGCACCGCGATCTACAAGCGCTTCGGCCAGTTTACGCATCGATGCGGAAACATCACTCCCTTTGTTGCCGGCCTTTATGCCGTTGATCAGGGTCATGAGCTGTTCCAGCTCGTGATCCTCTGGCAGAACGGCGATCAGGTCTTTCGCTGCTATCGCAGATTGATACACGCTTGTCTGCAGGCAACCGTTGGTCGCAAGTAAACCCACGGCCTTTGCACTCGGTGCTTTCTCACCGACAGCTTGGATGGATTCGTCGATGATCGAGATCAGCGGAATGCTGACCGCATCGAGGATACAGTCCTGGAACGCGTACGCAGTGTTGCACGGAATCACCAGAAAATCGGCTCCAGCCGCTTCGAGCCGCCGGGCCATTGCGGCCATCGCCGGCCCCGGATCCTCATCGCCACCGAGAATAAACGTCTGCCGGTTCGGCACGGTCGGATTGTGATCAATGAGCATGTGCAAGTGATCCTGGTCCTTGTCCGCCGGCGTCAATGCGATGACCTTGGCCATGAAGTCGACCGTGGCATCGGGCCCCATGCCACCGAGCACGCCAACTATTTTTCGCTGCTTCGTCATCCGAGCCCGACCTGTTTCAGGACTACCTGTAACTTGCTGACCAACTCGTCCACATGACTGCTGTCATAAATGAACGGCGGCGCCAGCAATATGTGTGCCCCGCTCTCTCCGTCGGCAGTCCGCCCACCCGGATAGATGATGAGACCGTTTTCCATGGCTGCGTTCTTGATCTTGCCACCATAAGACCTGTCGGCCGGCTTTTTTGTGTCGCGATCTTCGACCAGCTCGATGCCGATTAGCAGGCCTCGACCACGAATATTGCCAACATTCGGATGATCGCCGAATGCGATCTTCAGTTCTCCAAACAACTGCTCACCCACGCTGCGGACATTATTCAGCAAATCATCACGATCAATAACGCCGGAGACGGCTAGCCCGGCTGCGCAGGCGGTCGCGTGGCCGCTGTAGGTGTGGCCGTGTTCGAAGAAATTGAAGGCATCGACGATCGCATCGTGTACATGGCCGCGCGCGATCGTCGCACCGATAGCCTGGTAACCACCGCCGAGGCCCTTCGCGATTGTTGTGATGTCGGGCAATACGTCGTCTTGTTCGAACGCGAAGTACGTTCCTGAGCGACCACTACCGGACATCACTTCATCGAGAATCATCAGGATTTCGTGGCGGTCGCAGATCTTCCGAATCTTTTTCAGGTACGCCGACACCGGCGGCACTGCACCCAGCGTTGCTCCGACAACAGTCTCGGCAATGAACGCCGCGATATTCTCGGCACCGTGTTCGACGATTGCATCCTCTAGCGTCTGCGCCGCGCGATCTCCATAGTCTTCGTCGGTCTCATCATCGGCTTGATGGCGATAGGCATAACACGGCGCAATGCGCGGCCAATCGTGCAGGCATGGCGCAAATATCTCGCGCCGCATCCGGTTACCGGACAGCGACAGAGCACCAAGCGTATTGCCGTGATAGCTCTGTTCGCGGCTGATCACCATGTGTTTCTTCTCGCGGCCTTTGGCCAGCCAGTACTGCCGTGCCAGCTTGATCGCGGTTTCGTTTGCTTCGGAGCCGCCTGAGACAAAATAGACTCGAGCTCCAGCTTCACCAAAGCGTTCGGCGAGCCGTGCCGCGAGTTTTTCCTGTGGGTCGTTGGTAAAGAACGCCGTGTGCGCATAGGCCAGCTGGTCGACTTGCGCCTTGATAGCCTCGATGACGTCCGGATGCCCATGGCCGAGGCAGGTCACCGCCGCACCACCGCTACCGTCGAGGTACTTTTTGCCCGCCTCGTCGTACAGGTACACGCCTTCACCGCGCACAGCACGCGGATACTGTTGTGTCGGGCTTCTATAAAAGACGCTGCTCATGTCAGTCGTTCGACGGTGTCGAGAAAACGGTTATAAAGGACGCTGGCCGCAACGCCCGGACGACGCATGCCGTAGCCGAAAACGCGCTTTGGCTTCCTGATCGGCACACTACAGTCCTTCTCATCCTGACCGCAAATCAATTCTGCGATCGATCTGCCTGTCACTGTCGCCATTGCGATGCCACGACCGTTACAGCCGATGCCGGCATAGTAATCGTCATCGACGCGCAGGATCTGCGGCAGGTGATCGGTCGTTAATGCCAGGTAGCCGCTCCAGCCAAAGTCCCAGGGAATATTGCCAATATCTGGAAACCGCAGTCGTGCGGCCTTGTGCAGGTGTTTCACCAAACCCGGGTGATGATCTCCAGCCGTCGCGCTCGCGCCGCCCATGATCAGGCGATTGTCTGCCGTAAGACGAAACGACGTCAGCAGGCGTTGCGTGTCCGAAGCAGCTGCCGCACTCGGCAGGATTGACGCTGCAATGTCTCGGGGCAGTGGATGCGATGCGACTTGTGCCGTCCGCAGTGGAATTACCGTTCCACGAAGCCTGTCGAGATTGTCGTTGTAAGCGTTCGTGCAACAGACAAGCTGTGTGCAGGTCACACTGCCGTGCGCAGAAGCGACGGCCCACTTGCCATTCTCGCGCCGAATGTCCGCAGCAGGTGATTGCTCGTAAATTCTCACCCCCGCCACGCTGGCAGCGGCCGCGAGGCCGACGACGTAGGCCAGTGGATTGATTGAGCCGCCGGCCGCGTATCGACTAGCGCCTGCGTAAAAATTCGTACCGAGTTCGGCCGACACCTTGTCCACCGGAATGATCTCGACTGCGGCGCCGAGCGCTTGCCACTCTGCAACACGCTTTTCAACCAGGGGCAGAGCTCGCTTCGAGTGCGCTGCCTGGATCCAGCCACCTCGGTTCACATCGCAATCGATAGCAAGTTCGTCGATCAGCTTGAACACGGCATCAGGTGCGTCGTTCGAGAATCTGAGCAAGCGATCGCCGCTTTCGGTACCCAGTATCTTGCGTACTTCCCAGGGATCGAGCTTGAGCCCTGGCGCGACCAGCCCATTGTTGCGGCCCGACGCTCCCCAGCCAATCTCCGCTGCTTCGAGGACAGCAACGCTGACACCCCTGCTGGCCAGGGTTAATGCAGCGGACAAGCCCATGAAACCTGCGCCAACGATGCAGACATCAAATTGGTGCACATCCTGCAATATGGGAAATGGCGCCGGACGCGCAGTTGTAGCCGCCCACAACGATTGCGGCATCGGGGAGGACCTGCCTTCGCTGTAAGGCGTTTCCATCTCGGCTCGTCAGGAAGACTCTGAGAACTTCAACGTCGTTCCGCAAGCATCCGAAGCTGATGTGACAATCGAACCGTCCGGATCACGATCAAACGAAACCTCGTTGTTATTGAACAGCTCGGCTGTCGCTGCTACATCTGCAACACGCAGTGTCATCGCGGTCAGCCCTGCAGTGTCGGCCCTGTCGAGATGAATCGATTGCCCGCTCGGCACTGAAAGAATGACACCGTCATCACTTTCCGCAACCGCGGCGTCGCCAAGCAAGCGCCGCATTTTTTGTGCGCAACTCGAGTCATCGACGACCGTGCCGGTCATCGCGCTGATACCGACGCAGCCATTGGCGTGCTCGAGAAAATCCGGACGTCGGATAAGCTCCGGTGTCAGATGCTGGATGACGACGACGTGCATCAAGCCCTCGATGTCATCCGGGTCGGGCGAGAACAAGGAGAATGCTGGCTGCGTCCAGCCTTCGGGATGCTCAAAATTGCGCCGCAAGCTGCGCAGCTCGCCCGTGTTCATGCCGTGGGTCTTCGCTTCCTCATAGCTGGCATTAACGTCAGACGTCCCGAATGCCACGCCCATCAGGCCTTCGCCGTGCTTCTCAAGGTGCGTGTCCAGGTGCATCGTGAATCGCGAGGCATCAATAATCCCGCGCACCTCGATGTAGTCATCAGGAAACATGATGCACAGATTGCCGGTGCCCCATTCGATATGGCTGCCGCGCGGCGGCACCGTAAACCCAAGCCGCTCGAACTGTTCCCGGGTTGCATCGAGGTCTGTAGATGCAATGACAGGATGATCGATGTTCTCGATGCCGTTGTGCAGACTCATTTCGCTGATCCCTGTCCCCGGTAGGTAATATTCACACTGCATTGTGCCGGCAGTTACGCCATCATGTTTAGCTAATATGGCCTGCGAAACACATTGTTGTCACAGTCAAGCTGCCGAAGATCGCGGTATACCCCCGCTCGGCCGTAAACTCAAGATTGTGGGCGGAATATTTCTCGCAGTTCTGTTGCTGTCGTTCATCCCCGCCCTCTCGGCGCTTAATGAAAGTCTGCTCGAATACCTGAAAATCGTCTGGTGGGCCGTGCTGCTGGGCCTCGTACTCGGTGGCGTCATCGACTACTTCGTACCTGATGGCTTCATCATGCGCTTCCTCGGGCAGAAGCGAAAACTCACACTCGTCTACGCGGTGATCGCCGGCTTCCTGATGACCGCCTGCTCACACGGCATACTCGCAATAGCGATACAGCTCTACAAGAAAGGTGCGAGCGTACCCGCCGTCATCACGTTCCTGCTCGCGTCCCCCTGGGCCAACCTGCCGATGACCATCCTGATGTTTGGTTTCTTTGGCTTCAAGGCGTTCTACATCGTGTTCGGCGCCATGGCCGTCGCGCTAACGACCGGGTTCATATTCATGCTCCTTGATCGGCTGGGCTGGATCGAAGGCTCATCTGAGGCCGCCGACCCGCAGGATGTTTCTTGGGACCGCCTCAAGAACTTCGAACTTGCAAAGGCAAGTAAAGGCACTGCCGCCGGCGCCGTCTCCCTCGCCAACATGGTGCTGTGGTGGATCCTGATCGGTATTCTCGCGGCAGCAATTATTGGTGCCTACCTACCCGAACACTGGTTTATGAAGTATCTCGGTCCCGACCTGACCGGCATGCTCGTCACGCTGTTGTTCGCAACTGTGATCGAGGTCTGCAGCGAAGGAACTTCACCAATTGCGTTCGAGATATTTGCCAAGACCGGTGCGCTCGGTAATCCGTTCATCTTCCTGATGGCTGGCGTCGCGACCGACTACACCGAGATTGGCCTTCTCTGGTCGAATATCGGCAAACGTACAGCGCTGTGGCTGCCTGCCGTCACCGTGCCGCAGATCCTGTTACTGGCGTATCTGTTTAATCAGCTCTGATCAGGCGTGCAGGCGTAGGGCGGCCCGCTGATAAATGGTCGGTCGATGCCCTGCTGCTCGAGGATTTTGACAAGCTCGGGAAACCGCGTGTGATCGAAAAACGGGTAGCTCAGGAAGCTGGTCAACGCGAACTTGTCGAGGCCGGCATCGACAAGTAAGAGGTGGGCTTCATCCGGCTTGCCCAGGATCTGTAGCCCTATCCAGCCAACACTTTCATTAGCTTGAAAAGTGGCTAAAGCCTCTTCGAAACGCTGCTGCGCTGCTGCCTGATCTCCTTCCGCACAGGCCTGGCGCATTAGCACCAGCTTGATGTTTTCAACCGGGAGTTCGGAACCTCGCAGTGCATCGATCAGCGCTGCAGCTTCCTCGGTATGTCCGGCCCACAACAGATTCCTGTGTGACTGGTATTGCAGAAATGCGTGTTGCGGGTAGCGCAAAATAACGTCCCGGGCCATATCGACGGCCTCGTCGACGAGGCCAACGAATAACAAGTTGTTAATGATCGCATTCAATTGAAAAGGGTCACCGTGGCTGAATTCGAGGATGCGTGGCAAGTTCGGCCGGGCGGCTTCCACGTTACCTTCATATGCGAGTGTTTCCAGCAACTGTTGGAGGCCTTCGATGTCATTCGGATAAGCCTCGATGTACGCCTCGTAAAACTTGCGCGCGTCTTCAATTCGCAGCTCGGTTCGGGCCTTATTCGCCCTGAATTTGAAAGCTAGTGCCTCGTTATCTTCATGAGCGATCGCCGCATCGACGGCATCCAGATAATGCTCAAGCTTTTGCTCGCGGGACAGGAGCGACAGTTCTGAGCCAATGTCCGTAATATTGAGCTGGCTTTCCCAATAGAGCGCGCCACCCCAGTGCGCCAGTGCGAAACGGTCGTCCAACGCAACCGCGCGCTCGAACGCCTCGCGCGCTTGTTCCCAGCCTTCGATATTGCCCGACTCACCCGTCCTGCCCTCGTGGGTCAGACCCTCGAGATACGCTTCGTAAGCACCGACCGATGCCGTTCCTGCCGACACCATTTTTTGCAGCGCCTCGGGGTCCATTGCGGTCCTCAGTGCGTTGGCAATCTCGATCGCCACGTTTTCCTGGATTTCGATGACGTCCTTCGGCTCACGGTCAAACGTCTCGGACCAGAGGTGAAAACCGTCGCTCGCCCTGATCAGCTGCGCCGTGACGCGCAATCTGTCACCACCGCGCCTAACGGACCCTTCGAGAATATGGGCAACGCCAAGTGCTGCGGCAATCGTAGATACGTCCGTGTTTTGGCCTTTGTACTGGAACGATGACGTACGCGATGCAACGAGCAGGTCCGGCGTTCGTGCCAGTGAGTTGAGAATCTCTTCTGTCAGCCCGTCGGCAAACCACTCCTGCTCCTCGTCCGACGACATGTTGACGAATGGCAATACAGCAATCGACTTGTCCAGTGACGCCTCAACAACTGGTTCGGGCGTTTGTTGCCTTTCCCAGACGAAATAGCCAACCGCAACGACCAACGCGGTCATGATAACGAAATTGAGTTTCTTACCAGTTGAGTGCGTGATGGACTCGGACTGATCAACCTCGGCTGTCTTCTTGACACCTTCCGGCGTCATCTCGAAGGCCCAGGCAAAGAGACATGCAAAAGGGAAACCGAGAAGAAGGAGGACAGCCAGCGTCTTGCCAACCCAGGCGGGCGTCTCGAACATGTCGAACAGGATATCTCCAACCTGCAGCGCGACCCAACCCAGCACGATGTAGGCAAAACCTACACGCACCACATTGCGGCGTTTCAACTCGTTGAACAGATTCCCCACGATCTTCCCCCCGTTTGTGACACGGACAATAGCATCATAGGCAGAGAATGTCGGTTGCTGAAGATGAGGGTCCGAGGGCTGTTAGACTTCTCACGGTGTTAAGCCTCACCAACATCAGCCTTCGCCGCGGTCGCAAAGTACTCATCGAGAAAGTCAGCTTCCAGGTGCATGCCGGGCAGCGCATGGGTCTGATTGGGGCGAACGGCAGCGGCAAGTCATCACTTTTCGCCATGTTGCTCGGCGAGTTGGAACCTGACGACGGTGAGTTGGGCTTGCAACCTGACGACGAGATCGCCCACGTTGCGCAGGAAAGCCCACACGGCAGCGGCTCTGCGGTTGATTACGTCATGGACGGTGACACTGAGCTGCGTGAGGTACAGAAAGCCATTGCGGCGAGTGAGGCACAAGAACACGGCACCGCCCCACATGCACTGTACGAACGCATGGAGATCATCGACGGGTTCAGTGCAGAAGCTCGTGCCGCAAGGCTGTTGCACGGGCTGGGCTTTGCGGCTGGTGAACTGCAGCAACCCGTCGACGCATTTTCGGGCGGCTGGCGGATGCGCCTTAATCTCGCGCGAGCGCTCATGTGCCGGTCCGACATTCTGCTGCTGGATGAGCCCACCAACCACCTCGACTTGCCCGCCATCCTGTGGCTCGAACGCTGGCTGAAGCGATACGAAGGCATTCTCTTGGTCGTATCGCATGACCGGGATTTCCTGGATGGGATCTGCACCCGTGTTGCCCACATCGAGTACCAGGCGATTCACCTGTTTACCGGCAATTACAGTCAATTCGAAGCGCAGCGCGCGGAACAACTGGCGCAGCAACAATCCATGTACACGCGCCAGCAGAAAGAGATCAAGCACATTCAAGGTTACGTGGATCGATTTCGTTACAAGGCATCAAAAGCACGCCAGGCACAGAGCCGTCTGAAGATGCTCGAACGCATGCAGTTAATTGCGCCTGCACACGTTGATTCACCGTTTCGGTTTCATTTTTTCGAACCGAAGAAACAGCCGCAACATCTGCTGGGCCTGACCGACGCCGTACTCGGTTACGACGGCGATGATCACGAACCGGTACTCGACAACGTCAACCTGAGTCTGTCGGCTGGTGATCGCGTCGGCCTGCTGGGTGTAAACGGCGCGGGTAAATCCACGCTGGTGAAAGCTCTGGCCAGCGGCAGCACATTACTGGATGGCGAGCGCGTACTCAGCAAGGACACGAAGATTGGCTACTTCGCCCAGCACCAGCTGGAACTGCTCAAGCCGGAGCAGAGTCCGATCGATCATCTGCGTGTTTACGCCAGCGGTGACCGGGAGCAAGACCATCGCAATTACCTGGGCCGTTTCGGCTTCAGTGGTGAACGCATCTTCGAACCCGTGGCACCATTTTCGGGTGGCGAGAAGGCAAGGTTGGTACTGGCCCTTATGATTCGCCAACAACCCAACCTGCTACTGCTCGATGAGCCGACGAATCATCTTGATCTCGAGATGCGCCAGGCATTGAGCGTCGCGCTCATCGAATACACAGGCGCACTGGTCGTCATCTCGCATGATCGTCACTTGCTCAGAAGCGTCTGCGATGAGCTGCTGATCGTCCACGACGGCATCGTCGACCGTTTCAAGCGCAGCCTCGACGAGTACCCGGCCTGGCTCAAAGAGCGGGAACTGGGACAAAGCAAAGCTGATGACGAGAAAAAAGAAACACCCCCCAAACAGGCCAGCAAGAAGCAGCAACGCCAGGAGCAGGCGCAACGTCGCCAGCG
>Ga0255052_10002020_pt1 | contig 14811 bp, 8 predicted proteins | sample JV7_2_21_MG_FD_188632 | JGI IMG/M metagenome (GOLD analysis project Ga0255052, IMG submission 188632) | Seawater microbial communities from Jervis Inlet, British Columbia, Canada - JV7_2_21 | ecosystem: Environmental > Aquatic > Marine > Inlet | place: Canada: British Columbia | collected...
AAGATCCCGAGGCGTACGAGATTACGGATGTACCGGAGGACATGCTGGACCTCGTTGCCGAATGGCGCGAGAGGCTGATTGAGACTGCTGTCGAGCAGGATGATGACCTGCTTGAGCAATATCTCGACGGCAATGAGCCGTCGATTGACGATCTCAAGCGCTGCATTCGCCAGGGCACAATCAACCTTGATTTCTTCCCAACTTACTGTGGTTCTGCCTTTAAAAACAAAGGTATACAGAATATTCTTAATGCAGTAGTTGAATATCTGCCGAACCCGACTGAAGTCAAACCGCAGCCCGAAATCGATCTCGAGGGGCACGACACAGGTGGTGTGGTCACGGTTGATCCAGGCAAGCCGCTGCGCGCGTTGGCGTTCAAGATCATGGACGACCGCTATGGCGCTCTGACCTTCACGCGCATCTACTCAGGCACGCTGAAAAAGGGTGACAACGTCCTGAATACATTTACCGGAAAGACCGAACGTATCGGACGAATCGTTGAGATGCACGCCGACTCTCGTGAAGAACTCGACTCGGCGCAGGCCGGCGACATCGTCGCGCTACTCGGCATGAAGAACACACGGACAGGCCACACACTGGCGGATGCTGATAACCCGGCAACGCTTGAGCCGATGGTCTTCCCGGACCCCGTGATCTCGGTTGCAATTCACCCGAAGGACAAGGCCGGAAACGAGAAGATGGGTGTTGCCCTGAATAAAATGACCCAGGAAGACCCGTCATTCCAGGTTGCAACTGACGAAGACTCAGGCGAAACCTTGATCAGAGGCATGGGCGAATTACATCTCGACATCAAGGTCGACATCCTGAAAAGGACGCACGGTGTCGAAGTTGACATGGGCAAGCCTCAGGTAGCCTATCGCGAAACGATTACGCAAATGATCGAAGACACCTACACCCATAAGAAACAATCGGGTGGTTCCGGTCAGTACGGCAAGATTGAGTACACGATTGGGCCTGCCGAAACGAATGCAGGATACGAATTCGAATCAAAGGTCACGGGGGGCAAGGTTCCACGTGAGTACTGGAGTGCGATCGAAAAAGCATTCGGGAGCTGCATGGACGAAGGCACGCTAGCCGGCTATCCCCTGCTCGACGTCAGGTTCACACTTCTTGATGGCGCTTTCCACGCCGTTGACTCTTCTGCACTTGCCTTTGAGATCGCGACCAGGGCCGCATACCGTCAGTCGGTACCAAAGGCCAGCCCACAATTGCTCGAACCGATCATGAAGGTCGATGTGTTTACACCGGACGACAACGTCGGTGATGTTATTGGCGACCTCAACCGTCGTCGCGGCATGATCAGAGCACAAGACGCTGGCGCAACGGGTGTTCGTGTAAAAGCCAATGCTCCGCTGGCCGACATGTTCGGTTACATCGGCCATTTGCGTACCTTGACGTCCGGCCGCGGCCAATTCTCGATGGAGTTCTCGCACTACGCACCGTGCCCGCAGAATGTGGCGGACGAGGTCATCAAGGAAGCGCAGGAGCGTAAAGCGGCGAAGTAGGAGTGGCGCTCACAAACCCGATAAAGGGGTCGGAGCCGGTGGTTCTGACCCCCTTTTTGTCTGCGTGTCATCTATTCGCGATTCATCAAATACCAATGAGCCCTCGAGTTCCTTGATGGAATGATCCGGGGCAAAAAACCAGTTCATGATCTTGCGTGACCGCGCGAATCCGTCAATTTGCAGTATGTACAACGACGGAATAAGGAACAGCGTGATTGCGGTCGCGAACAGGATGCCGAAGCTCAGTGAGATCGCCATTGGAATAACGTACTGCGCCTGGACGCTGGACTCGAGCATGATCGGCATCAAGCCTGCTGCCGTGGTAAACGACGTCAGGATAATTGCACGAAAGCGTTGCGTTCCTGAGTCAATGACGGCCTGTTTAAGCGGCACACCGTCCTGGCGAGCCTTATTCACGAAATCGACCATGATCAGGCTGTCATTGACGACAACACCTGACAGCGCAACGAGCCCGAACAACGAAAACATGCTGATGGCCTTGCCCATAACGATATGGCCGATCACTGCACCGATGAGCCCGAACGGAATGACCGACATGATGACGAGTGGTTGGGCATAGGAATGCAGTGGAATCGCGATGAGCGCATAAATCAGGAACAGCGCCGCGATTGAGGCAATCGTGAGATTAGCCAGGAACTCCTGCTCCTCCTTGCTGGCACCTTCCAATCCGTACGTGACACCGGCATGGCGGGACAGAAGTCCGGGCATGAATTCTTCGGAGATCTGACTAATGACCTCTCCTGGTTCAACCTGCTCCGGATCGATATCTGCCGACACGGTTATGGTGCGTGCGCGATTGAGTCGCGAAATGCTCGAGTAGCTCGTACCGAAAGAAACGTCCGCGACTGACTCAAATGGCACTTCATCACCGCTGGGAGTTCGAATCCGCATGTTTTCCAGGTTTGCGATCGATCGCCGGTCCTCGCGTGGATATCGCACCATAACTCTGAGCTCGTCTTTTCCGCGCTGGATACGTTGTGCTTCCTCACCGTAGAATGCCTGCCTTACCTGTCGACCCAGCGAAGCTATAGTCAGCCCCAGAGCCTCTGCCTCAGGCTTTATGGAAAGCCTGATCTCCTGGCCACCGGTGTTGGATGAATTCTGAATATCGAAAACACCGGCAAGACCTTCAAGCTCCAGCTCGAGCTCGGCAGCAGCTCTTTCGAGCCCGGAATAATTATCGCCACTTAAACGAAAACTCACAGGCGGACCGCCGCCGAAATGGTCGCCATCCGCGAACGTCAGTTCCCTGACACCGGCAATCTCACCAACCCGCTCCCGCCACAGCTCGGTTATGTCATCGATTTGCATAGGCCGGTCGTCGACCATCGGCATTTCTGTCCATGCCACAGCACCGGTATCGCTCGTCGTGAAAGAGCCAATGTGGCTGATCATCGGATCCAGGTCCGGATTTTCGGCGATATACTCGTCGTTCAAATCGAGAATGGCCTGCTCAATTCGATCCAGCGCAGCATTGCGAACCTCTGGCGCCGTGCCGCTCTCCATTTCCAATTGCATACGAATAAAATCACCGGGCACTTCGGGAAACAGCACAATCCTGACGAGGCCGCTGTTTATCAGGCCGATCGTGACAATCAGCACGCCGGCGAACGTCGCAACGGTTATGCCCCGGTGGTCAATGACTTTCTCCAGCGCCGGCCGGTAAAAATCGTCAATCACTCGACGCAGGCCGTGTTGCGCGTAGCGCTGAATTTTCAGGAAAAACCTCGGGACTCGTCTGAGCAACGGAACTTGATGATGCGGGTGGAACAAGTCGTCTTCATCGACAGGATCAATCTTCGCATGCACCAGGTGTGCCGGGAGAATCAACTTGGACTCGATCAGCGAAAACACCAGACACAGTATGACGACCATCGACAGTGCCTCGAAGAACGGCCCGACGACGCCACCAACAAACAACATGGGCGTAAAAGCGGCGATTGTGGTCAATACGCCGAAGGTCGCCGGCACAGCCACCTTGTGGGCACCCTTGACGACATTGTCTAATGTATGTCCGTCGGCGCGGATTTTCGTGAATATGCTCTCGCCAATGATGATCGCGTCATCGACGACAATTCCGAGCACGATGATGAATCCGAACAGGCTGATCATGTTGATTGTCACGGGCCATGGCCCGTACGGCATCAGGAAAAACGTGCCCAGAAAAGCGACCGGTATACCGATGATGACCCAGCCGGCAACTTTCATGCGCAGAAACAGGGACAGAAGAAGAAAAACCAGCAAAGCACCCTGCAACAGGTTCGTAATCATCATGTTGAGCCGGCCTTCGAGATAGTGCGAGCGATCTACCCAAAGATCGATCTCCACGCCAGCCGGCAATGTGTCAGCCTTCTGCGCAACGTATTCCCTAACAGCAGCGGCTGTCGTGAGCTCGTTCTGCTGGCCACTCGCGAGCACGTTGAGCGTCGCGGTTGGTTCGCCATCAAATCGACCGAATCCCTCCGACTCAACGAAGCCATCTTTGATGGTCGCGATACCGCCAAGCGTCAATCGCGTTCCGTCAGGAAATGTGCGCAACACGAGATCCGCATATTCAAGACCCGTATAGACCTGCCCTTCGGTACGTAACAGGATATCGCCGCCCGCCGTCTTGATCGTGCCGCCCGGCATATCGACCGAGGACGCCCGCACAGCCTCAGAAATCTCCGACATGGTCAGCCCGTACTGACGCAACACCTGCTCCGAAACTTCAATGCTGATTTCGAACGCTTTATCGCCATAGAAATCGACCTTGCTGATTTCCGGCATCAGTAGAAGTTCATCGCGAACCTCCTGGGCAATGAGCTTGCGTGAGAAATCGTCGATCTCGCCATGAATAGCAACGAAGATAACCGGTGTGTCCGGCTCCACCTTGTATATGACCGGTTTTTCAGTCAGCGCGGGAAATGTCGAGATGGCGTCGACGCGTGTCTTCACCAGCGTGAGGATCTCGTTGATATCCTCGTCGCGCGAAATCTCGAGGGTAACGCTGCCAAGCCCCTCGTTGGCTCTCGATCTGATCTCAACGATGCCCTGGATATCCTGGACGGCCTCTTCGACCTTGATGACCACGCCCTCTTCCACTTCCTGCGGGGCCGCGCCAAGGTACGGTACTTGTACCTGAATCCAGTTGAGTTCGATCTCCGGTGTTGTTTGTTTACGAATGGAAAAAACCGAGATCAGACCAGCAACGATGATGAACCACATCATCAAATTCGCAGCTACATGATTGCTCGCAAACCAGGCGATGATGCCCGTTTCGTTACTCGCGATACGCCTTCGCATTTCTAGTTCTCTTCGGCACGTGACGCGATCTTACCGTCACTTCCATCCTCACCTTTGGCAACAGTATCGACCGTGCGAACCGACATGCCGTTAGTCGGGGCTTCAATTGCAGTCGTTGTAATTCGTTCACCTGCGGACACGCCACCACTGACATAGACATACCGCGCATCGGACCTGGCGACGTCAACGGTCCGAATCTCGATTTTGTTCTCGTCGTCCACGATCAACACCTGGTCTGAGCCCCGCAATGCGGTGCGCGGAATACGGATGACATCCAGTGCGGAAGCACCAGAAATGCTGGCGGCGACAAATGTGCCAATTGGCAACGGAGCCCCTTCGCTATGCAGCTGATACGGGTCCGCAATTTGAGCGACGGCGTACGTTACGCGACTTCTCTCGTCGACCACTCCCTCTGAGCGGACGATTTGTGCATCCCATTCGACAAGCGTGCCTTTTTGCACAGCGCTCAACTTGACTGCCGGACCGTCAGCATTACCACTCTGTGTGATTTGCGCAGCGTCTGGCAGTTCGACAAAAGCCAGATCCATGTCGGTTAATGGCAGCCTTACCTCGGCCAGGTTTGTCGCGAACGTGATGCCCAGTGTCGTGCCTGGATTGACGAAGTGGCCGATATCCGCGTCCTTGCTGAGGACCATCCCCTCGTACGGCAGGCGAATAAAAGTGCGCTCGAGATCTCGTTCTGCGCTGACGAGCTCGGCCTGCGCGGACGCAAGTGCGGCACCGGCAGACGCGAACTCGGATTCGGCACGATAACCCTGAAGTCGCAGCTTCTTTGCACCGTCATATTCGATCTGCCGCAGTGCAACGAGTGCCTCCGCCTTATTGACCGCGACCGTGTAATTCGTCGGGTCGATGCGCATTAACACCTCGCGTGCCTTGAAGACTCCGCCGGCAACGAACTTCGGAGAGATACTCTCGATCGACCCTGACACCTCAGCGCTCAGTACAGTCTGAGTTTTGGGGCGGACCGTGCCCTGGCTGCCGATTTGAAAACTCTCAGTAGAGACTTCCAGCGGCATAACCTCTACCAACAAATCGAGTTTCCCTTCATCGCGCTCCGGTGGTTCGGGCTTCAGCTGTGCCAGACCTAGTGCCAGGGCGATGGCACCGGCAAAAATGCCGGGAATCAGGACAAATTTGCGGTAGACGGGCTTCATGTACAGGGTTCCAGAAAATGAGTGCAATGGGTGCGTATTTTGATGTGTTTCGATTGAAATAACAGGTTTTTGTTCAGATTTATGCAGCCGGACCAATTACACCGGATTCCTTGCCGTTTTGTGACCTAACTCCATGAAATCCGGCTTTTTTGGCCCCAAACTGCCAGTTCGGTGAAATCGTGGCGATTGTTGATTTGCTATTTCTTCGGATCGAACAGATATGTACGAAACCCATTTTGGCCTGAAAAAGCGACCCTTCCGAGCCCTGGCGGCCGGTACTGACGTATTTGTCGGCCCGCAGACGGCGAGTACGATGGCCGGGCTAAAGAAGGCACTGACGGCTCCGGACTCCATCGTTGCGGTAAGCGGCCCTGTTGGCGTCGGCAAGACGACGATTGTACGGCGCGCGCTCGAGGCTGTGGGTGATAATCAGGTCATTATATCTGTCGGCCGGATGCAACTTGGTCACGACGAGGTACTCGAGTTATTACTCGAGGAAATGGGTGCGAAACTCCCCGCCGGAACCGTCCAGAGGTTTACCACTTTTCGGCGCTTGCTCAAGAAACACGCGGACGATGGCCAAAGGGTCTTCTTTGTGGTCGAAGACGCGGCCCGAATTGGCATCGACGCCCTTTCTGAATTGGAAGCCCTGACCGCATCGGACGCAGGTGTCTCAAAAGGCGCAAATATCATACTGATGGGCGACCACGAATTGAGTAAGGTGCTGAAAGCACCACGCCTCCTCAGGCTTAAGCAGCGCTTGCGAGTATGCCAGTCGATATCCCCACTAAGTGCTAGCGAACTGATGGGCTACTTCAAACACTGCTTCCGGCTCGCAGGAAACGCATTCGATGCTGTTTTCGAACAGGGTTCGTCCGAGCTGCTGCATGCATTGAGTGACGGCATTCCAAGAATGGCTAATAACCTCGTGGAATCAGCCTTGGCTTCCGCTGCTGAAAGTAAAGAGGATCGCGTAGGCGTTGATGTAGTCCGGCGGATTGCCAAAGACGAGTACGGACTCGAATCCGAACCGGCACAGCCCGTCGAAGCGGCGCCCGTCCCGGAGGCGGTCGAAGCGGCACCTGTCCCGGAGGCGGTCGAAGTGGCTGAGGTCACAACAGTGCCCGACAACACTCCAGTCGAAGAGGATGAGGACGACGCCATTCCTGAGTTCATTCAGGACACGCTTCCCGATCTCGAGATTCTAGCTCCTGCACTGGCCACACATGCCACAGACGCAGACGAAACCGATCAGCCCGATTTACCAGAGATACCAGAGACACCGGAGATACAGGAACTGTCGGAGCAGCCCGAATCAGAAGGCGGCGACGTTCCGGAGTGGGAACGCGATCCAACACTCGCTCAGCTTCGCCCTGATCTTGACGCGCTGGAACATGCGATGGCCGTTGCGCAAGGTCTCGAGCCCGATACGGAAGATGATGCCGAGCAATCGGATGAGTCGGAGGAACCCCCTGAGCGCGTTCCGGAAATCACACTGGACAAGGCCATTCAGAAGAAGATCGAAGATGCAGCTGAGCTACTGAAACTCGATGAACAGGAAGAACTTGAATCGGATGATGCCAATAAGGCGCAGGCACAAGATCCGAAGCCGGTTGTCGAGGCTGAACCGAAACGAGTGCACACTCCGCCTGTGGTGACAAAGCCGGCACCACCTTTGACGCCTGCCGCAGCCGTTGAAGAAACACCAGTTCCACCTTTGACGCCTGCCGCAGCCGTTGAAGAAACACCAGTTCCACCTTTGACGCCTGCCGTACCCGTTGTCGCAAGCCCAGAGCCGCCTGAGGCGCCCACCGCGCCTGTCGAGCCGGCTGCAAAAGAACCCGTCCTGCCGGTCCTGGAACTTCCGGCTGCACCGGTCGAAGAGCAAGTACCAGCCGCTGCAGATGCGTCGAATCAGGAAGCCGAAAAGGAAGAGAAAAAAGCGGAAGCCGATCTTGAGAAAATTGCAGTCAATCTCGCTCGTGCAAAGACGATCGACGATTGCGACGATGAAATGGCCGAAACATTATTCGGTGAAGAATTCAGTTTGATGGCCGCTCAGGTCGCCGCGAATGCCCCACCTGAACTGTCCGCCAACGACGAGATCGAACCGACCCCCGAATATGTCGCTGCACCGCCAATTGACGACTTCGAAGGAACAGCTGCTGTCAACGTTGAACTTGAGTCCAAGCCGTACGGATCAAGCGGCACTATCGATCTTGCTTCGACACAACAACGTCTTGACACAGTCAGGGCGTTGAACGCCAGCCCAGCCAAGCCTGCACCGAAAGTTGAAGCAGTTGCAATGAGTCATTATGAGCCGCCGCCACCGCCGCCCGCGGCTGGAGATCAACCCGAGTCGATCGAAGATCAGATAAACACATCGATTACGCAGACATTGAAAGCGCTGAGCGTCCGACCGGCTCCGGTTGTTGACGACGACGATGACGATGAAAAAAGCGGATTCTTCGACCGTTTCCGGCGCTCCTGACTTGCAAACAGGGCAACCAGACGAGAAGAGCCGGGCAACGCCCGGCTCTTTCGATCAGCAATACGAGTTTCTTTAGCTGGACTCGAGCTGAATATCCCACATGTAATCAACGTGCGGGCCGCAGATATCCGAGAATTCCGCTCCTGCCTCACTGTCTTCCGCATAGATGGCGCCGATGGACTCACCACGCGCCTCCATCAGCGACTGCATATCCGGCGCAGTCATCGTCTGCAGCGCACGGAATCGACCGCCGACCACGTGTGTCGACCAAGCCCAGGACGTCAACTTGCCCTCTTCGACAAACCCATCGAGGATCGGAGCGACGTGTTCGTCGACAAGCTCGCCAGCACGTTCTTCGCGATTCTGGTCGCAAACATGGTAGACCGAAAATCCAGCCTTGCCCCGGGCCTCGCTGCCAGAGCGGTTATCTACCTGCCAGATGTAGTCATCGTGACGTGGGCAAACTTCGCCGAAGGCCGCGGCATCGTCATCAGCATCTTCGTCGTCATCATCCGGAGCGGTAGTGTCATAAGCGTCAAGCAGTGCTTCCATCGACTCAGCCTGGTAGTAGAAAACGCGTTGCCATTGACCGCCCGTATGATGTGCGAGCCAACCCCAACCTGAGATCGTTCCATCTTCGACGAATGCATTCATGCGATCCGCATCTGCTGCGACGATTTCATCAGCGCGGCTGGCCGGACCACCTTCGCAATAGAAGTACGTTGCGTAGGTAAAAGCTATTGGTCCCTCGTCTTCTTCTTGCGCCACACACGCTAGCGTTAGCGCCGTCAGACCGATGGATACCGCCAAAATTCTTACTATTTTCATTATATAACCCCAATTGTGCACTTGCGTGCGGTGCCACGAAGTTTAGCGCAAACTCAATTTATCGCCACCGCTAAAGCCCTTGACATCGGCCCGGCGATACAGTCGGCGCGTCGATAAGTACTGGCCGAATATTCCCGTGCCGCGTACGGATACTCGCAAAATCGCCATTGCGGTACGCTGGGGCGTTTGAAGTTTTTTGCGGAACAGCGACGTAGACACGAGAACGAACGGAGATTGAAATGAGCAAGACCGTCCTGGCAGTTATTGAGATGGACCGATTTCCACAGGAGGTTGCCAATCGCGCTGCCTGGATCGCACAACACTACGGATGTCATCTGAAACTCGTCCTCAGCGATCCGACTTTGGGTTTTCTCAGGGACAGCTTCATGGTTTCGGCCGCCTCGAAGCAAATCGCGGACGGGATCCGGCAGGCTCAAGAGGAAATGCTCGAGAATCTCGCGTCCTCTGTCGCGGCACCGGAGCTTTCTGTCACGACGTCAATCACTACTGATCGCCCTGCCAGTGATGCGATCGTGGCCCAGGCCCTGGAGTGCGAACCCGTCTTCGTTGTGAAAGGTACCGCGTATCACAGCCCTGCCGAACGGGCGGCGTTCACGTTTACTGACTGGCAATTGATGCGCAAACTCCCTTACCCACTGTGGCTGGTGAAGCCTCAGGAATGGAAAGACAAACCCGTGGTTGTTGCCGCTGTCGACCCGATGCATCAGCACGACAAGAAAGGCACGCTGGATCAGGCAATTATCGATGCCGCCAAGACGCTCGAATCCAAATGCGATTGCAAAGTATTGTTGCTACACACCTACCAGCGGCTCCATGAAATTGGCACGTATGCGAAATTGCGATTCAAGCCGACGAAGGTGCCGATGGCAGAGATTGAGGCAAAGATGCGCGACGAGCATCGCCGCCATCTCGATTCGCTGGCGGCGAAGAATGAAATTTCCCCGGAGGCCATTCATCAATTGCCGGGCCGGACGCGCGACATACTGCCGACCTTTGCGCGCGCGCACGCTGCGGATCTCGTGATCATGGGCGCTTTGGCCCGAACGGGACTTAAACGCCGCATCATCGGCAGTACTGCGGAGCAGGTTATGGATCACCTGCCCTGCGACATTCTGATTGCGCGCGAAGAGTGAGCGCCCTGCTCGCGCAGGGCGGCACACATTAATCAGTCTTCTTCGGCTGCCAATGCCTCGAGGCGCGCGGCCTCGAACTCGTCACCCGCATTCCACGACGGCATCTCATCGGCATTTGCGACCGCGAGACCGACCCAATACCCGAGTTGCGCATCGGTAATCATGCCTTCGAGGTTCCAGTTCGGATCGTACTCGTCCGACGGCTGGTGGTAATTGACGTCGGTGAAGTGATCAACTTGCTCTTTACCCCAACCGGGCGGACGATCGACGAAGTCCATCCCGGGATTGAGATAGACCGCAGGTACGCCGATCTTCGCGAAACTGAATTGGTCGGAACGGTAGAACGAACCACGATCCGGGAACTGGTCCGGTTTGACAACACGGCCCTGCTCCGCGGCAAGCAGTTTGGTGATTTCGTCGGCCGTTGATTTGCCCAGACCAACGAACGTCACATCGTGCGTATGACCCCAGACATTGCCACCGTCGTAATTCAGGTTTGCCGCGATTTTTCCGGGCCGGAATGTAGGATTCTGCGCATAGTACTTCGACCCGAGAAGCCCCTGCTCTTCAGCCCCAACCAAGGCGATCACGACTGAGCGACGCGGCGCCTCCGGTAATGCCTTCAGGGCTTTCGCGATTCCCATGACCAGGGCAACTCCGGATGCGTTGTCGTACGCGCCGTTGTAAATCGTGTCGCCTGCTTCATTCGGTTTACCAATTCCCAGGTGATCGTGATGCGAGGTGTATATAACGGCCTGATCTTTGAGCTCCGGATCACTGCCCGGAATCAGGCCGAGCAAATTGGCAGACTGCACACGATTGATTGCCACATCCATGCCGACGGACGTCGAAATACCGAGCGGCACAGGCTCAAAATCGCGATTGTAGGCAGCCTCACGTAACTCATCCAAATCTTGCCCCGCCATCGCTACGAGTTCGCGTGCGATGTCTTCGGTCACCCATGCATTAAATTGATTACGCGGCTCGTCCCCCGCCGGGAGTTCAAACTGCTCGCCAGTCCAGGACGTTTGCACAACTTGAAACGGATACCCTGCTGAAGGCTGCGTGTGAATGATGATGGCACCCACCGCACCCTGTGCGGCTGCTGTCAGATACTTGTAGTCCCAGCGGCCATACCAAAGTCGCGTCTCACCAGCGAACAGATCCGGATCCCAGTCCGGGTCGTTATTCATGATCAACAGGATCTTGCCGTTCAGGTCCGCCGCCTTGTAGTCGTCCCAGTCGTATTCGGGCGCTTGAATCCCATAGCCGACGAAAACGATCTCAGCATCATTAACATCGATGCGCTCTTCCTGAACTCCGCTACTAATTATGAACTCATCCCATTGCTCGAGCGTCTTTGCCTGACCATGCCCTTCGAAAGTCCACGTATCTGGCTGCGTCGCATTTACGCCGATGAGATCAAACGGTTGTTCGAAACTGCCATCCTCACCACCTGGCAAAAGCCCGAGTTCTTGCATGCGTTTGGAGAGATAGATACGCGTTTTCTCGTCACCTGCCGCGCCAGGACCACGCCCTTCGTACGCATCGCTGGAAATCTCGGCAATAATCTCGCGCATGTACTCGTCAGTAATCTGTTCGAGCGCTTCCTCTGCAGCAGGATTGCCGCCGGTCATTTCAACGGCAATCGGTGCGGACACCACTGCTTCAGTCGCCTCGGTTGCGGATTCGTCGGCGGAGCATCCGGCAAGACCGGTCAAGACAGCTGCGAAAAAGAGCTTGTATCGATTGTTCACGTTATTCCCCTTGCTAGCCGAAATTTTCGGCAAGAAAATTCGTCATCGCGGCCGCGGCGTGACTGACCATCACTCCCGGCCTTGGTTCGTTGCTCGTATCATCCCAGGCCAGCAATCCTTCCAGGACCGTGCCTCCATCCTCATAGTCGATGAGTCGAGTTTGAATGCTCAACGTTTCCTCCGGTTTATGGGAGCCCGCCGTGCGGGCGATTTCTTCCTAGTCTCTACGAACCACGAACACCTCATACCGCCCATCCGGGCCGATATACCAGGAGGCAATCGTACTCGTGATGCTGACGATCACCGCACCGAACATCGCGGACCAGAACCCGGCAACCACGAAATTGTCGAGCATCGCCGCGACCAGCCCGAACATGGCCGCATTCAGTACGAAAAGGAACAGACCGAGCGTAATGATCGTCAGTGGCAAGGTCAGCACAAAGGCAATGGGTCGAACGAATCCGTTGACGAGACCGAGCAAGATAGATGCAAGAATGAAGCTACTTGTTCCTGTTATCTGCACTCCTGGAATCAGCGCCGAAGCCATATACAGACCGAGCATCGTAATCAAGGTGCGGAGGACGATTCCTTGCATGTACTGATTATGCTACCAAGGCTGACAGTTTGCTAGAATCACTTCGGCACGCGCCCGTAGCTCAGTTGGGTGAACGACGGTTGCCGTGACAAAACCGCGAGAGCGGTTTTGGACAACACCGCTAGGTTCTTACGAAGTAACAGACAATGCGCCCGTAGCTCAGTCGGATAGAGCACCAGATTCCTAATCTGGGGGTCACAGGTTCGAATCCTGTCGGGCGCGCCAGTGTTTTCAATGAGTTATGGTATTAATCGGGAAAGAACATTAATCAATTCCCAAAACGATTCCAAAAACTCTTCGGCGTGAGCGGCCTATTTTGTAGCGGAGATTGTCTCTAAGCTGACGTCGTAAATCTTTAGCATGGAGGCAGAATGATGCCCTGACGCGAGCAATTTATCGCCGACGAAATCGGACACGCCTTTGCGTTTTAGGTCATGAAACGTGAAGCGTTGGATCGCGGATTTCTCTACTGCTTTGGCAATCGCCCTTTGCCAAGCCGACTTGAACGCTTCATTACGGATACGCTGACCATATCTGTTATGAATCAAATACGTTGATGCGATCTGGCTCGGAAGTCTTTTAGCGCGCCTGACCGTCTTTCTGAGACGCGGCGTCCACTCGATCACTTGGTCTTTTGATCCTTTGCTCCGCACGACGTGCAATCCGCTGTCCAAGACGTGTTGCCTTTGCAGCGCCAATACCTCACCTCGACGTAGACGACAAAGGTAGGCGAACTCCATCGCGATTTGCAAAGTGGCCGGCGCCTGATCATACATCGCCTTGTATTCGTCGTCCGTAACATAGCGCTGACGTGGCGGTTCTGGTGTCTTCTTTACTCCCTTGGCGGGATTAGATTTTACGTAGTCGCGTTCAAATCCAAACGAAAAAACGATACTTAGAAATGCGAGCTCGCGGTTCGCCCTGACCGGTGCCGTTTCTGCTCGCTTGTCAGCATACTTTCTCAAAACGCCAGGTGTGATACGGGCAATTGATAGATCCCCAAATTTCCGACGATCTTTGGTTCGGGTGTTCCGAATAATGTGGCTGCAATGTTTGTATTCTCGCTGAGTACTAGTTGCTTTGGCGGCAAAGTCCTTTGAGTCAAGGTACTTGTCAACCAACCAATTCAGCGACCCCTTCGGCTGTCCGGAGTCTACGACTGAAAGATATGCGTCCCAGATTTTCTTGTCGCTTGCGTCGAGGCTGCATAGTCGGATCTCGGACCCGAATTTTCCGTCACCGAGATACGGCCGCAAGTACCAGCGCCCCTTACCGCAGTAAACGTAAGGTGGAATATTTCGCTTGGTTTTTCGCGGTCGTCCCATTACTCAAAACTCTATTGGGTCATCATCGTCTTTCGCGCCTCTTGCAAGCGCACGGTCGATTGCTTCCATGGTAGTCCAAATTCGACCACGATTGCCAACGAAATAGGAGACTCCGTGTCTTCTCAGATGGGCAACTAGCCGACCCCGTTGGGTGTACCCGGTGGTTTCCATCAAAGACTTTTCTGTTATTAGGTCGCGCATGATATTAGTGTTGTGATCACTTCTGATTGACCGGTCACCGCCCGAGATACACCGCAGATATTGCTGCTCGGGCGTGCCCGAGTTCTTTGCTAATCGTGACTCGTGCTTGTCGGTCGAGCGCTCGTTGTTCTGGCGTTAGCTCTTTCGACGTCGGTCCGCCCTCAGCAGGACAGACGTGTCCGGTAAGCTCGTGGTAACGACGCTGTGCATAGCCGTGTCGAAGGCCATGGAGCTTGAACAGACCGACGTTGCGTAGCTGCCGCTCGTAGCGATGAAGCTGCTTCACATAGTTCAAGTGGGGCGGTATCAAGGCGCCGCCCTTAACCAGTGCTTTGGCCTCTGTAAGCAGCTTGATCTTCCCCCGCGATACCGGACACCGAGTTAAGAATCATATAATGAAAGAGATTCAAGACGAGGTGTTAGATGAAAAGGGAACGAAGAACCCACAGC
>Ga0255052_10002021_pt1 | contig 14806 bp, 16 predicted proteins | sample JV7_2_21_MG_FD_188632 | JGI IMG/M metagenome (GOLD analysis project Ga0255052, IMG submission 188632) | Seawater microbial communities from Jervis Inlet, British Columbia, Canada - JV7_2_21 | ecosystem: Environmental > Aquatic > Marine > Inlet | place: Canada: British Columbia | collected...
ATCAAGTGTAGCACGCGTAGACCTGTGTTCTTGATACCTTAAGCGTGATGTAAGTTCTTTATCTGCTTTAAGTCTTACAACTAATGCATTAGCATTGGCTTTAGTAAAGTATTTAAGCTTTATCTTAATATATAACATAATGATGCCTTTAATTTAATAAATAAATGGGTTTGATAAGGTATTTATAACTTAATGCCTTAAGTTATTATACCTTTTAATTTCATAGTCAAACCTTAAACTACTAGTAGATTTATCTACACTCATTTAATAGTGCAAGTATATAGTATAAGCCATCTTATTTAAGTATAAGACAGCTTAGTTAATTAGTATTTACAATGAAATGTAATGTGGTCTTTGTCGAACCAACCGTAGATTGTGAGTATTTGGTTATCAAAGATGGTATGAAATGCACAATAAGGAGAGTTAGAGTAGATATTGTGGCTTAGGAAGGATTGAGGATAAGTAATATCAAATATGAGTGGATTAGTTGAGATTTGATGAAATAGAGTGGTGAGTTGTTTAATAGATGTGATATGACGTGGAGATTTGAGTTGAAGTAGGCAGTTGATAAAAGTGCTAAGTGAGTTTGTGATACTGTTAGGCATAGTATGCTCCAATTAGAATGTTAATAGAGTGTTAATTAAAATAGAATGCGTTGTTTGCTGTGTACTCTGAGCTACGCACAACGCTAAGCGAGCTCTCATAAGCAGAGTGGTGCACCTTGTTAATTGGTGCAAGAACTATTAAAATGGTGTATAATTAACAGATGAAGGAGAGTTGAATTCATTTGATGCAGTATCATATTGTGTGAGTGCTGTGTTGGCTTGTTCACGGGTTTTAAAGTAGTCGCTTTCTCTACTATGAGGACCACAATTGTTACAAAAGGTACCAAGGTAGTAACCAGCGTTTGAATGTAATACTTTTAATGCTAGTGTAGTGTTACATTCTAGACAATTAGTAAAGGATGATAAAGATGACATAGTATGCTCCGTTTAATGTTATTGATAATGTTTAATTAGTAGTGCAAGAACTATGAGTAGAGTTATAACTAGTACGAACGTAGTGAATGTAAGTTATTGAAGAGCACGAGGAGATAAGCATTCAAATTAAGGCTCTAATCATAAGTATTGGAATGCGTTCGAGCGAGTGCGTCAACGTAGTTGCTTTAATAACTGTAATGAACGTAGTGAGTATAACTGATGCCAAGAGCATAGCGTCAAGATGCTTAACTGTACTCTTTATGATATTAGTAATGATGTGTGTGTCTGAGTTCTTTCAGCATAGTATGGTAAGCCAATGCATTAAGCATCAAGCATCAAGCCTTAATCATATGCCTTAAGTGTGTGCATTTGGCTATGACAGTACGCTTTATGCCTGTTTTTAACCATTAAGTATACGTCTTGCAAGCGAGGAGCACGCAACGCTTCTTTGCTTGTTGCGTCGCGACGAGCTTATAATAAGACTGAAGCCTAAGTTGAAGGGGGGGGGTAGGTTAATGTGTAGAATTGATGCTTTAGGGATATTGACACTCTACATTTAAGCTAATTTTTTTGAGAAACCACATACGGCGTACGGCATTAAGAGTTAAGCTGTTAAAGTTTTGTTACTTGGGGTTTATATTTTATTTTATTTTTTTTAGTAACTTGGGGTTCTTGCACTTTTTTTTGGGATTTATAAGGAGCAATGTCCTCTCGGAGGATTTGTGCAGACTAACAAGGCTTTGGCCCTTGAATTTTAGAGCTGACAAGACGGTATGCCAATGCTGCTATTGTTCCTTTTTTTTAAATGTCACGATTTCTTAAATCACAACAACATAATGGAGGTATTATGTACAACAAAATTGCAGTGGTACTACTCATTGTGGCCTTTATGGGGTATTACTCATATAGGACGGCTGAAAAGACACGTGCTGCAATCCTCACGGATGTCCTGGCCCCGCAATTAATAGTACCCAACGTTATAGGTACTGCTATTTATGCCTCACTCAACTCGGCGAAACATATAATATCATTATATTATAATGCCATTTTAGTTGAAGTGAGACAATTTCGCAGAAATATAAATAAAAGTAAAATAATTGGTAAGTTTTCCATCAGAGGACCTTGAATTGCTACATAAATCGTTAATAAGTGCGTTTCTTATACTAGAACTCTTATACGGTGGGGTTATACCTGCCAAGGTAAGCATTTTTTAAGCAAAAGTCAAGTATTATTATGGAAAAAATGAGTTTATTAAGTCAATGCCCTCGATGTGGCAAGAAATTTTACTTTTCTTCGGAAGAACAAGAGGCTAAATACAGAAGTGCTTGGACAATGTTTCTATCTACGGGTAAGAAAAAGTTCTTACAAGAATGTCTAGATATCGATGACATGGAAACATTACATACTTGTAGTCTACCGGAGGATCCAAAGTAATGGGAATACAAAAACCAAAAGAATCAACTATTTCTTCATCCAATCTATTGGCTTATGAACTTGACATTAGTTTACCTAAGTGGTTAAGATTCAAGGTCATTGATTTAGGCTCTGAAATAGTAGAGTTTATGCAGCAGACAAAGGTTTTTTATCAACCGTTTTACAACATAGGAGTAAAGTGCAGTCCAGTAACTGCGTTTTACGCTGCCGAAAGTACTATGGGTAATCCCCTGTACATTAAAGGATTCGGCAGTATTAATAGCCCAGGTGTATTCGCACCAGTAGTCACTAGATTCCATACAGATGGAGAAAGACTAGATTTTGCGTATAGACTGCAGGGTGTCTTAGGACAACTTTGCACCTCGGCTCTAAACAAAAAACAAAACAAAAGAATTAGTAATAACCTGGAAAGCAGTCCTAGGTTAGTAATAGTACTGCGCTAACAGGCATAGTGAGCTTCAGACGGAAGTCGGGCGGATTCCATACCCGCTAAACTCTGTTTGTAAACCTCACTTATAAGTCTCCGCGCAATTCGCGATACCACAGGCTAGTGCTATTTGAGCCTATAGAAGGAGTTTGAATCTCTCCGATGGTCTAAAGTCCTTAAGCGAAAGCAGTAATGTCGTAGTACAGGACAAACAAAAACAAATCTTATAGCTACATAATGCAGTATATTGCAGTGTAGTTGCTCGTAAGAGCTACAATTGTGTAAGAATTATGGTGATATATATGGAAACTACCATCTAAAGTGTAAGTTGAATACGATGGTGAAAGTAGAACAACCACCCGTATATCCGCTATCTCAACATATAATGTATGCTTCTTATTATATGACCGTGAGACGCGATAAGTAACCCTCTAATTCGAAAAGATGTAAGCCCCGTAAGGCTGAATCAGACTTAATTCATTATGTTTAATTGAAAGATTAAGGAGTTTATATGAAAGTATATCATATGAATAAACCCCAAGGTTTTGGGCCAAGCCCAGACTTAGTGTGTTTCCCTGTGCCTCCTGCCAGAAACTCTGGATGTATGTTCCCATTCGGGAGCTGGGCTAAGCCCGTACATCTTGAGTATATGCTTAAAAAGCATGAGAAAGCTCTTGCTTTTCAGGTTCTAAGGCAGTCGAGTGCAGTCTCTAATTTCCTTAAGAATAACAGGTTCCAAGCGACTAATGGTCTCATTATCGCTACAGGTACAGCAACCCATCAGGGGTGGCCAAATCGCGGTGGCGATTATCCTGAATTCTTAGAATCTGCTAACATCCTCTATTTGCAAGGTGGAAATCGTGATGATGGTAAGATTGATGTTACTACAGTAACAGGAAATAACAGACGGGACAATAAGTTCAAGATAATTGAATCAGCTCTCAAAGAGTTTGTTCAGTTCATCAAGAACGGTCAGTTTGGCTGTAGTGGCCAGGACGTGGGAACACCTCAGGTTGGTATATACACACTATAGTAAAGTGTTGTATTTGACCTGAAAAATTCGTAAATTGTAATTTAAATAAAATTCGGTGAACTATGTTAACTATTCAAATAGAACAGTTTGAACGAGGTATTACGTTTCAAGTTCATAATCAAACTGCTAAAATCACCGATTATGTAAAAGGCCATGGTACTTTTCGTGCCAGCAACGGATGGAAAGTAGCTATAGCAAATTGCCCCGAAGTCGATATCAGGGCAAAAACTGTATACTTACGTGGTGATAATGGAGCAAGGGATCTTAGGGTCAGTAGAAACTGGGATTTGGTATCCAATTGTAACCGTGATAAGTATATATCCCGTGTTAACTCAGCGCTTGCTGAATTAGCGCAAGCTGTTAAGTGGGCAGTGCCCCAGTGGACGCCTAGGCAATATCAGGCTATTAACAGCATCCCTCCAAGATTATGCGTAGCATATGTCAATTAATTAAATAACAGCCCTATAGCCATATGAATACATTTAGGTGTGAACTATCTTATTGTAACAAACGATTAAATTCTGCCATTGAGCTTGCATTAGGTCTTTGTGACGCGCATATAAAAGACGTGGCAGACAAGAGACAATACGTTGGTGTTTGTTGGAGTTGCAATAAAATTACACTCATAGACTTTCCAAACCGGCGTCTTAGATTAATTTGGAAAGACAAGTATCTGTTTACAGCTGCTTGTTCTCGGTGTACTGGTAAAAGTGAAGATGATGTTGCGTGGATAACATGGTCCAGGTTTAACCCTCCTGTCCGTTGGGTGATAACGGAACTCGGAAAACTTGAACAAGTATCTACTCAACCTATTCAAAAGTCACTACATCAAAAGACTCATGAAGAATCACAATAATCCATTTGTGAAACGACATGAAAGTAAATAATTATGGTAAAAAATAATAAGACAATCTCGCCAGTCGAGTCAACCGCAGCTCCAGTGAGTGGTAGTGCGGTAAGTAACTTTAGTAAGTATTCAGACGTAATCGGAGCTCTGGCTAATCTAACGGTGATAACCGACGACTCTTTAATAAAGAGCCATATAAATGGGCCATACGACATCAAAACTCCTCCTGAAAAAGTGAAAAAACGTCCCGATGGTTGGGATTACGTAGAATCGTCTTATATGGACTATCAAGCTAAGCAATATATGCCCTTATATGAGTATACTTTGCTGCACATATCTATTGACCACGGGTGGGTTAATTTAATAGTGTCGCTTAAAGATAGAACTACAGGCAATGTAGAACTTGGTGCGGACTCAGCTCGCATTCAAGTTAAACAAGGCACTGAAGATCCGAACTTCAGAGATATTATAGATTTTGGTAATAATCTCAAATCGGCTTTATCAAAAGCCATTAAGAATGCCCAGTCTCGTTTTGGCATAAGTGCAGATGTCTACCAGCGTAGGGAAAGCTGCCCTTCAGATAACGAGAGAAAACGCCATGAAGACATGGTAGTAAAAATGAAAGAGATATCTCCATCTCGAGCTCAGATGTTCAAAGAACAATGGGCCGGTCTAGGAACCGATTGGAGCGAATTTTTAGATAAATGGCAGGTGTATATAGACCGAAACGCTAAGTAAAGTTCGAAAGCGAACCGAAAGACGTGGCTGGTGTTACAACACATTGGAACAGGACATAACAGAAAAAAAGCATCATTTGCTTAAGATATCAAGTAATACAAATTACACACTGAACCCAGTATCTAATATAATTCTAATAACGAATGAGACGGGAGGAACCGACAACCCCGATATAGTCCTGCGTATTTAAAGGTTTTAACGTGGAGTCTATATGAACAAAACTTCGTACAAAACGACATCACGCCTTTATGATTTTTATGCGCCTTGAGCACACACCTCTTAAATGGCTGCCCAGTAGGCAGTTGCAGGCGCTCCATTTAATCAAATAAGGAATGAAATAAACATGAGTAAATTACATCTAAAGCCCTGGGAAATGGGTGAAGAAAGAGCATCGACGGGTATCCCGGCATTATGCACGACTAAGCAAATGTTAGTTAAGCTTGCCTGCCCGAAAAACAAAACCGTACGTGACGGGTTGGTTGCTTATTTCTTAATGACTTCATACTTTAATTCAGATGGTAAAGAAATAGAAACTGTAACAGTTGAAGAGAGCCCAAGTGGCTATAAGATGGGCTTTCCGTTAGGGAAAACCGGCCTTATATCTACTAAGTACAGAGGCCCCAAGAGCTATTACAAGTTTCAAGATAGTAAGTCAGGTAGCTTCTACGAGATTCCACAATCTAAGTTTACAGAAGAAGCTGCAATAACAGAGTGTGCAGATAAGGTCGAAGGATGGAGTGATCTACCCGATAATGACAAAGCTCTGCATATTGACGAGTATCTTTCTGATATGTTCAACTTTGGTATGTCACAAGATATGATGTTGCCTATTGAAGGTGAAGACTTTACAAAGCCAGCAGTTGGTATGTCAACTAAGCTTTATAGAGTGTACACCCCACCCTCTGAAGGTGAGAAATATGGCAATGTGATTATAACAAAGTGGAAACGTGGGCTTCCAAATTTAGACGGAGAGTTTGAAACTCATCCTGAATCTCTTGCTATTGCCGCTTATGATGAATATCAGAAGCGAGACAATGCAGAAACTAAATTTGACCCAACAACATTTATTGAAGATGAAGGCGATGATGTCATCTAAAAATGATAAAAGCAGCAAAGGCGGATTCAGTTCCGCCAAAGCTGTATTAAATGAAGTATTCGATGCATATAGAAGGTCAAGGCATTTCTCTCTTCAATTGAAGAAACCCCAGCTATATGATAATATATTAAAAGAAATAAAAAAAATGCCATTACCTCTTGCGATAGAAGCGTTAAATGTTTATCTTGACGTGGAAAAAGAAGATGGGAAACGACCCCACCCTAACTATTTTTTAGCAATATGTAAGAGGATAAAAAAAGAATTTGGTAACAATAATGTATGGGGCAAAACGATTTAATGGTTGAATTATTTAGTTTAGAAGCAGAAGAAAAGGTATTAGGTTATTTATTTAATCCACTCATCAGGTCTGATCGAAAGCTTCAGATGGTTCAATTATTAATACCTGAGCACTTCCTTGATGAAAAGCTCAAACACATATATGAAGCTGTTAAACTGCATGGTGCATTTGATAGAATCATATTATGGGACAAGGTTCATAAGGAAAAGAATAAGTTCAACCTCGAATGGTACGATCTTAATCAAATTGATGATTTCGTAACACAAGAGGAAGTCGAGAGTTATGTAGAAATTTTATCCGATAAATATCAGAAAAGGAGAATTTATGACTTTGGCAAGAGCTTGCAGAGGTCTATGTTGGAAGGCAACGACCCTTACGCTGCAGCTCTTCAAGCGCAATCAGTATTGACAAGTATTGGTAGTAAGGTTCAACTAGAGACAAACGAATCACTTTTAGAAAGTGTACTCAACGAACAGCCGGGTAATGTAATATCATCTGGTTATAGGTTCATTGATAAGTTTATAGGTGGTTACGCGCGCGGTATGCTAATAACTATAGCAGGTGATAGCGGACACTTAAAAACTACGTTAGCTTTAGATAAAGCCTTTCGCATGGCTGAAGCAAATCCGCAAGCTAAGATTGCTATCTTTAGTAAAGAGATGCTTGCAACAGATCTAATTAAGAAACAAATTTCACGAATATGTGGTATACCCACCTCTAAAATCTTTAGTCAAGAGTATGATAAGGAGTATGTACGAAAGAAAATGATGTCAGTGGATGCTTGGCGCGAAAACCGCGTACGTATTATCAACCCAGATATTTTCTCAGGAGTTAATGATATTGCAAGAATCCAAATGACTCATCGCTTTGATATTTGGTTTTTGGATTTTATCCAACTGCTAGAATTTTCGAAGCATGCAGCAAGCTCTTCAGACTATAACGTCCAGATAGGGCAAAATATGAGGAACCTACAGTCTTTGGCTTTGGCCACAAGATCTGTGGGCATTGTGTTATCACAAGTTAAGAAAGGAATCGAACAGCGCAAAAATAGAAAACCAACCATATCTGACATAGAGTGGTCGGGATTAATTAAACAACTATCGTCCTACATCTTCTTTTCATACTACCCAGGTAAGTATTATGGTTTTGATCTCATCGGTCAAGATGCCTATTACTTGATAGCTGAGAAGACAAGGTTTGCAGAAAGTTTTATTTATCCAATGCGAGTATTCCCCGATAGAGGAATTTTCGAAGAGATAGCAGATCCTGCAGAAAGGACAGAAAGAGTAAACAAATTAAAATCAATAGTGGGTTAAAAACATCATAGGAGACAGGCCAATGACAATTTTAGAACAAGCAGGTTTTCAGAAACCTAAACCCCAAATCCTTACCCCAGATCTCTTAAGAGAGCAAGTAAACAAAATTACAGAACAAATTAAACCAGACTTTCAAGAGGACTTCCTATATACCTATAAGCTCGATTCTTCGTATGAAGAGCTTGATAAGAGTATCATCAGTAAGGTTATGTCCATAATATGGCTCGAGAATATTATGACAAGTCCGAAATCTGGGACTAGTTTTTCAGCCTCTGATATTCTCAAAGAGATAAAGTGGCAGTGGAAGACAGAAGGCGGAACTTTAGTTACTCGCCTAGCCAAGTGGTATCGAGAAAAATTTGGGAATAAACTATCAGATGATAGTGCAACAGCCATTGGTAATCTAGTCGCTCTTTCATTGGGGAAGGTGACAACTTATTACGTTGACTTTACACGTAATTTGACATGGGAAGCTGGTGACTTTGCAGATGGCGGATCCTGTTTTTGGAGTTGCCATAAAGAGGCAAGAATTCAACTAGGGAGTGATCGAAGATTTTATGCCATGAGGTTGTTCCGCTGTATCAAGAAACCCCGTAAGGGGGCTAAGGCTAAAGATATAACTTCTTTGAAGGTCTTTTATGAGACAGACGAAAGTTATTGCGTAGGTGTTAGTCGCGTATGGCTTGGAGTAGGGATCTTACCGGTCCCAAAGAGTAAAATCAAGGATCATAAAAAGACATGCTATATAACATTTAATGGTTATGGCTACAACCATGACTTTTTTGCAAGATTACTTGCTGGAATATTTGGGTTAGACCATAAGTATATTCAGTTGAGAAACAATGATCGTACAGGAGGCAAGTTATTTATCAATGATAATGGTTATATCGTAGGCCCTAAGTCTGTAATAGAACCGGTTGATAAGTATGATTTTGGAATGGGCGTAGACCAGGAATGGCAACAGGTAGAGCGCGCATCAAGAGACAAGACTTATCCTGATGATTATCAAGGTCCAGGTGCATATTTTAGGGTAGGCGGCTCGAAGTCTCAGTCTCGAGTTAGAATGTTGGGTGGTCGGGGTGCCTTCAACCCGGAGGGTTACTTCAACCTGGAGAGATCCTCGCCTGAATATCAATTAATAAATTAAAATCAATCAAGAATCATATTTTCACGGAGGTCAATATGGTATTAAAGAATAGAAAACTTACCTTTCCCAACTTTAATTTTAAAGAAATGAGAAGGGTATGCTCTGATAAAGAAAATGTCCTTGCCAAAAGATATGGCTTAACACGTTATCAGACATTACATGGAAACTACTGGTTTAAGGACAATGGTAGTAGCATCCTGGCCGTCGTACACGCTGACACCGTGCAGTCATTTCTGCACTTTTCAGTTAATAGGTTACGGCCAGACACACAAATCTGGTGTCCTACACTAGATGATCGCTTAGGAGCGTATCTCATACTCGAATGGCTACAACTAGCTGGATTGAGATATGATATTCTCTTAACAACTAACGAAGAAAAGGGTCAATCAACAGCGATTGATTTCCAGCCACCCAAAGGAAAACAATATAATTGGATGTTTATGTTTGACCGTACGGGCGACGATGTCGTCTCGTATCAGTATAGGGATACACCCCTAGCTGAAAAGTTAACAGAACATGGCTGGAAGCTTGGTTATGGAAGTTATAGTTGTATCCGAGACTTAGAAGATCTTGGATGTAAAGGTATGAACTTTGGTACAGCTTATTATAATTATCACTCTGTGTATGCATACGCATCACTTAATGATCTTACAAGAAACTTGCGAAGGTTCATGAGTTTTTACTCCGCTTTCCATTCCACACCTCTTCCACATTCAGTTAAGTATAATTACACACCTCACTATGGTGGTAATAATCATAACAGAAATCAATACCCGTTTAATTTTGATCATAGTCAGTATTCAAGTGAACCTAAGTCGAAGTCTAAGAGCATTCCTAAAACTGACAAGATTAAGGCTGCATTGAAAAAGAGAAAAGCAGAAAGAGAAGCTGAAGAAAGAGCTAAGGATAAGATAAAGGCTGAACGCCTTAAACAAGCCCAGCTCTCATTTATGATGCAGGATATTTCAATGCTGAATACGAGTAACGGCCTAATCAGTATTCTAGAAAAAGAAGGTATCTGTACAATCGCAGAACTGGTCAGAATGACTAGTGACGAGCTAGTGTTATTAAAGGGTATCGATAAAGACGAAATCAAGAACCTTGAAAGAGCTCTCTTAGGCATAGAGCTTAAACTTGGTACTGATATCAAAAAAGAATTTGACATAGAAATCAGAGAAAGAGAGGTCACTGAGACCGAGGTAAACAAAATAAACAACGAGGTTGACAAAACAGAAGAGGCACAAGGGCAGCAGATAAGCCCCATCCCTCTTAGCCAACCCGTTGATTTTTCACTCATGGAACTTCATCGAGACTATGAGAGCAAAGAGGAAGAAGAGGTAGTAAAAGGCATAATTGTCCATACTTCACCTTCCAAGCGTGACTTAACTTTTAAGAGTGCCAAGAGACTCGTTAAAATGGGTCAAAAAGTTAAGGTGCAAGATACTTGTTTAAAATGTGGACACAATTACCAATTTGCGGTACATAACGAGAAAGAAGTTTTAAAACTTGAACGTGGTGAATGTTGTCCAGAATGTGACAAACAAAGTATTAAACGAACTAGAACTGCTGACGAGAAAGGTGGTCCTATATTAACACATTGTTTATTAGTCCAAGATGAAAATGACAAATCTGTATTTGGAAGAAATAGTAACGGCGAATATGGATGGCTCGAAAAGGTACAAGTGGGGTTTACAGCTCCTGCCAAATAGAGTTTCGGCATGTACCTCCGTTCAATAATGTGGGGGTCTAATGGCCCCTACATACTAAGTTTATTACCAATCAGACCCTTTAGTTTAATAGAGTGAAGGTCAAGAAGCATAAATGAATCCGCTTGGGAATGTAATTCGGTTTACCGTGTTTTCCCGCTGAAATTCATTTAGAAATTCCAAGAACTCCGGACTCTCAATTCGGGAATGTGCCGCGGTTGGCGGTAGCAGTTATTGTAAGGCGACATGAAAGCCTATCCCTTATCTTAATTTCTAAAACAAAAGTAGACGTTGTTGAATAATATTTTCACGTCTAAACGCAACCCTATCGGACTGCGTCAAGTCACGAAAGTGAATAAGAAAAAAATATAAAGTTTGAATCCTATTATACCCGCATTATTTTCAAGTATTTCTGGAGAAATTATCCGTAAGAAATACTCGAAACAATAATGCCATCATTTATAATGGAGGAAATTGAAATAAGAACCTATTGATATAGCTGTAAGGTGCAAATCCCACAGGGGTTACTATCCAATTAATATGGAGAATCAAAATGACAAAGAAAGAAGAGCTTGAAAAACAGCTTACAGATCCGCTCTATAGCGGGAAACGTGAAGAGCTAGTCGGGCGAGAGGTTATAATTTTACAGGATTCAACTGGACATGGTTACAATAAAAATACTTTGTGTATTATCAAGAGTATTCCAGAAGACACACGTCAACCACGTCCAGGTGGTCTGCGGGAAGATGACCGTGTGTTTTGCCTTATAAGTAAAAATGGAACCAACAAGAATCGGTCTACTCGTAATGTGTATGCTGTAGATATCAGGCTTAGCCCAGCGACCCTATCAGAGTATAAGACACTGGCAGAGATCCATGAACTAGAAGGAAAAATTTATGATGAGAAGATTGAATATTTAGAAGAAACAGGTCAAGCATTCTATGATAGAATGAGTTTTACGGCGTGGAAAGTAATGAAAATGTTCAACGTTGAGAAAGAAGCTATGGACAATAAGTTTGATGAATTTGTAGAATATCTAGCTTTAGAGTAAAAAATTAGCATTTTAGGGCAGATTTATATAAAAAAAGTATATAAATTTGTCCTTAGTGCTTGACAAGTACTGTTTTAAGTGTTATATTGTTTATTGCACTAATATATATTTTTGGAGAATCAATGCTGTCTTTTGTACGAGTACCCGATGCTATCACCAGTAGATACGTTTCATGGAAATCAGATACTTTATTCGGACGCAAAGGATGGCTAACTCGGGCTACTGAGGCTGAAGAGTATTATTACAATGACGTAGATGCCACCGGCACTACTTATACATCTACTCAAAAAGCTAAGATTCAAGAAGCTACAAATATACCCGTCTCCATTAACTTTCTCTATCCTGTCTGCAACCAAAAGCTCGCAATTCTTACACAAACTAGGCCGTCTTCTCGTGTAGTTTCTACCGATGGAAGGGCCAAACAAGAAGCACAAATACTAGACAAAATAAAGCATGGTATTCTTTATCAGTCCAATTCTCAATTAGAGAATGAGTCGATGATGAAAGATATGCTAGTTGCTGGTATGGGTGGCACTATGGTTATACCATCTGACTATTATCGACCAGGTCTATTTAACCTAAGTGTGGCACACGTACCATATGATGAGTTTATCCTAGACATTAATGCGAAGAAACGTAACCTTGAAGATATGGAAGGCTTCTTTATTGAGAAAGCTTTCACTATACCCAAGGTCATGAAGTTATACGGCGACATAATCAGTAACCTACGAGACAAAGCAGGTAACCCAGTAGATATTAAAAGTTTTACAGGGGCCACCTGGGTTGAAGGAGAGTTAACGGAAAAGGCAGATATAACAACTACCAATTGGAATGCTGACGATAGGATCATTGTACGTGAATATTATGAAAAAGTTTACACTACAATGTTTGCTGTACCAAATTCTGAGACGGGGTTAACGGATTACATGTTTGCAGAAGATCTCGATGAAGACCAACAGAGCTTATTAGCCAGTGCGACAGCCCAATATCCAGATGTATTTATAAAGAAAAGTTTAATCCTTGGAGACTATCTTGTATGGACAGAGATGCTCCCCATAACAGAGTACCCGCTAAAGGTAGCGTTCTTTGAATGGGGCGGCAGACCATACAGAAGTTATGGTATGATTCATTATACCCAAGGTATGCAGCAGGCTTATGATAAAATTCTCTCGATAATGATACTTAATGGTATCTTATCAAACAACGCGGGTTGGCGTGCTCCGAAAGGAGCCATACCCGAAGAGGATAGACAAAAATGGGAGGATTTTGCTAATAACCCACGGGTTATAAAAGAGTATGTACCACGTATAATTGATAACCAAGTATTGGTTCCCGAACGTGATGAGATACAGCAATTAAGTAACTTCTATCCTCAAGTTTTAGATATGCTCAAAGGTGGGATTGAATACTCGACAGGTATTACTTCCATTTTACAGGGCGATGCAGCTGCTACGGGAGTAGAGGTATTCAGTTCGTTACAGCAATATCAAAATGCTGCAATGATGCGTATACAACTTGCTACTCAACATGTAAATGAAACAATGCGTCAGTTGGGACAAACCCTTACTGAGTATGTAGCTGCGACTATCAAACCAGATAGTTATCAATTTTTCGATGACAAGGGTGATCTTAACGAATTAAAGATTGCCAAAAGATTTATCAATAATATGCGCCAGTATCGTTATCAAATGGTATCTGTACCTTCTACTGCAATGCCTACACAGCGGCTTGCCGTAGGTACGGAGCTAATGAAAATTGCACAATCGTCACCCGACCCAGCTGAGAGACAACTTCTTACACAGAAGGCTATGGAGCTTAGCGACATTCGTGAATTTGAAGATTTACAGGAAAAGCTAGACAGTGTCAAAAATGCACAAAGCAAGCTTAAAGATCTCCAAATGGCGTATAACCGTTTAATGGAAACGTCAAAACAAATGGAAAATAAATTCATTAATATTTCACTCGAAAATCGTATACTAAAAGAGCTGGCTGGACGTGAACAGCAGATCGGTGAAAAATTTGCTGAGCTTGAAACCAAACTCGATATAGCAGATCAAATAGCGAATAAAAAGATTAAAGCTGTACAAGAGCCAGAAACAACTAAATAATTGCACTATTTTTATTTTTTACGAAGGAAGTAAGAATGGATAATAACATCGCTGGACAAAATTTGTCTGATAGCGGTCAACAAACCTCTGGAGAAGGTGCTCAAGTCAAGGCTGACCCAAAAGAAGAAGCCTTTAGACAGGACATCGACTCTATATTTGGTGGCCCAGCGTCAGATGGTTCACAAGATAGTGGTGCCGGACTTGGTGGTGCAGGTGCATCTCAAGCAAAACCTTCTGATAAACAAGAGGACTACACAGGAATGTCTGAAGCTCAATTAGCTAAGATGTTCCAATCTAAATATGACAAAGCTCAGGATAGTCTTAATAAAGTTTCTCAGAAGGCAGAACATTTGTCTTCATTGGAAGATTTTTTCCATAATATTTATGAAGATGAGAGTGTTAGGCGAGCTTTTATAGCTGAATTGGAGCCCGATCTCATAACGCCGAAAGACCCTTACGATGCTTTAGAAGAGCAGCTTAAGAAAGAATTTGGAGATGATTACGTTCCTGATGATGACGAGGCCGGAAAACCACTAACTAAATCATGGCGGTACTTAAAACGAGTTGATGAGCTTTATAAAGAGCAAACTAGCAATAAAACTAATTTGCCTAAATCTTTAAAAGA
>Ga0255052_10002022_pt1 | contig 14797 bp, 16 predicted proteins | sample JV7_2_21_MG_FD_188632 | JGI IMG/M metagenome (GOLD analysis project Ga0255052, IMG submission 188632) | Seawater microbial communities from Jervis Inlet, British Columbia, Canada - JV7_2_21 | ecosystem: Environmental > Aquatic > Marine > Inlet | place: Canada: British Columbia | collected...
TTACTGCTCAATACACATAACTACAATTAGACGTCAGTTTGACGTGGAATAACACGTCATCTCGACGTATAATCGTGCGATTGGTGTGGTAAGTGACTGATTTATTTACATATGGATGTAGAAAAGCGTCACTTTGATCGAATATTACACTTGCAATCAAGGATGATTCCTCATGACAGACTCCCCCGGTTTATTTGAAGTTGTACGGAATAAGATTCGTGTGAAGCACTACAGCATTCGCACCGAGAAAACTTATATTTACTGGATTAAATCATACCTGCAATTTTATTCATTACAACATCCCCGCGAATTGGGCGCCTCGCAGATAGAAGCCTTCCTGACTCATCTCGCGGTAGATCGCAAAGTGAGCGCATCAACTCAAAATCAGGCGCTTAGCGCGCTGTTGTTTCTTTACAAGGTGGTTCTTGAAATCGAGCTGCCCTATCTTGACGACGTGACTCGTGCAAAAAAATCGTCGCGTGTGCCAGTCGTATTCACGCCCGACGAAGCTTCAATCGTGATTCAGAATCTCCAGCCACCTTATTCGTTGATGACAAGATTGTTATATGGTTCAGGCCTGCGCTTGATGGAATGTGTTCGCCTGCGCATCAAGGATATCGATTTTCACTATAAGACAATTACGGTAAGAAACGGCAAAGGTGGTAAGGACCGGGTTACGTTGTTACCTGACCTGGTTTCAGTTGATCTTGAATTACAGATGACGAAGACAAAAGAGCTGCATGACTTCGATCGGCAGGTAGGGTACGGGTTGGTCTATTTGCCTTTCGCCCTCGAAAAGAAATATCCCAATGCCAGTGGTGAATGGAGCTGGCAGTATGTTTTCCCTTCGAACACCCGTTCCATTGATCCTCGCTCAGGTGTTGAACGCCGTCATCATGTCGGCGAACAGTCGTTACAACGTGCCATCAAGCGTGCCATCAGAGTGTCAGGAATTTCAAAACAGGCCAGTACGCACACGTTTCGGCATTCGTTCGCTACGCATTTATTGCAGGCCGGTTACGATATTCGGACCGTGCAAGATCTTATGGGACACAAGGATATTCGCACCACACAGATTTATACGCATGTTCTGGAACGAGGCGGCAATGCTGTTAAAAGCCCGTTGGACAACCTCGGACTTTGAAAATCAGGCTCATTGTAAGGTCCCTGCTTTTGCAGGGACGACCTGGATATTAGCGAGCACGCAGATAACGCCGCTATTGCGAAAATAGCCCTTTCGCAAGAACAAGTAAGTTTTTGTGGGTGCCAGGCGCCGATATTTTTGCAAGAGCAAGGCATCTGCGCGCGCAGGACCGGAGCGTATATCCGATACGTGACGGTTCGAGCACGCAGATAACGCCGCTATTGCGAAAATAGCGGCGCCTGGCGCCCGCAAAAAAAAGGATTGCAGCTCAGGGGGTACCTTTATTTTTTTAATTTTCGCTTTCGTTACGGGGGGATAACGCGAGGGGCCCCCTGGCTGCAATCACTACCTGGAGTGTCAGGAAAACCAGCAACAGCGAGGCAAGGCTGCCAGCGCCGCTGCTATAGTAAGTTTCTTCTTCGTAGTACTCTTCGTAGACTTCGACCTCGGGTTCGACAAAGGGCTCGTCCCGGCCGAGGTCTTCGATCATGATGTCGCGGCCGAGCCTGTGATAATCGAGTACTTCGCTGCTAACCATGTAGGCATGATCGAGGCTGTATATCTCGACCAGTACCGCGTAGTAACCCGTCATATAGCCTTCCAGTAGCTCGGTCTCCACTTCGTAGGCGTCGGCAACGTCGTCGGTGAATATGGAAAACAGGTCGGTCGTGAAATACTGGCTCCAGGGCCCGCCGTCGCGGCTCAGGTACAGCTTGGCGTAAACCGTGGCGCCGTCGTAGTCGACGTCGACATCGAAAAAGACGCGAATCGCGTGATGGAAACCGTCACCGTCCAGGTCCGCGAGCAACTGCACATCGGCGCTGTATATTTCGAACACCTGGTCGTAGCGATTGGCGACGCCGGCAAAGCGCTGTGCCGGCTGGTGTGACGCGTAGTCCTCGGCAACAGTCGGGTTTGACCGGGTCAGCGCCTCACTCCGCCCGAGTTCGCGCGACAGGTCGACCGACTCGTCCTGCAGGGGCTTGCCCGCGGAACGACTGCTTAGCACGGAGTCCGCGGCGCTGGCGTCGACACCGAGTCCCAGCAACAGGCCCGACACTAAAATGACTGCGCTTACTTTCATCACGTTCTTCCGCGTGATCAGTGCTTGCGCCGGGGTTGATGGTAACCACCCTGGCTGTGGCTGTGACGCGGCCGCTGGTGATAACCTCCCTGGCTATAGCTTTGGCGCGATTTATGTCCGTAATGACCATGGCCCTGCTGAGCAGACCGGTACTGGCGATAGCCGTGGCTTCGATAGCGATAGTAGTGGTGTTGCTGGTAGTGGCTATGACCGTGATAAGCCAGCGCGCCGAGCGCGAACCCGGTGACCAGCGGCGCGACGACGCCATGATCGTGGTTGGCGTTAGCAGGGGTGCTCGCCGCCGCCAGCGCAAGCAGGCTGGCCACGGCCATCATTTGCAGTTTGTTTACGTGTTGCTTAACCATTAGTATCTCCGGCATTGCCTGGTAATGGCGCAACTTTAACGAGCGCAGTCTGAATCCAGGCTGAACCGACAATTCTTGTTACAAACCTTTTAACTTTTATACTGAGCCGATGAAAACTATCCTTCTTGAATCCGAACAAATCGCGCCGTCCAAAATCGTCTGTATCGGTCGCAATTACCTCGAACACATCCAGGAACTGGGCAACGAAACCCCGGACGACATGGTGATCTTCAATAAACCCAACTCGTCCATATCGGAAACACTGTTCGCGGCCCGCGATGAACCACTGCACTACGAGGGCGAGATCTGTTTCATGGTGCGGGCAAACCAGCTGCACGCGCTTGGATTCGGACTCGATCTGACCCAACGCGAACTGCAATCGAAGCTCAAGGGCAAGGGCTTGCCCTGGGAACGCGCCAAGGCGTTTGACGGCGCCGCCTGTTTCAGTAATTTTGTCAGGCTCGGCGACACCGACCTGGCAAGCCTGTCACTGCAACTCGAGATCAATGACGCACTACGCCAGGATGGGGGTTACCCGTTGATGATGTACAAGCCCGCGCAAATACTGGAAGGTATCCAGCGCTTCATGTCGCTCGAGGACGGCGACATTATCATGACAGGCACACCCAAGGGGGTCGGCCAGGTTCAGCCGGGTGATCGTTTCGTGGGCAGTATTCTGGCGGGCAACCAGGTGCTGGTCAGGCAGGAATGGTTAGCGCAATAGCGGGAATAAAAAAAGGCCGGACATGATCCGGCCTTTTGCGGGGTTGTGCGATTCTTACAAGGCCCTGATCTGGGCGTTCAGCCGGCTCTTGTGGCGCGCCGCCTTGTTATGACTGATGATGCCATGGGTCGCGGAGCTATCGAGTACCGGAACCACCTTCTTGTAAGCTGCTTCAGCGGCTGACTTGTCGGCGGCGGCAATCGCGGCCACGGCGGCCTTGAGATGAGTCCGCATCATTGAGCGGCGGCTGGCGTTAGCCTGGCGACGCTGTTCGGCCTGATTTGCACGCTTGCGCGCGGATGCTGAGTTTGCCAAGGTTTGCTCCTGGGTCGGGCTTAAAAATGAGGCGCGCATTATCTTCACTGCACCGGGCGCTGTCAACCCGAAATCACTGCTATACAGTTACTTAAATGATAGAATTCGCCGCTTTTACGGCCTCGAAGCTATACGGTAACCGCCCCTGATATGAGCGCGCTGATCAAATCGACCATTTCGGTAGGCTCGATGACTTTACTGTCACGCGCGCTTGGCCTGCTGCGCGACATCATCATCGCCCGTTTCTTTTCCGCGAGCGATGCCGCGGACGCGTTTTTTGTCGCCTTCAAAATACCCAATTTTCTGCGCCGCCTTTTTGCCGAAGGCGCGTTTTCACTGGCCTTCGTGCCGGTACTGACCGAGTATCGCAGCAACTACAGCATGGCGCAGACGCGCGACCTGATCGACCGCGTCGCCGGCACCCTGGGTTTCATCCTGCTGCTCCTGAGTCTGTTCGGCGTGATCGCGTCACCGCTGCTGATCATGGTGTTTGCCGCAGGCTTCATCGACCAACCCGCCAAGTTCGATTTGACGGCGGACATGCTGCGGCTCACCTTCCCCTACATCCTGACGATATCGATGACCGCGATGGCAGGCGGCATCCTCAACACCTGGAAAAAGTTCGCGGTTCCCGCCTTTACCCCGGTGTTGTTGAACCTGAGCCTGATCGCCAGCGCGATGTGGCTGAGCCCACACCTCGATGTGCCGATTACCGCGCTTGCCTGGGGCGTTTTGTTCGCCGGCATCATCCAGCTGCTGTTCCAGTTGCCGTTCCTGTATCGGCAGGGCCTGTTGCCACGCCCAAGGTGGGGCTGGCGCCATGACGGTGTGCAAAAAATCATCAAACTGATGATTCCGGCCCTGTTCGGCTCCTCGGTGGCGCAAATCAACCTGTTGTTTGACACCTTCATCGCCTCGTTCCTGGTCACCGGCAGCGTTTCCTGGCTCTATTATTCCGACCGCCTGCTCGAATTCCCGCTCGGCGTATTCGGCATCGCGCTCGCGACCGTGGTATTACCAAACCTGTCACAGGCGCACTACCGCGAGGGTGACGACAGCTTTAACAAAACCCTGCACTGGGCGATCCAGCTGACCCTGGTGATCGCGGTGCCGGCAACCATCGGCCTTTTCATCCTGGCGCAACCCATTCTCGCCACTCTGTTTCAATACGGCGCCTTCCAGGACAATGATTCGATGATGGCGGCCTGCAGCCTGATGGCCTACACCCTCGGCCTGCCGGCGTTTATTCTCATCAAGATACTGGCGAGCGGTTTTTACGCGCGCCAGGACACCAAAACCCCGGTTCGAATCGGCATCCAGGCGATGTGTCTCAACATGGCCCTGAACGTGGTCTTCGTGGTAACCATGTTGCAAACGGAGTTTATCGCACCCCATGTCGGGCTCGCGCTGGCGACCAGCGCCTCGGCCTATTTCAACGCCTATCGACTGGCTCGCGAACTGCGCCGCGACGCGATCCTGGGACCATCCAGGTCCTTTAGCGAACCGTTCCTGAAGATACTGTTCGGCTGCGTTGTCATGGGCTTGCTGATTCACTTCATGCTGCCGCAAGAGTCCCTGTGGGGCGAATGGCAATGGCACCAGCGCCTCGGCGAACTCGTCTGGCTGATCCTGCCGGCCATCTTGTGTTACGCGCTCATGCTTTGGATAATGGGCTTTCGCCGGCACCACTTCATCGCCTGACTTCACTCGAAATGAAACTGATCAGAGGACTCTACAACTTGACGCGCCCGCTGCGCGCCAGCGCGGTGACGATCGGCAACTTCGATGGCGTCCATCGTGGCCATCAACTCGTCATCGAGCAGTTGCAACGGGTCGCGCGCGCGACCGGGTTGCCAACCGTGGTCATCATCTTCGAACCGCAACCGATCGAGTTTTTCGCGCCCGCCAGGGCGCCGAAGCGACTCGCCCGCTTTCGCGAGAAAATCGCCTACCTGAAGGCCCAGCAGATCGATTACCTGCTGTGCCTGCATTTCGACGAGGCGCTCGCCGAACTCAGCGCCGAGGACTTCGTGCAGCGTATCCTCGTTGAAAACCTGAACACCGGTCACCTGGTGATCGGCGATGATTTTCATTTCGGCAAGAATCGCGTGGGCAATTTTGATTTCCTGCGGCAAAACTGCGAGCGTTTCGGCTTCAGCGTCGACGAAACCGAGACCCTGATGCACGGCGGTTCCCGCGTCAGCAGCACGCGCGTGCGCGAGTGCATCAGGAACGACGATTTCAGCGGTGCGGCGGAATTGCTGGGGCGGCCATATTCACTGTCAGGTCGAATCGCACACGGCAAAAAGCTCGGGCGTGAGCTGGGTTACCCCACCATCAATATAAAAATGGGCGATAAAACCCTGATCGTTAAAGGAATATTTGCGGTTCAGGTGAAAGGAATAGATAATCGCCCGCTACAGGGCGTGGCCAGCATTGGCACCCGCCCCACGATAAACGGCGTCGACACTATTCTTGAAGTTTACATTCTGGATTTCAATCGGGATGTCTACGGCTATCGTGTCGTGGTCGAGTTTTTGCACAAGATTCGCAACGAAGAGAAATTTGATTCCCTGGAGGAATTGAGCGCCCATATCGCACAGGATACCGAGAAGGCAAAAGCCTTTTTCAATCGCGAAGTTTAAACGAGATATATAACAGTTGGCTGACTACAAATCGACATTGAATTTACCCGCTACCGAGTTCCCGATGCGCGGCAATCTCGCCAATCGGGAGCCCGAGCGTCTACAAAAATGGAATGAGCAGGATCTCTACCAGAAGATTCGCCGAGCCCGTGAAGGTCGCAAGCGCTACGTGCTGCACGATGGCCCGCCCTATGCCAACGGCGATATCCATATCGGCCACGCGGTCAACAAGATTCTCAAGGACATGATCGTCAAGTCGCGCACCCTGAACGGCGAAGACGCGCCTTACGTTCCCGGCTGGGACTGTCACGGCCTGCCGATCGAGCACCAGGTGGAAAAAAACATCGGCAAGGTCGGCGTCAAGGTCGAAGCCGACGAGTTCCGCCAGGCCTGCCGCGACTACGCGCTCAAGCAGATCGATCAGCAACGCCTCGATTTTATCCGCCTCGGTGTGCTCGGCGACTGGTACAACCCCTACCTGACGATGAATTTCGATACCGAGGCCAACATCGTGCGCGCGGTCGGCAAAATTATCGACAACGGACACGTGGTGCGCGGCGACAAACCGGTGCACTGGTGCATCGACTGCGCTTCGGCGCTGGCCGAGGCAGAGGTCGACTACAAGGACAAGACTTCACCCGCGATCGACGTGCGCTTTGGCGTGATCGATGAAGCGGCTTTTATCGCGGCCATGGAGAGCACCGACGACGGACCCGGCGAGGGGCCGCTATCAGTGCTGATCTGGACCACCACCCCCTGGACCCTGCCCGCCAATCTCGCGGTCGCGCTCAATCCCGGTGAAGAATACCAGCTGCTGCAGGTCGAGACTCAACTCGGCGCCGAACGCCTGTTGCTTGCCGAGGGCCTCGCGCAACAGGCTCTCGCCCGCTACGGCATCAGCGAATATAAGCTGCTCGCACGCTGCAAGGGCAAAGCGCTGGAACGCCAGCGCCTGCGACATCCGTTTTACGACCGCGAATCGATGCTCGTCATCGGCGACCACGTCACCCTCGAAGCCGGCACCGGCGCGGTGCACACGGCGCCCGGACACGGCCAGGACGACTTTGTGCTCGGCAAGAAATACGGGCTCGAAATTTACAACCCGGTCGGCGGCAATGGCTGCTTTCTGCCCGCCACCGAAATCTTTGCGGGCGAACACGTGTTCAGCGCCAACGATCACGTCGTCGAGGTACTCAAGGAACACAATGCGCTGATTCACGTCGAAAAATATCAGCACAGCTACCCGCACTGCTGGCGGCATAAGTCGCCGATCATCTTTCGCGCCACGCCGCAGTGGTTCATCAGCATGGAAAAGGCCGGCCTGCGCGACCTCGCCATGGCCGAGATCAAGAGGGTGCGCTGGGTTCCCGGCTGGGGACAGGCGCGCATCGAGAGCATGATTGAGCACCGTCCTGACTGGTGTATCTCGCGCCAGCGTTACTGGGGCTCACCGATCCCGTTGTTCATGCATCGTGAAACCAGCGAGCTGCACCCGCGTACGGCGGAATTGATCGAGACGGTGGCGAAGCGTATTGAAAAAGAAGGCATTCAGGCCTGGTTTTCGCTTGACGCGCGCGAATTGCTCGGCGACGAGGCCGGCGACTACATCAAACTCAGCGATACCCTCGACGTCTGGTTCGATTCCGGTACAACCCACTTCAGCGTGTTGCAACAGGATGATCGCTTCAACTTTCCTGCCGACATGTATCTCGAAGGTTCGGATCAGCATCGCGGCTGGTTTCATTCGTCACTACTGGCCTCCTGCGCGATGCACGGGCAGGCGCCCTATCGCCAGGTGTTGACACACGGTTTCACGGTCGACGCCAAGGGCATGAAAATGTCGAAGTCGGTCGGCAATGTCATCGCGCCGATCAAGGTCACCAACACGCTCGGCGCCGACATATTAAGGCTATGGGTCGCCTCGACCGACTATTCCGGTGAAATGTCGATCTCCGACGAAATTCTGAAACGGACCGCGGATTCTTACCGCCGTATCCGCAATACCCTGCGCTTCCTGCTGTCCAACCTCAATGGCTTCGATCCGTTGCGCGACCCGGTCGCCGCCGAAGACCTGCTCGCGCTCGACCAGTGGATCGTCGCCGAGACGCTCGAGTTGCAAACCCAGTTGCAGGGGCATTTCGAAGACTATCATTTTCATGTCGCGATACAGAAGATTCACAATTTCTGCTCGGAGACGCTGGGTGGGTTTTACCTCGATGTCATCAAGGACCGGCAGTACACCACGCAGTCCGATTCGCGCGCGCGCCGCTCCTGCCAGACCGCGATGTACCACGTCCTCGAAGCGATGACGCGCTGGATCGCACCAATCCTGAGTTTCACCGCCGACGAAGTCTGGGAAAACATGCCGGGCGAGCGTGAAGACCTCGGCGCCTTTACCGCTGAGTGGTACCAGGGACTGTTCCCCTACTCCAATTCCGATATCGACGTTGGCGTCTGGGATATTCTCGAGCAGATTCGGACCGAGGTGACACGGTCCCTGGAGGGACTGCGCCAGGACGGCAAGATCGGTTCCGGCCTCGACGCCGAAGTCGACATCCATGCCGATCCCGCACTGATCGAACACCTGCAGGCGATTAGCGAAGAACTGCGCTTCGTCATGATCACGTCTTCGGCCAGCCTGACGCCGCTGGATGCGGACGCGAACGAAGGCATGGTGACACTCGCCAATGTCGGCAGGTTCCGCGTGGATGCCAGGCCCAGCGAACATCAGAAATGCGTGCGCTGCTGGCATCATCGCGAAGACGTCGGCAAACATACCGGGCATGCTGAACTCTGCGGGCGCTGCATTGAGAACATCGATGGCGACGGTGAGCAACGCCGCTACGCCTGAATGCCCGCGCAGCCGTTGATGAGCAAGTCCAGCCCGCATATCTCACCGTTTTACGTCGCGAGGGCGCCGCAAAGACGCTGTGGCGCGCCGCACGGACCAGAGGCCCGCGCCGGCGTAGTTTACACTACGTTTAGCGGGCCGTCGGGAGTACGGCGTGCCACAGTGCGCTTTGCGGTGTCCGCAGCAGGAAATCGGTGAGATATGCGGGCTAGCCCCCAATTCAAATGGTTATGGGCCAGCCTGCTGGTGGTTATCCTTGATCAGGCCAGCAAGCAGGTCGCGGAAATACAACTGACGCCGCATCAGCCGGTCAACCTGTTCCCCTACTTCGACTGGTACCTGACCTACAATACCGGCGCGGCATTCAGCCTGCTCGCCGATGCCGGCGGCTGGCAACGCTGGTTGTTTACCGTCATCGCGATCGTAATCAGCATCGTCATCGTTCAGTGGGTGCGCAAACTGCCGGGCGAGGAAACCCTGACCGCGGTATCGCTGTGCCTGATCCTGGGCGGCGCAATCGGCAATCTCATCGATCGTATCGTCCTCGGCCATGTCATCGACTACATCCAGGTGTGGCTTGGCAGCTACCCGTTCCCGGCATTCAATCTCGCCGACGCCGCCATCAGCGTAGGCGCGGTTTTATTGATATTGAGCAGCTTTCTCAGCACGCGTAAAGCCGGTAGCGAATAGCGACATGAGCATGATAGAACGAACCAGTCGCGTCACCCTTTACTACCGCCTCGGCCTCACCGACGATCAGATCCTGGAGGATAATTTCGAAGACGAGCCGATGATCGTTACCCTCGGCCGCGGCGAAATGGCGGAGGGGCTGGAACTGGCGTTGATCGGCTTGAGTGCCGGTAATGAACAGACCATCGACATCGATCCTGACCTCGCTTTCGGTTATGTCGACGAAACACTGTTTCGTTCGCTGCCGCGGATCGAGTTTGATTCCGAACTCGAACTCGAGCTGGGCCTGATCATCGAGTTCGCCAACGAGGACGGCGATACCCTGCCGGGAACGATTCTGGATTTCAATGAAGATGAAGTTCGTATCGACCTGAATCATCCACTCGCTGGTCAAACCGTTCGCTACAGCGTTAAGATAGTCGCCGTCGATAACGAACCGGTCGAACCGAAGATCTTACACTAATGGATGTCCTGCTCGCTAACCCGCGCGGATTTTGCGCCGGCGTGGATCGCGCCATCGAAATCGTCGAACGCGCAATCCAGCTTTTCGGCGCACCGATTTACGTGCGTCACGAGGTCGTGCATAACCGTTTCGTGGTTGATGACCTCAAGCAAAAGGGCGCCATCTTCGTCGATGAACTCGACCAGGTGCCGGACGACAACTACGTCATCTTCAGCGCCCACGGCGTGTCCAAGGCGGTACAACGCGAAGCCGAACGGCGCAAGTTGAAGGTGTTCGATGCGACCTGCCCGCTGGTTACCAAGGTGCACATGGAGGTTAGCCGCTACAGCCACAAGGGTATAGAGACCATTCTCATCGGTCACCGCGGCCACCCCGAGGTGGAAGGCACCATGGGGCAGTACGACAGCTCTAACGGCGGTGATATTTACCTGGTCGAATCGTCCGCCGACGTGCGCAAACTCGAGGTGCGTAATGCCGAGGAGTTGCGTTACGTCACGCAAACCACCCTGTCAAAGGACGATACCGCGATCGTCATCGATTGCCTCTACGAAGTATTCCCGCGGATCCAGGGGCCGAAGAAGGAAGACATCTGCTATGCCACGCAAAACCGGCAGGATGCCGTCAAGCAGCTCGCCGAGCGCTGCGACCTGATCCTGGTGGTCGGCTCGAGGAACAGTTCGAATTCGAACCGCCTGCGTGAAATCGCCGAGAACAAGCGCATCGACGGCTACCTGATCGACAGCGCGGACGATATCAAGCTCGAATGGCTGCAACACAAAACCTGTGTCGGCGTTACCGCCGGCGCCTCGGCGCCCGAACTGCTGGTGAACAATGTCGTCCAATTCCTACAACAACAGGGCGCCGGCAATGCATCCTCGCTCGGGTTCACGGAAGACGTTATTTTTCCGTTACCGAAATCGATAAGATAACCGGCAGCTCGATACAGAATCGATGAGAACGCCCCGGACACTATGCCTCCTGGCAATCTGCACGCTGTTAGCGACAGGCTGCAGCGCCATTGGTTTCGCCTACAATAATGCCCCGTCCTACTTCGCCAGCGAGCTGGAAGACGCCTTCGATCTGGACGACACGCAACGCCGTGAGCTCGACACCCGCATGCAACAATTTTTCAACTGGCACCGGCAACAGGAGCTGAGTCGCTACCAGCAGGTTCTTGACGATGCGGCGCTGAACGCCGCCGACGGCATATCAGCGCCGGAGTTTCTGCAGTTTATCGACGGACTCCGGCTCGCCTTTCTACGTCTGCTGGGACAGGCGATCATCAGCTTCGGTGATATGGGGCTGACGCTGACGCCGGCGCAGATCGATCACTACGATCGGTATTACCGGGAAATCTCCGCGGAGTATTACGATTACCTCGAAATGTCGCTACAACAACGCGAGATTTACCGTGAGGAACAGGCTCTCGAGCGCCTCGAAAAATGGTTCGGCCCGTTTGACGCAAACCAGCTGCAAAAAATACGGCCGCGCCTGCGCCAATTGCCTGAGTTTTACGAGGCCTGGATAAGGTATCGCGAAGAGCGGCAGCTGGCGCTGGTCACGGCGTTACGCGAGGCTCCGACCGCGGGCCTTTCAGAGCAGCAGTTGAAGACCATTTTACTCGACCCCGAAACCGACTATGCGCGCGCCTTCGAAGTGGAACGCATCGCCTACTGGCAGGTTTACGCGCAAATGGTCGAAGATATCAGCGGTGGGCTCAGCAAGGCCCAGCTTAAACACGCCATCGATCGCCTGCGGAAATACTCGCTTGCCTTCGAAGACCTCAGCAGCCAGGATCAATCGTGATCGAAAACGGCATTACGACAGTAGAAATCAGTGAGAGCACAATGCAAACAAAAATGGCAAAACGGTTTTTAATACTCATACTCGCAATCGGCGTCTCGGCCTGCGTTACCATTAGCGGCACCTCGGACGAGGAAGCGTTGACTCTGGCCGGTGCGACCCGGCTAAACCCGGAGCAGGTTAAGGCCCACCTTACCGGCAAGACCGAAGAATGGGACCATGGTGGCGCCTACTATATGGAGGACGGCCAGTTGAGGGTCATATGGCGCAAGGTTTTTTCCGACGGCAGCTGGGAGGTAGCCGATGACGGAACTCTCTGCTACCAGGTTCCTCGCTGGGAAGAACGCTGTCATTTCTACATGAATCACGACGACCAGATTGTAGTGCTGGAGGATGGCAGGAACCTCGGCCCCAGGCAGTTACATGACGGCGATAAACTGGCTGCGCTGGGCAGGTACAACTCAAGCCTGAACAGGCAAAGGTAATCCAGCCAAATTCCCCATGGCACTAACCTTCGATTTCATCGGTGTCGTATTGTCCGGTGAGTTTACGGCGAATGTGCGACCAGGACATGCCAACCGCGAGCACACCGCTCAACACTAACAGCAACACCCACTGGATGATCGCGATACTGTTGAGTGAAAACAAACCCCAATAGATCAGCAGCCAGATAATGACACCGAAAAACGCACTGGCGAGTACCGTGCCGAGCCCACCCAGCGAATTCCAGGTGGCGCGCAGGAACATGGCCCAACCGATCAGCAGCACCACGGCAGACGCTACCTTGTAGACCAGCGGCGTGTCCGACAACAACCCGCCCACCCAGGATAAACCCGTGGGATTATAAGTCAGCAAAACCAGCGCCAGCGCAAAGGCGAAGCGTAAGCCAAAGCTGCTGAAGGTAAAATCGTTGCGTGCCATTATTGTCGTCAGCGTAAAAAGCAGTCATGTTAGCAGAAACGGTCGCCGGTTCTGTAGCGTGTATTGACGATTATCAGCCTGCCTGGTAGCCGCGCCGCCACAACAGTCCCAGGTAAGCAAGCAGGCATAACAACCCCATGCTCGCAATCGCGAACGCCATTCCGACCGGGGAACCGTTGTAACTGTGCCCGACCGCTACGCCGACGAGCCCGGCCACGGACATTTGAATAAAACCGAGCAACCCCGACGCGCTGCCGGCGATATGCGAATAGTTGGCCAGCGCACCCGCCATCGACTGCGGCATCACCAGGCCGATGCCGTGCATGAACAGCATCATCGGCAACACGATGCTCATGACATGGCCGGGTTGATTGAGCGCAACCACGAGCATGGTCGCGCCGGAGAACAACAGCAGCATCGATCCAGCTCCCACCAGCCGATGAAAATCAAAGCGCCGGCTGAGGCGAGCGCCGAGTAGCGTGCCGCTAATGTAACCGGCAACCACCAGCATGAACAGCAGGCCAAAATGCTCCTGGTTGACGCCGAAATACTCGATGATGACGAATGACGATCCGGACAGGAACGCAAACAGGCCAGCAAAGGCGAACGTACAGGTCAGCGTGTAACCGAGGTAAACCGGATCGGCGAGCAGACGCCCGTAATCCGCAAAGATTTTTACAATCGATCTCGGGTGTCGAAATTCCTCGGGCGCAGTTTCGTCGATAGCGAAGTACAACAGCGCTGCGCCGAAGATTCCGACCATGGCGAGGAACCAGAAAATCGATTCCCAACCGAGGTAAACGCCCATGTATCCACCCAGGATCGGCGCGAATGCCGGCGCCAGCGCCATCGCCGAGCCGATGTGCGACAGCACTCGCGCCGATTCCGCCGGGCCGTGAATATCGCGTACCATCGCGCGTCCGAGCACCGGCCCCGCGCTTCCGCCCAGCGCCTGTAAAAAACGCGCCAGGATCAGCATTTCGATGTTCACCGCGAGCGCGCAGGCAATGCTCGCAATCACGAACAACAATAACCCGGCCAACAGCACCGGCTTGCGCCCGAAGCGATCAGACAACGGACCGTAGATGATTTGCGCCAGTGCAAAGCCGGCAAGAAACAGGCTCAAGGTGAGCTGCACGCGTCCCACGCTGGTCGCAAATTCCGCGGCCAGCCCCGGCAGCGACGGCAGGTACATATCCGTCGACAAGGGTCCAAGCGCGACCAGCAGCGCGATCGACAGGGTGCAGGCGAACGAGGCCGGATTGATCACTATCAGGACACCGGGGCCAATCAGCCGAGCGAAGTTTCGAATTTGGCCAGAATGTTCAGCAATTGATCTTGCTCGGCAGCGGACAGCCGACAGCGGAAGAACAGGCGCGGGTCCAGGGTTTCGGCGTTATTTTTTTTCATCTTCTGTAGAATCGAAATACTGGTGTACAAGCCTGACAATAGCAACATATGATATCAGCTCATTGTGAGCAACACGATGACGTGGCAGTCTACCGAACCCGGAAGAACTTGCGCGGTCATTGCGAGCAGGGCCCAGCCCATGAGCGTAGCGAATGCTTTGGCTGTAGCGAAGCAATCTCCTGAAGTCTGGCATGTCGTTTGGAGATTGCTTCGTCGCTGGCGCTTCTCGCAATGACGGGCTTTCTTCAGGTTCAAGTTCTTCAGGCGCATCTTTATAAATCATCAGGAGTCCAGCATGACCCAGATTCGCAAGATTCACCACGTCGCCTATCGCTGCGTCGACGCCAGGGAAACCGTCGAATGGTACGGCAAGTACCTGAAC
>Ga0255052_10002023_pt1 | contig 14796 bp, 12 predicted proteins | sample JV7_2_21_MG_FD_188632 | JGI IMG/M metagenome (GOLD analysis project Ga0255052, IMG submission 188632) | Seawater microbial communities from Jervis Inlet, British Columbia, Canada - JV7_2_21 | ecosystem: Environmental > Aquatic > Marine > Inlet | place: Canada: British Columbia | collected...
TTGCGGAAATCCGCATGATCGAGACTATCGATACCGGCAAGCCACAAACGCCATTTCTGAAGTTCGGCGATGTCGTGCAAATCGAGATGCAAGACAGTGATGGCCATTCAATCTTCGGCACCATCCGGCAACAGGTCTCACAGCCCGGAAACTGAACCCGGGCGCCAGGTCAGAGGCCTGCAATTGCCATATTGAGAGTCAGGTGGTCAATGATTCTTCCGCTATCGTGGACGTTAAACTCCTGGCGGGCGGTAGCACCCTGCCGATGTAACTATTCTCGAAGGTGAAGCTCGGCGTTTCACCGGACATCAATGCGCTGGCGACGCTGATCATCCTTTTTGTTACAACAGGTGTGCTTATCGCATGGTGGGTCATGCGCAAAACGCAGCGAAGTTGACGCAGATCATCACGCTTCGAAGTAATTCCTCGATTTAACATCCCGGCTGATCATCGGGTCAGGCGTCATGCTGGGGTAAATCGTCACAGATTTCGTACCAGGACGCTTTCGCACCGACATACTCGTGATAGGCTGGCGGGCATTTCGGGCTACCGTCGACCGTACCCATCGTGATGTAGAGGACATCGGGTTCCGGCTTGCAGTCCACGAGGATATTCGATCCGCACTCTGCGCAGAACACTCTGTCATTTTTCTCCGAAGAAGCATAGATTTTTAGATCCGACTCTCCCGACAAATAACGGAAACTGTCGCGAGGAATAGTACCGAATGAGGCAAAAGCGGCCCCGTGCAGCCGTCGACACTGGGAACAATGACAGTGGGAGAGATCCGCGATCTCACCAGCCACTTCGTACTTTACTCTGCCGCATTCACATCTTCCGCTTATCACAGTACACCTCTACAGTCGGTCTTTGAGTTGATAGTAAAGCATGCCAAGCGCCACCATCGGCGTGCTGAATGTATGTGCACCGGGGATGATAAAAGGCTTGATGTCGGCAAACAGATCGAATTTTTCAAAAGTGCCGGCGACAGCGTCTGCCAGAATCTGCCCCGCCAGGTGGGTTACGTTGACGCCATGCCCGGAATAGCCCTGGCAATACAGTACCTTGGGTGAGATTCTGCCGAGCTGCGGCACCCGATTGATCGGAACTCCGATGGTGCCACCCCACGCATAGTCGATTTTCGTATTGGCCAGCTGGGGGTAGATCTTCAGCATTCTCGGCCGCCGATACTTGATGATAACCTCAGGATCGCTGCCGAAGTAATTACACCGGCCACCGAATAACAGTCGTTTATCAGCGCTTAGTCGAAAATATTCGAGCACAAAATTCGGATCACACACGGCCAGGTCCAGCGGGTTGACAGATTCAACCAATTCTTTGGATAGCGGTTCCGTCACGATGATGAAGCTGTTCACCGGGAACATGATGCCGCGGAGCTTGCTCTCGAGCGAATGATAGGCATTGCCGGCGATCACGACGAAGTCAGCCGACACGGATCCGTATTTCGTGATGACTTTGGGCCTACCGCGTTTTTCGATTCGCAATACCGGCGACTGTTCGTAAATCGTCGCGCCCTGAGACACGGCCGCCCTCGCCTCGCCAATACACAGATTCAGCGGATGCAGGTGCCCGTTGCCCATATTCATCAGTGCGCCGATGTAGGCATTTGTGCCGATCGTATCCCGGGTTTCCTCTCCGGACAGCATTCTGAATTCGAACGGAAAATCATTCTTTTCGAGCGTTTCCAGCTCAGCCTGAAAAGCGCGTAGATGTCTGCTCTTGATCGCGACGTCGAGGTATCCGAACTTGAGATCACATTGAATATCGTACTTTTGCACGCGCTCGCGAATGATGTCGTGGCCCGCCCAGCGCATGTCCCAGAGCATCTTCTCCGTACTTTGGCCATAGTGTTTCGCAATCCTTTTTTCACCGGAAATACCGCCAATGAACTGGCCGCCGTTGCGGCCGGATGCGCCCCAGCCCACTTTGTTTGCCTCGACGACGTGCACGTCATAGCCGCGCTCAGTCAAATACAATGCCGTTGAAATTCCAGTGAATCCCGCCCCGATGACGCAAACATCGGCACTTTGTGCTCCCTGTAACGATGGAAAGTCGGTAACGTCGTTGACGGTGGCGACGTAGTATGAGCTTGTGTGTGGTAGTGGTTGCACGGTATTTCTTCGCGGATTTTCTTGCACTCTCCCCGCCTTGTTCTGCGGGCGCCATTTGTATTAGCGGGACCCTGGCCGTGTTTTGACGAAAGCAATGCAGTAATACATCCTGCCCTATAGGCGGTAATCCTCGCACGTGGCCCCAACAAACCCTCACATTGCAGCGTCAGGCATATTTCAACAAGCTGCCAGGGATTGCCTGGTGAAGCAATATTCTCCGTATCGACGTGGTTGACAGTCCAAAGAGCGCGAACTCATCGGATGGCAACATCAATGGGCTTGATTCGATTTTGTTCGACGATACTGGGCAGGGGTTTGCCCGCTACATTTCTTGAAGGCTGCATAGAATGCAGAATTGGAATTAAACCCGACTGCAAACGCGACGTTCAATATCGCACTATTATGATCGTCGTAGTCACTGAGCATATTCTTCGCATATTCAATTCTGTGCTGATTCAGATAGTCAAAGAAACTCATACCGAATCCCGAATTGATAACCTGCGACAGATGGTTAACCGAACAATCTACATACGTCGCGAGTTTCGGTAGAGTCAAATCAGACATGAGGAACGCCTTTTCAGACTGCATTATAGTTTCGAGCCGGCGCATGTAGTCTTCCAATTGTGCGTCATTTAACCCCGACTTTGCATATTTATGCTTTGGTGAACCTCCCGCGGTCAGGCGTGCAATACTCGCAGGACGCACCATGCCGGGGATATCGTAGTAGTCGGTAATTATGATGGCTGCATTTCCACGCAGGGTCATGAACTCCGCACCCCGATAGGAGTCTGCAGGTTCATTGCCGTCAGCATCGTCAGACGGTGACACCCGGTACTGAAACGCTATGGAATTTCTGCCTGTCTGAATATCCCCGATCAGCTCATACCGATTTCGGTCACGGGCAAAAAAGTCGGCTAAATCGGGGACCCACTCATCGTGTGAGTGCTGCTGGTTTTCGGGAATATCGCGATAAGTCCCGTCAGTGGCGAGATGATCCGCCACGCCCTCGGGGTCACGGTGGTTCCAGGCATCGAAGTAGCTTTCCACGAATTTGGCCGCGCGCACCTTTACACCTCCCAGTATCGAAAATTGGGAGTTACATCCTATCTCAGAGCCGCGGGCAATGTCATGCCTGATTGACAAAGGCAGCTGTCTGGCGGCAGATTAGGCTCTCTGTTTGACGTCATTATGGAATATTCAGTGAAAAAACTCGTTGCTCGGATCCTATCTGTACACAGCGGATCGAACGATGACCTCAGCAAAGAGGAGCATCCATCGATTCAGGCTGAGCTGGATGGTGTCGTCGGGGATCGCCATCGATCTTACGTCCGCCATGCCTGGCAGGGCGACAAGCAGCCTGAGGGTACTGTCAGGCGCAATGAGCGCCAGTGGTCAGCGGTGTCGGTCGAGGAGCTTGCCGACATTCAGCAGAAGATGGGGCTGAGAAGACCGCTGACCGCGGCAAGCCTGGGTGCGAATCTTTGTCTGGCAGGGCTACCGGAATTATCCCGGCTGCCCAAGGGTACGCTGCTGAAATTTCCGTCCGGAGCAGAGCTGATCGTAGAAGAATACAACCCGCCATGCCATGAAATGGGCAAAAAGCTGGCGTCGATTCACGAATCCAGTACAGGGAAAACCCTGTCGACTACGGCATTTTCCAAAGCAGCGAGTCTCTCTCGCGGTGTGGTTGGCGTCGTCGATGTGGCCGGTGCCATTAACGCCGGCGATGAAGTCACGGTCGTTCTTAACGAAACGCCAACCTGGCTGGTTCGCACGGCGGACTGACAGTGGATCAGTAGTCGGGTGGCGGTGTTGCGCGTGCTCGCGCCGGCCTCCAAAACGGTTTTCGACTGACCGTGCATTTGGCAACTTTGCTGTACTGGCGCAGCTCTTTCTCGTAATAGATCTCCGCCCAGATTGCATTCTGCAGGTACTCTGTCCTGATCATGGCCAGCGCGATATTGGCTTTGGCGGCAGGTGACCACATTGCCGACGTGACATAGCCAATTTCCCGCGTGCAGCGCTTGTTGCCATATAGATAAGAGTGCTCGGCCGGCTTGTTGCCCTCGATGTCCAGTTTGGTCAGCGTGTATCTCGGACCTCGCTCCTGCTCTTTTAACAAGGCTTGCCGGCCGTTGAAGTGCGGTTTGTTGAAATCGACGAGCCAGCCCAGATTCAACTCGAATGGCGTCTGATCGTGCTCGAAGTGAATCGTCTTTAGCGCTTCATTGAATTCCATCGCCGGCATGATAAAGCCGGCCTCCAGGCGTGCCATGTTGGTAGCCTGTTCGCCGAAGGGCTGAATTCCATAGTCTGATCCGGCCGCGTACAGGGCGTCCCAGAGGTCAAGCGCGAGCTTCGGCGCGATCCAGAGTTCGTAGCCAAGGTCCCCGGTAAACCCGGTGCGCGAGACCATGAGTGTTTCTCCATGGAACGGAAAGCGCAGAATATCGAACGGTTTTGCCGCCTCGATACCGCTGAGTCCCATCTTTTTCAATGTAGAACAAGACGTTGGTCCTTGCAGGGACAGTGCGGCGATTTCATCCGACATGTCAGTGACGGTGAGATCGCCAAAGCCGAGAGCGCTCATCTTCAACCATGCAGTACAAGGGCTGCCGCAGGTCAGCATAAACTGGTCGTGCGCCAGTTTGAAAATGGTGCCGTCATCGACCATGCGTCCTTCGTCTGTACACCACACGACATAGGTCACCCGATTAATTTTGAGCTTCGATATATCCCGGGTCACCATGCGATTCAGCATCCTTTCCGCATCGCCTCCGCTCACATAGTATTTTTGCATGGGACAGATGTCGTAGGTACCACAGGTGTTGCGCACACAAAAGTACTCATACTCTGCATCGTAGTAGTAGTCGGCGAACCTGTAATCGTTCCAGGAAGACCACGCATTGCGGATGTTCAGGGCCTCTTCCCGAGGATGGAAATGAGACTCTTTCAGTCGTTCGCCTGCGTATGGGTCTTGCAGTTTCATGGCCTACTCGTCGTAAAAGTCGTCTTCGGGAACCGAATTCGGGCGTTTCAGATCCATCAGTATCTCGCGCGCCGCATTGGCACCGCAGGCGGCAGAGACACCACCGCCGGGGTGCGTCGATGAACCGCACATGTAGAGATTCTTGACGGGCATTCGGTATTGCGCGTAACCCGGAAACGGCCGGTTGAACAGCAACTGATCGATTGTCAGTTCTCCCTGGAAGATATTGCCCTCAGTCAGCCCGATATCCTCCTCGATTTCGTGCGGCGTACGAACGTCCATGTGCACGATCAGATCTTTGAAGCCCGGGCTGTGCCTCTCGATCTTGTCGACGACGGTTTGACCAAACTGATCACGCTTCTCCGGCGTCCACGGCCCCTCGGCCAGTTCGGGAGGGCAATACTGAATAAAATTCGACATCCAGTGCTGTCCAGGTGGCGCGACAGTCGGGTCCCAGGCCGAAGGGATGACGGATTCGATAAAGGGGTCATCAGACCAGCGGCCGTGCTTCCAGCAATCATACGCACGTTCCATCGTTTCCAGAGAGCCGGTGAATCCCTGTCCACCGCGGTCGATGTAGCGATTATTGGGCACGCCCGTGAATTTCGGCAGGCCTGACAATGCGATGTTAACCTTGCCGGAGGAACCTCGAATCTTGAAGTTCTTTGCTTTGTCATAGATACCGGGCGGAAGATCATTCTTGTCCATAATCCGGGTGAATGTTCTTTTCGCATCCAGGTTCGACACCACGATACGCGCGTGCATCTCCTCGCCGCTCTCGAGCGCGACCCCAATTGCCTTGCCGTTCTTGACCAGTATCTGCTGCACGCCTGCATTGGTGCGGATCTCGCCACCATGCTCCTGCAGCGCGCCGGCGATTGCGTTCGAGATTGCGCCCATGCCACCGCGCGCAAGCCCCCAGGCGCCAATGCTGCCATCGACGTCGCCCATGACATGATGGAGCAGGATGTAGGACGATCCCGGTGAGTACACGCCAAGAGCTGTACCGATGATGCCGGCGCTCGCCATTGCAGCCTTGATCAGATCGTTCTCGAAATAGTCCTCGAGAAACTCCGCCGCACTCATCGTGAAAAAACGAACATATTCGTAAATTTCTTTCTCGCCAAGTGCCCAGAATTGCCTGGCAAAAAACAACAGCTCATGAATATCCCGCGGCCGGAACGACGTCGGATCGGGTGGCGTATGCAACAATGCCTTGCGTATTAGCTGCGCATATCTTGCCAGGTCCGTCTGGAAGCGATGCATTGCATCGGCATCGTGTGGCGAATGCCGCTTCAATTCAAGATGCGCCGCTTCTCCATCGGTGTATGAAATCAGTGTACTGCCGTTGTCGGCAAAATTGACGGTGCCAAGATATGGCACCAGTAGCAGTCCGTGCCGGCTGAGGTCGAGATCGCGGTGCAGTGCCTGGCGCAGCATGCTGCAGACGTAAGAATAATTCGAATAAGTCCAGCCCTGGTGCAATTCGCGCGACATGGAGGCGCCGCCAATATAGTCGTTTTTCTCAACGACGACGACCTCCAACCCGGCCTTTGCCAGGTAAGCCGCATTGGCCAGGCCGTTGTGACCGGCGCCGATGATGATTGCGTCGTAGCCCTTCATCGCAGCATCTCGCGCGCCGCGTTGTGCCCTGCCCCGCCCATGATGTCGCCGCCCGGATGGCAGCCCGCGCCGCACAGATAAAGACCGGGTATCGGGGTGCTGTATTGCGCCGCCTCATAAGTAGGTCGCATCATGAGTAGCTGGTCCATCGCTATTTCGGTGTGGTGCCAGTGACCGCCCGTCACATGGCACATTTCCTCGAGATCCAACGGCGTTAATAATTGCTGGTGAATGATGTGCTCACGTATGTTCGGCGCATAGCGGGCGATCGTATCTATGACTACGTCACAAAACGAGTTGCGAGCGTGATCATTCCAACCGCCCTTAAGCGCATAAGGTACGTACATGACGTGGGCCGAAAGAACGTGTTGCCCGGCGGGCGCCATGGACGAATCGTGCAGGCTGGGAATGACGATTTCCAGCACCGGCTGCGTCGAACATTCGCCGTACTTTGCGTCGTCATACGCAAACTCGATGGTGTCCATCTTGGGAGCAATGATCATTCTGCCGTCGGGCCTCGCCAGCCCGGCGAACTCCGGCAAGTCACTGAGCGCCAGATGCAATTTTGCGACGTAACCATCGCATCGCAGCCGCCGGATTCTGTTGGTGAACTCGATTTCAAGATTCTCTACGCCGGCCAGATCGAAAAAGGTCGTCTTCGGATCCGCAGATGAGACGACGCGGTCTGCCTCGATCCTGTCACCATTCTGCAACTGCACGCCGCTTGCGGAGAGTCCGTCGGCATTCGCTTGAACAAGGATACGAGCCACGGCTTCGCCGGTTCTGACCTCGGCGCCCGCCGCCGTCGCCGAGGAGCAAAGCGCCCCGATCAGGCCGGCAACCCCGCCCGCGGGAATGCTATGGGCGCCACCGTGCTCGCCAGCCATGCGATACAGCATCGCGATCACCGAACTATTGGGTGAGCGCGGGGCCAGCTTCGAGCCTATAAGTCCATCCCAGCTCAACATCGCTTTGAGGATGTCATTGCCGAAATACTCATCCATGAGGTCGCGAGTCGGCAGAGCGATGATCCTCATGAATTCCCGCATGTCATTCTTGCCGATACGGCGCAGGTTGAACCCGATGTGCGCGAACGTCATCTTCTCAGCCAGGCTGTTTTTTCCGATCCGCGGCATCGTCTTGAGCCAGAACGGCTTCAGCACAGCGGCAAAACGCTGCATCAGGCGAGCGTATTCGCGATAGGAACTTGCGTCGTCGTCGCCGGCGCCACTCACAGAATCCCGATGCAGAATCACATGCTCTCCATCCGCATTCAGCCCGATGGTTGGCAGTGGCTCTGACGTCGACTTGAAACCATGCGATTCGAGCTTCAGGTCTTTGGCAATTTTCTCCGAGAAATGGCTCAGCGAGTGCGCAATTGACGCCTGAAATCCGGGGTGGAATTCACGCGTCGCGCCAAGTCCACCGACCGTGCCGGAAGCCTCGAGCACGAGCACGCGCTGGCCCTGCTGCGCCAGGTAGGCAGCGCACACCAGTCCGTTGTGCCCCGCCCCAATGACGATCGTGTCGTAGCGATCCAATCCAAAGCACCGTTTGTCGACTTATTCCTGCAACCTTTACGCTAGTCACACCTTGCCTGCAAGGCTTCCGCGCCTACACGCTCAGCGTACATCATAAGTGCAAGACGCCTGGCATCAGCTGCTATCCGTGCCTGCGTTACCGCGATCGAAATTGTAGCTGTCGCCTTGACTGCCCGAACCACCTGAGGCATCGATCACCCGGTCTTCTTCTTCCAGGTCGTTACTCCACTCGGAAACATTCATCTCGATGACTGCGAATCCACCAATCCAGAGGAGCTCGTCCCAGAAATACAACCAGTGGGACAGAGTCGCCCAGTACACAGCCGCCGCCAGCAGGACCAGATAGAGGAAAAGTTTGATCGCGTTACCGGTAGCGATCACCGGCCCGCGGGTAACCCCATGACCGTGCAGTCGGACGACCATTTCTATGGCCAGTATGATCAGCAGCCAGACGACTGCTTCGATGAGGTCCACCCAGGCCAGATCTTTCTCGAGTGCCAGGCCTTCAGCGTCGGTCACCACCGCGCTTTCAGTCACCCAGAAGAAGCGCGTATCTTCGGAAAGATCGGAACAGGACTGTTGGTCGACCACCGTGTATGCCAGGTTCTTGACGTATGAGACATCTGCATCCGTCAACATGCACAGATCCGATACTCCCTGTACAGGAGTAGTGGGGTGAAGATCGATGACCGCGACCACGTAGGCAACTATGGTGTGGGCGAGCAACAGGTAGCAGAACACGCGGGTGCCGCGCACGGCATGTGCCACCCACCCCTTCCAGGCCTCATCCGACAGCGTGTAGGTTTCCAGCTCGAACATGAACAACAGCAGGAACCAGGCGATTTCGTCGATACTGGTGGCAAACTCGCTACTCCGTTCCAGCCAGGTAGAGCCCTCTCTGAGGATGTGGGTGGCTCTGTCCCAATCCTCCAGGAAATAAAACACGAAGTTGATGATCAGCAGTGTGTACACCACCCATTTGAATGCCTGCTGCATCTTGTGCAAGCGCGATTCGGTGAACAGGGTCTGAGTATGCATGACCGCCTTAGTTTTGAGAGGTTTCGGAAATGTGACTCACTCCGCAGGTCGGCATCGCGCGGTCACAGAGTCGATGGTCATTGTGCCGTCGGGCTGGCTCGAGTAAACAGAGGCAGTGGAGCCGGTTTTTCTCGACGTGTAAATGCCGATGCCGAGCATGATGACGAGATAGCTGCCAACGCCGATGAAAATAATCGTCTCAGTGCTCAACTGGAACCTCTGTCTTTTGGCCGATCGACACGTTCGCAGGATGCATCGTACTATACAGTCCCGCCCATGCGCCTCCGGCCGATCAGGCAGCAAACGGAAATTCACGCACCTGGCACGACGCGTTGCAACTCGTGAAACGCACGTGGCATTCCCGGTTAAAAGTCGATATCGTGCGTCTTCACAACCTCGAATAATAGCAAGCTTGGGGATGCCAACGGTTGATGAGCGACTACGATGCCATTGTCATAGGCGCCGGTCATAATGGATTGACCAATGCCGCATTTCTCGCCAAAGCCGGCTTGCGTGTGCTCGTAGTCGAGCGTAACCCGTATATCGGTGGTGCAACGGCAAGTCGCGAACTGCACCACGGTTGGAAGTACTCCAACTCATCTTACGTCTGCAGCCTGTTCCGCCCTGAGATATACAGCGCCCTCGATCTCGGCCGACACGGCCTGAAGGTCATCCCGCTTGTCAGCAGTATGACGTTCAAACAGGATGGTGATTATTTTGGCAGTTACTCCCAGCCAAACATCCGGCGTCGCGAATTGCTGCGTCACAGTCAGCGAGATGCGGATGCGGCGATTCGATTCGATGCCGATGTCCTTCGCTGGTGCAGACTCATACGCGGATTCCTGCTCAGGACGCCGCCGGATCCGGGTTCGCTTCGGCCACGCGATATTTTCGAGTTCGCTTATTTGATGAAGAAATTTTACGAGCTCAGCGAATCTCAGATATACGAATTCGTACGCTTCTTCACCATGTCCATCGCCGAGTATCTTGAGAACTATTTCGAGAATGAGGTCATCCTCGCGCACTACTCCGGGGGAAGCATTATCGGTACCGGACTCGGGGTCTATTCGCCGGGCACCGCTTACGTGTTGTTACATCACGCGATGGGTGATGTCGATGGCAATGTAGGGTCGTGGGGATTCGCTCGCGGTGGCATGGGCGCCGTGGCCGACGCGCTGGCCTCTTCGTTTCGGTCATATGGCGGCGAGATACGAACCGAAGCCGAGGTTACGAGAATCACAGTTGCCGCCAACAAAGCCGTCGGCATCGAGCTCGCATCAGGTGAAAAGATTGCAGCGAAAATCGTAGTCTCGAATCTGGATGCGAAACGCACGTTCCTGCAGATTATGGATGAAGCCGATTTGCCGCCGAAGCTGATTCACCGCGCAAAACATTTCAAGATTCGCGGCTCGTCCGGAAAACTGAACATCGCGCTCGACGGAATGCCGCACTTTCCCGCACTCCCGGACGGCTCGCCGCTGACGCTCGGTCACATGCACTTCACGGACACATTGCGTCGCCTGGAAAAAGCGTACGATGACTGGAAAGACAGTCGCTGGTCTGCTGATCCCTATTGCGACTTGCTGATACCTTCGCAATACGATCCAAGTCTTGCGCCGCCGGGCAAGCACATGATGTCGGTCTTCGTGCAGTACTGCCCGGTGAAACCGAAGGGTGGCTGGACGGACGACAAGCGGCAGCAGTTCGGCCAGACGGTTATCGATCAAATAGCGGATTACAGTCCGAATTTCAAGGACTTGCTGCTGCACACAGAAGTGCGCACACCGCGCGAACTCGAAGACGAAGTGGGACTTACCGAGGGCAATATCTTTCAGGGTGAGCTTACGTTTGACCAGCTCAGTTTCAATCGGCCGTTTCCAGGCTACGCACAATATCGCGGCCCCGTGAAGGGCATGTATATGTGCGGGTCTTCCACCCATCCCGGCGGTGGAGTCATGGGAGCGCCCGGTGCCAACGCGGCGCGCGAAATCCTTCGCGACCTGCGCAAGCCCGACACGACTCCGGAAGAATTCAGCGATGACTGAGCGTGTTGATGCAATCGTCATTGGCGCCGGACACAACGGCCTTGTCTGTGGCGCGTATCTTGCCCGAGCCGGGCTCAAAGTCTTGTTTCTCGAAGCGAGAGACACGGTCGGCGGCATGACGTCGACCTGCAACATCGACGACGATCACCGCATACCCGGCCTCGCACACTTGAGTTTTCCGGTTTGCCCGGGGATACGCAAGGAGCTGAAGCTCGATGACTTCGGTTACTCGCCCGGCAAGGCGGTTAATACGATTGCGCTGGACGAAAGTGGCAGGCATTTGAGCATTGGCCAGCAAATCGTATCGGCGCCGGGCCTCGGAGATCGCGACGTCAGCGCATACGTGCAATTCAAGAAGGAATTTCTCGATTGCGCCAAGGCATTACGGCCATTGTTCGAAAGCAAACCACCGCGTCTCAAGGATATGGATTTCGCGGACAAACTAACGCTGGCGAAACTGGGGTGGAATATCCGCGTTGGTCTTGGACGCGAATCGATGTACGAATTCCTGCGCGTCGCCGCGATGAACATGTACGACGTGCTCGAAGAAGTGTTCGATGATGAACGATTGAAAGGAGCGCTGGCCGCAGACGCGGTACTTGGCCATCACATGGGGCCGCGTTCACCGGGTACCGTCCTGACCTGGATTGCGCGATTGTACGGGGAACTGAACGGACCGTTGTCCGTGGTGTGCGGCGGACCATCGCAACTCGGACACGCTTTGCTGCAATCGGCCGAAGCATCGGGAGCGACGGTCCGGCTACGCGCCAGGGTTAAGAAGATTCTCCTGGAAAAGGGTAGAGCGTCTGGCGTAGAGATGGAAGATGGTGAGATAGTACAAGCCAGGTTGATTGTCTCGAACGCAGATCCGCGCTCCACATTCCTCGACCTGATCGGTGCGCCGGAACTGGACGCAATGTTCGCACGGCGCGTGTCGCAGATTCGTGGCGCTGGCGATGTTGCCAAGCTGCATCTTGCATTAAGCGGGACGCCGGAATTTACAGGCTTGTCGGCATCGGACATTGAAAACAGGCTGCTGATAGCGCCATCTGCGAATTATGTCGAGCACGCATTCAACCACGCCAAATACGACCAATATTCAACGGATCCGATTCTGGAGATTACGGTTCCGAGCCTGCATAACGACACACTGGCGCCCAGGGGACACCATGTTATGTCGGTGACCATCATGTACGCACCGTACTGCGTCGCAGGAGGCTGGCAAGAACAAAAAGCGACATTTGAGGACCAGGTCATCGCGCAAATCGGTCGCTATGCACCAGGTTTAGAATCGCTCATCGTCAACCATGACCTGTTGACGCCACAGGATATTGAGCATAAATATCACGTCCGTCAGGGTCACTGGCACCACGGCGAAATGACCCTCCACCAGTCATTTATGATGCGGCCTGTACATGGCGCTGCACAATACGACACACCGGTCGATGGTTTATACCTGTGCGGAGCAGGCGCACATCCTGGCGGAGGACTGACAGGACTGCCGGGGCGCAACGCGGCGAAACGTATCCTCGCAACGGGAACCTCGACGTGATTGTCAAAAAAGAACATTTTCGCCAGGCTTTGCAGCACTCTCCATTTCATCCGCGGCTTGCCGCCTTGTCGCAAACCGAAGAATGGACCGGCTGGAACGGGTATATGGCACCACGCATTCTCGATAAGTTGTCGACGGAGTATTTTGCGGTTCGCAGCTCGTGCTCGGTAATGGATTTGACACCGATGGAGAAATACCGCATCTCCGGTACCGACGCGTATCGTTTCCTCGACCGCCTGGTGACGCGCGACCTGTCGAAACTGAAGCCGGGTCGGGTTACCTATGTCATCTGGTGTAATGACGAGGGCAAGTTGATCGATGACGGCACCTTGTTCCAGTTCGACGAAGTCCACTACCGGCTTTGCTCGCAGCATCATCAACTTGACTGGCTAATGACTTCGTCAATGGGATTCGATGTAACCATCGAAGTAGAAACGCATGACGTTGCGGCCCTGGCCGTGCAGGGCCCAACCTCGAATTCCGTCCTGAAAGAAGCCGGTATCGACGGGCTCGATGAACTGCTTCCCTTTGGCATCGCGAGTCTGTATTGCCAGGATTTTCCCGTTACTGTTTCGCGCACGGGTTACACCGGTGATCTCGGCTATGAACTATGGATCAGCCCCGACAATGCGCTGCAGCTGTGGGACGCAATATTTGCAGCCAGGGCCAGATACGACGTTCATGCGATGGGCCTGTCGACACTCGAGATGGTGCGCATCGAGGCGGGTTTCATCATGCCCGGGTTCGATTTCAATACCGCGGAGTCGGCCGTGCGCGCAGGCTACGATCGTTCTCCTTATGAGGTGGGACTCGGTTGGGCGGTAAATCTCGATAAAGGGCATTTCACCGGGCGCAAAGCGCTGTTGGCCGAGCACTCACGGCCCGCAGAAAGGCGATTGAAGAAAATCATCGTCGAGGGCAACAAACCGGTCGGCGAGGCATTCATCTACGACGGCAAAAACGGCAGGCGGGTTGGCGAAATCAAATGCGCGACCTGGTCGCCGATTCTCAAAGCCAACCTGGCGTTAGCTGATATTGAATGCGCCGGCGGAAACCTGCCGAAGCACATCTGGGCGCGCATCGATTATCAGCGTGAACTGAAGTGGATGTCGACGTGGGCCGAATGCCGGGTTGTCGATAAGCCGTTTTACAGACCGGAGCATCGGGCGGCGACGCCGCCAAAACACTATTAGAACCATGAGGACGTTGACGGACGGCCTTACGTCGGTGCATAAGGATACGGATACCAAGACGAGCGCCCAGATGGCCAGTCACTCATGCTGCGTCTTGTGTGGCTTCTCCTGCTTGTACCCTTTGTAAGCCACGCTAACAAAGTGGTAGGCGATCACCATCCAAATGACAGCCATCAACCCTCCAGGAGTAAGGCTCCGGGCAATGATCAAGGAAATGAGTTTCTCGGCAAGGATTACCACCGACAATACGCTCATGGCCATATTAAATGTCAGAGAACTCGAGAAAGGCCAGGATTTGATCATTAGCATCTCCGCTGGTCCCCTCCTGCCGGACGCCGTCGTAACACCTGGACGGAATAGCTCAGCGCCTGAAGCAGTCAAATCAAGTCAGGAGACCCCGCCACTCGTTGCGGGGCTTCCCATGTAGCCACGTGAACTTTCAGTCGCGCGATCCGATTGGCACCATCAAGTGTGCGTACGGCGTCCCTTTCCACATGACGTACGGTCCGCCGTTCTGCGGGTCCGTCGGAAACGCTTCCAGCAATGCGGCGGGCGCGAGAAGCATCAAGTGTGCGCCCTCTCTGATCCACTCGTTGTCGTCGGTCGGACCTTCTGCGTATGGATCGGTGTTGCTGGCTCCGCCGTCACCGGCCAGCATGTAAGAGATACTGAGCGACTCGGACGCG
>Ga0255052_10002024_pt1 | contig 14795 bp, 12 predicted proteins | sample JV7_2_21_MG_FD_188632 | JGI IMG/M metagenome (GOLD analysis project Ga0255052, IMG submission 188632) | Seawater microbial communities from Jervis Inlet, British Columbia, Canada - JV7_2_21 | ecosystem: Environmental > Aquatic > Marine > Inlet | place: Canada: British Columbia | collected...
GATAATTTTAGGCCTTGAAAATGCTCAGAACATCGGCGCTATATCTTTTGCATTCGCATCGGGTTATGTAGGGGTGCTCCTGTCGCCTGTGCACCTTTGCCTTGTGCTTACCAAAGAATATTTTAAGGCCGACATGGCGGGTATCTACCGCAGGACAATCAAGGCGGGCATACTGATTTTATCCATAGCGGTCATATGGTACATTATTCTTGCCTCGTGATTAACAGAACACAGAGGACAGAATAAAGGAGGTAAGAAGTGGCTTTAAGATCAATTAAGGACTTAAAAGTATATCAATTAGCTTATATGCTGGCTATGGAAATTTATTCGATTACAAAAGCATTTCCAGTAGAAGAAAAATATTCACTAACCGATCAGATAAGACGTTCATCAAGATCAGTCGCAATTAATATAAGAGAAGGATATGCAAAGAGAAAATATGAACAGGTATTTATCAGGCACTTAAATGATTCTCTTGGTTCAAGCGAAGAGACCAGGGGATGGCTGGATTTTGCCCACAGTTGCAAGTATATAACAAAAGCTGAGCATAAAAAATTAGATGATGGATATGATGAAACCAACGCTATGATATATTCACTTATGAATAATTGGCATAATTATTCTGACCTCTGACTTCTGGTATACTGATATTACAATATATCAGGGAAAGGTAAGGATTGAAAAAGCACATTGATAGATTCTGCAACTTTTTAAAGGTTGAGAAGGATATATCTCCGCATACACTGAGGGCGTATACCAGGGATTTAGGGGAATTTCTGCTCTTTACAGACAAGAAGGTATCAGATATAAATAACCTTGATATCAGGGACTTCCTCGCATCACTGCACCATAAAAAACTCAAAAAATCCTCTATTTCGAGAAAACTGGCAACTATCAGGTCTTTTTTTAAATATCTCTACAGAGAGGGTTCTGTAACAAAAAACCCGGCCAAATTTGTTTCCAGCCCAAAGGTCCAGAAAGTCCTGCCCAGATTCCTGACCGTTGATGAGGCCTTTGCACTTATGAATTCTCCAAAAGGCGATACATTTCTTGCAACAAGGGACAGGGCAATTCTTGAACTTCTTTATTCATCGGGCCTGAGGGTATCTGAACTGACCTCTCTCAATATTAATGATTTTGACTTGAAGGGTTCCATTGTAAGGGTAAAAGGGAAGGGGAAAAAAGAGCGTATAGTGCCTGTAGGGTCAAAGGCCCTGGAGTCAGTGAAAGATTATCTGCCCGAAAGGATTCTCCTTAAAAAAAAGTCCCTGGCATTGTTCCTGAATAATCGGGGAGGACGGTTGACACAAAGAAGTGTTAGACGTATAGTAGATAAATACAGCAGGATGATAGCCCTCGAAAGTCGCCTAAGCCCTCATACCTTAAGGCACACTTTTGCAACACATTTACTTAATAGCGGAGCGGACTTAAGGGCAATTCAGGAACTCCTGGGGCATTCATCCCTGTCAACGACCCAGAAATATACTCATGTGGATATTGCCCGTTTAATGGAGGTTTATGATAAGGCACATCCCATGGCCAAAAAAAAGTAACTGGTTATTTGTTATTCGGAGGAAACTATGTCAGCTCATAGTAAGACAGGATTTCATGGAACAACCATACTCTGTGTAAGAAAAGACAATAAGGTAGCCATAGCAGGTGACGGGCAGATTACCCTGGGACATACGGTTATCAAGCATAATGCAAAAAAAATCCGTAAAATGTATAACAATAACGTTATCGCCGGTTTTTCAGGTGCAACAGCTGATGCATTGACACTTTTTGAAAAATTCGAAACAAAACTTGAAACTCACAGGGGAAACTTAACAAAAGCTGCGGTAGAGCTTGCAAAAGACTGGAGAACAGACAAGATCCTGAGAAGGCTTGAGGCGCTCCTTATTGTTGCGGACAAGAAGCACTCCTTTATAATATCAGGTAACGGCGATGTGCTTGAACCGGAGGACGGCATAAGCGCTATAGGCTCTGGAGGGCCATACGCACAGGCAGCAGCAAAGGCATTGATTGAACATACCCGGTTTGAACCAAAAAAGATTGTTGAAGAGGCCATGAAGATTACGGCCGGGATATGTATATATACGAATGAATCTACTGTTATTGAGGAATTAAATGGATAACTTGACTCCAAAAAAAATTGTTGAAGCGCTGGATAAATATATAATCGGCCAGAACAAGGCAAAAAAAGCAGTTGCAATCGCTATGAGAAACCGCTGGCGAAGACAGCAGCTTTCAGATGACCTGAGAGATGAAGTGCTTCCCAAAAATATAATCATGATTGGTCCTACAGGCGTTGGAAAAACAGAGATTGCCAGAAGGCTCGCGAAACTTGCCCAGGCCCCTTTCATAAAGGTTGAGGCATCAAAATTTACAGAGGTGGGCTATGTGGGCAGGGATGTTGAATCAATGATAAGGGACTTAACAAACCTGGCAGTAAATATGGTTAAGGCTGAGCATATGGAAAGGATTCATGAAAGGGCAAATACACTCGCTGAAGAGAGAATTTTAGACCTCTTATTACCGCCTCTAAAACCCAATCGGCGTTCGGCTCCTATTGAGGCTGTCTCAACAAATAACGAAAAAATCAAAGAAGAAAAAATTCAACATCAGGAAACACGTGAAAAAATCCGGGCACAGTTGCGAAATGGTAAGCTTGATGACAGATATGTTGACCTTGAAGTCAGGGAAAGGGTTGTACCATTTGGGGTCATTTCAAATATCGGCATGGAAGAGCTTGAGATTAATCTAAAGGAAATGATGGGTAATTTCCTCCCGGAGAAATCAAAAAGGAAAAAAGTTAAGATTCCTGAAGCAATGAAAATTATTGCCCAGGAAGAGGCAAATAAGCTCATTGATATAGACAGGGTGGTGAGAGAAGCAATTGAGAGATCTGAACAGCACGGGATAATCTTCATAGACGAAATTGATAAGATTACAAGCAGGGGCTCGAGCCATGGACCGGATGTCTCCAGGGAAGGAGTGCAAAGAGACATGCTCCCCATAGTCGAGGGCTCAACTGTAACAACCAAACACGGCCCTGTGAGAACAGACCACATCCTTTTTATAGCCGCGGGTGCATTTCATGCATCAAAGCCTTCCGACCTAATTCCTGAACTTCAGGGCAGATTTCCCATAAGAGTAGAACTTGATGCCCTTGGTAAAGACGAATTTCTCAGGATCCTGCTGGAACCCCGCAATGCCCTGATAAAACAGTATATTGCCCTGCTTCAAACAGAGGGTGTAAAGATAAAATTCCAGGGGAATTCAATAAAAGAGATTGCTTCCATTGCAGCTGAGGTGAATGATAAAACCGAAAACATAGGAGCCAGAAGACTTCATACCATCCTCGAAAAACTGCTTGAAGACATCTCTTTTGATGCACCTGAGAAAAAAAATGGTGACCTTACAATAGACTCAAAATACGTAAAAGACAAATTAGGTGATATTGTCAAAGATGAGGATTTAAGCAGGTATATTTTGTGAAGCCCTCCCATTTCACCCTCTCTACTAATGGTCAATAATACTGCACCTTTAAACGCTTAACTATCAGTCTCCTTTAAAATAACGTATAGATAAAAGGTGCTACTGCAGAACCTTCTGTAAAGATAATCAATGCGCCAAACAAAACGGCAATATATGATCGGCGCTAACCACCATTTTTTCCGAACTTTCAAAAATTCCCGGAATTCTGATATGGGCAAGGTGGCAAAAGAAACCATTTATGAAGATTGGACAAAAATAAAGGAGGCTTTAAACGCCTCCCTTATTAAACCATCATCAAATCCATAAAATATTAATTAAGGCCAGTCGCCGGCTGTCCAGCTTCTATCCCAAAGAATACATGAAGAGTGATCAACTGGTACGCCAGGATCACACTCAAATATAGTCCCGTTGTCAGCTCCGCCGGAGCTGTCAATTACTGTAAATCCTTTACCAACATCATTTTTCCAGTAATTCATTAAATCATCAGAAACCATCTCAGATTCGTTCAATTTACGATCCTTGGTTTCATTAATCTCAGCCGCTGTCTTTGCAATCCCATATAATCTCACCTCATCAATTATGCCGTCAAATCTAGGATCTGTAAGGCCATCAAGCGGAAATTTCAGATTTCCCAGATTTTGATCCCCTATTAAAGTTATGCATGTTTCACCAGTTGGGCAATCTGCGTCAACAGTACATGTCGTGCTGGTTGTCAACTCACACACCAGTGAAATAAATGATGAGCCTGTAGATGCACAGTTGCTGAATACTCCATCTACATAGATGTCTAAGTGAGGTGTTTGGGATTCTGCATCAGTGACGCATGTTTCAGGAACAGATATGCATGTTTCACCAGTTGGGCAATCTGCGTCAACAGTACATGTCGTGCTGGTTGTCACCGAACACTCTTTAATAGTGCAATCTGCGTCAACAGTACATGTCGTGCTGGTTGTCGTCGAACACTTATCAGTGCAATCTTGATGGACACTGGAATGATCTTCATCAACAAGCACAGCAGCAATATGTTGCCACTCATCCTGAGCGATTGAAACATTGCTCTCAACAATATAGTCAGTGCTGGTGATTCCAGAAGGGAGCCTTAAGGAAAATTTTGGCACATTATCCTTGACATACAGGGCAATTCCTCCTTGGTCATAACGGGAAAAAACACCGCCATTCAGATTGGCTGTCTTGCTCTTAACCCAGGCCTCAACAGTAAATTCTGTCCCTTCCAGGCTGAGAGCTCCTCGATTTGGATTAGAAATAAAAACAAGGATGCTCTTATCAGCAGTGGCCAGACTAAAATCAAGAGCAAAATCACCGCCATCCATTATAGACTTTTGCTTTGACTTGCCGCAGTTTAAAAGCACCAGGCTTAAACTGACGACAAGTATTCCGGTTAAAAAGAAGGTAATACTTAATGCAGGCTTTTTTCTTTCTGTCTTGCTTTTTCCCCTCCCCATATAATCCCTCCTCTAAACTTTTTACAAGCTCTGTGTTTTTAAATAGATAAAATTTGTATTATCAAAAAAACCCGATAAAACAAGTTAACATTTATCAGAATATATAAACCAATGCAACGCTAAATTGTTCACCCTGCCCGGAATCCTTTGTCCCGAACCCTTCTATCCCCTCCACATCAATATTGTATGAAGCTACTGCCTGGAAATGCCGGGCCTTGATATCAAAACTGTAGGCAAGAGATACTCCTAAATTCAGGACATCAGGTTCGAGATTCAGAGCATCCTTTATAAGAACATGATCACCAAATCTGTCTATATCATTTCCGAGGTCCCCGTATTCGTGCAAAATAGCATTTGAAACTGATGCATTTCCAATAGATTTTGCCCAGTCTATGCTGCCTCGTAATGATAGTTTTGGAAGAATGGTATAACCACCAGTTAAAAAAACCTTAATCTGGTCCGAAGGCTTAAAGGAATTAAATTCGTTATTCTCAAAACGGTACTTGTACCCCACATTAAGCACTGCATAACCTTTACCTCCGATAGCTTTTCCAAACAGAATCGCCAGTGTTGTATCATACTGGCCATCGCCCAGGCTTAAGTGGGTTAAAGGATTTTCATAATCATATGCCTCAGGAATTTTTACCTCGCCCTGAGCAGACATGAGTACACCTGTTCCAAAAAGATTATCAAAAAGCTTATATCTCAGTCCAAGGCCTATATCCCCTATTCCATAGGGACCGTCATGGTCGGCAAATTCTTCTTTCATTGTGTCTTCAGATCTTGTCTTTTTCCATGGTATTGCGGTAAAAACTGTCAACTTATCGATAATTCCGTATTCTCCGTAGTATGTGATACTATGAGCAATAAAATCAGCTGATTTATACCTTTTAACATCATCTCCATTGCCGGTAACAAATCCATCTTCAACACTATCCTTATTCTTTTCCAATGTTGAAAATCTGTGATCAGAGTGATAGTAGGCATAAGTCAGCTGGTTATATGCATGTCCCTTTGGCTGAGTCCATGCTGAATATGTTTCTGTTGGAAATAAAAAATATGCAAAAACTAATATGGCAAAGACTGGAAATTTCTTCTTCATTATCTCCTCCATGGCTGAGATTTTTTAATAACTTTGCGAAATTATTCTTGGGAGTGAAACTCCCCGCCTACAAGGCGGGGCATCTTAAAAATGCAAGGATAAGGGGACATCCTCTCCCCTTATAACCCCTTGGTAATGATGCCATTCATCCCCGTGCACAGCACGAGGTATTCTGGCATAATTTCATAAAACAGACGTATAGATACAATAAATTTATACAATAAAGAAACAATAATGTCAAGAACAAATCAAAAGTCCAATAAGCGCCGGATTAAAAATATTCAGCCAGCCGTTTAACCCGCCAAATTCCCCTATCAATTAATGGGGTTTTTATAACTCTTACTCTACTGTCTGAATCACCGTATGCTCTTGTCGAAATATACTCTGTCAAAAACTTATTCACTAACCCCAAAATATTTTTATTGTTTTCATCATGCAATTTTAAGGATTATTCTTTTTCATGCAGCATACCTGACCTCATCATCCTTAAAACCAGTCCATTTCTCAATATATCCTGGTGCTGGTATCCCTTGTATTAAGATATAAATATCGATAAAATGTCCTGAATACCGGGCCCGGCAGAATCATACAAAAAAATTTACTTTATAAAATAATGCTTCTAAAACCTTTAAAGACTTACTAACAGGAGCAACGGATGTCTTTCCGAAAATTAGAAAATTATTTTTTATGGTGTTTAAAAACTCTTATTTATGTAATACCTTTTCTGCCGCTTTATATCTCTTCTTCAATGGTTTTTCCATATATTACAGGAAAAAATTTTGCATTCAGAGTTATTGTAGAGCTCTCAGCAGCTTTATGGGTAGTTTTGTTAGTTACAAATAGAAAATACCGCCTTCAAAACTCAACAATAACCCTCTCGATTCTGGCGTTTACTTTTATAGTTGGTCTGGCTGATGTATTTGGAATAAACCCTTATAAAAGTTTATGGTCAAATTATGAGCGAATGGAGGGTTATATCACAATTTTGCACCTAACTCTTTACTTTATGGTTGTTAAAAGTGTTTTGAGAACAAAAAAAGATTGGAAGATTTTTTTCAATATATTCGTAGCGGTAAGTGTATTTGTTAGTTTATATGCCTTGTTTCAAAAATTTGGACAGGAAAATGTCCACAGTATTTATGATACAAGAGTGTATAGCACAGTAGGCAATCCTCCCTTTCTTGCCTCTTATTTGCTGCTTTCTATTTTTCTTGGGTTAATTTTAATCTTCACTGCGCAAAAAAAGTATCTTAAGGGTGTTTATCTATCGACTGTTGTATTAAGCTCTATAGTCATTTATTTCACGGCCTCAAGAGGCGCAATTCTGGCAGGCACTATTGGGATGATAATATTCAGCGCCTTGTTTGTTGTTGGAAAATCAAACAAATCTAACGTAAGGATATTTAAGCGAGCAGCGCTATTTTTTCTTGGCATATTCATTCTCGCATTTATTGTCTTTTTGATATTTGGTAATACTGAATTTATTAAGCAGGACAGCACTCTTTCTCGATTTACTGCGATGTTTTCGGATCCCTCAGTTAAGACTCGATTACATGCCTGGAAGATAGCATGGGAGGGGATCAAGGAAAGGCCAATTTTAGGATGGGGACAGGAAAATTTTATCGGTGTTTACACTGTGAATCCAATTCCTGCTTTCGGCAAACACATTTGGTTAGACCGCTCACACAACATCGTTATTGATTGGTTGATCAATGCAGGTTTTTTGGGACTTCTTTCTTATTTGGCAATTTTAGGTTCTGCATTTTATGGTATATGGACAGCCTTCCATAAGCAAAGAATTGCAAAACCAGAACAAGTTGCTATTGTTACCGCTTTTGTTGTTTATTTTGTCCAGAACCTCTTTACCTTTGATACCATTAATACATATATAGTATTTTTTACTTTACTGGCTTATATTGATAATCTAATCCCCCCTGCCTCTCCTTTAATAAATGGTAAGCGGGAGGAATTTCAGCGTAAAAGAGTATCATATTATGTAAGTGTAACTTTGCTTGCCATGTTGATTTTTTCTGGCGCAGTTTATTTTATAAATTATAAACCGATAAGGGAGTCACAACTATCAAAACAAATATCCGCCTTATTTCCACAGTATAGGTCATATTTAACACTCCTTGATGATTTCAACAAAGCTCTATCTTACAATACCTTTGGCAATACAGATCTCAGACTTAAAATGAATGAGACATCCCATCATATAGTGAGATTTAAACTTTTTACACAGGAAGGCGCGTTGAAGTTTATTCAAAAAACGGCAGAGGAGTTGGAAGAGGGAATTGCAGCCAACCGCTATAATTTAGAGTATTTATCCACGGTAATTCTTTTTTATACCAAGATTGGCTACTATGCGCCTACCTTTATTGCAAAGGCGGAAGCGCTTATTAAAGAATGTATGCGTATTAATCCTGACTATGAAGTGCTGTATTTTCTCTTGGCTGAAAATTACGTTCTTAAAAAAGAATATGAAAAGGCCTATGCGATTGTGAGGGACGTCGTATCTTTGGATCCACATAATGAGAGAAAACAGTTTAATTTAGTCTTGGCGGCAATTCGCATCTCAAGGGAAGATTTAGTGAGCAGCGCGTTGGAGAACTTAAAAAAGATTAGGATTGATAATAATGCGGATATAGAAGCGGGAAGAAAATCAGTTTTTTCTGTTGGCGAACTGCTTTCCATTGCTCGAACTTATATGAAAATAAATAATTATAAGAAGGCGCTCCAATACTATAAGGAGATAATTGCTATTTCTCCAGAGGAAGCTAAACATCATTTTGGTATTGCAATGGTTTATCTCAATCTTGATGATAAGGTAAACGCAATGAAAGAGGCCAAAAAAGCAGCAGAACTTGATCCTTTAAATTATACAGAGGAAGTGGAGAAGTTTATTAATTCGATAAATTGACTCAATTAAAACCATTATCTCTCGTGGACAGTATGAATCCACTTCTCAATTATTGAACTGATGTCTTTCCCTGATACCGCTTCAGGTAGGCTTATGTTCGCTTTATCCAGGTTAGCACCGAACAAAACCCCTGGCACAAATGAAGGGTCACAACAGTGGTCACCGCACCAGTGCTCATGGTTGGCCTCTATAAAGGCACCTGCTGGTGCCTCACCTAATACCGTCTGTTTTGACGCTCTATAGCCTTTTTGGTAACCCACAATTAAATCCGGGCCGTTAAAAATATTATTGTTGGAATATATTTCGCTGCTCTTATAAACTTGCTTTATAATGGGTTCGTCATTATCGGTCCATTCTGTCAGTTTCTGCATTAAATCATGACACAAGGCGCCAGCTTCATCCTGTTCAACAATACCCTTACCTTCACGGCCCTTCATGTTTATATAAATGCTGTTAAATCCAAGAGCATATACACGGGTCTTAGACCAGTCCACATCTTCAAGCAATGGTCTCCCCTCTTTTCTTCCATTTTTCAGCACCATAAACCCGTTCCGAGTCAGCCAGCTATTAAGATGGACATAGCTATGAAGAGAGGTAAATCCATGGTCAGACAGTACAAAGAGCGGCGTCTCCTCTCCTATACGCTTTATGATCTTTCCGACCATGGCATCCATACGCCTATACCAGTCTGCCACTATATTGGTAGGTTCTTTTGTTTCACTTTTCTGCAATTGACTTGTTCTGTCTCGCCAGAACATATGTTGAACCCTGTCCAGAGTATCAAATACACAGGCAAATATACCTCCATCAAAGCTATCAAGCAGTTTGTTCAGCATACGCTCACGTTCAGCAAAGACCTCATCACAAAGACTTAGAAAAACATCTCCGGAAATAAGCCCGTCTTTCAATCCATTGGTATCTTCAGGCATACCCAATGTCAGATATGGACCAGTCTGCTCCCAGAGATCTTCAGCAAAAGTGATCGGTGATGCAAGAGGTAATCTGGTGTCTTTGGGATTTATCTGCATTGGAAGTACAAATAGAGAAGGGAATGACTCAGATTCAACACAGACCATGCGTGTAACAGCGCTCACTTTACCCATAATACCTGTAGAGAAACGTATTATTACATGAGGACTCCATACACCTATTCTTAATCGAAGGGATGTATCAGGCAGTGTAACCTTCAGCCCTTCAGGTGTCTGTTCAAGTGCTACTGGAACAGATGCCTCTTTTATTCCTGTTATTCCGCGATATCTTGGACCATAAAGCTCTGTCTCTGTGCTCCCGCCTTCTGGTTTTATATGAATAATCCGCCCGTGTTTATTCTGTTCTGAAACTGTATGGTCAGCAGTGTAAAATGTATATCGACCCAGAGTGCCAAGCATGTCAGGCACCCCCATCCCTGCCAGCAGTCGACTATCGGATGACATGGACTCTGGCGCGGGAAAGGTAAGCGGCCACCGCAAAAGAGTTACAGGGATACCCTGTTTCATAGCGCGTTCAAAGATTGAGGGTACACGTACATGTGAGGTATATTTCACACCGCCTTTGTATTGCTGGATGCCAAACAAAGACAGCTCAGGGGTATAGGTCTTGGGATTGCGGTGTATAAAGTCACATATCCCATGTGTGCCGGCATCACTTCCTGTTGCAATATTTGTCCAGGAAACAGGGCTTTGAGGAGGATTGGATGTTGCAAGACGCCTGAAATTACCTGCCTCAGCTATTGCTCCAAGGATTGGCATATCCCGGCGTTCATGCAGAAAACGGAAAACATCAGGATCCATCCCGTCAATGCCGAGGATAAAAATACTTCTGGATTTATTCATCCTGGGGAGGGCTGCCCTGGTCTTTCTTCCGGCTTATTATACCTTTTACAAATCCTGTTATTCGTTTCCAGAATATAACTATTGCACCTAAGATGGCATAAACAAAAGGTGCAACAGTCTGAAAAAAGAATCCCCCGGTGTTTGGATCAATATACGCATGTGCGGATGTAGCAATTACAAGATTAAAGAGTAAAGCTGTTGTCAGAAAATAAGTAAAACACATTCTTCCACCTCTTTATGGCAAAACTAACAGTTTCGTGCAAAATTTTTATAATTTATAATAACGAAAAATTCATTTTAATGTCAAATAAAACAGGGGAAAATCTATGGTTTGTTATTTTTATAACCAATAGTAAAAAAACCTAACACAGGGAAAGTTTTTCGTCTCCTGGGATTTGATGCTATATTTTGTTAGAATAAGTAATGGATTATTTTACAAAATTGTTGTTAAAAAGAAATTATATGTATATACTTGTTTCTGTTTCAGTATTCGGTGAAATCACCATTAAAGAACAATAAACTTATGAATAATCGTTTTATTCTGAAATATCAGAAAAAAATTATTCTGGAGGAATTCTGTTGGTTTCAATAGTAATACCCCTTTATAATGAAGAAGAAAATATTGCGCCCCTTTATACTGCACTTACGTCAGTGATGGATGCAGAGGGGAAAGATTACGAACTAATTTTTGTTGATGACGGAAGCACTGACAGGACATCTGCAATGCTTGAATCTATTGCTCAAAAAGATTCAAAGGTTAATCTGCTGAGTTTCAGACGCAACTTTGGCAAGGCCGCTGCCTGGGCCGCAGGGTTTGATCACGCGAAGGGGGATGTTGTCGTAACAATAGACGCAGATCTTCAAAATGATCCAATAGATATACCAAAACTTGTTTCCTATCTGGGGGAATACGATATTGTAAACGGCTGGCGCAAGAAGAGAAAAGACCCTTTCATTATCAGGCGGTTCCCTTCCATAATCGCCAACTGGCTTATTAGCAGAGTCACCGGAGTAAAACTTCGTGACTACGGGTCCGGACTAAAGGCATATAAAGCGGATGTCGTAAAAAACATCAATATATACGGGGAAATGCACCGGTTTATCCCCGCTGTTGCCAACTGGTATGGTGTAAAAATTAAAGAGGTCGAGACCATTCATCATCCGAGGGTCCGGGGAAAATCCAAATACGGAATATCAAGGACACTCATGGTCATTCTTGACTTGATCACGGTCAAGTTTCTTCACAGCTATTCCACCAAGCCCCTTCAGGCCTTCGGCCCGATCGGGCTTTTATGCGGATTTATCGGTTTCGCAATTAATATTTACCTTGCATTTTTGTGGTTTTCCGGTCAAACAATAGGCCACAGGCCGCTCCTCCTCTTTGGATCACTGCTTATGATAATCGGGATTCAGCTTATCGGGACAGGGTTGTTAGGAGAAATGCTTGTAAGCTCTTATCATGAAGGACAACGAAAGCCACTCTATGTTCTAAAATATCCTGAAAATAAAAAAAGTTAGAGGCAGGAAGATTTATTTGCATAAAAAAAGGGGGGATGAACAAAACGTCTCCCTTTTTATCTTTATTAATCCTTGTTTTAACCTATCCCAGTACCAAGAGGACCACGGCCTTGGCCGTGGGTGAATTGGTCCTCTGGTACGGGATGTTCGCCCCAGCGGGGCGTAATGATGGTACCACGGGCGCCCGTGGGGCTCCATTTTTTAAAGTTTACCGGCTACCCAGCCACCGTCCCATTCAGTATTCAATACACCTGTATCAGCTCTAAATATTTTTTCGGTAAAACCTTTCCCTGAGGCGTCGTTCATTTTCGTACCAGATCCTTCATTGAATCAGAAAGACCATTGATGTAGAGATATAAAGTGGTAAGAAGGGTATTAAGAAAACAGGGATTCTAATTCCCCACAATAAAAAATTCTCTACTTTTTTTATCGTTACCATTAGGATTTCGAAGCAGAAAATAGTCGTTTTTTCGTCACAAGTATATCAGATATTTGAAGAATTTAGCACCAGATGGATATTTGATAGCGAGAACTCTATTTTGAAGGACTAAACAGCATAAGGTATTGACACATCAAGAAACTTAGCATGTGTTCTTGACACGTGAGGGAACATTTCCGGAAAACACAAGACAATTCAGTGTAAGTCCTCAAGACTTTTTCGAAGCAAATGTTTACTGCGCTCTATAACACCGTGTGGAAACAATCACGGAGAAACATGAATTTACCCCGTTAGAATGCCACCCTGTAATAAAATATTGTTAAAACAAAGTGTATATGAAAGGTGCCACAGCAGAACCCTCTGTAAAAATAATTAATGCACCAAGCAAAACGAGAAATAAAATAATCGGTGTTAACCACCATTTCTTTCGCACTTTTAGAAATTCCCAGAATTCAGATACGATTGACAATTTACCCATATATTAATTAACCTTCCTTATGTTGAATGTTGAAAATTATAAAATACTATTTTAAATGATTTTGCTATTTTTTTCATTATTTTTCGTTTCTCTGCTTTAAGACAAAATAAAATATATAGGAGGTTGTGAAAACAAAATGCTTGATGATATTTATATAAATTTTATCTTTTTCAAAGCGAAAATTGTCATTTTCAGCAAGAGTAAACCATGCCGGAAACGGCTGATTTGGGTCCTTCCATAAGCCCTCTCCCGATATCGTATAGGAATTTCAATAATCTTTAAATTAAGCTTAGCCGCACCGAACAAAAGATCAAAATCACCAAAGGGATCAAAGTCGCCAAAGTATTGCCTGCCAGCGATTATTTTCTCGTAATCCTCTCTCCACAGGACCTTGGTTCCGCAAAGGGTATCACGAATACGCTGCTCAAGAAGATATGTGAAAGCTCTGCTAAAAAATTTATTCCCAAGTAGGTTTAATAAACGCATTGCCTGCTTTTCCATTTGATAAACCAGCCTCGAGCCGTTAATAAACTCTCCCTTGCCAGAAATAAGAGCATTAAAAAACTTTGGAAGGTCCTCGGGAGGTACAGTAAGGTCAGCATCAAGAATCATCAGAACATCATTTTTTGCCTGATTAAATCCTTTTCTTACCGCATCGCCCTTGCCTTTTCCGTCCTGAACCAGAACAGTAATGTCTCTCTGAGAATGCTTATCTTTTACTCTCTCGCATTCTTCGAGTGTCCCGTCTTGAGAATGTCCTTCAACAAATATAATTTCTGTATGTTTGCCCATATCCGGGATTCTCGTTACTGCCTGCTCAATATTTCCTCTCTCATTACGACAGGGAATGATAACTGAACATGTTACTTCTTCTTGAGACTTGCGTTTCTTCAGGGGGCGAGCAACTATTATCTCATTTAAGGAGAGTTTCCAGAATAAAGGCATGTTTGCAAGGAATTTATTAAAGAAGGTTGAGATGAAAGGGATATATACAGGCAGTAATAACCTGTATCCCTTCCTTATTACTTCGAAATCATTCAGGTAAAGCAGATTTGAAATATCTTCAAGGGGAAGCCAGTGCTTCAGCGCGTGCTTCATCCTCAGGCCGAATGACTCAGCAAATTTCAGGACCGGTTCCCACAAGTAATTGTAGTATACGATTATAATTCGTGTTGCTGGTTTACAGACTTTATGTAATTGACTAAAAGCCAACTGAATATCACCTACATTTCCTATAGTACCATCAATGACAACATAGTCGAATTTTTCTTTTATTTGGAGATTTTCAAAATCACCAACTTCAAACTGAAGTTCCGGAAAATTTTTTCTTGCTATTTCTATCATTTTCGGACTTATATCAATACCGAGTCCTCTGGCGGGATTTAATGACGTGAGTGTTTCACCCGTACCACAACCAATCTCTATAACAGATACGTCGGAAGGAATTAAAAAGCGCAGGTATTTCTCAGTTTCCTCATGATAGTAAGCTCCTTTTTTTCTCCATTTTTCTCTCTCTTCTGCTACAGAATCGAAATATTTTACTTT
>Ga0255052_10002025_pt1 | contig 14791 bp, 16 predicted proteins | sample JV7_2_21_MG_FD_188632 | JGI IMG/M metagenome (GOLD analysis project Ga0255052, IMG submission 188632) | Seawater microbial communities from Jervis Inlet, British Columbia, Canada - JV7_2_21 | ecosystem: Environmental > Aquatic > Marine > Inlet | place: Canada: British Columbia | collected...
CTTGTTGGATGCTTCACACACAGACCCCCCGCTAGGGATGGCTTTCTCTGGGCTGAAACCAACCAAGAGGTGTTGACACACCATAGTCTGAATGAGATTCTAGGACTCTCGCAGACCATCATGATATGCAAAAAGACTGAGGCTGGAGTTGAAACATGGAGTTCGATGCACGATGAAGATGAGGTTGTTGAATCAGGGATCTTAGAATTGATAGGTCAAGGACACTCAACCGTCGGACATCTTCGGGCGATGCGTCAGACATTCACTGAGGAAAACAGAACTAGACCTTCATCAGGAACACGTCCATCAGAATCATTCTACATGCGAGTTACTGACTCCCTTCGAAGACACCTTGAAGCTGTCACCATGCCTACAAATGTTACAGTGTATCTTGAGATGATGGACAACACATGTCAGGTCTCTCTAGTCGATGAAGAAGATGAGGTCCTTCAGGACATCACCATCGAGTACACTGCAGACCTCATCGCTTTACTCAGGTGGCCGTTGGTCAAAGGAGGACCGATGTTCACAGACTCGGGGAACTATGTGACTTGGAGTGTGTTTGATGACATCCAGTATAAGGACCTGGACTTCATTGGACCATATGTCACTTTTCGAGCCGCACGGACCTCCCCAGAGGAACTCCCAAGGAGATTAGCTCAGTTCTTTGGTAAATCCGAAACACTAAGAGTTGGTATTGAGCATGATGCGTCAGTCTGTCCCATAGCAATGGTTGAGGAATTAGACCATGGAACCTGTTGGAGAATTATGTTGCCACATGACTGTTCTGATCAGGTCAAGCGGCAACTCGGAGAAGTCATGACTGGGGAAGAGGTGAATGGTCTGCTAGCACCAGGGAAACTTTATGCAGGAGTGTTGTACGAGTTTGACCTCACTACACCTACTGTCTCTGAGAAGGATGAAAGTGTAGTGTTTCATGAGGAACTATACATTCGAATGCTTCTTCGAAAGAAAGGTTTGATTCTGAAGCGTCTGAAACCAGGGACATATCTCCGTATCAGGGACCAGAAATGGATGGTAGACATTACTTGGGATGGTGCTAAGTATGCCAAGTGGAGCGCACAGTCCATAGTATCAGGACTCTATTTCGGGAGTGTTATACATACGATTGAGCTCTTGCATGGTCATGGTGCAAAGGAGGAATGTGAGAGGATACTGGACATCATCACCTCAAACATCCCGTGCGAGAGAATTGAGGGTTTCGAGGATCTCAAGGAAAATGTGCTCTCAAATCTCAAAGGACTTGGGTACTTGAAGACGAGTCCAACATGCGAGCTTCGGATTATTGAACAGTCAGAAACCACATCTAGATATGGTGTCTTCCCTGTCAATCAAAAACTGCGGGAGCCATTTCTCACAGGCACCATAGAGGTCACTGGTGATGTTTCACCTGACGTAATCATAGAAACGTTTGAGGAAGGAATGATTGAGGGTGAGATGAGTGCCTATTCTATCCGGAATGTGAGTCCGTTCTTGAAGAAGATAGCGACTTGGATATACACGGTCGCTCCAGATATGGATAATTGGTCAGAATATGAAGACGACTCCAAAGAGTGGACAGTCGCACTTTATGTCGAGCAGGGGGAGAGGGCAATCTACTGGACAGCTGAACAGAATGAGGGCGAGGAGATTAAGACTGAACAAGTATTTTATGACATTGTCGATTTAGGTGTGAGAGAAGCAATCAGGAATCTGAGGGAGATTCTCAAGCTCGACCTGGTATCCCAGCTTGGTCATATCTCTAATCTTGACGAGGTGTTGAGAAAGCAGGTACCAGCAGTTGTCCATGAATTGCATGAGTCCTCTTAGCGATGTCATCGATATCTGATTGCTGACGATTTCTCACATCTCTCAGATGGCATTCAAGGGAATTGTTATCCTGAATAGCGTATTGGGCGAGATTTCCAAATCAATCCACCATCCATGTGCATCGACGATTTTTTTGACAAGTGCCAAGCCAAGCCCTTTCCTCTCTTTCTTTGAGCTAAACCCACGTGTGAAGACTTTGTCACGAATAGCTCCGGGTATTCTTATTCCATCGTTCGAAATTTCAATAACTAGACAATCAGGATTCTCTTGAAATCGTACCTCAATGTGTTTAGGCTCACCATGAATCACAGCATTCTCTATCAGATTCTGAAAGACCTGTCTCAGTTTGGTTGAATCTCCGTCGACTTGCGGAAGCAGATCTTGGTCGTAGCGAATATCGTCCGGAATAAGAAACTCCGCAATATCGCGAAGAATCTTATCGAGGTCAACATCGCTCCTCTTTTCAATAGCAAGTCCAACATTCGCCAAGGTGATAGAGCGCTCCAGAAGTTCTTGCATATCTTTCACAAGTCGACGAATTCCGTCCAAGGCGTCAGGTTCCTCTCCTGACTCGAACAGATTCACATACAGGAGCAGCTTAAGAAACTGGTTGGTCATGTCATGGCTCATCTCGTGCGCGAACTCACTGAGTTCCTTCCGCTGCTGCTCCAACTTCTCGTATGCGAGTTTATCTTCAGTAATGTCCCATACAAGAGACTGGAATTCTTGGGACTTACTATTATCCACTAGTAGAATGTCCCTTATGCGTAAATAGAAGTCGGTGCCATCTCCCCGAATCCCTTGAAAAACCAATTCCCTGTGGGTGGTTTCACCACTCTCAATTGCTGCTTTCATGCTGGTTAGAGCCTTCTCCTGGTCGTCGGGATGAATGAAAGTAGTGAAGTGCTTCCCTAAGATGTTCTCCTTCTCCATTCTGAATATCTCACAGAACCTCTCATTGCAGAATGTCACAATTCCTTCATTGTTTCTCAGAACAACACCTTCAGATATCCTCTGCGAAAACTGCCGATATCTCTCTTCACTCTTATGAAGTTCAACCTCAATCCTTTTGCGCTCTGTAATGTCTTGAAGAATGTAAACCATTTGCTCAATGCGACCGTTGCCATTTTTTGTCACAAAGCCGTCAGCAGAAACGATTGTTTTCCTGCCATCTTTTCGAACTAAAGTGAGTTCGACATCGTGGATCATGTCAGAAGCTTTCAGCTCTGAACACCGTGTTTCAAAATAGTTCCTATCTTCGTGTGAAACGAAATCCGAGAACGGTCTTCCGATTGCTTCTTCCCTCGCATAGCCGAGTAACCTTAGCCATTCAGTATTAACGAGTATGATATTGCCGTCTTTATCAAGTGTCTGATTTGCAAGAGGTGCGTTCTCGAAAAGCAGTCGGAACATCTCCTCGCTTTCTCTTAACGAATTCTCCTTGTGTTTTCGTTCGGTGGTATCCTCAGCGATGTGAATGATTCGGTCGATTTCACCATTCTCATTTAGAAGTGGGGTACATTGAACAAGGTATGTCTTGTTTAGCACCTCCATAAATACCTCACGTGTCAATGGAAGCTTTGAATTGATGATCGACAAAACAGGACACTCTTCAGGAGGACTCTCGCGTTTATGCAATAGACGATAGCATGAACTGCCAAGAATCTTTTCCTCACAGATATTCAGAGCTTCCACAGTAGCGCGGTTAGCGAAGAGAATTCTTTGTTCGAGGTCGAGAATCATTACTGGTTGAGCGATTTCCTGAAAGACAATCGCGAACTGTTCATTAGTAGTATGGACTCGAATGGGCATTGAAAGACCACGTCATAGGCGTGCCTTCTACATGACCATAATATCCACTCTTTTCTATTTAGTTTTACGCATTGTATTACTGATTATTCAGCAATCACAAAACAAGTGCTCTAATTGTAGACATTGTATCGTTGAGAGGAATTTCGCGGCTCTTTTGCTTACTTGTTGAAGTATTCAAGCAAATGTATGTACCCTATCGATTTTCCTCATACTTTCGTAAAACAAAGTGCAGCGGCACTCGATGTATCGTATGTCCTTTTCACAATGAGTTAGCTCGTTGCGTTTCTCAAAGCAGCTACCTCTGGGGCTCCACTACTTATCCTTAGGGCTGTTCCCGCCAGGGCCTAACCCGGTTCGGAAGTCTAAGGCAATCACAACAAACCTACGAGTGTTGCTATACCCGTAACAGACTCCAGAGACTGCTAATCACAGTCCCACAGCGAAACTCACTGGGATTGGGTTTCATTCTCCACAGAGTTACTGGCGCCACTAGTGCCATGTGGTCGCGACCGCGGCAAACGGTCCGCCCTACCCGCTGCATCGAGTCCTTCACCGTATTGCCTAAAAACATTTAGTTAGATAAAAGCTCCAGCGGCTCTCTTGATTATCGTAAGTTCCTCAAGTACCTCTTGCTCTGATTGTGACAGTTCATCCAAGAATTTCTTCCTGATCGCCAAAACATGTTTATCAGGTACGTCGGTATAGAGAATCTCTGTGTCTTTCACTTGACGCCCAATTGTTGGTCCGCGAATTGAAACCGAAACTTCCATACCATTTGTAGCTTCATCAATCGTGACACTTCGATCCTGTATCTGTAATATAGTACCAACACGTTTACCCTCCTCGTTAATCAATCCGGTTCTCGGTCGAATGACTCCATGAACCTTCACACCCACCACGGCAGGTTTACTTTGTCGAAAGATGTAATCTGGAATGATCTCAATCTTTCCAGGTCTGATGATGGAACCAAGGGACTCTGCCTTTGCCTGCTCTCTCCTAACAATCAACCATGCATAATAGTCATCATACAGACGATAGATGACTTCGTTCACGAAGGTTTCGACACCCAACTCAGCTGCAAGGTCCTCAATATCTGGAGCAAATTTCACATTGAATCCTAGAACAACCGCATTTAGAGAGTCGGTGTCCCCAGAGGCTTGTGCTTCAATGATGTCACGTTTCACGATGGGACCTACATCAGCAGCTCTTACAGGTACCTTGCGGTCTTGCAAGAATTGTGTTACAGCTTCCAAAGAGCCAAGAGTATCGGTCTTCAAAATAATCCCTGATTTGTCAGTCTGGATTCGTATCGCACCCACTTCGTCACGGACTCGTTGTTTAATTTCTTCGAGTTTCTCCGGGTCAGTGACTGCATATACAGGGGCACCAGCTACAGCACCTTCAATGTCAGGAGCAACGATTTTGACACCAGCAGCGGCATGAACCTCATCAACATGAGTGAACTTCACTCTTGGATCTCGAATTTCATCCAAAGGTTTTGGTTGCAGTAATGCCCGGATTTTAGCAACAATGACACCATCAAGACCTCCCACTACCACTGTATCGGTCTTCTTTAGAATCCCATCGTAGATTATAGTGTCAAGAGTTATTCCTAATCCTGTTTCTTCTCTCACCTCAAGAATAGCACCCCTAGCAGGACCTGAGGATATTTGTAGTCGCTCATGCATAAACTGCTGAGTCAAACCAGAAAGCACCATTAGAAGTTCTGGAATTCCATCCCCAGTCTTCGCACTGGTTGGTACAATGGCTACAGTCTTTTTGAAGTCTTCAACGCGGTCAAATCGTTCTGATAAGATACCATTCGCAGAGAGTGCACCCACAATCTCGTACATACGTCTATCAATCTCATTTTGAGTTGATTGACCTTGCTCCTTGATAGCTTGGAATAGAGTCATCCCAGGTTTTTCTCTCCAACCAGGAACTTTGTCAAGCTTGTTTGCTGCTATCAGAAATGGAGTCTTTCCAGAACGTAGAATCTTGAGGGATTCATAGGACTGTGTGAGAGGCCCCTCATTGATATCGACCACAAGTATTGCAAAATCTGCAATGGCTCCACCCCGGCGTCTTAAGTTAAGATACGCTTCATGACCTGGAGTATCGATAAAGAGTAGACCATCAATCGTAAGCTCTGTGTTGACAGATTTCAAGAGCTCTCCACATATTGAGAGAATTGTTTCTGTTGGAAAGAATGATGCACCTATGTGCTGAGTTATGCCTGCAGCCTCTCTATCTTGAACCCCTGTTCCACGCATTTTGTCAAGCAGGGAAGTCTTACCATGATCAATATGTCCAAGAACTGTAACAATTGGGGAGCGAAGCTTCTCCATCTCCGTCATTGTAGGCACCTCACAAGGAATTGCTGTGGGACACTTGGCTACAGTTATGAAAGTGTCGATTTTGTCCAACAGTGTTTTTATTGTGTCCAATGAAATGGGTTATATTCTCAACTTATCCCGCGAGAGCTGTTGATACAGATTTCATGTATCAAGAGTTACAGGTGAGATAGTTGGAACGCTCGTTTGTCATAATCAAACCAGATGGTACTACCCGTCGGAGAGTCAGCGCGCTAGTTTTGAAGGCACTGATGGAACGGGGATACAAAATTCGTGCATTTAGGGAGATGAAAGTATCTGAATCACTAGCAAAATTGCATTATGCGGTTCACAAGGAGAAATCCTTCTTTTCATGGCTAGTTGATTTCATATCCTCTGCTCCCGTTTTAGCCCTGATTTTCGAGGCTGATGATGTTATCCAAGGAGTCCGGGATGCACTTGGTGCAACCTTTGTCCAGAAAGCAGATCCATCTTCCCTTCGAGGTAAGTACGGAATATGGGCTGGAGTTAACATTGCACATGCCTCGGATGCTCCTGAAACTGCAACAAAGGAAATTGAACTCTGGTCAAACGAGGGTGGTCTAGTGGAATCTCCAGATGCAGAAGAACAAACAAAAGCATACATCGAGCGTTATAGCTCTGGTGATGTTGATTACACAATGAAGCTTCGTGATGTTGTCAAGAATGCAATTGAGAACAGTGACACATCAGACCAAGTCCTTCAGTCCTTGACTGAGCTGTTGGGCATGGACGCAACGGGAATCAGCCCAGAAGAAATCAGTGCTTTAGCATCAGTCATTTTTGAATTCGTGAAAGAAGAAGTCGAAAAGGAATAGCTGAAACCTCAGGTGGCTAGTATACCACCTTTGGTTCCTTTCTTTACTCTAACGAGACGCTTTGCCACCTTTCTCGTATCTAGCAGTCCACTTTGTGTCTCTAGGTTTTAAACGACGTTTGAGACGGTTGACTTTACACTTGTTTGAACAGAACCAAGATACAGCTCCGTCTTTAGTCTGTACAAAAGCTGAACCAGTTCCTGGTTCGATGTCTTTCCCACAGAAGGAACATTTCTGGGTTCCGACCATTCTAACGCCTCCTCATCTTTCGGGCCTCACGTTCGGTTTCTCTCAGAACAAGTATGTCACCCATTCTAATTGGTCCTTTCACGTTGCGAGTAAGCACTCGGCCCTTGTCCCTGCCACCCAGAATCTTTACTCGGACTTGAGTGATTTCACCAGTCACTCCAGTCCTTCCTAAGAGCTGAATTACTTCAGCAGGAATATTGGGAGTAGTTTCATTATCTTTGCTCATCTGAAGCCATCACCTGGGTCTTACATGCGAAGGCCGTTGATTTTTTCGATAATATCATCAACGAGTTCCTTTGCCTTACCGTCCACGATGATTGCGACAGCTGCTGTAGGCCGCTCTATACCTGCGGCGTTTCCAAGATCCGCCTTGCTTTTCACGAAGATGTAAGGTGCTTTCTTGTCATCACAGAGGCCGGGTAAGTACATGATTACTTCCTGTGGCTCAACATCTTCTGCAACGACTACCAACCGTGCAATACCACGCTCGATACTCTTTGTTGCTTCATTGATACCTTTCTTAATCCGACCTGTATCTTTAGCTATCTCTAGAGCCTCTAGGGCCTTCTTTTGAAGTTCCTCGGTAGGCTCCCATTCTACAAAACTTGGCTTTGGCATTATTATTTACCTCAGTTTAGTTCTTCATCGGTATATGATACTCTGACCTGTCCTACAAGGACAGACTCTTCTGCGCCGTCAGTCTAGCTTCTTTTAAAACTGTCGAAGCAATACAATATCTCAATAATCTAGATCAACTATTGTGTTCTTCAGAGATGAGTCAACCACATCTAGATGTCTAAGGATTGAGTAGCGACTTCTTTTCTCCATGATATTCAGACCGTGGTGTATTGCGTTGATGAACTGTTCCGATGTAATGGACATCTCGTCGAGTTTAATTGGCAATTGCCGTTCCGACATGAATTTCAACACATCTTCCGGTTTGTAATCTGAATATCCAGCTTCACTCAGATAATGTAGACATAAAGGAGTTGCAAATACCACCTGAAGTCCATGCAATTGACCACAATCTCTATCCATAGCATGAGAAATTGCATGCTCTGTACCAGAACAGGGACGGGAACTGCCAAATATGCCCATTGCACGTCCTGCATCGATTTCAGCTCTAATCAGGGTTTCAAGACTATCATCCTTGAGTACCATATTCAATGCATTTTCTACGATTGAGTAGACCGATTTATCAAAAGATTCTCCTCTCACCTCAGATGCCATTTTCCATTCAGCTAGGCTTGAGGTCTTGCAGATGATGTCCCCTAGACCAGCAAGTTTTAGCATGGGTGGTGCCTCTGAAATGATTGAAGTGTCGGCAATCACCGCAAGAGGTCCTTTACACCTTTCTGAATACTTGTACCCATTGTGACTTACAGAAGCAACATCACTAGCGATACCATCATGAGACGCTGCAGTAGGAATTGATATCCAATTGAGACCAGTATCTCGAGCCACAAGCTTGGCAATATCCAGACTACTGCCGCCTCCGAATCCAAGTACAATATCGATATTCCCAAGAACCGTGTTAGAGTCAGCACGATATTTAGATGCCATCAACCATTGACATGAGGTGCCTATATTCTTCTCAAGATGCTGATGATAGTCTGCATGAATCAACTCATCAGTCACACAGAGAGGATTATTGTAGTCCTTCATCAGATTCCCAAGTTTCTCTAACGCTCCATCATCAATTACAATGACTTTAGGCTCATTGAAGGACATTTCACCAGCTCCCGAGTCCCAGATTCGTTTTGCCTGTTAAGCTCTTCTATCGCGCGTTTTTCCATCTTACCTGATTAGCCTTAAGTAGGACTTCGGAGGGCGGACGTTCAGTGAGTGTTACCCCCGAAATACTCCAACCTATACGCTCTCTGAACAAGTTCAACTTGGAGTCAACTCTCATGACGAACTATGTCAAGGTTGCCCTGATGGGCTCTGGTTATGCTGGTAAGTCCACATTAATCAAGTTGCTCACTGATAGTTCTCCCAAGCTGGAAGTTAACTATCAACCGACTGCAGGTATGAGTTGCGGAACAATCACAATCGATGGGAGTACAAAAGCATCTCTTATCGAGATGGGTGGACAATCTCATTTTGAATTTCTCTGGGCAGATTTCATGAAAGGCAGCAGGATGGTCGTTGTAGTCACTGAGAGTTATCCTAAGGCTGTTCTTAAGACCCGTCAACTTCTTAAAAAATTCAAGAATCAGCTACATGGCATGAAAGTCATTGCTATAGCAAATAAACAGGATCTTCCAGGATCAATGAGACCTGAGTCTGTACAAGATTTACTCGGAGTTCCTACATTCGGGTTGGTTGCCATTGATCCGAAACAGCGTCTTAATGGCTACAAGCTTATTGTTGATGGACTGAAAGAACTCTCTAATGTGGCTGCTTGAACAAATTAGAAACATTCCAAATCAGCATTAGTATGTCCTAGCTGTAGGACAAGCCTTTTATGTTCAGACAATGCAGGCGAAGACGCCCAGGGCATGGGCGAGAGAGCCGTTTGACATCAGTGTCATGTGGCGAGTCCGTCCCGGAATGTATGTCTTTTGGGTGAACAAAACCTCTGTGGTCAGGTGAGTCAATGGAAATTACAATAATCCACAAACAGGACAACATTATTCACTTCTTAGTAGAAGGAGTCGATGTTGCATTTGCGAATGCATTACGCAGGACCATGCTTACCAGATTACCTTCTATGGCAATAGACGAAGTACTTGTTCTTGAGAACACAAGCGTCATGTATGATGAGATGCTCGCACATAGATTGGGACTTATCCCACTTGTGACAGATCTTGAAAGCTACAACTTGCCAGAAGAGTGCGATTGTGAAGGTAAGGGTTGCAGTCTCTGTCAATGTACGCTCACACTTGAGGAAACAGCTGAAGAAGATGAAGAGAAGATAATCAACTCCAGCAACCTCACATCACAAGACCCCAAAATAATTCCTGCATCAGGTGATATCCCCCTAGTGAAGCTGGCTCCCGGTCAACGTCTAATCATTGAAGCATATGCCAGACTTGGTAAGGGTGTGGAAAATGCAAAGTTCCAGCCAGTATCAACGGTTTCATACAAATATGTACCCATTGTCGAAGTTAACAAAGAGAAGTGCAATCAATGTGGAGATTGCGTCGATGTGTGCTCTAAGAACATTCTGCGGGTTGAGGATGATACAATATCAACACAGAACACTCTGGACTGCAGCCTCTGTGATGCCTGTGTTGAGGTCTGTGAACCTAGAGCAATTACAATTGATAACAAGAAAGATAGTTTCTTGTTTAAGGTAGAGTCCACAGGTGCGCTTACTCCGGAAGAAGTTGTAGAGAAGTCTTCTGAAATCCTGAAGGAGAGAATCAGATTGGCTCTTGACTACGCAAATTCATTATGAGGTGTGATAATATGGAAAGATCAGTCAAATCTGGATCAACTGACCCAAATACACGCGCACTCATCAATGCGCTCAGGAAGACATCAACCAAACATAATGTTGGTATATGGAAGCGAGTTGCCGAGCTAATTGCTAGACCAGCTCGCCAACGCGCAACAGTGAATATCGGAAAAATCGGACGCCATACAAGTACTGGAGATATTATTGTAATACCCGGAAAGGTCCTAGGTTCTGGAAGCCTCTCTCATAAAGTGACAGTAGCAGCTCTCAATGCGTCAACTTCTGCGAGGACAGTTATCGTTGGAGCTGGTGGCTCAATGATATCAATTAACGAATTGCTTACCAAATCTCCCAAAGGGAAAGGAGTTACAATTATAATATAGGTGGTTTCAATGAGTACAGAAAGTGTCAAAGTTTACGATGCCGAAAATATGGTTGTTGGTAGACTTGGAGCAAAAGCTGCAAAGGCTGCTATACTTGGTGAGCATGTTGTAGTAGTAAACGCAGAGAAGGCCATTATCACAGGGGATCGCAGAACTTTGATTGAGGCCTGGAAAGAGAGATTCAACATAAGGACATCCTATAAGCCAAGCAGAGGTCCATTTCACGAACGTCGTCCAGATAAAATGGTTCGGAAAATGTTTCGTGGCATGCTCCCATGGCCAACACCTCGTGGTAAAAATGCATACAAGCGTATCAAGGTCTATATTGGCGTACCTGAGCAATTTGCTGAATCTGAAAAGATTGTTCTCGAGGGTGCAAAATACAGGAGTCTTAAACGAAAATTCATCACTGTGGCTGAGTTGAGCCACGAACTCGGTTGGAGAAACCCGGAGGCAGTAAAGTGAGAGTTGTAGTAAGTACTGGCAAGAGAAAGACAAGTCTTGCTAAAGCCACAATAAAGGAAGGTACAGGTCGAATCAGAATCAATGGAAGACCGCTGGAAATTCAACAACCAGAGCTTGCCCGAATGCGGATAATGGAGCCATTGATTCTCTTCGGAGAAGGTTGGAAACGATACGATATCAGAGTACGAACAAGGGGAGGCGGTTTCATGAGCCAAGCTGATGCAGTAAGAATGGCTATTGCTACCGGTCTAATTCGCATGAGCCAAGACTTTGAGGCACGTTCAAAAATGATTGAACATGATAGAACAATGCTTGTTGGAGACCCACGACGAACAGAACCAAAGAAGTTCGGTGGCCCTTCAGCACGATCCCGATACCAGAAATCATACAGGTGAGGCGACTATACGATGATAATTCCAGTACGATGTTTTACATGCGGTAAAGTAGTTGCAGACAAATTCGAGCAGTTCAAGCGTGAAGTCCGACAGGGCGAAGACCCATCAGTCGTACTTGATAATATTGGACTGGCTAGGTACTGTTGTCGAAGAATGCTACTTGCTCATATTGACATAATTGATAGCTTCATGGCATTTGCTGCCAAAGAAACCGTGGAGGCAAAATTGAATGAGTGAGATAGAAATCGCTGATTTAGAACTATTGACACCCATGGACAAGTACCTAGCTGCAGGATGTCACATTGGCACACAAGTAAAAACACAAGACATGGAGCCATTTGTTTACAGACAACGTCCAATTGGTCTCTACGTTCTTGATGTTCGAAAGACCGATGAGAGAATCAGGGTGGCTGGTAAGTTTCTTGCTAGGTTTGACCCCACCAAGATTGTGGTAATATCGGGAAGAGTTTATGGAAAGAAGCCAGTGGAAACATTTGCCTATTACATTGGTGCGAATTCATTTACAGAACGTTTTGTACCAGGGACTCTAACTAATCCCAATATTGCTGGTCCGAGGACATACATTGAACCAGATGTTGTCATACTCACAGATCCACGAACTGACGAGCAGGGTCTCTCAGAGGCTGCAAGGATTGGAGTACCAGTCATTGCGCTCTGCGATACTGATAACGTGACCACCAATGTGGACCTCGTGATCCCTACCAACAACCGTGGCCGCAAATCTTTAGCGCTGGTATACTATCTTCTGACTACTCAAACACTCAAAGAGAGAGGCGATATGCCAGAAGATGGTGAAACTGCCTTCAGTCCTGAAGACTTTGAACCCCAGTTACAGAGGTTCTGAGATTATTCAATGATGGAAACGACGCCGTTCTCGGCGTCTACTTCCACCTTCTGTCCAGTCTTTATTTTTGAAATATCAATTTGGTCTACCGCAGGAATTTCAGAGATGATACAGCCTACTGCCACTACTGGGTCAGTTGTTCTGTTAATTAACGCTAGAGGTGCCTTGCCAGCTTTTTTGAGTGCATATAGAACGTACGAGCCTACTGTAGACCCTTTACCTGTTGGAAACACAAGTATCTTTCCGGAAATTGATTTTCCTTCAAGATGATGTCCCTTTTCGACAATCTCACCAGTTTCTGGATCACATCCCCCATAGAACGAGATGTCATCCCCTGTCACTAAAGCTTCACCCATTACTTTACCCTTGAAGATTTTCCTGCCTTGCATTATGAGACCGCCTCCTGAATACATTCCTCTACGGTTCGTATCTCTGTCTTGAATTTGTTCTTTCCACGAGCATAGAAGCAAGCTTTTGCTGAATCTGTCATAAGACCGCTAAACTTGCCCTTTAATGGTGCAACAGCACAACAGGCGTCAGCCACCAAGAAAGCCCCTGCCTTCTCAATTATATCATAATACCCCATTTTCATTGCAAGATCCTTTGTAGGCCTTGCAGTTGTAATCCAGACTGTCTTTCCATCTGTAACCTGTTTACCATCAAGCATCTTTGCAATTTGACCAATTTCTTTGATACTTGCGTGAGGACATCCAACACTGATGAAATCGATATCTACCTCTTCGTCATCTAGTTGAATCCGGGCCTTGTTCAAGTCATCCTTTGTTACGATTTCGGTCTTGTCTGGAATAATAGTTCGATTTGGAGTAATTCCCTCCATATGGAATAAAGCGACTCCTCCATAGGTAGCAACAGATGCACTGAAAGACTTCAACTCTTCTGTGGTTGCCTTTGTTACACCAATGATGTAGGGAATGGTCTTGCCTGTTCTCTCTCCAATCACATGCCCAAGAAGTCCAAAGTCATTTGTATTCTCTAACTTGGTTAGAACCTCATATTTTACCTGTGCTACCCTATTTTCTTTAAGATGAAGACCATACTCAGCAGTCTTACCAGTCAATGCTGAGGCAAGCGCACTTGGACCCCCTTCTCGATTTGTCAGAGCTCCAATCACAGAATTAGAGAAACATACTGCAGATGATTCTGCCCATGCGATATGTTCACCATAATGGGGTAAATTACCAATCAGATATGGTGTGCATGTACAGGTCGTGATCACACCCATCTTTTCAAAAGCATCCACTACTCTTTGTTGATTCTTTGCAAATTCTTCATCAATCCCATGTTTTTTCCATTCATCAAGATCCATACCTGCAGGGTTTAGAGTGGTCAAGACCCGCGCACGTCCATCTTTCGCCATCTCATCTAAATATTCTAGACCAGCCTCCCCAAGATTATGATATGATACTCCTGCAATCTGAACACTCGAAACAGGGATGAGCCGCTTCGCTTCGTAGATTTCGCCTAGAGTGGTGATAATCTCCATGGCTTTTCTGGTAGCTTTTCCATGCTTACCATCAAGCATCTCTTTCTCGCCACTGGTCAGCTTTAACCCCATCTTAATCACCTAGATACTTGTTCAAGTCAATCTCTGGGAATCTAGCCTTACTAAAGCTCTTTCCCTTGGAGTCTAAGACCTTTGTGCAATCAAAACCACATTTCGTTGTTAATTTCGTCCCCGGCTCAGCACTTGGGTCTAGGCTTGATCCAGCTTCTCTATCTTTTATTAGAAGATCTACATCAGCTTGAAACCTAGTGGCTAGCGCCCATTCACGTTCTTCATCTGAGTAGATGTCAATATCTTCATCAAATACCCAGATATGCTTCGCACTCTGGTGACCTGCAAATGCCGCCTCCAGGGTTTTGATACCATCATCCTCATGCCTCTTCTGAATCTTCACTGCAACATGTAACCAACTTGCTCCACCAGGAGTGATGTAAACGTCAAGAACGTTGATTCCTCGATCTTTGACCTTCTTGAATACAGTCGGTTCTCTTGGCATTCCCATCAGAATCTTGTGTTCAGAACGCCCAGGTAGCAGACCTTGCCATATGGCAGTCTTTCGATGAGTAATCTTCTTCACCTCGAAGATTGGCTCCTCCCTAATGACATCTACAGTTTCAGTCAAGTCTATTAAAGGTCCCTCCGCATGTGTTTCTTCAAGAAATACTCTTCCTTCA
>Ga0255052_10002026_pt1 | contig 14790 bp, 15 predicted proteins | sample JV7_2_21_MG_FD_188632 | JGI IMG/M metagenome (GOLD analysis project Ga0255052, IMG submission 188632) | Seawater microbial communities from Jervis Inlet, British Columbia, Canada - JV7_2_21 | ecosystem: Environmental > Aquatic > Marine > Inlet | place: Canada: British Columbia | collected...
TGGGTTGGGTCGTGGCTCTCACAGAAAACGCGTAGCAGTTCTTCATAGCTGACAACATCCGGGTCGAACACGACCAGGACCGCCTCGGCGTGACCGGTACTGCCGGTGCAGACCAGCTTGTAGTCGGGGTCCGACACTGTGCCACCGGCATAACCTACTGCGGTCGTGAAGACACCCTCGGTCTCCCAAAAGCACCGCTCTGCACCCCAGAAGCAGCCCAGTGCGAATACCGCCTGCTGCAAATGGTCCTCGAAAGGGCCATTGAGTGGATTGCCGTTGACAAAGTGCATGACTAAATCGCCTGGTAGCGTGCGCCGCGGCGCGGGCGATCGATCATACCTTTGGCCCCCAGAAAACGCACTGGAATTGACTGCGTTCTGCCCCATTCAATGGCTCGATACACGGCGAAATGCAGATGTGGCATTGTCGTATGGCCGGTGTTCCCCGAATGGCCGATTTTCTGGCCCTGGGCAACGTTTTCACCGACCTCGACGATCGCGCCATACTTGCTCAGGTGGAAATACTCGCCAGTCGTTCCGTCGCCGTGCAAAATGATGATGAAGTTCGCAAATTTCCCGCAGCCGTCTTCCCAGCAGCCCCTGGAATGCGATTCTTCTATTCGTGCAACAATACCCGCCCTTGCTGCATGCACGGGCGTGCCAACCGGCATGTTGAAATCAACCGCAAATTTTTCCAGTCCGGTATGACTGAAGCGCGAACCATAACCCTGAATGACTTGATACGATTTGCCACTGGAGTAGGGCAATGAATATGGATGATCGTCGTCATGCACGGCATCTTTGTCACCTACGGTCCAGTCAAAAGAGTATCGATAACTGCCCCTGCGGGAGCGACCATCACTGCTCAACAACATCACTTGTTCTGACTGATACGGTGCAAGTGTTCTTGTAACGGTTTTAGGGCCGTCGATGATCCAGTTGCGAGTTCGGATACGGAGTGTATAGGTTATCGGGTATTCACGAAGGTTTTTTGCCCGAAGCTCGACGTTGCCGCCCTGACTTATTGCGTCAACGCAGATCCACTCGTCTTTGCAATCAGCTGACGCAGAATGAGCTGTCGTAAACAGGGCCGCAGCGATTAGTATCCGCTGCAACAGGAATTCAGGAATCGCCTTGTTGCGTAACTGATAGACGGACTTACTTGCCTTCGTCAGCAGCGGTCGCGTCAATGATGGCGTCGAGGTCCGACTGACGATAAAAAAACTTGTGAACCAGCAGCTGATCCGGCGTTACGATCGCCTCAGCCGCCGCAAATCTGGGTCGATAGATTCGCCGCCGCATCTCGCGTTGCACATAGCTCTGCATCTTCGTGAATTCTGCGGGCTCTGCTTCTACCATCTTGAGCTCTTCTACACGCCCACGCGTGGACACTACGTAGGTCATAACAACCCGGCCCTGCAAAAAGGGATCATCGATTTGCGAACCGGCTTCTGCGTCAGATGAGTTGATGTACCGTGGCAGCTGGCGCTGTTTCAGTGGAACGATGCCCTCGAGTTGTTCGTGACGGACATCCAGTCTGTCCTCTTCTTCCGACAACAAATTCCACGCGTCGCGATACACCTGTCGTCCGTGCTGCGCGTTGTTGTCGTACATGTAGTAGTCACCGAGCGCCAGCGTTGCCTGCGCAACTATCTGCCAGTTCGATTCCGGACTTGCTTCGGCGATTCTCGCAGCACGCCTGAAATAAATCTCGCCCGTTGACATGCGAGAGTGTTGAAACGTCTCTGTACCCGAGGTATCAATATAGAAAAATGACCTTCCGAGCCTGATCAGCGGTTCGACGAGCTGCAAATTATTCTTCCCTGCGTTTGCTTCAATAATTCGGACGATGCGACGATATGTCGTACGTTCATCGTAAATGAACCCTGCCCGCTCTTGCCAGGCAGCTCGGCGCATCAGCGACGGCACGAGCCCCATTGTGTCGAGCCCATGTGCCCTGATATTGATTGAGTAGATTTGGTCCTGCGCCTGCTTGGCCGCATCAAGGTCATCCATTCGAATGTGGGTCTCAGACAGCGATTCGAGTAGATCCACCTGATCCAGATTATGTGGTCCTTCATTTACGTGAGTTACGTGTACGGCGCGTTGAAAGGACTTTGTCGCGAGGTCCGGGCGACCGCTCTCCAGCTGCGATGCGCCGAGTCCCTTTAACGGATTGACGAGTTGCGCGTTCAATCGGTCCTCGTTGTCTTCGATGATTTCGATGGCTGATTCGAAGTTTTGCTGTGCGGCATCATACTGTGCCGTCTGGTGCTGGACGATGGCCAGGTTCGTCAGCGCTTTCGCCGATTCGCTTGATCGCGGGCCCTTCAAACGGATCGCCAGTTCGACAACACGCTTAGCAACCGAATCAGCTTCGTCGAGAACACCGTCTTGCATCAGCTGTTTGAAAAGCAGGAATTCGCTGCTGAGGGTGTCTTCATCGATTGCTTCAGTTACTGAATAGTCCTCAGTTTCATCTATGCCTTCCTCTGCGACAGGGACAATCTGGCCTTCCTCCACAGACTCGGCAGGGATATCGTACTCTGGCACCTCTGCCTGAATACTGATGATATTGCCCTCAGCGTGCAGATTTGCAGCGGCAAGCAACAGCAGATACGCGAGAGAGTTTGAGTTATTGGTCATCGCCATGGCTACGTCTTCAGACTTCCTTGAACCGGATAAGTTCTGCAGTTCGGTCGAATAGTACGGTGACTCCACTATACCGAATTACAGATTCAGTCCAAGCTGCTGTTGGCCCGGGCGGTCAAATCGACTGCAGTCAAGATGTTGCTGGTAGCGATCCGGGGTGAGTCCGTAGCGCTTGCAGGCGGTGCGGAATCTTTCGCCGAGCATTGCGGCATAGGCGCCACGTCCCGTCTGGCGGGCGCCAAAACGACTGTCATAATTATGACCGCCGCTCGCTTGCCTGACCAGACTCATAACATGCGCTGCCCGATCCGGGAAATGTGCCTCGAGCCATTCTACGAATAGCGTCTTAACCTCGTGCGGCAAGCGCAGGAAAATGTAGTGTGCATGTGCTGCGCCGGCATTCGCTACGGCCTCCAGTATTGCTTCTATTTCGGCATCGTTGATGGCGGGAATAAGCGGTGCCACAAGAACACATGCAGGAATGTCGTTGTCCCTCAGCAGCTCAATCGCCCTGAGCCTGGCAGCGGCGGAAGGCACGCGCGGTTCCATGATTCGTTTCAATCCACTATCGATCGTTGGCAGGCTGATCGCGACCGAGCACAAGCGTCGACTGGCAAGACTCGCTAGCAAGTCGATATCGCGAGTAATCAGGCTGCCATTGGTAATCAGGTTGACCGGGTGGCTGTGCTTGTCAAACAGCTCAAGCAGTTGGCGCGTGATTCGTGTCGATCTCTCTGCTGGCTGGTACGGGTCCGTGTTGGCCCCAATCGTTATCGGCTTGCATTCGTATCCCGGTTTCTCCCATTCCTCGAGCAAGCGGCTTGCCGCGTTGGGTTTGTAATAGACTCGCGTTTCAAAGTCGAGCCCCGGTGACAGGTCCAGATAACTGTGACCTGGTCTCGCGTAGCAATAGATGCAACCATGCTCGCAGCCTTGGTAGGGGTTAATTGAGCGATCGAACGGGATGTCAGGCGAGTTGTTGTGGCTGATGATCTTGCTGGCCCGCATCGCCGTGAGCACGGTTTCAGGTACCTGCGCTGCCCGAGCGGAGGCTTCTTCGTCAATATATTCGACCGGTCGTGCGGTGAAACGGCCCTCAGTACGGGAAATCGCACCGCGGCCCTTATGTGCTCGAGCGGGCATGGGGAATCTTTACTGTATGGATATACAGTAATGTAGCACGCTAATTGAGGACGCGGTAGCCCCTGCCGCTCATGCAGCGTTTGAAGACATACTGTTTCTCACGGTCAGCATCGAGACCGGACTCGGTACCTCCATAAAGGCCGCCAATAGCCGCGCCTTCGGCGACATCGCTGGAATCGCCGCCAATTGCGCCCGCGGCCGCGCCGATGACGGCGCCGAGTCCGGCACCCTTGGCGATTCCGCGTGAAACGAGGACTTCATCAGTGTAGGACTCGCATTCGACCCAGTCCTGATCGAACTCATCCCGGTCGACACCCTTCATGTCGATGATCGGATCCGGGTGCGCCGCGCAGCCTGAAACAACGGCCATAAGGAAAGTGAGCAGAATTGTTGTTGTCGTACGCATGACGTCACCCATTAATCTCGGTTACCCTCAAGAATACAACGCGGCAGCGCGCTTTGCGTTGACAAAAAGGACGGTTAATTGGATGGCTTCGAGTTCGCAAAGTTCAACAGCCCGCGCGATCCTCTACGCATTCCTGGCTAATTTTGGCATCGCGATAGCGAAGTCCTGGGCTGCCTGGCTGACTGGCTCCGGAAGTATGCTCGCCGAAGCAATTCACTCTTACGCTGACACCGGCAACCAGGTGCTTCTGTATCTCGGTTTGCGGCAGTCGCAGCGACCGCCCGACGCTGAGCACCCATTGGGCTACGGCAAGCTCAGCTATTTCTGGAGTTTCGTCGTGGCGCTTTTGTTGTTCAGTCTTGGCGGGCTATTCTCGATTTACGAGGGCATGCACAAACTCAATCACCCGGAAGAACTTTCGCGTGTGTGGATTGCAATTGTCGTTCTTGTGCTCGCCATTCTTCTTGAAGCGTCGTCACTTTACGGCGCGCTGCGGGAGATTCGTCATGTTCGCGGCGATCGGCCGTTTCGGGAGTGGCTCAAGCACACGCGCAACGCGGAACTTGTTGTCGTACTCGGTGAGGACATCGGAGCGCAGCTTGGCCTGATTCTGGCCCTTGGCTTCCTGATCATGGCTGCGAAGACAGGGAACCCTGTTTATGATGCGATGGGCTCGATTTGTATCGGCGTTGTTCTGATTTTCATCTCGGCATTCGTCGCCTGGCGCATTCGCTCGCTGCTTGTAGGGCGCTCGGCGGATCCCGAGATTCGGCAAGCAATTGACACCATCATTCGCGAGCAGGACGGCATCGAAAGCGTGTTTAATACGATAACCATTCAATTTGGGCCGGATACGATGCTCGCCGCAAAGGTCAAAATGCGGCGCGGTATCGATATCGAAACGGCCATCGAGTACATCAACGCGCTCGAGCGCAAACTCAAGGCACGCATACCCAATCTCAGGTGGAGTTTCATCGAGCCCGACGTAATGGATTGACGCCGGGCCCGGAAGAGGCTAGTCCGATGCTTTGTATAGATGCACGTCCTGTTGCGGGAACGGGAACGAAATACCTTCTTTGTCAAAGCGCTTCTTGATCGCCTCGGTGAGATCGAGCTTCAAGCTCCAGTAATCCGCCGTGGCGGTCCACGGACGCACAATGAAGTTGACGCTGCTGTCAGCCAGTTCGGATACCGCAATTGTGCAGGCCGGGTCGTCGAGAACGCGATCATCGGCGGCGACGAGTTCCTCCAATGTCTTGCGAACCTCGTCGAGATCGTCGTCGTAGCTGACGCCGACAATCATGTCGACGCGCCGCGTATCGTTGGCTGAGTAGTTGGTGATAATGCTATTCATTATTTGACTGTTGGGGACAATGACCTGCTTGTTGTCACCGGTCTTTAGGACGGTCGTCAGTATCTGTACTTCTTCTACGCTGCCGGAAACCCCGGCAGCCTCGATCCAGTCGCCGACCTTGTAAGGCCGAAACAATACGATCAGCACGCCGGACGCGAAGTTCGATAGTGACCCCTGCAAGGCCAGGCCGATGGCCAGGCCGGCGGCGCCCAAGACCGCAATAAATGAGGTGGTCTGCACGCCAAGCGCACCGACTGCGGCAATAATGACGAAGGTCAGCAAGACCATGCCCACGAGATTCGATGCGAAGGAGACCAGCGTCTTGTCGACGTCTTGTTGCTCCATGATCTTGCGCATTCCGCGCGTCAGAATTCTGACAACGATGCGTCCGACAAGAAATACGGCGATTGCTGTCACCGTATTAATTGCGAAATCCAGACCGGTGGTCTGCAGCATTACGCCGACTTCGTCCCAGGTGAAACCCACGTCGGGCAGTTTGATCTCATCCATTGTTTTTTCCCCTCAAGTGTTCTTTGGTTTTGTTGTCCGGCCGCTCAGGATCAGCCAATTTCCCATAAGCGTGAAAATGATGCCGACTGCGGCAATCGCTGTCCATTGATAGTTTTCCACGACCGTGGAAATCGCCAATGCGACGATGGGAAACAGCACCGAACTGTACGCCGCACGGGCCGGGCCGATGCGTTGAATCAGTGCAAGATAACAACCGAATGCTAGCGCTGATCCGAACATTGCGAGAAATGCGAGTGAGATGACATAGCCGCGCTCAAAAGAGAACGTAAATTCCCGCCCAAGCATTGCCGCGACCGCAAACGAAAGCAACGTCGACCAGGCCATGGCATGTGCATTTACCGCAACGACTGGCAAGTTCCGCCGCGTATTCACAACGGCTGTCATGTTGCCGAACGACGCAATCAGGGTAGCGGCCAGCGCGAGCATGATGCCAGTGATCGTGTTGTCCTCAAAGTTGATTACTGACACTTCGGGCCAGAAAATCATGCCGATACCTGACAGGCCGAGGAAGCCGGCAAGCAGCACACGCCTGTCTAGCGGCGCCTTGAAAAACGCCCGTTCGAGAATTGCGTTGAATAAAACGATGCTACTGAATAGAACCGCAACCAATCCGGACGTGATGTGCGCGGTGGCGTAGTAGACAAGAAAATAATTCAGGTTGAAGAGCAGTGTGCCTTGCAGAAGGACGTACGGATAGGCATTCGTGGGCAGTCGGATCCGACGACCGGAAAGCAACGCGTAGGCATACAAGAACAGGGCAGCAATACCGAAACGGTAGGCAACCGACAATTCCTCTGCGACAACACCAAGTTGAAACGGTATCGCAGACCAGGTGGAGCCCCAGATCAGCACAACGGTCGCGTACAGAAGCATGACCTGCATGCGCTTACTGACCCGGTGTTCCTTCTGCTCCTGGCTGGAAGCGGAATATCTTGTAAGGTCCCCTGGACTTGATGTGCTCGTGGGATTGTAGAATGACGTCGCTCAATGCGCTGTCAGCGATGTACAGCCAGCCGTCTGGTCCGAATGACAATGCATCTGGCCAGCGAACTTTGCCGGAGCGGATTAGAGTGCGCAATTCACGGTCCCCGGATACGCGAAAAATAGCATTGTGCTCAACATCCGTAATGTAGACGCTGCCCTCATTGTCGAGACTCAATCCGTCACTGAGCGGCTTACTCGTGTAGCGCTCGACACGTGCGGCAATCTGCGAGTAAGTTGCCGACAGATCCAGGAGATCGCCAAGCCTGACGCGGTACAATCCTGAGCCGCTGAGCGCGCCAAAATATAACCACTTTTCGCCTAAGGCTATTCCGTCGATACCGCCACGCAATGACACTACGCCACCGCCGTACGTCATGGTCTGATTTCCGTTGCGAATCACGAAATTCTCAGCTGATACTGATGAGTGCGATTCGATCGCGCGCCGAGCGATACCGGATTCAATATCGTAGACGATAATCGCCGGTTGTTTGCGCCAGAAGCTGGCGTCAGCGATGACGATGGTCGTGCCGTCGGCACTGACCTGCAGGTCCTGCAGGAACGACCCGAGCGGAGCGATGCTTTCGGTGAAACGATGGTCGTGAATCAAATCTCCGTTGTCGAGGTCGAAAGCGAGCAGGCGCGCGCTACGAAATCCATGGTTGCCATGATCGATGGTCCACAGTCGGTTGAATCGGTCTATGGCGACGCCGAGTACCGTGTCAAACAGTCGTCGCTGCGATGCACCGTCCGGATAGGGCACCGAAGCACCATCGACATATTCCAATAACCTGTTGCCCTGGGGTCTGGCTTCCGGATGTACCGTAAAAAACACGCGGCCCGACTTGTTGACCGCGACATTGCCAATCGGCTGTGGGTAGGAAAGAACTTCTTCGAGGGCGTTTTCGCTGAGTAGTGGAGGTGTCGAAAGATCAGGGTACAAATCGCCGCCACCGTAACGTATCCACGCAACAGTTGTCATGACCAATGCCAGAAGCAGAAAGAACAGCAGAATTTTTTTCATTTGTAGCTGCTGTGCCCTAGTACGCTCACCCGATTCGAATTCTACATGATTGCCGCAAGGTTTCAGGCCTGAAATGCGGTAATCCAGGCACCGATGGTGAGAGAAAGTGCCAGCAAAGCCGCAGTGATCTGCCAGCGCCGCTGTTCAAGCCGGCCACGAAAAAGCGTCAATAACATGCCACCGGAAAAACCGCACAAGAACCCCATCAGGTGCGCACCGATATCGGTATTTTCATCGCCGGTGCCGGTGTACATCAACAACGCGAATCCGCCAACGATCGGACCGACACGATATGACCATCGCTCCTGTGACATCAGCTTGCCGCGCCAGACAAATCCGGCAACGACACCGAGTGCAGCGAATACGGCAGTTGACGCACCGATTGAACGATGCGTTGACTCGAGCAGCAAAGTGTTGAGCGCGTTGCCCGAAGCCCCGGTCAAGATAATGGCCAGCCAGGCGACGCCCGATCCAAGCAGGCGGCCGGCGAACAGGCCAAAAAAGACACCGAAAAGGATGTTGCCAATGAGATGGCGAAGACCCGAGTGCAGCGTCAGCGCGGTAATGGTTCGCCACCACTCGCCAGCGCGAACCAGGACACCGTCGATCCGGCCAGCAGCCAGCCAGTCCAGGCCAAAATAGGAGATGCCGGCAAGCCATGCGACCGCGCAAATAACGACAACGTATGCAACGACCCCCGGAACGGCGTTTTGATAAACGAAGGTCTTGATTTTGCGCGGTCGCTGCGGAGGATTTTCCTGGTCATAGAGGCGTAGCTCGTCCAGCGCACGAGCCGAATACTCAGCGGGCACAACCAGCGCACAACCAGCGTCGTCGTCAACAAGCTGGTGCGGGATTTCCAACGAAGCGAGCACAAGAGCGCGATCCGCACACGCACGTCGGTTACGGCTGTCAAATACCACTCGTATGTCGTTAATCATGGATTGCGGTAAGCTTACCAGCCGTTATGCAATCGAGACAGGCACACTGATGAAACGCTTCCTCGGAATCATTCTGATTGTCTCGAGTTTGTTCAATACAGCTGCAATTGCCGAAGTGCTCGACGCTGCGCCTGGTGGTTTCTCGATCGTTCATCAGGTTACGGTCAATGCAAGCAGAAAAGACGCCTGGCGTGCTGCCGTTGACGAAGTCGGCCAGTGGTGGAGCAACGACCATACGATTTCAGCCGATGCCGGCAACATGAGCATCAACCCCAAAGTGCAGGGCTGCTTTTGTGAGTCGCTCGGTGACCGTGCCGGCGTCGTTCACATGACTGTTACTTTTGTAAACCCCAATGTCTTGCTACGCCTGACCGGTGGACTCGGTCCGCTCGGCCTGATGGGAGTCAATGGCAACATGACGTGGGAGTTTTTCGATGTTGAGGACGGAACAACAGTCAGGTTCTCCTACGCAGTTGGGGGGTATCGGCAAGGGGGGCTCGACGCTATTGCCGGGCCGGTTGACTACGTAATAGGCGAGGCACTGCAGCGCCTCAAGGCACATGTCGAAACCGGCAACGCAGACAATGCGCTCGTCAACTGAGATCGCTCCGGCACGACCTTCATCGACGGTCGTGCTGATTCGTCCGGGAATCGAGGCGCCCGAGATCTTCATGGTGAAACGCCACGAGCGCTCCTCATTTGGATCCGCGTACTCGTTTCCGGGCGGCGTACTCGAGGACGCCGACAGCGAGATGGAAAATCTTTGCAGCGGATTGACACCGGTGGTTGCAAACCGCCTGCTCGAACTGGAAACAGGTGGCCTCGGTTACTTCAGTGCGGCCGTGCGCGAACTCTTTGAAGAGGCGGGTGTATTGCTTGGAAGTCACGCATTGTCGGCTAATGGGCTTGAGGATGCTCGCGCCAGGCTCAACGAAGGCACGCTGCGGTGGGATGCGTTCGCTCAGGACAACGATCTCAAGTTGCTTTGCGATCAATTGCACTATTTCAGCTATTGGATCACGCCAGACGCGATGCCGAAGCGCTATGCAACACGTTTTTTTCTCGCGGAAATGCCACGTGGCCAGAGGGCAAACCACTGTGGTCGCGAGCTGACGGACTCCTGCTGGCTGACGGCAAGCTCGGTCCTGGCGGCGAGCGAGACCGGGGACATGCGGGTGCATTATCCAACTCGAAAAACACTTGAGCACCTCGCAGCGTTTGAATCTGTATCCGACTTGAGTGCGTGGGCGATGTCCTGTGGTGATTCAGGGGTGCCGTGCAACTATCCCGCGTTCGTTCCGAGCTCGGAGCGATGACATCATTCGGCCCCGAGATGCCGGCTTTTGCCGAAATTGCACCTGGCGTTCGCCGACTCCTGGCACCAAATCCATCGATGATGACGGGGCCCGGCACTAACACCTATCTGATTGGCGACAACGAAGTTGCCGTTCTGGATCCCGGTCCGGCCAGCGTCGAACATGTTGAGAATATTCTTCTGCAATCTTCGGGTTCAATACGCTGGATTCTCGCCACGCACACGCATCCGGATCACTCGCCGGGAGTTGCGTCGCTTGCTGAAAAAACCGGCGCGGAGGTGCTTGGCATTGAGGCGCCTGACGGGCAGCATCAGGATCCGACCTTCGCACCGACGCGAGAGCTGGGCGATGGCGATATTCTTGAAACAAGAGAGTTTCGGCTGCAGGCCGTGCATACGCCGGGGCATGCATCGAACCACATTTGCTACCTGCATGCCGACTTGAACTGGCTGTTTACAGGCGACCACGTGATCGACGGTTCGACCGTCGTTATCGACCCACCCGACGGCAATATGAAGGACTACATCGAGTCATTGCAGCGTTGTAAGGCGCTGGGCTGTGATGCGCTGGCTCCTGGGCATGGCGAGTTGATCAAAGACCCGAATCGAGCCATTGAGTGGATTATCGAGCATCGATTAGAGCGCGAGGCCAAGGTTGTTGCAGCCATCAGGGAGAATCCGGGTTTGACGACTCGCGAGCTTGTACCGCGCGTCTACAAAGACGTTGAGCCGAAACTTTTTGGCTGGGCGGAGCGATCATTGCTCGCGCACATCCTCAAGCTCGAGGCAGAGGGAGTGGCCAGCAACAGGGACGGAAGCTGGAGATTGTAGGAACCTGCCCCAGCAGGCGAAAAGCGGCTTGATATGAGCGATAACTTCGCATAGCGTACGCGGCTCAGATTTTGAGGACCTGCAAATGACGTTCGTTGTCACCGAATCCTGTATCAAGTGCAAACTCACCGATTGTGTGGAGGTTTGCCCGGTTGACTGTTTTCATGAAGGACCAAATTTCCTGGTGATCGATCCGGAGGAATGCATCGATTGCACTCTCTGCGAGCCCGAGTGCCCGGTGGAGGCGATTTTCTCTGAAGAAGAATTACCTGAGGGCCAGGAGAAGTTTCTCGAAATCAATATTGAGCTGTCGGAGAAGTGGCCGGTCATCACTGAGATGAAGGACCCTCCGGATGATGCAGATGAGTGGCGTGAGGTTAAGGACAAGCTCCAGTACCTCGAACGCTAGCTCTGTCGAAGGAACTCGCCAGTAGGAGCCCGCCAGTAGGAGCCCGCCCCAGCGGGCGAGCGATAGCTGCGGCCGTCAGGCCGCTTTTGTTTGGTCGCCCGCTGGGGCGGGCTCCTACAGGGTGGCCTCAATAAAATTCACCAGCACGTCCGCTAGTTCTTCACCTTTGTCTTCCTGCAGGAAATGGCCGGCATTGCGGATTTTGACGTGCGGCTGGTCCGTCGCGCCTGGCACGCGCTCCTGGAAGGGCCTCTCGCCGCCACGGGTAATCGGATCGCGATTGCTGAACGTCGTTAGAAACGGCTTCTCGAACCGCGACAGCATTTCCCAGGCCTGTCGATTGTCCTCGCTTGAGACATTGTCATGTTCGGTCGGGACCAGTGTGGGAAAAGCGCGGGCGCCAGCCTTGTACTTCGCCGACGGAAACGGGGCGTCGTACGCAGCCATCTCCTCTTTGGACAGTGCGTGAACCGTCCCGGATTGGATGATGCGCCCAATCGGGAACCACGGGCTCCAGCGCGCGAATGCGCGCCAGATCTTGAACGCGCGCGGAAATTCCTCATCACCAGTAGGCAGGAAACCGTTGCCGAGCGCGATACGGTCGAAGCGCTGCCCATTCTCCGCGGCCACCCTGAGACCGATCAACGAGCCCCAGTCCTGACAAAATAGAGTGATCGAGTGCAGGTCCAGCGCCGCGACAAACTGCCGCATCCAGTCGACATGACCGGCATAGCTATAGTCGCTTTGCGTAACGGGTTTGTCGGACTTGCCGAAACCGATCAGGTCCGGCGCGAGTACACGATGACCGGCGTTTACCAGCGGCGGGATCATCTTTCGATAAAGATAGGACCAGCTCGGTTCGCCATGCAGCAGCAGCACCGGGTCCGCATCTTCGGGTCCTTCGTCGACGTAATGCATCCGCAGACCGCCGATCTCGACATAGTGTGGCGCAAAGTCGTAACCGGGCAGGTCGACAAAGCGTTCATCAGGTGTGCGAACGGCCTTCATGCGCCCTATGATAGACGCATGCAGCGTCAATTGAAGTCGCAATGACCAGCTTGCGCGCAAAAATCGTCCGGTCAGTGACCGGGGCCTACTTTTCCACAGTGGATGTTCAAAAGGCCAATGTGCGGTCGTTGCGCCGGCGCTGGAATGCGTTGACCAAGATTCTGTGGACGGCATCCGGTGTCAAGATCGACCGTGGTGACGTGCACGGATTCAAGGCGGAATGGCTAACGCCAAAGCGAGCGCCGGAGGCCAAGTTACTGCTGTACTTGCATGGCGGCGCCTACATCATGGGCGGCTGTGCGACGCATCGACAGCTGGTTAGCTACATCGCTCGCGCGGCCGGAGTGCGCACACTGCTGCCCGAGTACCGTCTTGCTCCGGAACACCCGTTTCCCGTGGCGGTGGACGACGCGGTTGGCCTGTACCGGGCATTGCTCGCGGACGGTTATGCTGCAGAGGACATCGTTATCGCCGGTGACTCAGCCGGCGGTGGTCTGACGATGGCCACGCTGCTGTCATTGCGCGATGCCGGCGATCCGCTACCGGCTGCAGCCTGCCTGCTGTCGCCGTGGCTGGATCTCGCCGCAACCGGTGAAACAATGAGCACGCACGCGAACCGGGACCCGTGGTTTAAGCCCGAAGATATGCTCGTCGTCTCGAACTACTACTGCAAACAGGATCAACTCAGGGATCCACTCGTATCACCCGTCTACGGAGATTTGTCCGGCCTGCCGCCCATCTACATACAGGTCGGTGCGGACGAAATCCTGCTGAGTGATTCGACGCGAGCCGCCGAGAAGGTCAAGTCGGCCGGAGGCGAGGTCGTCATAGAGATCTGGCCGGGCATGTGGCACGTATTCCAGCTATTCGTGCGCCAAATGCCGGAAAGTCGTGCGGCGATTGCGAAGCTGGGTGGGCACATTCGCGAGGTGCTCCACGTCTAAGGTCCGTCAGAAGCCCGATTGCTTCTGCGCATCGTCGTACATCCTGGTTAGAAACGAGCGTATCGCCGGTTCGGCTTCGTCACGCGTCATGAGTTTTTGTTTTTCGAGGACGATGGCCATGTCCTTCAGCGTTCGTTTGCCGTCGATCAGCGACATGATGAACGAATAGATCTGTGTCGTCATGGCCTGGCTGCGGAACGACGGTGTGAGCGGAACGGGCTCTTTACCTGTGACGATCCAGTCGGGCAGGGCGCGACGCCGTGCTGGCTGCTCAGCCTTGTGCACCTTGTATGCCGAAAACGTAAAGACGCGCTCTTGCCGCCCATGCCGACTGGCTGGAGAGCACATGTAGGGAATCGTCGCGTCAGACACGTACGGGTCATTGAAACCGTTCTCGGCCACTATCGCCTTGGTTTCTTCGGGGCTATAACGCCGGGCTCGATCCGGATGAGCAAAGGTGAGCGAGCCGAAGTTGATCCAGCGGCCATTCGGTTTCAACAACCCATTGATGCGTGCGGCAAGAACCGGCAGGTCTTCGCTGATGATGTCTATGAGCCATGGTGTGACCACGGTATCGAACGACTCGCCTGCAAACGGTGGCCGCAACGCATCGCCCAGTACAAAATGAAAACCTTCGCGAACAACCTCAGGCGCCGCAAGCGTTCGCAACACGGCATCGTCTTCCAGCGATTTTGGTGCGATCGGAAACTCGTACATTTTCAATGCAGCGCCGTGTGTGACGGCCTGAGCAATCAGCAGCAGCATCGGATTGAAGTCCATCGCAATGGTGGTCGTGCAGCCGGCTTGCATATGCAAGTCATAAGCCAGCCGGCCTGCACCAGCACCGAGTACCAGTACGTTTCCCAGTTCCGCATTTTCACGCAGGACTGAACGCACCTGTTTGAGCGATGCCGCGTTTTCCGCATCGCCCCAGGACCAGTCGCGATGCACATTCGTGTAGTAGGTATTCAGCGCCTGGTCGGAGGGCAGTCGGGTGCGCAACGCGAGATAACTTTCGTAGTTACCATGAAGCGACTGCATGTCGACAGGTTGCAGGATTTTGGCCAGCGAGCGGCGATGCGAATCCGTTGCTTTCTTATAGCGCTCGATGCGCCGTTTCGTCAGTGCACGCAAATCCTTATTCTTCAGTTCCACTTCGAGTTGTGCTGACTCCTGGCTGAGTTGCTGCAGTGAAAACTGCAGACGACCGCGCCATTCACCCAGGGCGGCCTGCGGCTCGGCGAACATCCAC
>Ga0255052_10002027_pt1 | contig 14784 bp, 14 predicted proteins | sample JV7_2_21_MG_FD_188632 | JGI IMG/M metagenome (GOLD analysis project Ga0255052, IMG submission 188632) | Seawater microbial communities from Jervis Inlet, British Columbia, Canada - JV7_2_21 | ecosystem: Environmental > Aquatic > Marine > Inlet | place: Canada: British Columbia | collected...
TGACGACGGTGCTCGGCCTCGTCGTGGCGATACCAATGGTACTGCTGCACACCATCGTCAGTGGTCAGAGCCGCAAGGTCATCAATATTCTCCAGTCACAGAGCGCAGGGCTCGTCGCCCAGCATTCCGAGGCAAGACACTAGGAGAAATTCATGCTCTGGCTAACTGACAGTTTCGAGGCCATCCGCGACTTCATGGAGTTGGGCGGCCCCGTACTACGGTGGATAGCCGTCACGATCTTCCTGATGTGGGTTCTCATCGTCGAGCGAATCATGTACTTCCGCACGACGATGAGGTCCATGGCCAGGCAGATCCATGACGACTGGGAATCGCGGCCGGAACGCCGCTCCTGGAATGCGCATCAGATTCGTGAACTGATGATTTCGCGCTTCAGCATGGACACCAACAAGGGCATTCCGACGATTCAGACGCTCGTCGCGTTGTGTCCGTTGCTGGGACTGCTGGGTACGGTGACGGGCATGATCAGTGTATTCCAGGTCATGGCTGCTTCCGGCTCCGGCAACGTTCGGGCTATGGCCGCCGGCGTATCGCAGGCGACCGTACCCACGATGGCGGGAATGGTCGGAGCCCTGTCGGGGGTTCTGCTGGTCACACTGCTCAGCCGCCGCGCGGCTCGCGAGGTCGGGTTCCTCGAGGACTCCCTCACGATGGATCACTAACAGGAAGACACCATGCGTAAACATGACTTTTCCTTTGGTGCGGGCGACGAGGAAGAAAACGAGATCAACCTGACTCCCATGCTGGACGTCGTGTTCATCATGTTGATCTTCTTCATCGTTACGGCATCGTTTATCAAGGAAGCCGGAATTGACGTCAATCGTCCGGATGCTCCCGTCACCGAGGCCAAACCCGAGGAAGCCAATATCCTGGTGGCGATTACGGCAAACGACGAAATCTGGATCGACCGCCGGCTGATTGATCCACGTGCCGTGCGGGCTAATATCGAGCGCCTGCATGCCGAGAACCCGGACGGGTCGGTGGTCATTCAGGCGAACAAGAAGTCGACCAACAAGATGCTCGTCTGGGTGATGGATGCGTCAAGACAGGCCGGCGTCTACAGCATTTCGATCGCAGACACCCAAAGCTGATCAGGATTTGACAGGACAATACGATGAGCAGACAAAAAATGATGCAGGAAGAGGAGGAGAATGAGATAAACCTGACGCCTATGCTTGACGTCGTGTTCATCATGCTCATTTTCTTCATCGTCACAGCCTCATTTATCAAGGAAGCCGGTATCGACGTCGATCGACCCTACGCGCCGACGGCGGAATCTCAGGATGACGCGGCCATCCTGATCGCGATCAGCGCTAACGACGAGATCTGGATCGATCGCCGCGAGACGGACCCGAATGCGGTGCGTGGCATGATCGAACGACTGCATGCGGAGAATCCGAAGGGTTCGGTCGTCATCCAGGCCGATGAGGAGTCAACCAACGAAGTGCTTGTCATCGTCATGGAGGCTGCGAAACAGGCAGGTGTGCAGAATGTCGCAATCGCGGCACTGGATGACTAGGAACCACGGGGCAGAGTAGGTGTCTCATCAAGAGACTCCGTCCGCTTAGGAGTATTGAACGATGTATGGCAGATACGCATTTTCGATCGCAATCGGAGTCGTGGTCACGATGAGCCTGTTGTTCCTGATGCAGGTGCTGATTGCCACAGGCAAAACAGCGCTTACCAAGCCCAGGGATCGCGCCAAACTCGAGTTTGTACGTGTCAAGCGCAACGAGGCGCTGAATGTCGAGGATTTCACTCCGGAGAAACCACCGAAACCGCCTGAGACGCCACCTGAGACGCCACCGCAGGATTTGGACAATATTGATCCGAGTGCGCCTACGATCAACATTGCGCCGCCAACGGTTGCGACAGATACGTCAATCGGTGGTCCGGGGGGCATGAATATCGCGGAAGGTGACTATCTGCCGATCGTGCGTGTGGCGCCCGTTTATCCGGCAAGGGCGCTGTCAAGAGGCCTGGAAGGCTATGTGGACATGTCGTTCACCGTGACGACGACGGGCACGGTCCGCGACCCGGTAGTGTTGTTCTCGACGAGCAGCCTGTTCGAACGTGCGGCGATGAGAGCCGTCATGAAATTCAAGTATAAACCTCGAGTTGTCGATGGTGTCCCGGTGGACGTGCCGGGCGTAAAGACGCGCATCACCTTCAAGATCGAAGAGTAGAGACGGAATCGACAACCTAATTCCTGGCGGGATCAAACGATCAACTGGAATGAATTCGCTATGAGCAAACTGAGCCGAATCACCCTTAATCTCTGCGTCATCCTCGTTGGAGTGGCGCTTGCCACCGGAAGCGCTCACGCGCAGAAAGACGAACGCGAGGAACGTGACAAACAGAAAACCAAGCAGGCACAGGCTGTCAGCAAGGAAGTCTATGACAAGATTGTGAAAGCGCAGGAGCAGGTCGATGCCAAGGACTACCAGGGGGCGCTCCGCGCACTGAACAGCCTGTACAACCCTGACAAGCTGACCGAGTACGAGCAAGCGAACGTACTCAATTACATCGGCTTCATTTACTACAACATGGATGACATCCAGAACGCGATACGAACCTACGAGAGAATGATCGCGATCCCGAGCCTCGAGCCGCAGATGGGCAAGCAGACGACGTACACGCTTGCACAGCTATACACCATGGAAGAGCAATATCAGCAAGCTCTCAACACGCTCGACAAGTGGTTCATTCTGGAACCAAATCCGGCACCGGACCCATTCATCCTGAAGGCGCAGAACCTGTACCAGTTGTCTCGTTACCAGGAAATGATCGCGCCAATCGAAAATGCCATGCAGATCGCGCGTGCGCGAAACAAACCGGTCAAGGAAGACTGGTACGTGTTACTGAATTTCGCCTACTTCCAGGACGAGAATTACGAGATGGTTCGGGACATCCAGAAGATCCTGCTCGAGACCTGGCCAAAGAAGCGTTACTGGTTTTCGCTCGCTGGTGCGTACACCGAACTTGGTGAGGACAACAATCTGATTGCGTCCTACGGCGCGGCGCAGGACCAGGGCATGCTCGAAAAAGGCTCCGAGCTGGTAACGATGGCGCAGCTGTACATGCAGGCCGAAGTCCCCTACAAGGCCGCCACTCTGCTCGAAAAAGAGATGGCAGGAGGACGGGTACCAAAGGAAGCGAAGAACTACCGTTTGCTGTCACAGGCCTTCATGCTGGCGCAGGAAGACGAACGTGCCGTCCCGGCCCTGAAGGAAGCCGCCAGGCTCAGCGATGATGGTGAACTGGATGTGCGTCTCGGTAACACCTACCTGAATCTCGGCAATTACGACGAGTGCATCGCTGCTGTTCGTACCGGCCTGCGAAAGGCTGGGCTCAAGAGTCCCGACAATGCCCAGATATCGCTGGGTATGTGTCTCTACAACAAGCGCCAGTACAATGACGCCATCGCGGCGTTTCGCGCCGCCTCGAAGACGCAACGCTCCCGGAAAATCTCGCAGCAGTGGATTCGCGTGATCCAGGCCGACATCGAGCGTAACCGGCAAATTCGACTTGCTCGTGAAGCCGCTGACAAGAAACGCAAGGAAGTCGAGCAGCGTCGTCGACAGGCCGATCGCGTCTGACCCGGGATTAAGTTATTCGATCTTGCGGGGCGTTGACCTTACTGGGTCAACGCCCCTATAGTGCGCGCCTTTAGAAAAAGTCACTATTCCATGCCCAAGATCACCTACATCTCTCCCGATGGCACCCGGCACGACGTCGAAGTCGAGAAGGGCTACTCCGTCATGGAAGGAGCCATCAACAACAATATCGGCGGCATCGTTGCCGAATGCGGTGGCGCCTGCGCCTGTGCGACATGTCATAGCTACATTGACGAAGCGTGGCTGGACAAGATCCCGGCCATGGACGATATGGAAGACAGCATGCTGGATGCGGCGTTCGAAAGAAAAGCAAACAGCCGGTTGACGTGCCAGATCGAAGTCAACAACGGCCTGGACGGCCTGGTCGTACACGTGGCGGACAACGACTACTAGTCGCGCGTCCAGGCGTACACACATCAAGGAGAACACAATGACGATTCAGTCAGGGGAAAAAATGCCTAGCGGCGCATTCGGCGTCATGACGGAATCAGGACCCGGCGGAATTTCCACCGACGACCTGTTTTCAGGCAAGAAAGTAGTCCTGGTATCTGTACCCGGTGCATTTACACCCACGTGCTCGATGAACCATCTGCCGGGATTTGTTGATCATGCTGACGAGATCCTGGCGAAGGGCGCCGACACGATTGCCTGCATGGCCGTCAACGACATTTTTGTCATGGACGCCTGGGGCAAGGACAGGGGAGTCGGCGACAAGGTTGCCATGCTTGCCGACGGTAATGGCGAATATGCACAGGCGCTGGGTCTCGAACTCGACGCCAGCGGTTTCGGCATGGGAATGCGTGGGCAGCGCTTTGCCATCATCGTGGATGACGGTGTAGCCACTCACGTGGCCGTCGAGGCGCCAGGCCAGTTCGAGGTCAGCAAGGCCGAGGCAATCCTCGAAGCGCTGTAGCAAGCGAACAGGGAGCGCCCCACGAGGTGCGCTCCCTGGTCTATGTCAGGACAACGCGTCCGTCAGTTCGGGCACGATATTGAACAGGTCTCCGACAATACCGATGTCTGCGACCTCGAAGATTGGCGCCTCTTCGTCCTTATTGATCGCAACGATCGTGCCGGCGTCCTTGATGCCTGTCACGTGCTGGATTGCGCCCGAGATACCGATGGCAATGTAAAGCTCAGGCGCGATGATCTTGCCGGTCTGTCCAATTTGCGTGTCATTGGCTACATATCCTGCATCGACCGCAGCGCGCGACGCGCCAACGCCTGCACCGAGCTTGTCGGCGAGTTGATGAACAAGGTCGAAGCCCTCGGTGCTGCCTAACGCACGGCCCCCGGCAACAACTCGCGCGGCAGTTTGCAGGTCGGGACGATCCGACTGCCCGGACTGCAGCTCGACGACACGTGTGTGGTCAGGAATGTCGACGGCAATATCTTTTGCTTCCACGGGCGCCGAGTTTCCTGAACCGACAGCCTGGTATGAAGCAATTCGCACGGTTGCGACAACCGGCTGCCCGGCCGGTGCCTCGACGGTCACAATGGCGTTGCCGGCATAGACCGGACGTTTGAACGTATGGCTGCCTTCGACACTCATGATGTCGCTGACTTGATTGACGCCAAGCAACGCAGCTACTCGCGGCATCAGGTCCTTACCAAATGTCGATGACGGGCCGAAGATGTAATCGTAGCCCTCTGCCATTGAGACGATTTGCGGCGCCAGGACAGAAGCAGGCGCATTGCCATTGGCCGCGTTCTCGACGCTCAGGACGCGGTTAACTGAATCCATGGTCGCTGCTGCTGCCGCAATTTCGGCGGCGGATTCAGCGAGAACCGCCACGTCGATTTCGGCGCCATCGATTTTCGTGGCGCAGGCGACACATTTGGCTGTACTTGGATTGAGACTACTGCCGTCGTGTTCGGCGATGAGTAATACCTTGGCCATCACAGAAGTCCTTTGTCGTTGAGTGCGCCGACGAGTCCTGCAACGTCGTCGACGATTATGCCTTTCTCGCGGGCCGCTGGCGGCTCGAAGACCGTGTCTGCAATGGCGGGACTGTCCGGCAATGAGAGGTCGGCCAACGGAACCAGATCCAGTGGCTTCTTCTTCGCCTTCATGATGTCGGGCAGTTTCACGTAGCGAGGTTCGTTGAGTCGCAGGTCCACCGAGATGACAGCAGGCAAATCGACATCGACAATCTCGAGGCCCGCATCGACCTCCCGTGTAACTCGCATGGTGTTTCCGTCGGTCTTGAGCGTGGAAGCGAATGTCGCCTGCGGCCGATCCCACAACGCCGCCATCATCTGGGCGGTTTGGCTGTTGTCATCGTCGATCGCCTGCTTGCCCAGCAACACCAGGTCAACGTTTTCACGTTTAGTGACTTCGAGAAGTGCCCGTGCGCATGTCAGGGGATCGATATCACCGTCTATTTCCACCAGGATTGCCCGATCCGCGCCCATTGCCAGACCGGTACGCAACTGCTGCTGCGCGTCACCGGTACCGACGGATACGACGATCACTTCGCTTGCCTCGCCACGTTCCTTGATTTGCAGGGCCTCTTCGAGCGCAATTTCGTCAAACGGATTGATGCTCATTTTGACACCATCTGTCTCTACGCCACTACCGTCGCTTTTGACCCGGACGCGCACGTTGTAGTCAACGACACGTTTCAGGCCCACCAGAATCTTGTCCACTTGATTTTCTCCTGTACCTCGAAATCCCCGGCGACCGGGGTGCGGGTCCCGGGGGCAGGCTATTGTCTACAAGGGTACGCCAGTGTACAAGTCGGAGGATTACCTGTTGCGCGGAAGTACCAGTGATTTACCGGAAAAGGCAAGAGCTGCTGATCGGGGTCGACGAACTGGCATCCGGACTGATGGATGACACGCTGAGAATCATCGACTGCCGCTTCGACCTGATGGACCCCGCGGCGGGTCTCGAGAGCTATCTAGCCGGCCATATTCCCGGGTCGGTATATGCAGATCTGGACGCAGATCTTGCCGCACCAGTGCAGGCCACGACGGGTCGTCACCCATTGCCGGACATCGGCGTCGCGACGGAGACTTTTCGACGATTGGGAGTAAGTCATGAAACCAACGTTGTCGTTTACGATTCGGCAGGCGGCGCGATGGCGGCCCGTGCATGGTGGATGTTGCGATGGCTCGGGCACGACAGGGTCAGAATCCTCGACGGCGGGTTGCCATGTTGGCAAGCGGCGGAACGGCCACTGGAGGACGGCGAGACTTACGTCGAACCGGGAGACCTCATGGCGACACCAAACGACGAACCCGTGGTGACGACCGAGGAGGTTGTGGCCGGGCTCGAGACCGGCGGCGATTTGCTGCTCGTCGATGCGCGCGATGGCGCGCGCTTCCGGGGTGAGCTGGAACCCATCGATACTGTGGCGGGCCACATTCCCGGCACGCGCAACCTGCCGTTCACCGAGGCGCTGAACGAGGACGGCACATTCAGGCCGGAGGAGGAACTGGAGGCCCTGTGGGAGGGGATACTCGGAGAGTCGAAGGATGTGGCGTGGGCCGCTATGTGCGGTTCTGGCGTAACAGCCTGTCACCTCGCAATTTCTGCCTTGCTGGCAGGTTATCGTGAACCAGGCGTGTACGTGGGCTCATGGAGCGAGTGGATCCGGAATCCGGACAGGCCGGTCGAGGCGGGGACAGCCCTCGATACGTAAAATCCCTGCCTCGATTTCTGCGGAACCGGCGTAAACTTAACACGCTGAGGTGGGTCAGATTCGTCCAGGAAGACGGTCCGGTCGGCACCTGCAGGGAAAATGGTTTGCCGATTATAAGACAGATAAAAATGGCTTTAAAACAATTGGTTATTTTGTTTTCTTCAAGTCTTTTATTAGCTTGTGCGGGCGGTGGTGAGGCCATCGAGGGCGACGATTCTGTCGCTGGGACACGCCGTTCAGATTGCATCTCGTCGGGGACTATCCGAGACTATCGGGTCTTGGACGATGCCAATCTCATCGTGAGTGGCAGTGGCAAGCGGAAATACCACGTCACGTTGAGTCGGCGAGCAATAGGACTGCGCTCGTCATGGAAAATCGGGTTCCGGTCGACGACCGGACAGATCTGCGCCAGCTTTGGCGAACTCGTCGTCGACGATGGCATGGGACCCGAACGCATACGCATCGCCGCAATCAGGCAGCTGACGCCTGATGAACATGACGCATTACTGGTCCGGTTTGGCAAAATTGAACCGGAATTCGAACAACCTCCGGCGCCCGCAAGTGTCGAAAGCGCCGAGGTGGAAGAGCTGGACTGACTTGCCCCGACTTTTGGACGGGTATGTTGGTCACGCAATCCGCAATCTCCGTGCGGACCCACCCGGCCAGCTGCAAAGCTGGCCGGGTTTTTAGTGCCTGGAGTAAACCATGAGCGGAGCATTGCAGGGAGTTCGGGTTCTCGACCTTTCACGTGTCCTGGCAGGCCCGTGGGCCACGCAGCTTCTCGGGGACTACGGAGCAGACGTGGTCAAGGTAGAACGTCCGGGTTCGGGTGACGATACGCGTGCGTGGGGGCCCCCCTGGCTCGGCGACAATGAGTCCGGCGAGTCAGCCTATTTCCTGTCGACCAATAGAAACAAACGGTCTCTGACGCTCGATCTCGCGTCGGTCGAAGGGCAGAAAGTCATTCGTGAACTTGCAGGCCAGGCCGACGTTCTTGTCGAGAATTTCCGGACTGGCACGATGGCTGGCTGGGAGCTCGATGCAGAAACTCTGCGGAAAGAAAATCCGGGGCTCGTGTATTGCTCGATTTCGGCGTTTGCCAGGGACAGTTCCCGCGCTTTCGAGCCGGGCTACGACGCGATGATCCAGGCGTCCGGAGGGCTGATGAGTATTACCGGAGCTGCGAACAGCGAAGGCGGCGAACCCCAGAAAGTCGGTGTAGCGATAGCCGATATCATGTGCGGCATGTACGCAGCGACTGCGATCCTGGCGGCCCTGAACGAGCGCGCGCGGTCCGGCGTCGGGCAATCGATCGAGGTACCGTTGTTCGACAGCCAGGTCGCATGGCTTGCGAATCAGAACATGAATTACCTGATCGGTGGCGAGGTGCCCGGGCGAATGGGAACCGCACATCCCAACATCGTTCCTTACCAGGCCTTTCCGACGGCCGATGGGCACATCATGATTGCGGTCGGCAACGACCGGCAATTTGCGGCCTGCATGCGGTGTTGCGGCATGCCGGAGCTTGCCGATGACGTCCGGTTTCAGCATAACCGGGATCGACTGGAAAACCGCGGAGCATTGGTGAGCTTAATGGCTGGGGCGCTGACGCAGCGGCACTCCGCGGACTGGCTCCGCGAACTCACAGAGGCCGATGTGCCGTGTAGTCCGATTGATGACCTCGGCCAGGTTTTTACCAGCCCCTACGCCACGGAATGTGGGCTGGTGCGAAACCTTGATCACGCATACAGCGACAAGCTGCCAACGGTTGCAAATCCCGTGCGGTTATCGGTATCGCCCGTCAGTTACGAACGGGCGCCGCCGTTGTTGGGCGAACATACGAACGAAGTATTGATCGACTGGTTAGGCTATTCTGACGCGGCGATCGAACGATTGGAAAAAGCGGGTACGATTTGAACGTTACAGAGCTGAAGCCCGGCAACGGCCGGGCGGCGAACATCACACCAAGCGCGGCGCTCGCGGATGTCAGGTACGAGATTCGGGGCCAGCTGGCCAACAGAGCGCACGAACTCGAGAAACGCGGCTACGAAGTTGTCTCCCTGAATATCGGCAACCCGGGACTGTTCGGATTTCGTACGCCGGAGACGATGCGTCTCGCCATGATCGAGAATCTCGGCCAGGCCGAACCTTACTGCCATCAGAAAGGCATTTTCCCGGCGCGCGAAGCCGTCGTCATGCAGCAACAAAGCCGCGGCATACACCACGTCAGCGCTGAAGAAGTATTCATCGGTAATGGCGTCAGCGAATTGATCGACTTGTCGCTGCGTGCGCTGTTGAATCCCGGAGACGAGGTGCTCGTGCCGAGCCCGGACTACCCGTTATGGTCAGCGGCCGTCGTCCTGAATGGCGGCGTGCCTCGGTACTATGACTGTCTGCCAGGCCATCACTTCATGCCCGATCTTGCGCAGATCGAGGAACTGATCACGCCGCGTACCAAGGCGATCGTCGTCATCAATCCCAACAACCCCAGCGGTGCCGTCTATGACCGCAGCGTCCTCGAACAGGTCGCGTCACTTGCCACCGAGCACGGCCTCATAGTGCTCGCCGACGAGATCTATGACCAGATGGTCTACGACGACGCCGAGTTCATACCCTTCGCCACACTGACCGGCGACGGCGTATGCCTGACGTATTCGGGGCTGTCCAAGGTCTATCGGGCGTGCGGCTACCGTGTCGGCTGGTGTGTGTTCGGCGGTGACCTCGAAAGAGCCCGCGACTACATACATGGCATGGAACTTCTCGCCGCGCTGCGTCTCTGCAGTAATGTGCCGGGCCAATGGGCAGTGCAGACAGCGCTGGGCGGGTTCCAGAGCATCGGCGAACTCGTGCAGCCCGGCGGCCGCATGTATCAGTCTCGACAATGCATCATTGATCGGGTTTCGGGCAGCCCTTATCTGACCATGGTTGCGCCGATGGGGGCCATGTATGCATTCATCAAGCTGCACGACCGGTTTGCCGGCAAGCTGGACGACCAGCAGTTCGCGCTCGAGCTGCTCGATAACAAACACGTGCTCGTAGCGCCGGGCAGCAGCTTTAATACGCCCTATACCGACCACTTCCGCATTACGACGTTGCCCGATCCGGACACCCTGCATGTCGTGTTTGATCGCATCGACGACATCCTGGTTCAGCACGCCTGAGTCATGTATGGCTGGTTGTCCGATACCTGCGATGACACGTCACATGTAGTGACTGCCAACCGGCGCCTTGCGCGGGTTCTGGCGGCGGCCTACAACGAGCAGCAGCTGGCAGCGGGCCGCAGCGCCTGGCGTACGGCGTCTATCTATTCGTACCCTGACTGGTTAACCCGGATCATCGCCACAAGCGACCCCGGCAACGCGCCGACACGAATCAACGCTCAGCAAAGTCGCGTTCTTTGGGAGCGTGCTATTCGTGGCGAGATCAGCGACCCGCTGGTGAATGTCGCGTCACTGGCGCGGCAGGCTCGGGATGCCTGGAGGAGGCTGCACGATTGGAACGTGCCTCTCGACGAACTCGTAGCGTCGGCCAGCGGCAGGGATCAACGAATATTTGCGCAGGCGGCCATCGCCTACGGACGCTTTCTCGACTCGAATAACTGGCTTGACGACACGTTGCTGGGGTCCTGGTTCTTGCGCGCGGTGCAAGGTGACCGCCTGCAGCTCCCGTCGCGCGTCACTTGTGCTGGCTTTGACAGAACCACTCCACAAGCAGACGCAGTTTTCGACGCCTTGAGACAGCAGGGCACGCTCGTCGAAGACGCACCAGTCGGCGAAGAAACCTCGGTTCGCATGTTTGGGTACAGCGACCCGGATGCGGAGTTGCGTACTGCCGGGGCCTGGGCGCGTGCAGAACTCGAGAAGCAATCCGATCAACGTATTGCGATCGTAGTTTCCGATCTCGAACAGAACGCTGCGCGAGTCGGCCGGTTGATACGGGACGGCTTCGTTCCGGGTTGGCAATACGCGGCGACGAGGCAAGCGGCTTCGGTCGACGTCTCATACGGTCGCCGCTTGAGCGAGTATCCGGCGATCGAGATTGCCTTGCTGCTGCTGCGATGGTCGCACCGGGAACTCAATGGTCGGGATGTCAGCTTATTGTTGCGCTCGCCATTTGTCGGAGCCGCCGCAACCGACGGGCGAGCACGACTCGAGCTCGAGTTGCGAAAAACTCCAGACAGGGAATGGTCGCCAGAGCGGCTACTGACAGCGCTTACGGGACGTGATGATGCGGAGGATGCGGCCGACTGGCGTGCGTGTTTGTCACGACTGACTGATAGTCGAAAGATCTTTCCGCGGACCGCATCGCCGGCATTCTGGGCGGAGCGCGCCGATGCAATCTTGAGAGATTTCAACTGGCCGGGTAGTGGCGCGCTCGACAGTGATGATTTTCAGCTGGTCAATCGCTGGCGTGATCTGCTGAACGATCTTGCCAGGCTGGAACTCGTTAGCCCGTCGATGACGATTGCCGAAGCAGTCGCCGAACTCGTGTCGATGGCGAGTGAAATCGTGTTTCAACCCGAGGTGGATGCTCCGGTCCTGCAGGTCCTGGGTCCGCTCGAGGCCGCCGGTCTGCATTTTGATCAGCTGTCGGTAACCGGGCTTACGGCCGACCAATGGCCACCACCCAGGCAACCGATGGCATTGCTGTCGCGTCGACTGCAAAGGCAATACGGAATGCCGGATGCAGATCCGCTGGACACCACTGAGTACGCATTGCGCGTCGTCGAGCGGCTTTCCAGAAGCGCTCCGATCTGCAGATTCAGTTATCCGGTCAACGCCGACGATTCCGAGCAGGCGCCGACGACGCTCGTGGGTCTGGTCAGCTGCGAATTCCCGGGCGACGATGCAGGATTGCATGCAGCAAGTCTCTGCGACATAGCGGAAACCAAGGTCTTCGGCGAAGACCCTGTCCCGGCCATCCTGCCGGATGAGGTCGTCAGTGGTGGTGCCGGGACGATTCAGCAACAGTGCAGTGAACCGCTTCAGGCTTTCGTCAATGCTCGTCTCGGAGTATCCCGCTTGCAGGCAATCGCCGCGGGCTTGTCGCCAATGTTGCGTGGCAATCTCGTCCATGGCGCGCTGTTCCATCTTTACGAGGATCTGCCTTCGCAACGCGACATCGTGAGCTGGGATACCGAGGCGTTGCAAGAGCGCGTACGAAAAGCGGTCGATCGTGCCTTCCTGCGCTACGAGCGCCATGCGAATCGCGTTCTGCAAGCATTGTTGTCACTCGAGCGGGCACGCACAGCGGCCCTGTTAACAGAAGTCGTACGTGTCGATCGGGAGCGCGATGCTTTTGCGATTGACGCCGTCGAGGCATCTGTGGACTTCAAGCTCGGAGACGTGCCGCTCAGCCTGCGCATCGATCGCATTGACCGCTTTGAGGATGGCGCGATTGCGGTTCTCGATTACAAGACGGGAGCACCGAAACGTTTTCTGGACAGCTCGGGAAATCCTGCAGACGTGCAGTTGGTCGTTTATGCATGTGCGCTCGCCGATTCAGTCGCTGATCTGGGGCTCTACAATATCGACAGTCGCGCAATTGCGATCGACGGTGCGGGCCGCGCGTCCATGGAAGTCGAACTCTGGACGGAAACCCTCGCACGCTGGTCTGAAGTCGTGGAGCAAGCCGCTGCCAACCTGGCGAGTGGCGACGTGCGGCTCCGCGCCTGGCAAAGCACTCGCGACGCGAGAGCGCTGAACCTGATCTCGAGATACGGAGAACTGCGTCGTGACTCATGATGCAGAGTTACTGCGGGCTGACGAGTCGGCACGTATCGAGGCGCTCGACGTCGGCAAGTCTCTCATCGTGCAAGCTCCGGCAGGCTCGGGGAAAACGGAGTTGTTGATTCAGCGTTACCTGCGCCTGTTGGCCGTCGTCGACAACCCGGAAGAAGTCATAGCGATCACCTTTACACGCAAGGCGGCGGCCGAAATGAAGGTCCGTGTATTGCAGGCCTTGCTACGCGCACAGCGCGGCGAAACTCCCGGTGAACCGCACGAGCAGATCACGGCCGTTGCCGCAGAGGCCGTTCTGACGCGCGACAAGAACCTTGGTTGGCAGATCGTCGCCAACCCGCGCCGCATGCGCATTCAGACGCTGGATGCACTGAACGCGTTTATTGCTCGCATGCAGCCATTGACGGCCGGAGCAAGTGTCGCCAATGCCGTAGCAGGCGATGCCGAGATGAGGGCCCTGTATCGAAGTGCAGCGGCGGCAACTCTTGACTGGCTCGCAGAAGTCAGCCCCACGCGCGTCGCGGTCGAAGACGTGCTGACGCACGTGGATAACAACACCGGGATCTACATCGCATATCTCGCGCGCATGCTCGAAACGCGCGATCAGTGGCTGCCCTTCATCGGCTCCGGGCAGATCGATGAGCCCGACAACGCTGCGTTGCGCGAGAGCCTGGAGAACCGGTTAGCCGGTGTTGTGGACGAGCATCTGCAGCGCACAAGCGATGCGTTTCCAGCGGAAGCTGTACCGGAACTCTCGCCGCTGGCTACTTACGCTGCCCGACACCTGCTCGACGCCGGTGCCGGCGAGCATCCGATAACGGCGCTCGAAGCGTTGCAGGCGTTACCGCACGCGTCAGGTGAGTCTTTGCCTGAATGGCGCGGCATCGCGGAGCTACTGCTGACGTTAAAAGGCGATTGGCGCAAGCAGGTCAACAAGAACCAGGGATTCCCACCGGGTGACGACGGCCAGAAAGACACGTTGAAGGAGTTGCTCGAGTCACTTGCCGGCGATGACGAGCTGCGCGCGTTGTTGCACGGAGTTCGGGTACTGCCACCCACGCGCTACAGCGACGAACAATGGTCGGTGTTGCTGGCATTGTTCCATCTCCTGCCGATAGCGGTTGCCGAACTGCAACAGTTATTCAGCGCAAACCGCGTGACTGACTACACAGAGATCGCACTTTCGGCGAACAACGCGGTCGGGACCGCCGAGAATCCCGGCGACATTGCACTCCTGCTCGATTACCAGGTGCGGCATCTCCTGATCGACGAAATGCAGGACACGTCACGTGCTCAATACCGAATGCTCGAAGCACTAACCGGTGGCTGGCAACCGGACGATGGCCGCACGCTTTTTTGCGTTGGCGACCCGATGCAATCGATCTATCGCTTTCGCAATGCCGAAGTGGCGCAGTTTCTGCTCGCACAGCGCAAGGGCATAGGTGATCTGCGACTGGAGCCGTTACTGCTGCGGCAGAACTTTCGTTCCGGCGAATTCCTGGTGCACTGGTTCAACACCGTCTTTCCGCTGGTGCTTCCGGAAACGGACGAGCCGTCGCGCGGCGCCGTGTCGTATGCCGAAGCGGTTCCGGCTCGCAAGACTGAAGGCAACTGCCACGTGTATCCGGTATTCGGCGGGCAACCGGAAACAGAAGCGGAGGAGGGTTGCCGGATCATCGCGCGAGTTCTCGGGGAGAATTCGGACGACACCATGGCAGTCCTGGTTCGCGGGCGTACGCAACTCAGCTCGTTGCTGCCGCG
>Ga0255052_10002030_pt1 | contig 14781 bp, 13 predicted proteins | sample JV7_2_21_MG_FD_188632 | JGI IMG/M metagenome (GOLD analysis project Ga0255052, IMG submission 188632) | Seawater microbial communities from Jervis Inlet, British Columbia, Canada - JV7_2_21 | ecosystem: Environmental > Aquatic > Marine > Inlet | place: Canada: British Columbia | collected...
ATGGGCGATGTCAGTATTACAATTGCCGGTTCACTCGAGGTTCGCGGTGAGGTCAGTTACGTTCACCCGCTGCACAATCTGGCGGTAGTTTCCTACGATCCCGCAGCCATCGGCGACACGCCGGTCAAGGCAGCGACATTTAATGCGGAGCCGGTAGCTCCGGGTGACGAGGTCTGGGTCGTTGGGCTCAAAGGCGATCATCAGCTCGTGCATCAGGCAAGCACGGTGTCGTCGGTCGATCCGTTGACCTTACCCTTGTCGCGTACCCTGAGATTCCGGGATACGAATCTGGAAGGAATCGACCTTGTCAACGCCCCGCCGGATGTCGACGGTGTGCTACTGGACAGGCGTGGCCGTGTCGCCGGACTTTGGTCCAGCTTTGCGATCCAGGCCGGAAATGAGTCCGCCCAGTTCAATCGGGGCGTCGGCAGCGACGTTATCGTCGAACTCGTCGAGCTGGCACGGTCGGGGCTGCCGCTCTATTCGCTCGAGGCGGAAGTGGCTTATTCGCCGCTGTTTGCCGCCCGCAAGCTGGGCCTCGACGAGGACTGGATTTCAAAGCTCGAAGCCTCGAATCCTCATGGACGCCGAGTGCTGAGCGTGAGCAGGCTGGTGGCCGGGACTCCGGCGGCTTCGAAGCTCCGAAACGGGGACATGATCCTGGCGATCGATGGTGAGGTGGTTACGACGTTTCGTGAACTCGAGCGCGCGGTTCAGAATCCCGACGTTCTTGTCACCATCTGGCGGGATGGCGCAGCAAAAGAACTCGAAATTGAGACTGTTGCACTGGACGGTCTGGGAATCGAGCGGGCAGTATCATGGGCTGGCGCATTGCTGCAGGACCCGCACCGGGCAATGGCCGCGCAACGAGGAATCGATCCGTACGGCGTATATATCGCGTTTTTCAGCTACGGATCGCCGGCGACCCGCTACGGATTGTGGGCGGGGCGGCGAATCGTCGAAGTTGACGACAAGGCGACGCCTGATCTTCAGACATTCGTTGATGTTGTCAGGGGCAAGAAGGACAGATCATCGGTCCGCCTGAAGACGATTACATGGAATGGTGCGGCGGAAGTCATCACACTTAAGCTCGACAACCAGTACTGGCCTGCCTATGAAATCAGACGTACGGAAGACGGTTGGCAGCGCATTGACATCGGATAGTTGCTGCCGACTCGCGCCTGCATCACGTTCACAGAAGACCTCATTTCTGATACCAGCAATTCTGTTGATATTTTCAGGGCTTGTTTCCGCACAGGCACTCTATAAGTACCGCGGACCCGATGGCGAGTGGGTGTACACGGACAGGGCCCCGGAGAAAGGTTCGGATATCGAGGTCCGTGATCTGCCGACCGGGATGAAAGACCCGGAAGTGAAAGTGGAGCATCGGCTGGTTGGTAGGCAGATTCAACTTTACGCCAGCAACGAGTATTACTCGCCGGTCGAAGTGGTGCTGGCGCTCGATGTTCTCGAGGGCGTCCATCTGCCACCGCCGGAACAATCGATGCGATGGGTATTACCTCCCCGAAGCCAGGCCGAACTCCTGCACCTCGATGCACTGGATGATTTTGCTACGCCATATGTCAGTTATCGCTTCATCTATTTGCATGGGGATCCGGACGCCGCACATACGATCGACCAGCCTTATCGTGCGCCTTTTGCGGTAGCAAACGAGTTCACGGTGACGCAGGCGTTTCCGATCGGTATCACACACATTACGCCTGATAGTTACTACGCCGTCGACTTTGCCATGCCAATCGGCACCGACATCTACGCCGCGCGGGGAGGATTGGTTGTTGAGGTGGCCAGCACGAATTATCGCGCCGGACCGAATCCGGAAGAGGAGGGGGCTTCGGCGAACCTCGTTCGCATCCTGCACGAGGACGGCACCTTCGGCGTCTATGCTCATCTCAACTGGAATACGATCCGCGTGAGTCCTGGAGAGGAAGTGAAGCGCGGTGAATACATCGCCGATTCCGGCAATACCGGCTTTTCGACGGGGCCACACCTGCATTTCGTGGTGCTGGCCAATCGCGGCCTGCGTATGGAATCCCTGCCGATCGTCTTCGAAGGCCCGAATGCAGCGGAAATAAGACCGGAAATGGGTATAGGGCTCGTCGCATACTAGTCACCGCACAACGAGAATATCCTGCGTCATGAGCCTGCCGGCGTCAGCCTGAGCAGCCGTCCCTCGCTTTCAAGCACCCAGAGCGCGCCATCCGGTCCGCCGAGCACCGCACGTATTCTTTGTCCCATATCGAATCGCTCCAGCTCGCTTGCGGAATCGCCATCGATAGCAACCCGGATGATCGCTTTGGACGACAATCCGGCGATGAAGGCGCTTCCTTTCCACTCCGGGAACAGATCGCCGGAGTAGAACGCCAGCGCACCGGGAGAGATCACAGGCGTCCACCAGACCTTCGGTCCCGCGAATTCGGGTCGGGTGTCGTGATCCGGAATATCCTTGCCGTCATAATGATTGCCCCATGAGACAGCCGGATATCCGTAATTTTCGCCGCGAATGACGAGATTGAGTTCATCACCGCCCCCGGGTCCCATCTCGACGTTCCAGAGCCGGTCTTGCAGATCGAACGCCAGCCCAAGTGGATTTCGGTGGCCGAGGGACCAGACCTGTGCCGTGACCCCACCCTGATCCGAGAAGGGATTGTCATCGGGAACCGAGCCGTCAGGATGTAGTCGCACGATCTTGCCGAGGTTCTGTTGCATGTCCTGGGCCGGATCGAACTTCTGCCGCTCACCGGACGATATGAACAGATAGCCGTCCGAGGAGAATGCAATCCTGTGTCCGTAATGGCCTTTGCCGGTAACTTTCGGGTACTGCCGCCAGATAACCTCGACGCCTTGGAGCTGACCGCCGCCCTCCGCGTCGAGGGTCAGTCTCGAGCGTGCCACGACAGCACCTCTTGTGTCGTTCTCGCCGGCTTCCACATAGCTGAAATAGACGAGGCCGTTAGCCGCGAAATCCGGATGCACGACCACGTCGCCGAAACCACCCTGACCGCCGTAATCGACCTCGGGGACGCCGGACACGGACTCGGATACTTCTCCATCCTGTGTGACGACCAGCAGGCGACCCTTCTTCTCGGTCACCAGCAGGCGCCCGTCCGGGAGAAAACTCATCGCCCAGGGTTCTTCAAATGTCGCGACCGGCGTTGCGACGAAATTGGGAGGACTGGCGGCAGGTGAGCCGTTGACACACGAAGCCAGCACCAGACTGGCGGCGAGAATACTGAATCGGTACATCTGGATTTTCCTCATTTGCGATCCTGTGCAGTTTACGTCAGCGATGCCTGGACTTGAATCAGGCCATTTCGTTGCATTCCACGACTATCCGTGTATGTTCGCAGCCTTGAGAAAGGTGGCGCAGATCATTTGAGGGCGCAGCATGGTCCACGGGACGCACAACGCGGTCGCCGACGAACGCAACGACAATGTCCTGATCTACATCAACGGCGATCTGGTTCCGAGAAACCAGGCCAGCATCTCCGTGTTCGACAGCGGCTATCTGATCGGTGACGGGATTTGGGAAGCTTTGCGCCTCCACGAGGGCGTGCTCGTCTTTCTCGACGAGCATCTGGATCGACTCTGGCAGGCGGCGGCAACGATCGGCATGGATCTCGGGATGAGTCGCGAAGACCTTACGGCCGCGCTTTGGCAGACAGTCGATGCGAACGAGATGCGCGATAACGTGCATGTACGCTTCATGCTGACGAGAGGTATCAAGAAGACACCATCTCAGGACCCTCGCCTCGTCGTCAGTGGCCCGAACCTCGTCATCATCGCGGAGCACAAGCTGGCCAGTCCCGAGAGCAAAGAGTCGGGCGTTACGCTATTCACGAGCACGATCCGGCGAGGCTCTCCGGATTATCTCGATCCGCGGCTCAACTGTCACAGCAAGCTTCACGAGGTCATGGCGCTCGTTCAGGCCATCGAGGCCGGCGCCGATGAAGCACTGATGCTCGATATTCACGGCTTCGTGTCCACCTGCAACGCCACCAATTTCTTCATGGTCAAGAACGGTGAGGTCTGGACGTCGACCGGCCAGTACTGCATGAACGGCATCACACGCGGCAAGGTCATCGAAGTCTGTGGCAAGAATGAAATCTCCTGCTTTGAGAAGAACTTCTCGCTGTTCGATGTGTACGGTGCCGACGAGGCGTTTCTGACCGGAACGTTCGGCGCGCTTACGCCCGTCAAGGCCATTGACGGGCGCACTATCGGAGAGGGCGTGTTCGGCCCGATGACACGGAAGCTCGAAGCGCTTTACCAGGACGAAATCAAAGCAGCCGTCGCCGCTGCACAACAAGCTTCCTAGGGCGACTGGTGGCAGAGGAACCGATCCGGATATGTGTTTGGAGCGGGCCGAGAAACATCTCGACGGCACTCATGTATTCCTTCGCCCAGCGTGCCGATACCACAGTCTATGACGAACCGCTGTATGCACATTACCTGAGCCACACTTCGGCGCGGGACTACCACCCGGGCGCTGACGAAATCATTGCAACGATGGAAAACGATGGCGAGAAAGTGGTCGCCGAGACAATTCTTGGCAAGCAAGCGACGCCGGTCGCCTTTTTCAAGCAGATGACTCATCACCTGGTCGAGCTGGATCAATCGTTCATGAAGCAGACTGTCAATGTGATGCTGACACGGCATCCACGAGACATGCTGCCCTCATATGCCGAACAGGTCAGCAGGCCGACGCTTCGCGACGTCGGCTACAAGATGCACCTCGACCTCGTCGAGTATCTGCGCAGCCTGGGACAGGAGCCGCCCGTGCTGGATTCCGAGGCGACCCTCAGGAATCCGCGTGGTGTGTTGCAGCAGCTGTGCGAACGCACAGGCATACCATTCGATGAAGTCATGTTGTCCTGGCCGGCAGGCAGCAGGACCGAAGACGGCATATGGGCGCCACACTGGTACGCCAGCGTGCACCGGTCGACGGGCTTCCAGCCCTACAAGCCGAAGAAGGAGCCCTTTCCGGAGCACCTGAAGCCGCTATTCGACGAATGCATGCCGTACTATGTGGCCCTGGCAAACGAGGCAATTCAATGACAACCGCGTTTCTCAATGGTGACTACCTGCCGCTCGAGGAGGCGAGGATCTCGCCGCTGGACCGGGGATTCCTGTTCGGCGACGGGATCTACGAAGTCATTCCCGTTCACGATGGAAAACCGATTGGTTTCAGCCTGCATTTCAATCGTATGCAGGGTGGCTTGAGTGCGCTGGAAATAGGGCTGGGCTGGACCCTGGAACAATGGCGGGATGTGTGTGACACACTCATCGAAAAGAATGGTGGCGGGGATCTGGCCATTTATCTCCAGATTACGCGCGGGGCCGACACAAAACGGCATCATGCTTATCCGGAAGGCATAACGCCGACAGTGTTTGGATTTGCATCGCCGTTGGTGGTCCGTGATGAAGTCACGCCACTCCGCGTATCGAGCACTGAGGACAAGCGCTGGCGTCGCTGCGATATCAAATCTACAGCGCTTCTCGGCAATATCATTCACTTTCAGAAAGGCAAGGCTGACGGCAATGATGAAACGATTCTGTTCAACGAGGCCGGCGAATTGACCGAGGGAGCTGCAAGCAATGTCTTCATCGTCAAAGACGGTGCGGTCAGTACGCCGCCACTGGATCACCAGGTGCTACCGGGCATCACCAGATTGATGTTGCTCGACATACTCAGGAAAGATGGCTCGATACCGGTCGAAGAACGCGTTGTCGGTCTGCAAGAGGCGCTGGATGCCGACGAGATCTGGTTCACGAGTTCGACCAAGGACGTTGCCCCGGTAATCGAAGTCGACGGCAGATCAATCGGCAGCGGTGAAGCCGGTCCCGTCTGGCAGACAGCACACGAGCTCTTTGCGGCAAGGAAATTCGACTACTAAATCCACGCTATTTCCTGATCGTTTCGCGGAGCTCATCGGCGAAGGATTCAATACTTGTAATCGGCAGTGAACAGTGACTGCCGAGGCAACGGTAAGCGACTGTCTGCTCTTCGACGGCCCGGCGTTCGGCCAGCGCGCCGGGCAAGTCCTTCGCATCCGCCGCGATTGCGAATACGAGCCGGCGCGGCGCGTAAATCCTCGTCGCGATACTGCGCCATTGATCAACCTTGGTATGCGTTCCGCGAACGATGATGATTTCAGGCGGTGTCAGGTATTCTTCCAGCGCTGTTACCAGGCTGACGTGACCATGAGGAAACTCGGCGATCGCCTGCCAGGCATTTCTCAATGTGCCCTCCGCGGCCACGAGGTATCGCGGCTCTCCCAACAGATAACCCAGCCGCTGCAGGGCGAGGGCCGCAACACCGTTGCCCGAAGGCGTCGCCTCGTCCGCCAGTGGTTTGGGACGGTGCATCAGCGATTCGTGATCATTCGCGGTAAAGTAAAAGCCGCCATTGTCGCTATCGACAAAATGATCCAGCATCAGCTCCGCCAGCCGGACGGCGAGATCGAGATGTGCGCCGTTCCACCTTGCCTGTAACAGGTAGAGGAGGGCGTCCAGCAAGAACGCGTGATCGTCCAGGTACGCCGGAAATCTTGATTTGCCATCCTTGTGACTGGCGAGCAAGCGACCATCACGGATCAACTCCCGATCGATGAAATCAGCAGCCCCGGAGGCTGCATCAATCAAATCGTTTCTTTGAAGCACCATGCCCGCAATGGCGAGCCCGCGAATCGCTAACGCATTCCATGAGGTGAGTTGTTTCTCGTCCCTGTCCGGCGCGATCCGCTTGCCGCGCGTTTGCAGAAGTATCCGTCTCGCAGCGTCGATCTTTTCCTCGACCTGCTGCAGGTCCTGTCCTCTCTCCTCTGCAATCGTTTTGCAGAGCTTGCGGACGGTCAGGTGCCACTTGCCTTCGAAATTTGCCTCGCTATCGAGGCCGAAATGTTCGGCGACGAGGGGGTAACTCTCATCGTCGAGCAGTTTCTTCACTTCTTCGGGTGTCCAGACGTAGTAGAGACCCTCTTCGCCATCGGAATCCGCATCGCGGGTCGAATAGAAACTTCCTCCGGGCGAGCGCATGTCGGAGAGCATCCAGTTCGCTGTTTCGTTCGCAATCCTCCCGAACAAACTGTCGCCTGTGGCGAGGAATGCCTGCGCGTAAAGTCCGAGCAAAGGGCCGTTGTCGTAAAGCATCTTCTCGAAATGCGGAATCTGCCAGTAACGATCGACCGAGTAGCGGCAAAAGCCGCCGCCCAGCTGATCGTAGATACCGCCTTCGGCCATCCCGGTAAGCGTCAGCGATGCCATGAACAGCGCATCGATATCCGGCTCGGCGTCGTTGGCAGTGGTGCGCCAATGTCGCATCAGCCGATCGAGGTTTTCCGGGTGCGGAAACTTGGGTGCGTTACCGACGCCGCCAAACTCGCGATCAAAGTTCTTTGCAATCATGTCCCGTGCCGCCTGCAGCGGTTCGGCGTTCAGTGGGAAGTCATTGTCCACAGCCTTCGGTTCGAGCCTGCCGAAGACTTCCTGTAGTTGCTGTCCCTGACTCTCTACGTCCTGCCGGTTTTCCGTGAAGTAATCGGCGACGCGCTGCAGCACGTCGGAAAAGGCAGGCATCCCATGTCGGGCATCTCTCGGAAAATAGGTGCCGGCAAAAAACGGGCGCTGGTCATCCGGATTGATAAACACGGTCAGCGGCCAGCCGCCGGGCCGCTGCGTCATCAACTGATGCGCCGTCTGATAGATCTTGTCGATGTCGGGGCGTTCCTCCCGGTCGACCTTGATATTGACGAACAGATCGTTCATCAACGAGGCGGTTCCCTCGTCCTCGAAGGACTCGTGTGCCATCACATGGCACCAGTGGCAGGCAGAGTAGCCGACGGACAGGAGTATCGGTTTGCCATGTTGCCTGGCGAACTCGATCGCGTCCTCGCCCCAGGGTTGCCAGTCGACGGGGTTGTCTGCGTGTTGCAACAGATACGGGCTGGACTCGGCCGACAGCCGGTTCTCGTGCTTTGTTGACGTACTCATTGCGGGACTATAACTTAGCGCCCGATGCTCACCTATCCCGACATCGACCCGGATATTTTTTCACTCGGACCACTGACTATTCGCTGGTACGGGCTGATGTACGTCTTCGGCTTCTTGCTGGGCTGGTTCATGGCGCGCAAGCGCGCGGCCCAGGCCTGGTCCCCGATCAAGCCCGCTCAGGTAGACGACCTGGTGTTTTACGTGATGCTCGGCGTGATCATCGGCGGCCGCGTCGGCTATTGCCTTGTCTATGGTTGGGCCGAGATGGCTGCAGATCCGCTGTACATCTTCAAAATCTGGAAGGGCGGTATGTCGTTCCATGGGGGTCTCGCGGGCGTCCTGACGGCAATGTGGCTATACGGACGCAGCCTCGGCAAGACGATGTGGCAAATGACCGATTTCATGGCGCCTTTTTGCCCGCTCGGGCTCGGCTTCGGGCGGATCGGCAATTTTATCAATGGGGAACTCTGGGGCAAGCCAACGGAGGTGCCCTGGGGATTCAAAGTAGGCAGGGAAGTGCTGCATCCCTCGCAACTCTATGAGGCGCTGCTGGAAGGGCTCGTGCTGTTCATCATCCTGTGGTGGTTTTCGGCAAAACAGCGGCCCTACATGGCGGTCTCCGCCATGTTCCTGCTCTGGTACGGCATATTCCGGTTCTTCATTGAGTTTTACCGGGTGCCGGACGCCCATCTGAGCGCCGATGCCGGCTACCTCGGATTCGGCTGGATCACGATGGGGCAGGTATTGAGTGTTCCGATGGCCGTGGCAGGGATTACAATGCTGATTCTGGCTTACAAGAAACGATCGCCTCCGGGGGAAACTGCCTGACATGCAACAGTATCTGTCGATGATGCGCCACGTGCGCGATAACGGCACGCGAAAAGACGATCGCACCGGCACCGGGACGCTGAGCGACTTTGGCTACCAGATGCGATTCGACCTGGCCAAGGGCTTTCCGGTAGTTACGACAAAGAAACTACACCTTCGCTCGATCATCCACGAACTCCTCTGGTTCCTGAGCGGCGAGTCGAATACGAAATATCTCAGGGAAAACGGCGTATCGATCTGGGACGAGTGGGCGGATGAAAACGGCGAGCTCGGCCCGGTGTACGGTGTGCAATGGCGAAACTGGCCAGCGCCTGACGGCGAGAAAATCGATCAGATCAGCGATCTCGTGCGAGACCTTCGGGAAAATCCGAACTCGCGCCGATTGATGGTCAGCGCCTGGAACGTTGCCGAACTTCCGAACATGGCGCTGCCTCCCTGCCACTGCATGTTTCAGTTCTATGTAGCCGATGGCAAGCTGTCCTGTCAGTTGTATCAGCGCAGCGCGGATATATTCCTCGGTGTACCGTTTAACATCGCCTCGTATGCGTTGCTGACACACATGCTGGCCCAGCAGTCGGATCTGAATGTCGGAGATTTCATCTGGACGGGCGGTGATTGCCATCTTTATCTCAATCATCTCGAGCAGGCGGACGAGCAGTTGCAGCGTGAGCCGCTAACATTGCCGCGACTGGCGATCAAACGCCGGCCCGATAGCATAATCGACTACTGCTTTGAAGATTTCAAAATCCTGAACTACGAATGCCATCCGCACATTCGTGCGGCCGTCGCTGTATGAGTCCGAGTATTTCACCGGCATGCAGCGCTCTCGCTTAGTCTTTGCGCCTCTGAAAGATTTTCTTCATTCGGAAATAGACACCGTTATTCCACTCATTCAGAAAATCTCTCAGAGGCCCAAATCCTCGAGCGATCTTGCGCAGCATCCGGTAAAACACTCGGACTAGATGTGAAAATCAGCCTCATTGTTGCCGCCACGACCAATAACGTCATCGGTCGCGACGGTGCGCTGCCGTGGCACATCTCCGAAGACCTGAAACGCTTCAAGCGACTGACTATCGGCAAGCCCATCATCATGGGACGACTGACCTATGAATCTATAGGCAAACCCCTGCCCGATAGAAGAAATATCGTCATAAGCAGCCAAAACGACCTGACGATCGACGGCTGTGAAGTCGTGCCTACACCCGAAGCAGCAATTGAGCTCGCAGGCGATGCCGACGAAGTCATGGTCATCGGAGGCGGCAGGATCTATGAGCAATTATTACCAAGAGCAAATCGAATTTACCTGACACGTGTACATACCACGGCAGAGGGCGAGACCTACTTTCCAGAGCTGGACGAAAACCAATGGCAGCAGATCGAAAAAGAGGATTTTCCCTCCAACGATTCAGGAATACCCGGCTATTCATTCATAATATTGGACAAAACCTAGAACGAAGGCACAGCCTATGCACTGTCGGTCAGGTAAAAAAATCGTGTCAGGCGGAAGACGACCAATGGCCACTATTCGCGGATCGCCATCTATAGGTACGCTATGCTGCACTCTTGCAAGTTAATTACTAGTTAGGCGGCGAATAGCCGAGATTTGCAAATAGCCCGAGCCACGATCGCCCTGACATTCTGGGCGGATGAAAGTGAGGGCGGTACTCCGAATGCTAGAGGACGATGGCTGGGTACTTATAAGAACTCGCGGCAGTCATAGACAATTCAAACACGCGACGAAGCCAGGTACCGTCACCGTTTCAGGGAAGCCGGGCGTTGACATACCTCCGGGGACGCTTAACAACATTCTGAAGCAGGCTAGGCTAAAATAGTGGCTATGAAATATCTTGTGGTTGTCGAAAAGAGCACGAACGGATTCGGAGCCTATGTGCCCGATCTGCCTGGATGCATTGCCGCTGCCAAGTCTCGCGAGGAAGTCGTTACGTTGATTCAGGAAGCGATCGAATTTCACATCGAAGGCCTCAAAAATTCCGGTGAGTCCGTGCCACAACCAACGTCTCAAAGCGAACTGGTTGACGTTCACGCCACCTAACAAATCGCTGGAGCAGCCGGGATATGAATAAAGTGCAACTAAAAAGGCTGGGCGGCCCGGCCGCCCAGCTAAACCGTTAGGCGGAAAATAGCCGAGATTCGCGCGTAGCTTCAAGCGCTATCGCCCATTCAAAGTGGGCGAATGAAAGTCCGGGCCGTACTGCGAATACTTCAAAACGACGGCTGGTTCGAAGTTTCTCGCCGCGGCAGCCATCGTCAGCTGAAACATCCGACTAAAACGGGGCGCGTAACAGTTTCCGGCAAGCTCTCTGACGACTTGGCAGCTGGTACGCTCAACAGTATCCTCAAACAAGCTGGTCTGAAAGAGTGAGATTCCTATGCGATACGCAATAGTTATTGAGGCGGCGGACGATAATTTCTCGGCTTACGTGCCAGATTTGCCCGGATGCGTAGCGACAGGCTCTACGGTGGAAGAAACCGAGCATCAAATTCGAGAGGCAATTGAGTTCCATATGGAGGGTTTGCGAGCCGATAATCTTCCGATTCCTCCGCCATCCAGCCGAGTCGACTATGTGGAAGTTGCCGCCTAACAAATCGGTGGGAGCAGCTGGAATATGAATAAAGTGCAACTAATAGATCTGGGCGCTCCAACAGCTCAGCCAGACAGTTGATCAGAGGGGACGTCTGGGGTACGTCTCAAATAAATGCACTGAGCCGAATCAGCTGAGGGGTGTCAGCCGTGATGCCGCTTCGCGTTCGGCAGCGTCGATATCTATCTGTCCGATATCGTCTGCGTTTCGGGTCAAGTCTTCCAATAACTCGGATTGAATCGTGCCGCGGCTCTGTGCAGTGGCATACGGTATCTCCGCGTGAAACATGACCATTGAATAGCGCGGTATGAACTGGTTTGGCAGGCGGCGCTCCAGTTCGAACGCGAGTTGTTTCTGCAGAACGTACTTCGGATTCCTTACCGTGTCTCGCATTTCCACGTAGTTTTCCAGCGCCATGTCGGCAATGGCATTCGCATTGGCGACCTGCTCTGACTCGAAGCGGGAAAAAACGTCATCCCAGGAAAGGCCCGGCTCGTCGAGTATCTGATCCAACAGCACGCAATCTTCGAAAGCGAGATTCATGCCCTGCCCGTGAAAAGGCACGACCGCATGAGCCGCATCGCCGATCAGCAGGACGCGGCCGGCATCGTGCCAGCCATCACAACGGACAGTGCCGAGGACGCCGACGGGATTGCTTTGGAAAAGTTCGACAAGGTCGGGCAGCAGCGCATGCGCATCGGGAAAATACGTTTTAAAGAACGTGTCGATTTCACCTGCCGTATTCAGATTCGGGAAGCTGTTTTTCCCCTCATTTGGCAGGAACAGCGTCAGCGTAAAGTCTCCGCCCGGGTTGGGCAGGGCGATTAGCATGAATCCGCCGCGTGGCCAGATGTGCAATGCGCCCGTTTCAAGCTGATATTTGCCATCGGGGCTGGGCCGGATCGTGAGTTCCTTGTAGCTGTGGTCCAGTAAGGCGTCCGTTGCCGTGATCCTGTCGGATTCGTGCAATGCCCGGCGAAATACCGAGCCCGCGCCGTCCGCGGCAATCATCGGCTTGTCCGAGACGATCTGCTCACTGCCGTCCGCGAGATTTCTGATCCGGGTGCCCTCATCCTCGAGGCGTATCGCTTCATGTTCAAAGCGGATGTCGACGCCGGCTTCTTCTGCAGCGCTCAGCAGTATGCGATTCAGTTCGCCGCGCGATACGGAATATATTTGCTCGTCTGGCCTTTGCCCGTAATCCTGCAGCTCCGTCGTGCCGTCTTCATGATGTACAAAGCGGCCACGCATCGGCACGAGCAGAGGTTCGACTTTTGCAAATATGCCGGCGTGTTTCAGTGCATGAATTCCCCTGGTCGACATGGCAAGGTTGATCGACCGGCCGGCCGGCGTGTCTGCCCGGCGCGAATCTTTCTGGCGCTCATACGCCGTTACCTCGTATCCCTGCCTCGCCAGCATAATGGTCAAAAGGCTGCCGCAAAGTCCGGCACCGAACACCTGTATCGATTCCTTGCTCATTCGCTGCATCTTACCTGTGTCACTTTGGGTCGCTTGCCGAGTTGGACAGCGGTAAGCTGCCGGCCCCAGACGCAACCCGTATCGACACAGATGAGTTTCGGGTTGATGATCAGGCCGAGCGCGGACCAATGGCCAAATACGATTCGAGTCCCCTCCCAGTCTGGTGTTTCTGCCTCGAACCACGGCTTCAATCCCTTCCGGGCTCCTGCCGGTGGGCCCTTATGATCGAAATCCAGCCGGCCCTTCTTGTCGATCATGCGAATGCGGGTAAGGCAGTTAACGATGAATCGAAGTCTCTTGTGTCCCGAGAGTTCGCCGGACCATCGGTCGGGTGAATTGCCGTACAATTTTGCGAGGAATTTCCTGTAACTTTTGCTGCGTAGTTTGGATTCGACTTCTTTGGCCCGGTCAAGTGTCTTCCCGATGCTCCAGTCCGGTGGCAGTCCTGCATGTACCAGGAGCGTGTCCATTTTCTTGCTGTAGTGCACGAGCGGCCTGCGACGCAACCAGTCCAGCAGTTCGTCGCGATCGTCGGCACACAGGATCTTGGCCAGTGAACCGAAGCGATCGGTGGAATCGCCGATTTCATTCGCTACCGCAAGCAGGTGCAAATCGTGATTGCCGAGCACGACTTTCACAGATTTGCCGAGTTCACGAACGAAGCGCAGCGTCTTGAGTGATTTAGGCCCGCGGTTTACGAGATCGCCGGTCAGCCACAGGCGATCCTTGTTGTTGTCGAATTTCAGTTTGTCGAGCAGGCGCCGAAACGAGTCATAGCAGCCCTGCAAATCCCCAATTGCATAAACCGCCATGCCTTTCTAATGCAGGACGCCGGGCACTGCCAGAGTGAAAGGAGGAATAGGCGCATCGAAGTTGGTGCCATTATCCGCTTCCATGTGATACCTGCCCTGCATCGAGCCGACTGGTGTCTCGAGTACCGCTCCGCTCGAATATTTGAATTCTTCACCAGGTTTCAGGTGGGGTTGTTCCCCGACCACGCCATCGCCGCTTACTTCCTGGACCTTGCCGTTGGCATCCGTGATGACCCAGTGCCGGGTCAACAGCCGGGCCGGCACGTCGCCGAGATTGGAAATCGTAATCGTGTATGCAAATACGTAACGACTGTCATCCGGCTCAGATTGGTCGTCTACGTAATCCGTCGCAACTTCGATCCTGATTTCGCAGCTCTTGTCATTCATTTGCAGCGCATTCTATCGCAATGTCCGAGCTATCTCTGCGCAATTTGATTTGCGAGTGCAACATAATTGGCAATGCTCGCGCGTTCCGGCCGCGACTGGGGATCCATTCCCGCGGCGACAAGATCCTCTTCAGTTGCGCTGGCGCTCAGTGCATTTCTGAGCGTCTTTCTGCGCTGGCTAAACGCCTCTGCGACGATTCTGGACAGGCTGTCATGGTCGTAGATCTGAAAGCTGTCCTCAGGCAATGGTCTCAGCCTGACGATTGATGACGTCACCCTGGGTGGTGGGCTGAATGCTTCCGGCGGCACATCGAACAGCGGTTCAATATTCATATAGCAGCCGAGCATGATGCTCAATCGGCCATAGGTCTTGTTGCCGGGCGGTGCCGCCATGCGATCGACGACCTCCTTCTGCAACATGAAGTGCATGTCCCGGATCTGCTGTCTGAAGTCCACCAGCCGAAATAACAATGGCGTCGAAATGTTATACGGCAGGTTGCCAACGATGCGCAGGTCGTCTCCCAGCTTTGCGAAGTTGAATTTCAGTGCGTCTGCTTCGTGAATCCTCACGTTATCGCAGGACTCGAATTGTTTCGCGAGTACGGGCGCGAGGTCCCTGTCGAGTTCAATGGCGTGAAATGTACCTGCCAGATCGGCCAGCGA